>Ga0335082_10005351_pt1 | contig 14035 bp, 8 predicted proteins | sample Lox_Sample_41_FD_206718 | JGI IMG/M metagenome (GOLD analysis project Ga0335082, IMG submission 206718) | Soil microbial communities from Loxahatchee National Wildlife Refuge, Florida, United States - Lox_Sample_4.1 | ecosystem: Environmental > Terrestrial > Soil > Wetlands | place: USA: Florida...
CGCGGACGATCGAGCGGATCTTGCCACGCAGGAACTCGCACACGGTCTCGTTGGCCTCGGGGTTCGCGCCGATGTCGGCGAATGTCGCGCTCATCGCGAGGAGATCGCCGGACTGGTACGCGTCCTCGTACTTGGCCCGACGCTCCGCGGCCGACACCTGCAGCGCTCTCGTCAGGGGCAGCTCCCTGGGAATGCCGGAGGCGGACATCCTGGCGGCTTCGCGGTAGGCGCGGGGATTCGCGTCGAACGCGGCCTTCTTCTCGGCGGACACCGGCCCGTTCTTGGCCGGCCGAGAGAAGTTCGGGGTGCGCTGGAAGACGGTGAGTTGGGCCGCCTGCCGGGCGATAATAGGGATCGACTGGATCGCCGAGGAGCCCGTGCCGATGACCGCTACCCGCTTGCCGGAAAAGTCGACGCGCTGGTGCGGCCATCGGCCGGTGTAGTAGGCCTCGCCCTTGAAGCGACCGGCGCCCTCGATGTCTGGTGTCTTCGGCAGCGAGAGGCATCCGCTCGCCATCACGTAGAAGCGGCAGCGGATCTCGGCGCCGCGGTCGGTGCGTACCTGCCAGAGCGCGGCGTCGCCGTCCCAGTGGGCAGCCTCGACGCGCGTCGAGAACTGAATGTCGCGGCGGAGATCGTGCTTGTCGGCGACGTGGCCGAGGTAGCGCAGGATCTCGGGCTGCGTCGCGTAGCGCTCGGACCACTGCCACTCCTTCTCGAGCTCCGCATCGAAGCTGTACGAATAGTCGATGCTCTCGATGTCGCAGCGGGCCCCCGGGTAGCGGTTCCAGTACCACGTGCCGCCGACGTCGTCGGCGCTCTCGATCACCTTCGTCGAGAACCCCAGGCTGCGCAGGCGGTAGAGCAGATACAGGCCGGCGAAGCCTGCACCCACCACGACGACGTCGACGTCCGGGGCGCCGGGCCCGCCGCTTGCGGATTTCATCCGAGTGACCATGCCGATTCTCCGTAGGCGGCGACCTTGCGACCGCCGCACGAAATCATTCGCAGGAACACGGGCGGAAGTCGACTCCATTGCGGGCCGGCCGCTGCGAAGAGGGCCGAGGTTCGAGGTGGTATGCACCGTCAACCGCTGGTGTCGGCCTTTGGCCTCAACCACCGGCTAACGGCTGGGAACCCTGCGGGTTCGCCCATCCCGAAGGGATCTGAGACGGTGGCCGGTGGTTGAGCGCAGCGACACCACCGGCGCCAGCCAGCCAAAGCGCCGCGCCGGCGGCCAGGGCGATGCTCGTCCATTGCGCCTCGGTGAGACCGAGGAACGCCGCAGGGTTGGTACGGATGAACTCGACCAGGAAGCGAGCCGTCGCCGACAGGACGAGATAGATCGCGAAGGTCGCCCCCGCAGGCGCCATCCGGGACCGGACGCGCAAGAGAAACACGAAGATTCCGATGAGGGCGAGCATCTCGTAGAGCGCTGCCGGGTGCACCAACACGCCGGGCGCGTGCGGCCAAGGCACGGTTCCGTTGGTGTAGGCGACGCCCCACGGAAGAGTCGTCGGAGTACCCCAGTCGCCGTCACCGGAAAGGTGACAACCGATTCGCCCCATCGCCAGGCCGACGGTCAGCCCGAGAGCCGCCGTGTCGAGTACGCTCGCATACGGGACGCGCGCACGCCGAATGGGCCACACGGTCGCGAGCGCCCCTCCGAGCACCCCGCCGTACCAGACGAGGCCGGTCGGGGCCGTCACGAACGCCATCGGTGCGGCGACGAACTCCGGCCAGTAGTGGAGGGCCTGGTGCAACCGAGCGGCGAGCAGCCCGCCCACGGCTCCAAAGCCGACGATCTCCCAGGCGAGGTCGCGCGGCTCGTTCTTGCGTGCGAAGTCGCGTTGCATCACCCAGCCCGCGGCGATGAAGGCGAGCGACGACAGGACCCCGAACGAGTAGATCGGCATCGAGCCGAGGTGGAAGAGGATCGGCCTCATCAGGTCACGCTGCTTTGCGCATAGACTGCGGGAGCACCCTTCGATACGCCGCCAAAAGAGGGCGGCTACTCAGGGTGAACGGTTGGCTGTTATGTTTCTGAATCTTTTTTTTCCGCTCGCCCTGAGTAGGCCCCGTCTTTTCAGGGGCCGTATCGAAGGGCGCATGTCCTACCTCGGACCTTTCGGTGCAAAGCCAGCTCACGCGAAGGGAACAGCCTCGCCGCAGACTCGGCGCCCCAACAAAGTGCCGAACTGCGGCGAGGTGCATCTCATCTACTCCGATTCCAGGCCTACTGTTTCGGGCCGAGGATGGGGCCGTCGCCGACGGTGAAGTAACCCGCCGGCGCCGTGCCCTGATGTGCCGCGCAGAAGGCGCGCGCTGCCCCTGCCTGCGCCGCGGCCGAGAGGCGAGCCTTGGCCGAGGATGAGGACGGCACATCCACCACACAGCAGTCGCTGCCACGATTGCCCGAGGAGTCCGTTGCTTCGACCACGATGAGGTAGACGCGACCGTCGCCTCCGCCCGTGCGCTCGGCACGCAGCCGGAGAGAGCCCAGCGCGATGTCCTTCGCGTCGGGCGAGTGATGCCCGTCGCCAGTGGCCTCTTCGTCATCCTCGTTGGAGAAGACGTTGACCGTCACCGGGAGTTCGCCTTCGCACTGGTCGACCGCGCCGCCGGTGAGCCCGACATTGATCAGGTCATGATTGTTCTGGTTCAGCGCAGCGGTCGCCACGGCGCAGCTCACCGCCGGCGGGGTCGTGTCGACCACATGGACCTGCGTCGTGTCCTCGTCCGTTTGTCCGAACGCGTCGATGACCCTCAGGACGTAGCTCTGCGTTCCCAGGATCTGCTCGACCTTCGAGACCTCGTCGAACCCGACCACCGGCCCGCTGCGCTTGCCGCGCAGCCAGGTGAAGAGTGCTAGGTTGGAGTCCAGGTCGGAACTTCCCCCGGCATCGAGAACGACGTTGGTTACCAAAGCCGTCGCACACTCGACGGTCTGGTCTGGTCCCGCATCCGCCGTCGGCGGTTGGTTCAGGATATCGCCGGCGACATCGAGGCTGAGCGAGAGATCGGCTTGGGAGACGGGCAAGCAGTTGCAGACTTTGTCCGAACAGGCGTCATCTTGGGCGCAGTCAGAGTCCTCCTGACAGATTTTGCCGGCATCCGGCCCGGCGTTCTCGCAGCGTTTGAGCTCGGGATCGACGCTGCCGATCAGCGTGCCCTTGACGTGGCACGTCGGGGCGTTCGCGCCGAAGGCGACATTGACGTCGACGGGGTCGTCGTTGGTTGTCGCCAGGCCGTTCAGCTGGCTTCCCCGCCGCCCCTGCGCCGAGATCGCGGCGGCATTGCGCGCAAACGACCCGTCGCCGTTCGGCGACAGCAGCGCTTCGTTGCCGGCGCTGGTTTCGCCGATTCCGCCGAGGTCGTGGAACGTCTCCGAGTGGAAAAAGTTTCCGAACGTGACCGGATCAATCTTCAGCTGGTACTGCATGCCGACGGTGCAGTTCTCTCCAGGACACGGATCACCGCTGAACTGCACGATACCTTCGGCGTGAGGGTTCTTTGACTCGTCCGCGACTTGGACGTGCGCCGTGCCGTCGACCGCGCACATCGTGCGCCGTCCGAAGACTTCGGCGGCCAGAGGCGAGTTGGCGAGACACACCGGTTGATCGCCATCGGCGTTGGTTGCCGAAGTGAGGCCGTGGACGGGATCAAAGTTCGCGCAGTCGTTGGCGACGTCCACCTTCTCTTCGGTGCATGTCGCATTGCACTTGTCGGCCGACTTCAGCGAATCGGAAAAGCTCGTCGCATTGGCCTGCAAGCCGCAGTGGCAGTCCGACGGATACCCACAGGCTTCGGCCAATCCCGACAGTGTCTGCTGAACGCGACCGTCGCAGTCGTTGACGAGATCCGCCTCGGTGCGATTGGGAACCAGATTGGGAGGCAGACAGATCGGCAGGTCTTGCGGGCCCACCACGGTCGGCGCGGGTTCTTGATAATTGATCGTGAGCAGCGCCGCCGCCGCGGGGTTCCCGTCCTGCGAAAAGGCCTTGCGAAGCGCCGCGCCCGCCGTCCCCCTGAAGAGCAGAACGAGCGCATTGCCCTGGGCCCACTGCGGTTGATTCACGACCTCTTGCACCACCGTCTTGAGGTTCGGCGTAAGCTGGTCGGCCCCGGCGGACCCCGTGGTCCACGGGTTGATCAGGTCCCACTGCACGGAATTGGTCGTACTGGGGAGCGCGCCAAGGCTGCCCGGAGCCGTACTGAAGGGACCGGCGTTGGCGGTGGCTTCGGCGGCGATGCGCATCGTGAGCGCCCCCACCGTGGATCCGGGCGCCGCGGTGAATTGCACGTTGGCGGTGACAATTTGGGAGCCCTTCGGGATCTGGACACCCGGAAAGCGCAGACCAACGAATCGACCGTTCTGGAAGTCGAGGTCGGGACTGGCGAGAAGGATCGTGCCGTCGAGCTGTTGCTCGGCGTCGTCCGCACTGGTCAACACCCGCAGCGAGCGTTGGCGCAGTCCGGGACTGCAGCTGCAGGAACACGTGTACGCGTTGGTGTCGACCGGTCGTATATCTTCAACTCCCTGGAAGCCGCATCCTGTGGTTGATTGGAAAAGGAATGGCAAGGCGATGACTACCACGAGAGCAGAGTAAATTTTTGTTTTCACTTTAACCATGAACCGCTTCTCCTTTTTCCCGCGGTACAGCGGGCTATTTGTATCGACTCGGAGTCGTCTCCTTGCTTCACTGCTTTGGGCCTTGTGCTGCCGCGTCGCCGACGACGAAGTATCCAGCCGGTGGCGTACCGGCGTTGGCTTGGCAGAAGGCGCGCGCCGCCGCGGCCTGGGTTAGAACCGACAGCTGCGCGGACGCGGCGTTTGAGTGCGGCACGCCCACCGTGCAACAGCCGAAGCCGCGGTTGCCCGAGCCATCCGTCGCCTCCGTGATGATCAGATACACCCGCCCGTCACCGTTGCCCTTGCGCTCGCCGCGCAACTGCAGGGAGCCAACGGCGATATCCTTGGCGTCGGGTGAACTGTTCCCGTCCCCGGTGCCGTCATCGTCTTCGTCGGCGAAGACGTTCACCGTGACCGGTAGCTCCCCTTCGCACTGATCCAGCGCGTTACTCATGAGTCCCACGTTGACCAGCCTGTGGTTGGTCTGGTTCAGCACGGGCGTGACCACGGAGCAGCTCACCACCGGTGGCGTGGTATCCTCGACCGTGACCTGGGTGGTGTCCTCATCTGCCTGTGCGCGTGCGTCGATCACCCGCAGGACATATGTCTGCGAGCCGAGAGACTGCTCGACCATCGATTTCGGGTCGAAACCCACCTCCGCGCCGGTCCGCCTTCCCCGCCTCCAGCTATAGAGAGCGATGTTGGAGTCCGCGTCGCTGCTGCCGCTGGCGTCGAGGACGACGTTGGTCACGGCGGCTGTGCCACACTCCACCGTCTGGTCTGGTCCTGCATCCGCGGTCGGCGGCTGATTCAAAATTTCGCCGGACACATCGAGGCCCAGGGATAAATCGGCATCGCCTTGCGCCTGGCAGTTGCAGACCTTGTCCGAACAGGCGTCATCTTGGGTGCAATCCGAGTCGTCCTGACAGATCTTGCCGGCATCCGGGCCGGCGTTCTCGCAGCGCTTGAGCTCGGGATCGACGCTGCCGATCAGCGTACCGTTCACGCGGCAGGTCGGCGCGGCCTGACCCCAGCCGACGTTGACGTCGACCGGGTCGTCGTTCGTTGTTGCCAGGCCGTTCAGCTGGCTTCCCCTGCGCCCCTGCGCCGAGACCGCGGCGGCGTTGCGCGCGAACGACCCATCGCCGTTCGGCGACAGCAGCGCTTCGTTGCCGGCGCTGGTCTCGCCCAGCCCCCCGAGGTCGTGGAACGTCTCCGAGTGGAAAAAGTTCCCGAACGTGACCGGGTCAATATTCAGGTTGTACTGCATACCGACGGTGCAGTTCTCCCCAGGACACGGATCACCGACGAACTGCACGATGCCTGCGGCGTGAGGGTCCTTCGACTCGTCCCCGACTTTGACGTGCGCCGTGCCGTCGACGGCGCACATCGTGCGCCGTCCGAAGAGCTCGGCGCTCAGTGGCGAGTTGGCGAGACACACCGGTTGGTCGCCATCGGCGTTGGTTGCCGAAGTGAGGCCGTGGGCGGGATCAAAGTTCTTGCAGTCGTTGGCGACATCCACCTTTTCTTCGGTGCACGGCGTATCGCACTTGTCGGCCCACTTCAGCGAATCGGAAAAGCTCGTTGTATTGAACTGCAGGCCGCAGTGGCAGTCCGACGGATACCCGCAGGCTTCGGCCAATCCCGATAGCGTCTGCTGCACGCGACCCTTACAGTCGTTGGCGAGATCAGCCTCGGTGCGATTGGGAACCAGAGCGGGGGGCAGACAGATCGGCAGGTCTTGCGGGCCCACCACAGGCGGCGCAGGTTCGGTGTACTCGATCGTGAGCAGCGCCGCCGCCGCCGGGTTCCCGTCCTGCGAAAAGCCCTTGCGAAGCGCCGTGCCCGCCGTCCCCCGGAAGAGCACAACGAGCGCATTGCCCGCGGCCCACTGCGGTTGATTCACGACCTCTTGCAGCACCGTGCTGATGCCCGGTGTGAGCTGGTCGGGCCCCGCTACCCCCGTGGTCCACGGCTTGGTCAGGTCCCATTGCACGGCGTTGGCCGTATTGGGGAGCGCGGCGAGGCTGGCCGGGGCCGTACTGAAGGGACCGGCGTTGGCGGTGGCTTCGCCAGTGATGCGCACCGTGAGCAGCTCCGCCGCCGGCGTGGATCCGGGCGCCGCGGTGAATTGGACGTTGGCGGCGAGGATTTTGGAGCCCTTTGGGATCTGGACGCCGGGGAAGCGCAGGCCAACGAATCGACCGTTCAGGAAATCGAGGTCCGGACTGTTGAGAAGGATGGTGCCGTCGAGCTGTTGCTCGGCGTCGTCCGCACTGGCCAACACCCGCAGCGAACGTTGGCGCAACGGGGGACCGCAGTTGCACGCACACGTGTACGCGTTGGTGTCAACCGGTTCTATTTTTGCCGGCGGCGACTTGAAGCCGCAGCCCGTGGTTGATTCGAAAACGAATGGCAATGCGATGACTGCCACGAGAGCAGAGCAAATTTTGATGTTCACGATGGACCTCCTCATGAAGTGCTGCGAGTGTGCGGTTCCGCAGACTCGGGCTGTTGCTGATGAAAGGCCGTTAACAACCGAAGCGCCGCGCCGCCCACGTAGGTACATGGACCACCAACGTCGACGCGCGATGGACCGGACTTTGACCATGAACTGCTCCTCCTTTTCCCGCGGTATGGCGGGTCGTTCTTATCGACTCGCCAACGCAGTGTACGGAGGGGGGCGGTAAAGACAGATCCCCGTTCGGTAAACTCTGCGGTTAGGATTTGAGCGCCGGCCTCGAGAAGATCGCGGTCGGGAAGAATGGGAAGGCCGTGTTCAACGAACTGCATGCCCGGCTGCCTTTCCGGCGCGCCGAGCACGACTTGCAGAGGAACACGAGCTGGCGCTGGCGGCGGCCCACTCGGTGAGAACAGCTTTCTAACCGCCTTCTAACCATCTTCTAACCGCAATCTCACGTCCGTTCCGTCGTCTATGTCTGCCGCGCGCCGTATCTTCGTGTGCATGGAACGAGACCGCAAAACGTCCTCATCAGCGCAGCGCACGAGCGCGAAGCCGGCGGCGTTCGAATTGCCACCTGACCGCGCGTTTGTCCTGCACCTCGACGCATGTGCCCAGCCGCCGCGTCGCGTGGCCGGGCGCATCGAGCACATCACGTCCGGGCAAGTGGCGCACATCACTTCGCTGCGCCAGCTGGTGGCTTTCCTGGCGGCGGTGCTGCGCAACAGGGACCGGGGCGATTGACGGAAAATGCAGGAAGGGACGACGATGAAGCGTAGGAAGTTCCAGGCGTAGGAAGCTTGCGCCAATGCCGGTAAGCGGCTGCCAACGAGGCGACAACAACACCAGAGTTGTTTATGCGAGGAAGGACAACTCGGGCGGGAATTCACGGCGCCTACCATCTGTTTATAGTCGGCAATGATGTCAGACCCTTTCACCACAAATGGCACGATGATCATCGAGTTCGTGGCCCTGCGGACCACGGCACGGCGACCTGAGTCTTCGTGCAAACCATCAAGGAGGTGCATCATGGATGCAGCAATCATTCCGGACTTCCCGTACCACGCCAGCGTCCATGTCCACTATGGAAAGACGAAGCTGCGAATCAGGGACGGCTTGCCGAAGATGAAGGACCTGCCGCCGGAAATGGGTGGCTCGGGCGTCAGCGTTGCGGAATAACCGATCGTGGAAAAGGTCACCGCCACGCACGGGCTCGAGGCTGCGGTCGCGATCGATGCGACTGCACGCGTGCGTCGCCTAGCCAGCCTGCGCGCGGACCGCGCTCCGGCCGACGCCATCTTGCATCGAGTCGGCCCGCGTGATTCACAGCTTGCGGTAAGCCCGGCGATCCCGCGGGGGGGCACTGCGGGTCGCGGGCGTTGCATGCCTCAGACCGCCAACGGGATCACGTTCGGCCCCTATCGCCTCGACGTCGACGCTGCTCGGCTGTGGACGGGCAACGACCCGGTGCCGCTGCAGCCGCGTCCGCTTGCGGTCCTGTCGTATCTCGCCGCGCGGCCGGGGGCCGTGGTCAGCCGAGACGAGATCATCTCGAAGCTGTGGGCCGGCACCTACGTTACGAAGGCCGTCCTCAAGGTGGCGGTCCGGGCGATCCGCGAAGCGCTCAACGACGCCGCCGCCGCACCGCGCTACATCGAGACCGTCGGCCGCGAAGGCTACCGATTCATCGGCGCCGAAGCCGACGGCGCGTCTCCGCCGCGTGCGGCGGCGGCCGCCGCCGAAATGGCAATGGTCGGGCGCGAGCCTGATCTCGCCAAGCTCCGCGCGGGCCTGGCTCGGGCGGTTGCGGGCGCCCGAACGATCGTGTTCGTGAGCGGCGAGGCGGGCGTCGGGAAAACGACCCTCCTCGATCGGTTCATCGAGGAGGTGGATGCCGCCGCCGGGGTCTACGTGGCGCGCGGGCAATGCCTGGAGCAGTACGGCGAGGGGGAGGCGTATCTTCCGGTTCTCGAGGCGCTCGGCCGCCTGGCACGCGACGATGGGACGGGTGATCTCGGTGAGACGCTTGCGCGGCACGCGCCGACATGGGTCTCGCAGCTGGCGGCACTCGATCCGAACCCCCCGGCACGGTGGCGCAGCGACGGTGCGATCGCCACGATGCCCGCCCGCATGCTGCGCGAGATGGCCGACGCCCTCGAGGTCTTCACGCAGCGGCGCACCCTGGTGCTCGTACTCGAAGATCTGCAGTGGAGCGATCCATCCAGCGTCGACCTGATTGGCTACATCGCCCGACGTCGCCAACCGGCCCGGCTGCTGGTGATCGGCACCCTGCGGCCGGTCGAGATGACCGTGGCAGAACACTCGCTGCGCGGCGTCCGACACGAACTGCAGGCGAAGGAGCTGTGCGAAGAGATCGCGCTCGAGCTGCTGTCGTGCGACGACGTGGCGGCGTACCTCGAGGCGCGGTTCGGCGGAGGGCCGGCCAGCGCCCTGCGGCAGCTCGCGACGCGCGTCTACGAACGGACCGAGGGCAACGCCCTGTTCATGGTCAACATGGTGAACGACCTTGTCGCCGGGGGGCTGCTCGCGTGGCGTGATGGCCAGTGGCACGTCAATGGACCGATCGATAGCGCCACGGATCGGATTCCGAGCGGCCTGCAGGAGCTGATCGGCCGCGTCATGCGCGGCTTGGCGCTGCCGGTCCGCCAGGTGCTCGAGGCGGCGAGCGTGGCGGGAGACGAGTTTGCCGTCGCCGCCGTGGCCGCCGCCTTGCAGGCCGAAGCCGGGCAGATCGAGGAGGTGTGCGAGCAACTGGCGTCGCACGGGTCGCTCATCGTCGACGCCGGCGTCGCGGAATGGCCGGATGGATCGGTGTCGGGCCGCTACCGTTTCCGGCACGCGCTATACCGGCGGGTCCTCTACGAGGGCATCGCGGCGGCGCGCCGTGTGCGCTTGCACCGTGCGATCGGGCGGCGCGTGGAGGCCGGCTTCGGCGCGCGGGCCGGCGAGCATGCCTCGGAGCTGGCGATGCACTTCGCGCTCGGGCGCTCCCACCTGCGCGCCCTCCATTTCCACGAACTCGCTGCCGCTGCCGCCCTCGAGCGCCATGCCGCGCACGAAGCCGTCGCCCACTGCACCGCCGCGCTCGAGGCGTTGGCGCAGACGCCCCAGAGCTCCGAGCGTGCGCGCCGCGAGCTCGGGCTCGTCGTCGCCAAGGCGACCCTGCTCATGGCGATCCGGGGATATGCGGCGTCTGAGACCGAGCAAGCCTTTGCGCGCGCCCGCGTGCTGTGCGACTCCCTGCCCGCCGGCCCACAGCTGTACCCGGTGTTGCGCGGGTTGCTCTCGTACCACCACGTGCGCGCCGAGTTGGGCGAAGCGCAGGCGCTCGGCGAGCAGCTCTTGCGCCATGCCGCCCAACGGCAAGACGACTGCGCGCTACGGGTGCAAGCGCACTACGGGCACGGCGCGACGCTGTTTCACATGGGTGCGTTCACGGCGGCCCGGGTTCATCTCGAGGCCGCCCTGCGCAACTACGACCCGGCGACGCATCGCCAGCACGTGCTTACCTACGGCGGCTACGACCCCGGCGTCGCCTGCTCGCTGTGGCTGGCATGGACGCTGGCACTGCAAGGCGAGCTCGACGCGGCGGAAGCTCATTCTCGCCAGGCCCTCGCCTTTGCGCAACGTCACGGCGACTCGTTCTCTCTCGCGTGGGCCTACTACGGCGTCGCCGTCTCGCAGCACTGGTTCGGCGATTGGGCCGCGTCCGAGAGCGCCTCGGCCGAAGCGGTGCGGCTGGCTGAGGAGCACGGCTTCCCGTACGTGCTCGGCATAGCAACGGTCAACCGCGGGTGGGCGCTCATGATGCAGCGCAAGACGGAGGCCGGCATTGCGCTGTTGCGGAACGGCGTGGCGATGGTGGACCGCACGGGCGGGGCCCTCGCCCGGCCCTCCTATCTGGGAATGCTGGCGGCCGCCGACGTCATGGAAGGGGATCGCAAGTCTGCCGTCGCTCGCGTCGAGGACGCACTCGCCGAGGTCGAACGCACCGGCGAACGTTTCCAGGAGGCCACGCTGCTGATCGCGAAGGGCCGTCTGCTGGCCGACGGCGGCGACGGCCGCAGGTCGTCGCGCGGCGTTAGCGATGCGGCCGAGGATTGTCTGCGGCGCGCAGTCGACGTCGCCCGCGCCCAGGGTGCACGGCTCCAGGAACTCCGTACCGCGGTGACGCTTGCCCGTTATTGCCGCGCCCGCGGGCGTACCGCCGAAGCGCGGGAACTTCTCACCGCCGCCCACGCGTGGTTCGTGAACCGCCGGCCTGCGACGCCCGAAATCGTGGCAGCGAAGCAACTGCTGGCAGAGCTGCAGGCGTGAACCGTGTCCGAGCCTACAGAGTGAACCGCATCGGTGTCGTTACTGCTTGGGCGTTCCCCGATCAACGGAACAATGGCCCCAGCGTACGTAACGCCCATGCGAATCGGCGCGGCCCAACCGCGTTTCGTTTCCATCCGGCCAGCGTGTCAGCCGCAGGTCGGCATCCGTCGCCTTCTGCAACTCCAGACGCAGCCATGCGAGCGGCGCGCGCGCGCCACTGCGTTCGCCGGCGCCGCGAATGATAGCGGTCACGCGTTCGCGTTCTGCTTCCGACAAGTACCACCACATGATCGAGTGGAAGACGACCGTGACCCCGCCGGGGCGCGGCACGGCGAGTTGTTCGGCGAGCCAGTCCGCGGCACGCCGGCGCGCCAGCACCGGGGGTGTGCGGCGGGCGAGGTCGATGGCGGCGCGCAGCTGTACGAGGCGCTCGATCTGGTCCGGCCAGACGAACGACTCCAGCACGCGCACCTGCGCCGCGTCCGTGACGTCGACGGGCGCAAGATCGCAGCCGGCGCGCTCGGCCACGGTCGCCCGCGCGCCGAAGACATCGAGCGGTCCCGTCCACTCAGTGCGGATCGTGACTGGTGAAGCGGGGTCGCCCCACACCGGCCGTACCACCGCGGCCGTACCCTCGGCCGCGGGTGCCACGACCTCGTAGCGGTAGCGATCCCAGCACAGGTTGAGTCCGGCGCTGCTGCCGATCTCCAGCAGGCGCAGCGGCAACGCGCACGCCGCGGAGACGGTGAGGAAACCGCCCAGCAGCGCGGCGCTGCGCCGCACCTCGTTGGTTTGCACCTGCCGATCGAGCGCCGGCCGCAGGGTCGCGGCGTGCTCCTCGACGACGCGCCGGAACGCGGCCCACACCGCCGGCCACTCGGGCTTGCCGCCAGCCGACGGATAGAAACGCGCCAGCTCCGGGGCGGCGCCGTCGAGCACCAGGCGGTGCACGCCACCCATCAGCCGCAGCACGAGCGCATCGGGAATCGGGTTGCCGGTCCAGCCGTCCAACACCTGCGCCACCGGCCCGCCGCGTTCGATGTCCGCCGCCGCGTGCGCCAGCAACTGCGCATACAGCGGCGACCCGAAGGTTGCGCAGAACTCCGCTTGCAGGCGGAAGGCCTCAAGGACACCCGGGGCGAGCATGCAGCAGAACCTGCAACGGTTGCATACCGACCGATTAACACCTCGATTCAGCATCCGCTAGCTGAGTGAAGGCACTTGACCGCCCACCCTCACTTGACCCGCCCCTTGCGAGACTCTTTGTCCCAATGGCTGAGACAATTTGCCGCAGGTTGAAGCCCCTCTTCAGTGCATAGGGATGCGCTCAACACATCGCCGGTGCGTCGGCTTGTGGTTTGCATCACTCCCACGGTCTCCAACCCCAACGCGAAGTGCTCGTACGGCGCCTGCAATCGTTTGTCAGCATGCTTGAGCCACTCGGCACGTTCGCGTTGTGGGTCGGCTTCTCACTGTTTGCGATCCTCACGATCTACGCTCTTGTGTGGAGCTGAGGCTTGGTCCGTGTCGACAGAGGTGCGGCGAACGCATTCCCCCAGCCCGAGCCCCAGTCCATGCCCTCGCCCATGCCGGATCGCCAGTACGAAGGGGTTGAGAGCAACAGTGTCGTTGGTCCTTGCGACCATCGTGTGGCCGGGCCTGCCCATAGCTACCGTGCCGCTCGAATCAGGTTGGGTGCAACTGGCGGCGGAACGGATGCCCTCGTCGACGAGCAGGGACATACGCCGCGACGATTCAGATCAGGACTCGGATGAGCTGCCATCCTCCCCGCACCCGAAACTCATGCCCGGCCAGAAATCCAACACCAGCGTCACCGGCTCACCGAACGGCTACGACGCCAAGCATCTCAACCGGCTTTGGGGCCGCTTCCGTGGCGCCAAGACCAACACCAAGGGCGAGAAGACGCACAAGTCGACCGGCCCGGAAGTGTCCCGGCCAACGCGCTGGGCGCGCTGACGGCACCCCGATCACCTCGAATTTCCTGTTCAGGCCGTTGCGTAACGTGCTCTAGCTCGTGCGCACGCGGGCGGATCGACGCCGCTTGACAGCATTCGCGACGGCGCTCGACTCACCCGACGCGCCGCGTAGATTTGACGACTGCCGGAATTTTCTGACATACGAAGAGCCATCGGTGCGCCGCGGCGCTTTGAGAGATCGGAGATTTGATCGTGGAGTCGTACGCCCGTTTCCTCGTGCGCCGCGCCTGGCTGGTCCTGTTGGTAGTGGCGGTGGCCACCACCTGGATCGGCTCCGGGATCCGCCGGCTGCGCACCGAGTTCAACGTCGAAGCGGGCCTGCCGGCGAATCACCCGCTGGTCGAGATCGACAGGACGATCCGCCGGCAGTTCGGCGGACGCAATACGGTCATCGCGCTCATCATTCCGCGGCAAGGCAACGTGTGGCAGCCCGACGTTCTCCAGGTCGTCCAGGACGCGACGCTCGCCGCGTTGCGCATCGAGGGCATCATCGCGCAGAACGTCGTGAGCCTGGCGGCGCCGAACGTGCGCGTCGTGCAGGAGGTCGACGGGCGGATAGAAGCGGATCTCCTCATGCGCGACGTGCCGCGCACGCCGGAGGCCATC
>Ga0335082_10005352_pt1 | contig 14035 bp, 7 predicted proteins | sample Lox_Sample_41_FD_206718 | JGI IMG/M metagenome (GOLD analysis project Ga0335082, IMG submission 206718) | Soil microbial communities from Loxahatchee National Wildlife Refuge, Florida, United States - Lox_Sample_4.1 | ecosystem: Environmental > Terrestrial > Soil > Wetlands | place: USA: Florida...
CAGGAAGTACGAGTACTCGTCGCCCGAGAAGGGGAACGCGCGCAAGGCCAGGCGAGCGAACGTCGCGTACACCGCCCCGAGGGCCGCGATGAGGGCCAGCGTGCGCCAGGGCGCGACGGAGGAGCGAGGGGGGGTGAGCGTGGGGTCCACGGTCAGCGGAGCTCTATCCAGAGGAGGTGTACAGGAGGAGGGGGCGCCCCGGTGGCCCACTCCACCGCTGCGACGACCACGGGGGAGTGGAAGGCGCGAGCGTCGAGTGTGACGTCGGCCGTGTAGTCGGCAGGACCGTCACCGTCGCCGCCCGTGCGGTGTGCCGTGTAGTAACTGCCGTCCAGGTACACCTTCACCTCGCGCGGGGCGAGGCCTTCGGTGTGGAAGCGAAGCGCGTAGCTGCTGCCCTCCTTGCGCGGAATGCCGAGGTACACGTTGGTCACCGCGGACACGGAGCAGCCGTCGCCCCATCCCACGCCGTCGTCGCAATAGGGGTCGCAGGTGCCGTCGCGGTGGGTGAAGGAGTGGGGGCGCGTCTCGCACGCCAGCCGCGACGGGACGGGCTCGTCGGTGCCCCAGCGCGACGCCTGGAACCGGTCCTCCATCGCTGCGGCACTGTCGTGCGGCCACAGCACCTCGGCGCGCCCCTGGCCGTGCGGACCGCCGCTCGACCACTGCCACGGGACGAGGTAGCGGCAGAGCGCCACGAAGCCGACCCACAAGAAGAGCTTCGCGGTGCGCACGTCGACACGGAGCGCGCCGGTTGGCAAAGTGCGCACGTAGCCAACTGCAGCGAGCACGACGAGCGTCCAGAAGTCCGCCTGGTAGCGCCACGAGAACCCTTCGCCCCGCCGCACGAAGGCCGCGAACAAGACCGCGATCGCGGCCAGCGGCACCCAGAGCTCGAGACGTCGCTCACGACGACGCGCGAAGCGCCATGCCACGACCACGAGCAGCAGCAGCACCGCCGGCCCGAGGAACGGCTCGGTCGTGCCATCGCGCTCCTCGTAGTCGAAGAAGCAGTCGTGCAGCCAGGTACCGCCGAGCGGGTGCCGGACGTAGAAGAAGAGAGCGCCGAAGAGACTCACGGTCGCCTGCGCGAGGTGCGCGCCCGAATCGACGCACCTGCTGCCGAAGCGGAGCACGGGCATCTCGAGCGCCCACGCCGGATTCGAGTTGGCGTAACCCAGGCCGAGCGGCGAGCCGGTGCGTACCCAGTTCGTGTACAGCCAGAACGCCGCGAACGGCGCGCACGTGGCGACGAAGAGGAGCGTCGATCGCACGCGGCGCGAACGCGCCTCGAGCGCGACGAGGGCGCCCCACACGCACGCGTAGAGCAGCGCGGTCGGTCGCACGAGCAACCCCATGCCGGATGCGGCGCCCATGAGCGCCACGTGCCCCGGTTGCCACGCGTCCTGCGACCGCGCGTGGAGGTACGCCGCGAGCGCGAGCATCTCGCAGATCGCCATGTACGCGAGCGTCACCTCGAAGATGACGAAGCGGTCCTCCATCAGCGGAAACAGCGTCAGCTGCAGCACCATCCACGTGGTCGCCCACGAGACCAGCCGCCGTGTGCCCTCGGGTGCATGCGGAGCAACGTCGCGCAGCAACTGCTCGAACCCGAGCCACACGAGCGGCATCGCGGCGACGAGGTACAGGAAGTAGATGGCGCGGTCCGGGAAGAACCCGCGGCAGATGCGGAGCGCGCCCGCGAGCGCGTGGAACGGAAGCTCCAGCACCGGCACCCCGTAGCTCCAGTTGGAGTAGACGGCCCCGTGGTGCACCTGCTCGTCGTGCCCCGCGAGGCTGACCATGCCGCGCATGCGCAGCGTCCCCGTGAGCATGGCACGAGCGGTGAACCGATGCGCTTCGTAGGTGTCGAAGCACCAGATCTTGCCGTACATGCACACCCACGCCGTCGCGGCGAGAAGCAGGCTGCCGACGAGCCACGGATGCCGCGACGTGAGCCGGTGCAAGGCGCGGACGGGCATGGCGCGGGCCGCACCATACCAACGTCGCGAACGGATCAGCCCGGGGATTCGACGACTACTTGCACGTCCCGCTGACGCAGGTCTGTCCCGCGGCGCACGCGTTGCCGCACGAGCCACAATCGGCGGCAGACGTCTGCAGGTTGGCGCACACGCCGTTGCAATCGACGGTGCCCGTGGGGCACGCGCAGCTGCCGCTGACGCAGACCAGGTTGCCGGCGCAGATCTGCGCGCAGAAGCCGCAGTTGTCCTTGTCGGTCTGCAGGTTCACGCACGCGTTGCCGCACTTGGCGAGGCCCTGGCCGCAATTGACGCCGCACGCGCCGCTGGAGCAGACCTCGGCGCCCATGCACCGGTTGCCGCACGAGCCGCAGTTGCGCGGATCGCTGCTCGTGTCGACGCACGCCATCCCGCACTGCGTCTCACCGGACGGGCACGCGCAGCTCCCGGCCATGCAGGTCGAGCCGATGGGGCACACGTTGCCGCAGGAGCCGCAGTCGCGGTTGTTCGTCTGGAGGTCGACGCAAGCGCCGTTGGGCGGACACGACGTCTGGCCCGTGGGGCAGCCCATCGTGCACGCGCCGTTGACGCACTGGTTGCCCGCACCGCAGCGGTTGCCGCACGCGCCGCAGTTGCGCGGGTCCGTCGTCGTGTCGACGCAGAAGCCGCCGCAGCTCGTGGTGCCGGCGGCGCACTGGCATGCGCTCGAGACGCAGCTCGCTCCGGGCGCGCACGCGTTGCCGCACTTGCCGCAGTCGTACGGATCGCTCGTGAGATCGACGCACGCGCCGCTGCAGTTCGTGAGCCCCATCGCGCACATGAGCGTGCACGTACCGAGCGAGCACACGTCGCCCGCGGGGCACACGTTGCTGCACGAGCCGCAGTTGTTCGGATCACCCTGCGTGTTGGTGCACACGCCGTTGCAGCGCTGGCCGCCGTTGTAGCAGGTGCACGTCCCGTTCTGGCACGTGGTGCCGCCGCTGCACACGGTGCCGCAGGAGCCGCAGTCCGCGTTGTCCGTCTGCAAGTCCACGCAGGCGCCGCCGCACGCGGTCTGCCCGGACGTGCACGTCAACGTGCACGTGCCGCTCGAGCAGAGCTGGCCGGGACCGCACACGCTGTTGCAGCTCCCGCAATGGTTCGGATCGCTGGTCGTGTCGACGCACACGCCGTTGCAGTCGCTCTGGCCCGGCGGGCAAACGCACATGCCGCCCGCGCAGCTCGCACCGGTGGGACACGCGTTGCCGCACTTGCCGCAGTCGGCGTTGTCCGTCTGCAGGTTCACGCACTGACCGCTGCAGTCCGAGAGGCCCGCGCCACACTGCGAGGCACACTGGCCGTTGGAGCACACGTCGCCGGCGGGGCAGGCGTTGCCACAAGAGCCGCAGTCGGACGGGTTGGACGCGAGGTCGACGCACACACCGTTGCAGAGCGCCGGCTTCATGCCGAAGGTGCACGAGCACGCGCTCGCGACGCACTGCTGCGTCGGCGCGCATGCGTTGCCGCAGGCGCCGCAGTCCTGCGGGTCGTTCGCGAGGTCGACGCACGCCTGCCCGCACTGCGTCAGGCCGGTGGCGCACGACGTGGTGCACGTGCCGAGCGAGCACACGTCGCCCGCGATGCACACGCGCCCGCAGCCGCCGCAGTTCTTGGGGTCGCTGTTCGGGTCGACGCACGCCCCGCCGCACATCGTCAGGCCGGACTGGCACGTCGCGGCGTCGGTGCCGACGACGTCCGTCACGATGACGTCGGTCGTGGCGTCCACGCTCGAGCCGTCGGGCAACTCGCCGTCGAGGCCGACGTCACCGGACGCGCCGTCGTTCATGGACCCGCCGTCGTCCCCCCCACCGATGATCTCGTCGCGAGCGCCGCAGCCGCTCGCTGCGATCACGCCGACCAGGGAAAGTACGCACAACGAAAGGAAGGATCTCGCAAGCTCACTCGCACGCATGAGGCTCACCCGCTTGTTGAAAAGGCCGCAGCCGTCTGTTGCCCCCTCGCTCCGGGCGCGTTCATAGCAAGGCCTTCGCCACCGGGTCGCGTCTCTCGAACGCGTCGATTCGCAGCCGGCGAAGGCTGAACCTGTACAATGGCGCCGCAGACATGCAGCTCCATCCGACGCGCTCCACGTTCCACGTCGCCGTCGCCGGCGCCGGGCTCGTCGCCCTCGGGGCCGCAGCGCGTCTGGCGCCGGTCGTCGCGTTCGGGGGCGCCATGATCCTCGCGGTCGCGATCGGGCGAGCGGTCGCGCTCGTGGCGGTGACGCGGCTGCGGGCGGCGGGATTCGAGATGGTCTGGTCGGGTCCCGTGCGCGTGCACCGAGCGACGCGCGGGGGCAGCGTCACTGTCGAGGCCGAGCTGCGCAACCGCGGGAACGAGTCGGTGCGCGGCGTCGCGCTGCGCCCGCTCGCGTCGACGATGCTCGACGTCGAAGTCACGCCGGCAGTCATCGACATGCCGGGCGGCGCGCGCGCGCGGATCGATCTGACGGTGCGCCCCAAGCGCGTCGGCCGATGGGGCGTCCACGGCGTGGCGCTCGAGGTGCGCGGGACCCCCATCGGCGGCGAAGGCCTCTACGAGGTGCCTCTGCTCTTCGCGAACCCGCTGGGCATCGAGGTGCTGCCGCAGGCGCTGGCGGCGATGCTCGCCTCGCCGGTGGGTGGGCGCGCGAGGCACGCTTCCGAGATCGGGCGTCCGGCGAACCTCGCGGGCGAGGGCGACGAGCTGCGCGAGCTGCGCGACCACGTGCCCGGTGATCCCTTCAAGCGCATCGCCTGGAAGGCGAGCGCCAAGCGCGGCAAGCTCGTGGCGCGGGAGATGGAGCGCGAGGAGCGCGACGTCGTGTGGCTCGTCATCGACGCGTCGGTGGAGCTCTGGGCGGGTGTGAAGGGAGCGGCACCGCTCGACCTCGTCGTGGAGGAGGCCGCGTCGATCGCGGCGCGCCACCTTCGACGGGGCGATCGCGTGGGGCTCGTGGTGGGGGCGTCGCGCCTGCGGTCGTGGGTCCCTCCGAAGGAAGGAGCAGCGCAAGCGGCCGCCATCGCGGGGGCGCTCGCGAGCGCGGCGAGCTGCATCGACGCCGACCGGTCGGAGCTCGACGAGCTGCAAGTGGCGCAGCGCGTGGCGGAGCACGTGCGGCCGCTCGACCCGCGCGGGCTGGCGGATCTGAGGCGCGGGGACCTCGACGATCTGGCCAAGCGTGCCGAGATGCTGCGAGGGCGTGCGCCTTTCGCCCCTCGACTCCCGTTCGCGCACGGGTCGCGCGAGCAGCAGCTCCGTCACTACCTGGCTGCGTTCGGCATCGAGTCGCCTCCGCGCGTCGACGGCGAGCGCGAGAAGGCCGAGGTGACCATCGTGCAGGTGCTCGACAAGGTGGCGACCGAGAAGCCGCACGCGAGCACGGTGCACGTTTGGGCGCCGGCGCCGACGCGAATGGAACCTGCCGCGCGAGTCGTCGCGGCGCTGCGGCGCAAGCACGTGGAGGTGCGCTGGACGCTGCCGCCGTTCGACGCAGGGCTCGGAGGTGAGGACGGGGACCGCCGCAGCGCCGTGGCCGGCGTGGTGGACGAGTCGGTGCGCGTGCGTGCGCGCGTGGCGCGGGCGCGAGGCGAGCGCATGCTCCGCCGGCTCGGCGTGCGCGTCCTGACGCACGGGGCGGTGCGGCGCGCGACCTCGGCGACGGCGATGGATGTCGACCGTGCCGCCCCGTGACCCGCGCGTCGTGCTACGCGAGGCCGGGTTGCGGCCGAAGCGGAGCTTCGGCCAGAGCTTTCTCGTCGCCGAGCCCATCGCGCGCGCCATCGCCGCGGCGTGCGTGCACGACGACGAGGTGGGACGGGCACGCGTCGTCGAGATCGGCGCAGGTACGGGTGCGCTGACGCGACTCCTGGCCGAACGCGCGCGGTCGGTGGTCGCCATCGAGCGCGATCGCGACCTGGTGCCGTTGCTCGAGCGAGACTTCGCGGACGCGCCCGTGCCCGTGCGCGTCGTCGAGGCCGACGCGCAGACGGTGGACCTTCCCTCGCTCCTGGGGGAAGAAGAGGCCGGCTCGCCGCGGGTGCTCTGCGGCAATCTGCCGTACGTGATCACCGGTCAGCTCCTGCGGCGCGCGGTGGAGCACGTGTCGCAGCTCGAAAGGGCCGTGTTCATGGTGCAGGACGAGGTCGCCCTCCGCCTCGCCGCCAAACCTTCGACGAAGGACTACGGCGCCCTCACGGTGTTCGTGCGCGCCGCGTTCGACGTGCGCCGCGTCCAGCGCGTACCGCCCGGCGCCTTCCACCCGCCGCCCGAAGTGACGAGCGCCGTCGTGGAGCTGGTGCCGGTGCACCCTCCCCGCGCGAAAGAGACCGACACGTTCCGCGCTCTCGTGCGAGCCGCCTTCGAGGCTCGCCGCAAGACCCTCCGCAACGCGTGGTCTCGCGTCGCACCTGGCGAGAAGGTGCAGGCAGCGGCGGCGAAAGCCGGGGTCTCGCTCGACGCGCGCGGAGAAACACTCGACGTCGAAGCCTACGCGCGCATGGCCTCGGCGCTCGACGAGTGAGTGGCGAGAAAAGGTGAACGGGGCGACGCCAGAGTCAGACGAGAGGAGAGGGAAAGAAGATCAAGAAGATCAAAAGATCAAGAAGGTGTTGGGTTGGGCACGGCCGACAACAAACCTTCTTGATCTTCTGATCTTTTGATCTTCTTTCCTCTCCTCTTGTCTCACTCTAGGGTCTTGTCGACTCATCCCCCTGGCTTCAGGGCGGCCAGGGCCTTCTGGGCGTCGGCCCTGTCGGGCGAGTTGACCGGGGCGATCTCGAGGAAGCGCTGGTAGTGCTCGGCGGCGTCGCTGCGCCTTCCGCTCTTGCGGAGGGCCTCCGCCGTGAGGAACTCGGCGGGGGCGAGCCACCCAGGCCGCGAGGCCAGCTTCTCGCCCGTCTGCGCCGCAGGGAGGAGCTGCGCGAGCGCCGCCCCCGTCGCGCCGTGCTCGAGCTGCAGCTTGCCGTACCTGTAACGCCAGTACGGGTGCGGGATCGTCCCGTCGGAGTTCGTGGCGTTGCCGTCGCCGGCGATGGCCCTCGCCCACTCCCCTATCGCGGTCCCCTCGTCGTTCTTGTCCTCGTAGCACTCGGCGAGCGTCGCGTGCGCCTCGTAGCGCGAGGGCCGTAGCTCCAGCGCGTGCCGCTCGTCCTTGATCGCGTCGTCGATCGCCCCCTCCATGCGCTCGAGCACGCCCTTCTGCCAGTAGGCCTCGGCGCTCATCTTGTCGATCGCCAGCGCCCTGTCGATCTCGTCCCGCGCGAGCTCGAGCTGCGCCGGCTGCGCGTCGTTGGCGGCCCACGCGAGGTAGACGTGGAACTCGGCGCGATTGGGATCGAGGTCCACGGCTCTCTTGAGGAAGCGCAGCGCCTCCTGCTGCTGCCCTTGACCCTGGAGCATCAGCGCGCGGCCGATGTAGTGATGCGCCTCGGCGCTCGTCGGCCGCTTGTCGAGCACCTTGTGCAGCATCGGAAGCGCGTCGTCCGGTCGCCCGACCATGACGTATGCGCTGCCGACGCGCAGCTGCAGGTCCGGATCGTCCGGCGCCTTCGCGAGCGCCGCCTTGAACTGGTCGATCGCCTTGTCGACGTCGCCCGACTCCTCGTAGAGCAGGCCGCGCTCGAGCGACAGCCCGGGGTAGTCCTTGTCGACCGCCGCGACGCGATCGAGCTCGGTCCCCGCGTCGTCGAACTTGCGCACGCGGCGCAAGACCACGGCGAGCTGGAAGTGCGTCGCCACGTCGTGCGGGTCCTTGGCCAGCGCCGAGCGGTACTGCGTGATGGCCGCGTCGTACTCGCCCTGCGCCATGGCCACGTCACCCACGGCGCGATCGAGCGCCGCCGAGGGGGGCAGCTTCTTCTTCGCGTCGTCGAGCACGCTCTTGGCGTCGGACGTATGCCCGCGCGCCGAGAGCAGCTCCGAGAGCGCCACGTACGGCAGAACAGCGTCGCTCCGGGTCGGGTCGGCGTACGACATGGCCGTGCGCAGCACCTGCTCGGAGGCGTCCATGTTGCCGAGCTTCTGCTCCACGCGACCGAGCAGCAGCAGCACCTGGATCGACTTCGGGAACTTGGTGCGCGCGTCGGTGAGCTGCGCCTTGGCGTCGGCGAGACGTTCGAGGTCGATCTTCGCCTCGGCGTCGTTCGCCATCGTCTCGGGCGACGACGGGTCGAACTGCAGCGCCGTGTCGAAGCGCGAGAGCGCCTCGGTGTATCGCCCCTCGTTGAGCAGCAGACGCCCCTCGCCGTTGAGCGCCGCCACGTTGCGGGGGTCGATCTTCACGGCCTGCGCGAAGGCGTCTCGCGCGTCGCTCGCCGCCCCGCGCTCGAGGCTCACCCAGGCCTTCGCGGCGTATGCGTTCGACAGCTCGACGGGCGACGCCTTCGTGCGCGCCGGCCCGTCGAGGACGGTCGACAGGTCCTTGAGCGCCTGCGCGTCGTCGACGCGCGCGCTCTTCATCCGGGCGCGCAGCGTGAGCGCCCCCGGATGCATGGGGGACGCTGCGAGGGTCGCCTCGATCTCCTTCTTGGCGTTGGCGCCGTCGCCGAGCGCGTCGTACGCACGCGCCAGACCGAAGTGCACGCGCGCGTCGCCCGGAGGGGCCTGCACCGCCTTGAACGCGGCGAGCGCGGCGTTCGCATCCTTGGCGGCGAGCTCCACGTCGCCTCGAAGAACGGCGATGTCGAGCTGGATCGGGTCGCCCGGGTAGCGGCCTGCGGCGGAGGCGAGCGCCGGACGCGCCTTGGCCCAGTCTCCACCCTCGGCGAGCTGCGCCGCCTGCGCCACGTCGAGGTACTTCACGTCCTTGGCCTGCGCCTGCACGAGCTGCGTGACCAGCTCCTTGCCACGGGGGACGCGCGCCGGGTCCGCGCCGAAGCGAACGGTGGTCGCGAAGTCGACGACGGCGGCGTAGGCGGTCATCGGGCGCGCCCGTGAGCTGCGCGAGTGCGCGGCGAGGGCGGCATCGGCGGCGCTCCGCGCGTCGTCGTACGTGTCGGTGGACAGCGACTTCTCCGTGGACGCCATGTCCGACGCGAGCGCAGCGGCGTAGTCCTTCGCGTGCACGAGGTCGCCGATGGCGAGGTACCCGAACGCGCCGTACTGCGTGAGCTGCATCGAGGCGCCACCGAGAATCGCGGCCACGAGGATGCCGAGCGCGACGTACTTGCCTCCGGAACGCTTTCGCGGCGGCGGCTGGGAGGCGGGAGCCGCGCGTTCTCGCGCGACGGGCGGGCGCACCGACACCGGCGCCGTCGCGGCAGCCTGCACCGGGGGACCAGGCGGCGGGAAACTCTGCGCAGGCAGGCCCGCGGTGTCGACACCGATGGCCGGCTCCGGCGCGCCTGCTTCGGCACCGCCGCCGCCGAAGTCGACCTCGCCGAAGCTCATACCGCCGCTGGCGGCTTCGCCCGTGGGGAGACGCGCGACGGCGCTCACGTTGCTGCCGCTCCCCTTGCCCGATCGCGGCTTGTCCTCGAGCTGCAGGTCGCCGAAGTCGGCCGAATCGGTGAGCGGCTGCGGGGGCATGCCGAGGGCCGGCGAAGCGGCAGGCGGCTCGCGGGGAAGGTCGAACTCTCCGAACCCGCCCGATGGCTGCGAGGGGCGCGAGGGCAGGTGCTGATCGGGAGCCACCTTCGACGGCAGCGATTCGGCGGCTGTCGGCAGCGATTCGGCGGCTGTCGGCAGCGACTCGGCGGCCGTCGGAAGGGACTCCGCGATGCTCGGCAGGTCGATCTCCCCGAAGCCGCGCGCGGTGGGGAGGCTCGCAGCAGGCATGGGCAGGCTGGCGGCGGGCACCGGGAGGCTGGCGGCAGGCACCGGCAGGTTCGCGGCAACGACGGGAAGGCCCGCTGACGATGCAGTCACCGGGAGTCCCGCAGCTGCGACCACGGGGAGTCCTGCGGCGGGGACGGGCAGGTTCGCGGCGACGATTGGTAGGTCGACGTCGAGCGCAGCGCCTCCACCCTTGCGGACTACCGGAAGGTCCGCTCCTCCGCCCTTACGGACCACCGGAAGGTCCGCTCTTTCGCCCTGGCGCGCTACCGGAAGGTCCGCTGCGACGGCCGGAAGGTCGAGATCGAGCTCGATGTCCTCGGGAGCCACGGACTGCGGAGCCGCCGCACGCGGCACCGGCGGCGGCTTCGGCACGGCCGGAGCGGGCAGCCCCGCAGAGACGACGGGCAGATCCGACTCGTCGAGCGACCCGAGCGCCGGGGGGAAGTCGGAGGGGATGGGCGCGCGTTGCTGCGCCGGCGGAGGAGCCGGTGGAGCCTGAGGAACCGGGGCGGGGGGAGGCTTCGGCGCCGCCACGGGCACCTTCTGGGTGGGCGCCGCCATGGGCATCTTCTGCGTGGGCGCGGCGGGCGCCGGCGGCGCAGCGGCCGGAACGGGGGGAGCGATGCCAACGATGGTGCGCTGCCTGGTCACCCCAGGGGGCGGGGGCGGCGGCTGCGGGGGCCGTCCGGCGGCCGGCGCCACCGGAGGCGCAGGGGGTGCTACGGGCGCCGCCGCCGCGGGCGCGTTCGGGTTCGTCACCAGAAACGAGTGCCCGCACTTGGGGCACCGCATCTTCAGCCCCGCCGGCGGAACCCGACGCTCGTCGATCTGGTACGGCGCCTTACACGACTCGCACTCGACCTTGAGCATCGACCGAGCGATCGTATCACGCGCTCAGGTGCAGACGCGATTCTTGCCCCCGCGCTTGGCGCGGTACATGGCCTGGTCCGCCGCCTTGAAGAGTGCCTCGGCGTCGCCGGCGTCCCCGGGGATGGTGGCGACGCCGCAGCTCAGCCCTGGCTGCACGCGCAGTCCATCCTTCTCGTAGACGTGCGCGACCACGGCGCCGCGAACCTCCTCGGCGAACGCGACTGCGGTCTGCTTGTCCACGGCCGGAAGCGCCGCAGCGAACTCGTCGCCGCCGAAGCGCGTCGCGAAGCCTCGTCCCTCGACGAGTCGGCCGATGACGTGCCCGGTTTCGCCGATGACGAACGCACCCATGTGGTGCCCGTGCGTGTCGTTGATGCCCTTCACGCCGTCCATGTCCATCACGACGACGCTGAGCGAAGGCGCGGTCCCCGCGAGCACGGCGGCAACGCTCGAAGCGAGCTGCGCATCGAAGCGGCGCCTCACCCACAGGCCGCTCAGGTCGTCGATCGACACGAGCCGCTCGACCTCGGCGGCCTGCGCCTCGCGCAGCGCGTCCTGCTGCATCTCGACCACCGACTTGCCGATGAAGACGCGATCACCGGGCTTGAGCGGCGCGTCCTTGCACGGCTGCCCGTTGACGATGATGCCGTTGGTGCTGCCGAGGTCGACGACCGCCCACTCGCCGGCGCCGCGGTCCTCCACGCGCGCGTGCCGCCACGACACGTTGTCGTCGTGCAGCGGCAGATCGCACTCGGGGTCGCGCCCCAGCTCGACGGACCGATCGAGCACCACGCGTCCGCCCACGTCGGGTCCGAGGATGACCACGAGCGACGGCGACACCGACTTGCGCAGCTCGCGCTGCAGCTGCTCGCGCAGGCTGTTCGAGTCGTCGTCGAACGGCTTGGTGCGCAGCGGCGCGCCGCGTGCCCGCTTCTTCTTCGGGTCGTCGGCCATGGTGTGACGAGTATAGTGGTGTCCCGTGCAAAGCGAATACGAGCGGCAGCTCGACGCCCGGGCGGCGGCGCTGGCGACGACGTGCGTGCACGCGGGGGACGCGAAGGACCCCGGCACGGGAGCGCTGGACGTGCCCATCGTGCTGTCGAGCGCGTTCGGGTTCGCCAGCGCGGACGAGGCCGCAGCGGCGTTCAAGGGGGAGAACGACGCGTACATCTACGGCCGCTGGGCGAATCCCACGGTGGAGGCGCTCGAGGCGAAGCTCGCGGCGCTCGAGGGGACCGAGACGGCGTGCGCGACGGCGAGCGGGATGGCGGCGGTGAGTGGCGCCGCGCTCGCGCTGTGCGCGCAGGGGGAACACATCGTGGCGCCGCGATCCATGTACGCCGAGAGCGCGCGGCTCCTGCGGGAGCGGCTGCCGCGGCTGGGGATCGAGACGACGTTCGTGGACGCGACCGAGCCGGGGGCGTACGAGCGGGCGCTGCAGCCGACGACACGCCTCCTCTACATCGAGACACCGGCGAACCCGAACCTGGCGATCGCCGACATCCGGGCCATCGTGGCGCTCGCGCGCGCCCGCGGCATCGCGACCATCGCGGACAACACGTTCGCCACGCCGTTCGCGCAGAACCCGTGCACCCTCGGCGTCGACGTGGTGGTGCACTCGATGACCAAGGCGCTCGCGGGCCACGGCGACGTGATCGCCGGATGTGTCTGCGGCAACCGCGAGACCGTCGCGCGCATCCGCGACGTCGTGGTCAAGGGATTCGGCGGGGTGCTGTCCCCGCTGTCGGCCTTCCTCGTCGCGCGAGGCCTCCGGACCTTCGCGCTCCGCCAGCGCCAGCAATGCGCGTCGGCCGCGATGCTCGCGTCTCGTCTCGCGACGCACCCGCGCGTCGCGGTGGTGCACCATCCGTCGCTGCCCTCTCACCCGGGCCACGCCCTGGCGCGCGAGCAGATGCACGCCTTCGGGGCCCTCCTCTCTTTCGAGCTCGGCGGCCCAGGCGCAATCGACGCCGGCAAGCGCGTGCTCGAGGGCGTGCGCACCATCACGCACGCCGTGAGCCTCGGCGACGTGCGCAGCCTGCTCGTGCACCCGGCGTCCACGACGCACTCGACCATGCCCCCCGAGGCGCGTGCCGCCGCGAACATCACCGACGGTCTGCTCCGCCTGAGCGTGGGCATCGAGTCCGCCGAAGACCTCTGGAACGACCTGGAAGGAGCTCTGGCGAAGTAACGGAGGGGTCCGGCGTTCCATGCTAACGCTGGTAGTCCGTCCGTGGATCGGCTCGTCGTCGTCGGTGCGAAGCAACACAACCTGAAAAACGTGAGCCTCAGTCTGCCCCGAGGGCGGATCGTGGTCTTCACCGGGCCCAGCGGGTCGGGGAAGTCGTCGCTCGCGTTCGACACGATCTACGCCGAGGGGCAGAGGCGCTACGTCGAGTCGCTGAGCGCCTACGCGCGCCAGTTCCTCGAGCAGCTGTCGAAGCCGGACGTGGAGCGGATCGACGGCCTGAGCCCCGCGATCGCCATCGAGCAGCGGCCGCTCTCGAAGTCGCCGCGCTCCACCGTCGGCACGGTCACCGAGATCGCCGACTACCTGCGCCTCCTCTATGCACGCGTGGGCGTCCCCCACTGCCCTAACTGCGGCAAGCGCATCGAGGCGCAGACGGTGCAGCAGATCGTCGACCGCGTGCTGGCGCAGCCGGAGGGGACGCGTCTGTCGGTGCTCGCCCCCATCGCGCGCGCCCGCAAGGGCGAGCTCAAGCTCGAGCTCGAGCGCCTCAGGCGCGAGGGGTTCGTGCGCGCGCGCATCGACGAGTCGGTCGTCGACCTGGGCGACGAGCTGGAGCTCGACCGCAGCAAGCCGCACGACCTGGACGTCGTCGTCGATCGCCTGGTCCTCAAGGAGGGACTCAAGAGCCGTCTCACCGACAGCGTCGAGCTCGCGCTCAAGCTGGGCGAGGGGCGACTGCTCGTGCAGTCGGGCGACGACGAGCCCGTGTGGATGAGCGAGCGCTTCGCCTGCATCGACTGCGGCATCTCGCTGCCCCCCATCGAGCCGCGCATGTTCTCCTTCAACGGGCCGCACGGCGCCTGCCCCGCGTGCGACGGCCTCGGCGCGCGCGACGTGGTGGACCCCGAGCGGTGCATCGGCGATCCGAAGCACACGCTGCGCGAGGGCGTGGTGCTCGCCTGGGGACGGCGCGGCAGCGTCGCGCTGGCGACCGAGGCCGCGCGCGCCGTCGAGGTGCTCGGGGTGAGCCCCGACGTCGCGTGGTCCAAGCTGCCGGAGGAGCAGCGCAAGGCGATCCTCTTCGGCGCCTCCATCAAGGGCAAGCGCAAGGGCTACGAGGGAATCGTCCCGCGTCTCGAGGAGCGCAAGGCCGCTCTCGCCGACGTCCAGCGCCTCGCCGAGGAAGACGTGAGCGACGCGG
>Ga0335082_10005355_pt1 | contig 14033 bp, 12 predicted proteins | sample Lox_Sample_41_FD_206718 | JGI IMG/M metagenome (GOLD analysis project Ga0335082, IMG submission 206718) | Soil microbial communities from Loxahatchee National Wildlife Refuge, Florida, United States - Lox_Sample_4.1 | ecosystem: Environmental > Terrestrial > Soil > Wetlands | place: USA...
TACCGGCAAAAGTCTCCAGCAATACGCGCGTGCCAAAATCGTCCTTGTTCAGGATTTCAATTGCGTCGGCCGTACGGTGGTCGAGCTTGCGCGCACCACCCAATACCTGCTCGCGCGCAGTTTTGTCTTCGGCGAACTTGAGCCAGGCTTTCAGTTGTGCATGTGGCGTGAGCATCGAAACCCGCTCGGGATTTTTCATAGAGCGCGCGTCCGAGCCGCTTCGGATCGCGGGACTTGACCCCTGCCCTGCCCGGCGCTTCCGTGCGCGCAATGTCCAATTCAACGCGAGAGACCATTTTCGCGCTTTCGTCTGGTCGTCCTCCGGCGGCGATCGCGGTCGTGCGCGTAAGCGGCGCTCGCGCGGGCGAGGCGCTCAAGACCCTTACGGGCAAGGTCCCTGATGCACGCACGGCCGCGCTGGCAAAGGTCCGCGGGCATAATGGTCAGGTCATCGACCAGGCGCTGGTGCTGTGGTTTCCCGCGCCTCATAGTGAGACCGGCGAAGATGTCGCCGAATTTCAATTGCACGGCGGGCGCGCGGTTGTTGCCGCCGTGCTTTCTGCGCTCTCTCGCATCGAAGGCTTGCGTCCGGCGGAGGCCGGCGAGTTTACCCGCCGGGCTTTTGAAAATGGTAAGCTCGATCTCACTGCTGTAGAAGGCCTTGCTGACCTGGTGATGGCGGAGACGGAAGGTCAGCGCCGGCAGGCCTTCCGGCAGATGACGGGCGCCCTTGGAAATCGCGCCGAAAGCTGGCGTTCGCAGTTGATTCAGGCGCTGGCGCTGGTCGAAGCGCGCATCGATTTTTCGGACGAAGCCGACGTGCCGCAGGATCTCGTGACGCCGGCGCTGCAAGTCGCGCGGACACTCGAAGGCGAAATTGCATCTGCTCTGGCGGATGGCAGGCGTGGCGAACGGCTGCGCGAGGGGTTTGTGGTCGCAATTGCCGGTCCACCGAACGCGGGCAAGTCGACATTGCTCAATCGGATTGCGAAACGCGAAGCAGCAATCGTTTCGCCTTACGCTGGCACGACCCGTGACGTCATTGAGGTGCATCTCGATCTTGGCGGCCTGCCGGTGACGCTGCTTGATACAGCGGGAATCCGCGAAACCGACGATCCAGTCGAACGCGAGGGCGTGATGCGCGCGCGCACGCGAGCCGCTGGCGCTGATTTGATGCTGTGGGTGGTTGATGCGAGCGACTCTGGTCGGTCTGGTAAGACTGCGATGGCCTCCGCGCTCCCGCCAACCTGGCTCGTCCGCAACAAAATCGATGTTCTTCAAAAAGGTACTCAAAGAAATGAATCAGCAGAGCTAAATAATGAAAATAATGAACCAAAAGTGCAGATTAATAACCCATTTAAAAATATAGTTAACGAAAGGTTAACGCGTAAGAATGAATACGAATTCAATATAAATGAATTAAAATTCAATATTTCAGCATTGACCGGCGAAGGCTTTGATGAGCTGTTGGCGCAGCTTGCCCAACACGCCCAAGCCTTTTTGGCTGGTGCCGAATCGGCACTCGTGACACGGGAGCGGCATCGTCGTGCCTTGGAGGACACGCTAGCGGCCCTGCGGCGGGCGCTGGCTCGCGATCTCGCTGGCCGTGAGGATTTGTTGGCGGAGGAGCTCCGAATCGCGGGGCGTGCGCTTGGACGCCTCACGGGTCGTGTGGATGTGGAGGATGTTCTGGACGTGATTTTCCGCGACTTCTGTATTGGAAAATAGCGCTCCGAGCTCCTCCCCCATGCCCGCAAGTATGCCCGCAAGCATACGGCGCATCCAACGATGTTCTGAATGGCGCGAGTAAGCGACCGCGGCGGCACAATGATCGATCTAGTATCTAAATACCGAAATCGCAGTGTTTCACGTGAAACAATTTTCGAAAAAACCAATGTTTTTGACCCCTTCCCGCGCCTCCGCTACAAGGCGGCACCCGAGGGTTTTGATGGATAATCGATTCGACGTCGTTGTTATTGGCGGCGGCCATGCCGGCTGTGAGGCCGCGGCCGCTGCTGCCCGTATGGGCGCTCAAACGGCGCTGATTACCCACCAATTCCGCACCATTGGCGCGATGTCCTGCAACCCAGCCATTGGTGGGCTCGGAAAAGGCCATCTGGTGCGGGAAATTGATGCTTTGGACGGCCTTATGGGCCGGGTTGCCGACCGTGGTGGCATCCAATTCCGGATTCTCAACCGCAGAAAAGGCCCTGCCGTGCGCGGGCCGCGCGCCCAGGCCGACCGCAAGCTCTATGCGGTGGCGATGCAAGCCGCGATTCGCGAAACGCCCGATCTCGAAGTGATCGAATCCGAGGCGGACGATCTCGTTATCCGGGATGGCCGCGTCTGTGGTGTCAAATTTGCCGACGGCCGCGAGATATCTACGGGCGCCGTCGTTCTGACAACCGGCACATTCTTGCGCGGTCTCATCCACATAGGAGAAAGACAAATTCCGGCTGGCCGCATTGGCGAAGCACCCGCACTTGGGCTTTCGAGCATGCTGAAAAGGGTTGGTTTGACGCTCGGCCGCTTGAAGACCGGAACGCCGCCGCGTCTCGACGGGCGCACGATCGACTGGTCCGCACTTGAGATGCAGCCCGGGGATGATCCGCCCGAGCCATTTTCAATTCTCACGACGCGCATCGAAAATCCGCAGATCCAGTGCGGCATCACACGTACAGTCGAAGCCACGCACAAGATCATTCGCGACAACGTGCATCGTTCACCGATGTACTCCGGACAGATTGCGAGCCGTGGCCCGCGCTATTGTCCGTCGATCGAAGACAAGATCGTGAAATTCGGCGAACGCGACGGCCATCAAATTTTTCTGGAGCCGGAAGGCATCGACGATCACACCGTCTATCCGAATGGAATTTCAACATCGCTTCCGGAAGACGTTCAGCATCAACTGGTCGCAACTATTCCGGGATTGCAACGCGCGCAATTTATTCGTCCTGGCTACGCGATCGAATATGATTACGTCGATCCACGTGAACTCACAGCGACGCTGCAAACCAAACACCTGCGTGGATTGTTTTTGGCGGGACAAATCAACGGCACGACAGGCTACGAAGAGGCTGCGGCACAGGGACTTCTTGCAGGTCTCAACGCTGCGTCATTTGCAGGCGAGGGCGGTGAAATCATCGTCGATCGCGCGCAAGCTTATCTTGGTGTGATGATCGACGATCTCGTTACGCGCGGGATCAGCGAACCGTATCGCATGTTTACGTCACGCGCTGAATATCGTTTGCAGTTGCGCGCCGACAATGCCGATCAGCGTTTGACCGAAAAGGGAATCGCTGTCGGATGCATCGGCCCGGAGCGCGCGCGATTGCACCTGAAAAAACTTTCTGCGTTGAAGGATGCGCGCGATTTCGCCAAATCTGTTTCGCTCACACCAAAAGAAGCGGAGCGGCACGGATTGTCTCTCAATAAAGATGGACAACGTCGCACGGCATTCGAGTTGTTGTCCTATCCCTATGTGACCATTTCCGATCTCGCGAAAATCTGGCCGCGCTTTGCTGAGCTCGCCCCCAAGATTGCAGAGCAGATCGAAATCGATGCGAAGTACGATGTCTATCTTTCGCGCCAGGCCGCCGACATCGCGGCTTATCGACGCGACGAAAGTTTCGCATTGCCTGAAGATTTCGATTACGCAGCGTTGCCGGGATTGTCGAATGAGATGAAACAAAAACTGCAAACGCATCGTCCGCGGACGATCGGACATGCGGGCCGCATCGATGGCGTTACACCGGCAGCATTGACCTTGCTGGTTGCGCATGTTCGGCGCGGCAAGAAAAATTCCGCGAAATCAGCGTGAGCAAAAGCGGGCAGGGGGCTCTCGATCTGAGGACAGACAAGGCGCGCGCACTCGCGCTTGTTCCGGTTTCACGTGAAACAGAGACGCGGCTCGACCGGTTCGTAGAAGTCCTGTTGCTCTGGCAGAACAAACTCAACCTCGTCGCACCTTCGACCCTGCGCGATTTGTGGACGCGGCATATCGCCGATTCGCTCCAGCTGGTGCCGTTGGCTCCGCAGGCGCGGGTGTGGGTGGATTTCGGATCGGGCGGCGGGTTTCCGGGGGTGCCGATTGCCTGCGCACTTGCTGAGGAGCCCGGCGCAAAGGTTCATCTCGTTGAAAGTAATGGTAAAAAAGCTGCATTTCTGAGGGAGGCGGCGAGGGCGGCTGGGGTGCCGGCCGTGGTCCATCAGGAGCGAGCCGAGAATTTTGGGAAAAGCTGTGCAGAACCCGTGCAGGTCGTCACCGCCCGGGCCTTGGCCCCATTGAAAACCCTATGCGATCAGGCGTTTCCTTTGATCAGCCGCGGCGCGATTGCTCTGTTCCTTAAGGGACAAGATGTAGATGCTGAATTGACCGATGCCGCTAAATATTGGAGACTTGAGGCCACCAAAGTACCCAGCAAGACCAGCCCCGAAAGCTCAATCGTGGTGATCCGCAGTCTTACGCCCCTTTATGGCGCTTAAGTGGGTCGCCAGGAGCCATCCCGATGGCTCCCGCCAGGGTCACCGATAGAACCGATGGAATGCCGACCATGACTGACATCCCTACCCCAGAATCGCCCGGTGACCCCCAGGTCGTCGCCTTCGGCAAGCCGGCTGTCAGGCCGGATGCCGTTCGCCCGCGGGTGCTGGGAATCGCGAATCAGAAGGGCGGGGTCGGCAAGACCACGACGGCGATCAATCTTGGCACCGCACTCGCCGCGATCGGCGAACACGTGCTGATCGTCGATCTCGATCCCCAGGGCAACGCATCGACCGGTCTCGGCATCGAACGCAAATCGCGCCGTACGTCGACCTACGATGTGCTTACTGGCGCAGCGCCGATGCGCGACGCCGTCCTGCCGACCGCCGTGCCGCAGCTGTTCATTGCACCTTCGACGCTTGATCTCTCGGGTCTCGAGCTTGAGATCGGTCAGCAACGCGACCGCGCCTTCCGCCTGCGCAATGCGCTGCGCGCGCTCAACAGTGGCGAGCGCAATTACGATTTTACTTACGTGCTGGTCGACTGCCCGCCGTCGCTCAATCTGCTGACGGTCAATGCAATGGCTGCGGCGGATTCAATTCTCGTTCCGCTGCAATGCGAGTTCTTTGCGCTCGAAGGACTGTCGCAACTTATGAAAACGGTCGAGCAGGTCAAGACCACGCTCAATCCAACATTGTCGATTCATGGCATCGTGCTGACCATGTACGACTCACGCAACAATCTCTCCAACCAGGTTGTCGCAGACGTACGCCAATTCATGGGCAACAAGGTGTACGAGACGATCATTCCGCGCAACGTTCGTATCTCGGAAGCGCCGTCCTATGGCAAGCCGGTGCTGGTCTATGATCTCAAATGTGTAGGCAGCGAGGCTTATCTGAGGCTCGCCACCGAAATCATCCAGCGCGAGAAAGCATTAAAAGCTGGATAGTGGCGAGTGAATTAATTCCTTCGCGGGCACACAGGTTGACGAGGATGGGCATAGACTACGGAAAGGCATAGCGTGGCACGGAGTTCAGGAGCAGCTATGGCGGATCACTCGCGATTGGGACGCGGCCTCGCTGCGCTGATCGGCGACGTTGGCGATGAAACGTCCGTTGCCGACAGTGGACGCAAGCCGCGTCGCGCGCCGATCGAAAATCTGCGGGCCAATCCGCGCAATCCACGCCGCCTGTTTACGGACACCGAGCTCGGCGAGCTTTCCGATTCTATCCGCGAGCGCGGCATTATTCAGCCGATCGTGGTGCGCGCCCTGCAAGGCGATACGTTTGAGATCATTGCCGGCGAGCGGCGCTGGCGTGCTGCGCAGCGTGCCGGACTACATGACGTCCCGATCGCCGTCATCGAAGCAAACGACGCGCAGGCACTCGAATACGCCATTATCGAAAACGTGCAGCGCGCCGATCTCAATCCGATCGAAGAGGCGAGTGGCTATCTTGCGTTGATGGACGATTTTAATCGGACACAAGATGAAGTCGCCCAGATCGTCGGCAAGAGCCGGCCGCATGTGGCGAATACAATCCGGTTGCTCAAACTGTCCGATCCGGTCAAGCAGCTGGTACGCTCCGGCAAGATTTCCGCCGGCCACGCGCGTTTGCTGGTTGGCCAACCTAACGCCGAGCGGATCGCGCATGCGATCATCGACAAAGGTCTGAGCGTGCGCCAGCTCGAAATCGAGATGCGCAATGACGGCGCTGCCCAGGCGCGGGATGTGCGGCGCGAGGCGAAGGGCAAACTCAGCGGCACAAAGGACGCGGACACGCGGGCACTGGAAAGACGCCTGTCCGACGCACTGGGACTTGAGGTCAGCGTCGACCACCGCGGCGAGGGCGGTACATTGCGCATCAAGTATCGGGATCTGGAGCAGCTCGACGCGGTGCTGAAGAAACTCGGCGGCTGACCCAGCCCTAGTCCGCCGTGCTGGCGACACTTATTAAATGTACGCCGCCGACGGGGCCCGGTATCCAGTCTTCTCCGGGCAGAAGCGTTATCGTGACGCCGTCAATAAGGCCGCGCGTCAGAAACGGGTCGAAATAGCGCATGCTGCGCTCGTTGAGGTCGAGCACCCGACCCGGTCTGAGCCGGCCGACGTCATTGATTTTCACGATGACCTGTTTTTTGTCGCTCTCAACGAGAGCAAATGCGGGCTGGTAGAGTCCGCCATAGCGCACGCCCCCGAACTGGTTGCGTAAGTCGGTCTGGATCGCCGCCGTCCAGGCAGCGGGATCATAAAGCTCGCCCGAGGCTGTCTGAGTGCCACCTTCCATAATGCCGTCGCGGTAGGGGTTATAGGTAGAGACGGTACCCATGATCATTGCATTGTTGAGCGCAGCTTCGCTTTGTATGCGAGGCAGTTCAATAAAGGCAGCCAGCTTCAGGACTGAGCGGTAGGCGGGCGCAAACTTCGACAACACTCTACGGCGCGCAAACGAAACAAAATCCGCCCCCTCATTGCCTGTATCAGTCGATGCGGCGCGCACCGGCTCAAAGATTTCGCTGTGAACCTGTGGTGCGATCGTGAATGGCCTAAGTTCAATGCCGGCCACTGGCAACTCGAGGCGCGACAAAACCGCTACCGTCGTCGCATCGCATGTTTTGCGTTCGCCGATCTGGCTGGCGGCCTCGTCACCTGACTCGGCTTCGACCTCAGCATCTGCCGGAAGGCTGGCTGTTACGAGTGGCAGGACGACGGCGCCCGAATCGGAATTCGACTGAATCCCTGCCACCACCGCGGTGGCATCATGACTTTTGGCTTCGTCCGAAATCATGCCCGTCAGAAAGGCAAGCGCGAGAGCGATCGTCATTTTCACCCGGCCGCGCTGTGAGGGCGGGGTCGTGGAATTTCTTTTGCGCTTGAAAGATGACGCTGGCGGGATCATCAACACCGTCGGCACTTAAATTACATTCGAGAAGTAATTCTCTACCGGCTGCCGATAAAACGCGCGTAAAATACGATGCGAAAACATTTATAGAATTTGATGCAAATGCACAGATGTTAATCTGCTGTTGTCCTCCTTCACGTTACGCCTGACACAATTGCGTTGTCTGTCGCCCGAAAAGATGAAAGGCCGTCTTTTGGTGGCCTCTTTTGCATAGATTCAATTTTTAATGTCGCGTAAAGCTTACTGCTTGTTGCGCTTGCCCTTATGAACGATCGGGATGCTGGGGGGGTCATAACGTTCATCCCCACGTTGAGCGGATCGCTGAAGCTCGGACCACTGACGTTCAGAAAATCGCTGCCGCAGGTCGTGCGCCGATTACTGCCGCAAATATTCTCAACCGCGACGAAGCCAATGAAGTATCCAACAGCGACGGCTACGGCTGCGCTGACAACGATCGGAAGCAGGCGCCGGTAAACGCTGCCATCGGAACTACGGCCGTCAACGCGAGCGCGCCAAACATAGCCGCGCGCACAAACTTACTTGCCGCATCCTCCAGGTTAATCGCACGGTACTGCTGTCCCTATGGCTCAGCAGGTAAGGGCACTCATCGCGGCCATATTTAGGTTATGTGTTGCTACAGCCAGAGCGCGATACTAGGCTTTTTTCTTTGCAGACAAGGGTAACCCGAATACATTCGGGTGTCCGCTTGATGAGTTTTGTCGAATGCGCGCGCGACGTGATGCCGCCCTACGCCTCCTCAAGACGATGCTGGTGGCGTCAATCTTTTTTCCTGCGGCGTTTTTTGTTTATGCCAGTTGGCTCAACTACGAGAGCGCCTTCGCCCGCGCCGATGAACAGCTTGCGGCATCACTGAACGTACTCTCCGAGCAGGCGTCCAAGGTTTTTCAGTCGGTCGATCTGACTTTTGCCGGCGTCGACGCTATTCTCGGCGACCTCAATAACGAGCAGATCAAGGCATCCGCACAGACGCTTCATTTACAGCTAAGCAAACTTGAAAAAGCACTGAACGCCGTTGACGGCATATTGGTTGTCGACAAAAGCGGACACACGCTCGTCTCTTCGGCGGTCTTCCCGATTCCCGACGATGCCGGCGTGGCCGACCGCGATTACTTCCTTGCCCAGGTCGAGCGTGACGTGGGCACTTATGTCGGTCAGATTTTGCAGCCGCGCGTGAGGAAAGACCCTTTCTTCGGTGTCAGCCGCCGCCGCCCCGCCCGCAACGGCGAATTCAACGGCGTGATTATGGTTTCTGTCGTGCCGAAAGTGTTTTCCGATTTCTATGACCAACTTGGCCGCGAGACCACCGCTAGTTTCTCGCTGGCGCGCAGCGATGGTGCAATTCTCGCCCGTCATCCATCCGCGCCGGGAGGCGTCACGCATTTCGGGCGCAATAGCGGGTTCATGCTGAATGTCACCACCAACCCTGAAGGCGGCATCGTCACGAGCAATAATTCGGTCGACGGCGTTCAACGGCGCATTGCCTACCGCAAGCTCGGATACGCCAATTTGTATGTTTCTGATGGATTGGAGACACAGACGATATTGACCCAGTGGGCCCGCCTGATGGCCGGTCACTTGATCTTCGGCATTCCGGCTACGACTTTTCTCTTCATTCTTGTTTTGTTGACGAAACGGCGAACACAAGCCTTCTACGAGGAGGCGGAGCGGCGCGAGCTGGCGGAGCAGGCTCTCCGTCAGTCCCAGAAGATGGAAGCTGTCGGCCAATTGACCGGCGGTGTCGCCCACGACTTCAACAATCTTCTGACAATCATTATCGGCAACCTCGGAATCGCCAAACGCGGCGTCGTCGAGGCGCGCGCAGAACGGGCTCTCAACAATGCGCTCGTCGGCGCAGAGCGCGCCGCCCAATTAACCCAACGGTTGCTCGCCTTCTCGCGCCGCCAGCCGCTCAATCCGAGAGTGCTTGACGTCAACAGGCTCATTGTTTCGATGTCTGATCTTCTGGCACGCACGCTCGGCGAAAATATCGAGCTCGAGACGATCGGCGGAGCCGGCCTTTGGAAAGTCGAAGCCGATGCGTCGGAATTGGAATCGACATTGCTCAATCTGGCACTGAACGCACGTGATGCTATGCCGGAAGGCGGAAAACTGACGATCGAAACGAGCAATGCCTATCTCGACGATGAGTATTGCCGTCAACACGACGGTATTGCCCCCGGGCAGTATGTCCAGATCTCTGTCACTGACAGTGGAGCCGGGATGTCTGCCGAAACGATCGACCGGGCGTTCGAGCCGTTTTTCACGACGAAGGAAGCCGGAAAAGGCACCGGCCTGGGCCTAAGCCAGGTCTACGGCTTCATGAAGCAATCCGGAGGGCACATAAAGATTTACAGCGAGTCCGGTGAGGGCACTACGATCAAGCTGTACTTGCCTCGACGCGACGGCGAAGATGCCGACATTTCCCGGGACGATAGCGAGGGTTCCGACCGTGGCCGCGGCGAAACAATCCTGGTCGTGGAGGATGATGACGGCGTTCGCCAATATGCATCTGAGATCCTGAGAGATCTGAACTACCAGATCATCGAGGCCAAGGACTCAGCGACTGCTATTCGTCTCCTGGATGCCGACAAGAAATTCGATTTGTTGCTGACCGATGTCGTGCTTCCCGGCAAGAACGGCCGCGAGCTGGCAAATGAAGTCGAGAGGCGCCGTCCCGATGTCAAAATAATTTTCATGACCGGCTACTCGCGAAACGCGATCGTCCATCACGGACGCCTCGATGCCGGCACCGAACTCATTCCGAAGCCGCTGATCGAACGCGTGCTGGCACGGAAAATCAGGCAAGTTCTCGATAGCCGTTCAAGCGGCAAATAGGCGACGCTCCAACGCGCCGGGCCAGGCTCTCAGTGCCGGGATGACGGCCCTCTCTGGGCGAAAAGCGCATCCAGCGTGAAGGCATTGGGACAAAATTCGTGGAAATGCTGGGCCGCAGTGCCTTCTTTCAGCTCGTGCTTGCAGCGTTCTTTCTGACTGCAGGCGACACATAACCGTTGCAAGTCGCGCATGACAGCAGGGTTCGCCTTGGCCAGGGCTGCCGGGTCGACGCACAGCTCAATCAGCATCTTCTCCAACAAGTCAGCCGCGCCCGGCCCTTTGGCTGCAAGCGCCCGCAATTCGCCGACCGGTACACCGAGGTCCTTGGCGATCTGCATGACCTGATCAGGACTGCAGTATCCAAATTCGTCCTGCACCCCAAATTTCTGTCGGTACTTGTTGACCCAGCCGGCAATGGCATTCACCACGAAATCGATCGTGGGATAGTTCGGTTGGTGGACTTCGGGGTCGGGCATCGTGCCCTCCATCGAGAAAGTTAAAACGAGGACTTTCTCGCACAGGCCGCAAGCCTTGGCGTTGCGCTAGATCAAAAGCCCGTTTTGCTACGTATTTACGCGGTCGCAGCGCCCGCATGCCGCGGCGTCTGAGAGGAACCAAACTCGCAAATCCGGCGTTTGAACTCGGGCTGTCCCGAGGAGGCGAGGATGCGATTTATCCTTTTGATTGTTCTTCTGTTGCTCGTGCTGGGTGCATTGCCGACGTGGCCGTATAGCGCCGGATGGGGCTATTACCCCTCGGGCGGCCTCGGTCTCGTTCTCGTGATCCTTTTGATCCTGCTCTTGCTGGGCCGGATCTAGCCTCGGCAGAAAATGGCAGACGCCAGCCTATTCCGTCTCCGACGTTGATGGGAGCTCCATTTTATTGCGTAGCTCATCCGTGCCTTTGATGGTGTCAACCACCGTATGATAGGCGTTTGAAACCTTGTCACCCAGGGTTTTTGGCCGCCGCCTGCCAAGCTTACGTTTTTTGACTACGGCCCGGGACTTCTTTCTGGTCACAGATCTGGATTTTTTCTTTCGTTTGCGAGCGGCCGTCTTGCGCCTTTTCCGTGCCATCGATCATCCCCAAGGTTCATAACATTTACGACTACAAGCATAGAGCGTGCGCGCTCCATTCGGAAGACATTTGCGCCCGCTGCGCCGGTGAACTTCTTTTTCTGCGCTGGATTGCCTCCGGCCTCAACTGCTAAGCATCCCGGCCGGCGACAACAATCGGGGAGGACCGCAAGTGGTCGCATCACTAAAAGGCGAGTTGCAGCCTACAATCTACCGTTTCAAGTTTGGCGGCTTCGAGATCGCCACCGTGCTCGATGCAAAGGCCATTCGCGAGGGCCTGCATCCGCAGTATGGGGCCAATGCCTCAGGCGATGAGGTCATTGCGCTCGCCCGCGCCAACAACATCGATACTCAGCGCTTCGAGCATCCGAACATTCCGACGCTGGTGAACACCGGCAAGCAGCTTGTGCTGTTCGACACCGGTAACGGCGCGTTGCCGCGCGAATACGAGCAGCTCAGCAAGCGGCTGCCGCCGGGCAATACGGCCGCGCGGCTGGGGCAGGCCGGCTACCGTCCGGAGGATGTCGACATTGTTGTCCTGACACATGGGCATCCCGACCACATCGGCGGGTTGACCGAAGGCGGGAAGCCGGTTTTCCCGAATGCGCGCTATGTATTTGGTGCGGCAGAATTCGACTTCTGGAAGCGTGGCGAAAATGTTCGCGAGGCGCGCAAGTTCAATCGTGAACTATTCGTCAAGATCTGCGTGCCGTTTGCCGACCGTTCAACGTTCATAAAGCCAGGCGATGAAGTTGTGCCGGGTATTACCGCCGTTGACGCTGCCGGCCATTCGCCCGGCCTGATGGCGTTTCACATCGAGAGCGACGGCAAGCAATTCATGATCACCGCCGACACCTGCACTCAATACGTGATGGCTGTGCAGCGGCCGGAATGGCACTTTGAGATGGACGACGACAAGGACAAGGCAGTGACCACCCGCAAGCGTATCCTCGACATGCTTGCAACCGACAGGCTTTTTGTCGCGAGCTTTCACATGCCGTTCCCCGGAATCGGCTACGTGGAGAAGGGGCCGGGCGGCTACCGTTGGGTGCCGCACAGCTATCAGCTGAATCTGTAAAGCCGCGCGCGCGGAAGCTAGCCGCCGCCGCCCCAGCGGAAGGTCGGCACGATTTCCGGCTTCGGCTTGGGTTTGCCCTCGTCGCACCGGCCGATGCGGTCTTCCACGGCCTGCTCGGTCTTGTTGTCGATGACGACATAATGGCAAAGCGTACCATCGCGCAGGGCACGGGCGATGCGGGTGGTTCGTCCGGTGGCGGTCAATTCGTTTCCCTGCTCGTGAAATGTTCCGAACATCATGACCGCGCCGAGGAACAGGGTCGCGCCCACTACGACGATGAAGAACGACGACACGATAACCGCGTGCCAAAAGCTGGTGCGCGTCTGCCGCGATCGGTGCAAGTCGCGACGGGCCTCGACGACCTGCGTTTTCCTGGCGCCGCCTGTCAAACCGCTGCTCGCGTTCATTTTGACATGCTTAACGGAAAAGCATTGATCAGTTCTAAAGGCCTTGGTTCGGAGTGGGATCGTCCCGGTAATTTGACTTAAGCAGCGAACAAGCTGGCTGCCGGTTTAGGCCATTTTACGTGCGCTCACCGCCAATGCCAGCAGGGTCCGCTGCGCGATCGCTTCCGCTAATGGCGCATTGCGGCGCATGTCGAGCGAAGCCTCGGCGAGTTGTTCCATGGCACGCAGCAGGCGCGGCGGCGTCCATGTGCGCAGGGCTTCTCCAACCTGATGTTCGCGGCTGAAATGCACCGGAGGCCCGGCCCGTTTCATGGCGAACTCAATCGAATCCCCGCCTTCCATTGCAAGCTTCATCTTGTGCAGATTGGCGACCTGTCGGATAGCCGCCGACATAATCGCAGCGGGCGAGGAGCCGCTGGCGCGCGCCTTGCTGAATTCGCTGTCGACTTCGACGGTCCGCCCGGCAAAGGCGGCGTCGATCACACCATCGAGCGCCATCTCGGAGGCATCTGCCACAATCGCCATGACATCGGCAAGCTCGACGCTTTTTTGCCCCTTTGCATAAAGCGCAAGCTTTCGAATCTCGTTGCGCGATGCGATCCGGTCGCCGCCGAGCAAGCCCAACAGCGCCGTGCGCGCGTCCGGCGCAATGGCGAGATTCTCGGCACGCATTTCCTCGTCGATCAATTGCGCAAGAGCACGTTCGTTGTCGGGGTAGCAGGGCAACGCGGCTGCGACCTTTGCCTTCTCGCAAAGCGCGCGCAGCGGAGCGTTTTTACGCAGATCGCCAGCCTCGATAATGACGCGGCATTCCTGCGACGGTGATGCGATAACAGTCTCGACCGCGGAAACGATGTTGCGTGCGCCCGCCTTCACCAGCACGGCGCGGCGGCCGCCGAATAACGGTACGGTGTGCGTCTCCTCCACCAGCCGGGCTGGATTTCCCGCCAGTTCATCGCCTTCGATACGCGCCAGCGTGAATGGGTCATTCGGATCGTCGACTGATGCGCGCACCAGCGCATCGACTCGTTCGCGCACTAGGCCGGCATCAGGGCCGAACACGAGCATGATCGGCTGTCCAGGATCCGGCTTGGCGATGAAACGATCGACGTCGGCGGCTTTGATCGCGGTCATGGCAACTTTTCCCCCCGTCCTGAGGAACGGACAAAGCGCGCGCCTCGAAGGATGGGGCGGCCCCATGGTTCGGGACGGCGCTTCGCGCCTCCTCCCCAC
>Ga0335082_10005358_pt1 | contig 14027 bp, 20 predicted proteins | sample Lox_Sample_41_FD_206718 | JGI IMG/M metagenome (GOLD analysis project Ga0335082, IMG submission 206718) | Soil microbial communities from Loxahatchee National Wildlife Refuge, Florida, United States - Lox_Sample_4.1 | ecosystem: Environmental > Terrestrial > Soil > Wetlands | place: USA...
CGCGGGCGGCGAGACGGGCAGGGCGATGCGGGTCGAGCCGCCCCGACGGTTCGAGAGGTGCGCGGATGAGGGTGACGTTCCGGAGCATCGACCCCGAGCTGCGTCTGGCGGGCGTCGCGGCGCGGGCCGTGTTCCGGCCTTCGGAGGCCTTCTTCCGCCTCGCGCGGCGGGTCGACCGGCGAATGCACGGCTCGGACGTTCCCGGCCTCGAGTGCGAGCAGCGCTGGGTCGACTCCCTCGACGAGGGCGTCCGGGTGCGCGTGCGCACGTACCGGTCTCCGCGCCGATCCAGCGGCTCTGGAGTGCCCGGCGTCCTGTTCCTACACGGCGGCGGATACGCGATGGGGAGCCCCGAGCAGTTCGCGTCCGCGTACCGCATGCTGCTCCAGACCCGCGACTGCGTCGTCGTCGCGCCGGACTACCGCAAGTCGCTGGACGCGCCGTACCCCGCGGCCGTGAACGACTGCTACGGCTCGCTTCGCTGGCTCAAGGAGAACGCCGCCGGGCTAGGCGTGCGCGAGGATCAACTCATCGTGATGGGCATGAGCGCCGGAGGAGGGCTGACCGCGGCGGTGTCGCTCATGGCGCGGGACCGCGGCGAGGTCCGGATCGCCCACCAATTCCCCCTCTATCCGATGATCGACCACCGCATGATCACCGAGTCGTCGAGGGACAACGACGCGCCGGTCTGGGGATCGAGGCACAACCGGGTCGCGTGGGATCTCTACCTCGCCGGCCTCGCCGGAGGCGACGTACCGACATATGCGTCGCCGGCCCTCGAGACCGACTACGGCGGACTGCCGCCTACGACCACCTTCGTCGGTGAGCTCGACCCCTTCCTGGACGAGACCGTCGCGTACGTCGAAGCCCTGCGCGCAGCCGGCGTCCCCGTCGAGCTCCGCCGCTATCCGGGCTGCTACCACGGCTTCGACATGATCCGCCCGGGAGCGAAGGTCAGCCGCGACGCGAACCAGTTCCTGCGCGACCGCTTCGCCTTCGCCGTCGATCGCGACTTCGCAAAGCAGCCGTAGCCGCCGCGATCCGACGGCACGCCCGCGGCCTTCAGAGGCGGACGAGCCCTCGCGGGAGCGGCAGCGGAAGATCGACGTAGCTCGCGATCCCCGGCGGTGCGGCCACGACGCGCGGGATCGCGTTGACGGCGGGCATGGCCGTCATGACGTGACCGAGCACCATGAAGTCCGCGAGCGACTTCGCCTGGAAGTCGGACGGGGGAAGGAACTGCAGCGTCGACCGAATCGTCGGGAGCCCCTGCACCTCGATCACGTAGCCGTCCTCGATCTTCCAGTCGGGCTCGAGGACCGGCGCCTTCTTCCAGCGCACGGCGAGCTCGACGATCGTTCGTCCACCGACCCGACCCCGCCAGCTCGCCGCGACGCCGGCCACGCACCCCGCCGCGATCCGCCACGTGCCGAGATCGAGGTCCGTCGCCGTCTTCGCGTGCTCGGCCGTGCATACGATCTCGTCGAGCTCGACGCCGAGCGCGTCAGCCACCATCGCCACGGCCTCTCCGAAAACCGCGGTGCCCTCGGCGGTCATCCGCTCGAGATCCGGATCGTCGATCGGGCGGCCGAACCCGGCGGGCTTCTCGGTGTCGGGCGAGTCGTACAGAGCCGTGTGCGCGGCCTCGCGGATCGTGATCTTGTCGACCCGACTGCTGATGCCGGCGAGCACGATGCCGAGCAGCTCGGCCCATCCCGGGCTGATGCCCGTGCCGAAGAGCGTCGCGCCGCCCCGCGCGCTCGCGTCGGCGAGGCGCTTGCGATCCGGGCCGAGCCGTCGGCCGTTGATGAACGCCGCCGTGGTGACGACGTCGACGCCGGCCTCGAGGATCCGCACCAGCTCGTCGATCGAGGGCCACATCGGGTTGTAGACGACGCAGTCCGGACGCAACGCGAGCAGCGCGTCGACGTCGTGGGTGGCCGTCACGCCGAGCGGATCGAGTCCGCAGAGCGTGCCGACGTCGCATCCGACCTTGTCGCGCGACCATGCGTAGCAGCCCACCAGCTCGAGCCCGGGATTCCGGGCGATCGCGGCCACCGATTGCTTGCCCACGTTTCCAGTGGTCCATTGCACGACTCGAAGCCTCACTCGGACTCCTTTCCGGTCGTCGTCAGCGGAGCGGGAGGAGATTCCGCACCTGCTTCCGGAGCTGGGAACGCAGCGTCTCGTCGTCGAGCTCGAGAACGAGAGGGTGGATCACGGAGCCGCCGATCGCCGCTGCGAGCGTGGCCGCCCGGACGCGTGCGCCGGAGTCGGACGCGCCGCCCATCAAGAGGCGGTTCACGCGCACCATCACGCGCCGGAAGGGCTCGTGCTCGTCGAGGAAGCGCAGCATGACCGGGTCCTGCTGGAGGACACTCGCCATGCGGCGGTGCTCGACCGCGAGATCGATCATCCGGAGGACCAACACCTCGCGCGCCCGCGCGCGCGACCGCTCGGCCTCCGCAGCTGTCGCGGCCGCGTCGAGACGCGCGAGCACGGCCTCGGCGACGGCGAGGACGATCTCGTCCTTGGTGTTGTACTGGTGGTAGACGGCTGCCTTCGTCACGCCGATCGCGTCCGCGATCCTCTGCAGGGAGGTCCCGCTGATGCCGTGCTCGGCGAAGAGCGCGAGCGCGGTTTCGATGATGCGGGTCTGCGCGGCCGTGTAGACGGCGCCGGAGCGACGCGAGGCCGGAGCGGCGGCGGAGCTCATGCGCGGAGACTAGCCGATCGGCTAGCATCTGTAGCCGGCCATCCGCTGGTCCTGGGACCGCGGCTCGTAGCGGCCGGAACGCGTCGCGCGATGGATCGGAGGAAAACATGGACCCGAAGACGAGAAGGAAGGTCAGGGCCCTCTACGTGTTCGAGGCGGTGATCTTCGCCTACCTGGCTGGCACCGCCGTCGCCCAGGTGATCGTCGTCTACTTCCAGAGGTAGCCCGACCTCCATCACGAGGAGACGTTATGTTCGAGGAACTGTTCCGGCTCGGAGGCACCTTCGCGATCCAGGTCGGCTTCATCTTGTTCTGGTACTACATCATCAGCCGCACCGGATCGTTCTAGCCGTGTCCGGTGCGAACCGCGACGCGGCGCCCGAGAATCCCCACCGCCGCCTGCATCGGATCGTCTTCGTGACGGCGGCCCTCTGCCTGGTGGTCCAGGTGGTCGAGGGCTCGCTGTTCGTTCCGTTCGTCCTCGCCTATCTCGGCTTCCCCAAGGTCGGTCTCCAGGACATCTGCAGCGAGCTCTACGACATCAGCTATCGCGACGACGACCGGACGTGTCGCTACCCGTATCCGCTCTTCTTCCAGGACTTCACCCCCGAGCCCGCCCGCCGGGAGAGCAAGGAGGGCGTCTTCGGGCCCGTGACGCCGCCCCGGCCCCACTATCGCGTCCCCGGCTGGCGCGAGATGATCTCCATCGTCGAAGCACGGCGGGCGGCCCAGCCGAAGCAGGACGGCGTCGGGCATGAGTAGCCGCCCGTCGGGGAACGCCACGGTCAGCTACGACGAGTTCCTCGAGCGAGCGAGGGCGGTCCAGAGACGGGCGGATCTCCACCTCATCATCGGGAGCGTGCTGATCGGCACGATGGTCCTGGGCCTCCTCGGATTGCCCTTCTTCGTCTACGGGCTGTGGCTGCTCTACAAGGCCGAGCGCGAGGGACTGCCCGTTCGCCCCGTGCTGATGACCTTCGTCGGCTATCTCGTCCTGGTGGACGGGGCCATGAACACGCTCGGTGGCATGATCGACGCCCTGGCGAATCACAGCCTGCTCGTCCGCACCTTCATCATGGGCACCGGGCTGGTGTTCGATGCGGGCTACTTCTGGCAGTACAACACGCTCCTGGTGGGCGGCACCTCCGCGCCCGGCGAGAAGGCCTGGGAGATCGCGAACGGGGTGGTCCTGTTTCCGATGCGGATCGTCGCCGCCTACGGTTTCCTCAACATGAAGCGCTGGGGCCTGCAGTGGATGGTCATCACGTGCTGGATGGGGGTCTACGCCTGGGTGGGATACATGTGGAACCTCACGACCTACTCGGAGATGCGCTTCACTGACGTGCTGGCTCCCGTGTGGGGCTGGTGGCTCTACAACATTTGGTACGTGACACCGTTCATCGCCATCCCGTTCCTGTACACGATCAATCGCGAGATGTTCGTGGATGACTGAGCCGCTTCCGAGTGCGATCGAACTGGCGCGGGTGGCCGAGATCCTCGCACCCGCGCTGTCACAGGGTCGGCGTCGCACGGGCCGACTCGTCACGGGCAGGTCGCGCGCGTTCTTCACTTCGCAGGGCTGCACGAACGTCTACGTGCCCTTTCCCCTGCCCGTCGTGGACGACGACCGCGTGTCGCACGTTCGGCTCGCGACTTGCGGCCTCGCATTGCAATCGTGTCCCACGAAGGAGTCGCTCGCCGAGTTGCCGATCGCCGACCTGCGACCCGCCGAGCGGGCGGCGTTGTCCCTGGTCGACGGGGAGATCGCGATGGCCTGGGCCATCGAGCGTTTTCCGGGGCTCGAACAGGACCTCCGCGCGTTGCTGCCGACGCTTCGTCCCACGAGCGCACTCGCTGGTCGTGTCGTGATCGCGCAGGGCAGGTTCGTGGCCGACGCGAGTGCGCTCGTCGAGGCCGCGCTCGAGCGCGCGAGGATCTGCAGCCGGGCGGACCTGGTCGTTCCGGAGCTGCTCGGTCTCCTGCCGCTCGACGACTCGGCCCGCCGCTCCTTCCGCAGCTACTTCCGCGTCCTCGGGCGCATGTCCTACTCCGTGCGAAAGAGCCAACCTCGCCCGACCCTCTTCGGGATCCCGGTCGGCGGGGCCGATGGCGCTCGGAGCGGGAACGTGCCCCTGCCGGATCGGGCCGACGAGAGAGATCCGGAGGCGACGGCGGACCGGCGCGTCGGCATTCCCTACGACGAGTGGAATCGCTTCACGCGTTGCTATCGGCGCGGCCACGTGAGCGTCGTCGAGCGGCACGTGGACACAAGTGAGGGTAAAACCCTGCGCCCCGCGCCGGAACTCCTGCACTGGTTCCGGCAGAGCCCCTCGCGGGTGTGGCGGTCCCGCCTCGACGATGGCACCGACCTCGACGTCGACGCCTTCGCCGACGAGTGGATCGCGCAGGCCGCGGGCGAACACGTGGCGGGCCGCGTTTACCGGTCGCTACATCACGGCGATCGCGACGTGGCGACCGCGATCCTGCTCGACGCCAGCGCGTCCCTCGGCGCGGACGGCGGTCTGCACCTGCGCCTAGAGCTCGCTTGCGCGGACGCGCTCGCCACGGCGCTCGCCCATGCCGGAGAATCGCATGCCGTCTTCGCGTTTACCGGCCACGGCCGGCATCGCATCGAAGTGAACGTCTTGAAGGACTTCCACGAGCCGCGCGCCGTCGTGCCCGGACACACCGGGCTCACGCCCGATGGCTACACGCGCCTCGGCGCGCCCATCCGTCACGTCACGAAGCGTCTCCTGGAGGTTCCGGCGGAGCGGCGGATCCTGCTGTCGCTCGGCGACGGCCTCCCCTCCGACGATGGCTACGAAGGCGAGTACGCGTGGGCCGACGTCCTGCGCGCGGTGGAGGAGGCCGAGGAGTCGGGCGTGATCGTGTACCACATCGGTGTCGGACGGGTGCGCGTCGATCCATTGAAGGAGTGCTTCGGGCTGCATCGCTCGCGGCGGGTCGTCTCGGTACGCGATCTCCCCCGCGTCATGGCCGAGGTGCACGCGAGGCTCCGCGCCGCATGAAGCCCTCCGAGCCGGCGAAGCGACCGAGCTTCCGCGAGACGGAGCATCCCGCGCTCTTCTACAAGGAGTCGCGGAACGAGAAGGAGGTCTTCCGCGCCGCGTTCGCGGCCCGTGTCCCGCTGCTGCTGACCGGGCCCACGGGATGCGGGAAGACCCGCCTGGTCGAGCACATGGCCGAGCGCCTGGAGCGGCCGCTCTACACCGTCTCCTGCCACGACGACATGACGAGCAGCGATCTGGTCGGGCGCTTCCTGGTGCACGGCGGAGAGGTGGAATGGATCGATGGCCCGCTGACCCGGGCCGTGCGGGAAGGGGCCCTCTGCTATCTCGACGAGGTGATCGAGGCGCGGCGAGACACGCTCGCGGTCCTGCATTCGCTGACCGATCACCGTCGGTCCCTGTATCTCGACCGGATCAACGAACACGTGCCGGCGGCCGACGGGTTCATGCTGGTCTGCTCCTACAACCCGACCTCGCGCAGCGGCTTGAAGGAGATGAAGCCGTCGTTCCGCCAGCGCTTCGTGTCGCTCGATCTCGACTACCTGGAGGAGGAAGACGAGGCTTCCGTGGTCGCGGTGGAGACCGGCGTGAGCGACGCAGTGGCCGGGCAGCTCGTTCGCGTGGCGACCACCCTGCGCGAGGCGGCACGCGAGGGCACCCACGAGCCGCCGTCGACCCGCACGCTCGTCACGGCGGCCCGCCTCGTCGTCGAGGGTCTGGAGCCGACGGCGGCGATCCACGTCGCGATCCTCGAGCCGCTCTTGACCGGCGGCGTGGTGGACACCGCCCTCCGCGAGCTGATCGCGGCGCTCCTGCCTCGAGGCGCGCAATGAGGGTGTTGCTGACGGGCGCCTTCGGCAACGTCGGCCTCTATACGGTCGACGCACTGCTCGAAGAGGACCACGACGTCGTCGCCTTCGATCTCGGATCGCCGCGGGCTCGGCGGTCGGCCTCGCGGCTCGACCCGCGCGTGCGCGTCGTCTGGGGCGACATCACTGACCGTGCGTCGCTCGCTGCGGCGCTCGAAGGCGTGGACGCCGTGGTGCATCTGGCGGCGATCATTCCACCCAATGTCGACAAGGCGCCCGATCTCGCCCGGCGCGTCAACCTCGACGCGACCCGCGACCTGATCGAGCAGATGGAAGCCTCTCGCACCGCGAAGAGGCTGGTGTTCGCGTCGTCGACCGGCGTGTTCGGCAACGTCCAGAATCGCGAGCCGCCGCTTCGCGTGGAGACGCCGGTCTCCCCGACCGACGCGTACGGTCGACACAAGGTCGCGTGCGAGCAGGCGATCCGTGAGTCCGGCCTCGCATGGAGCATCCTGCGGCTCGGGGTCGCCGTGCCCACCCGTCTGCTCGGCGCTCCCCACGACCTGCGTACCGCCTTCGACATCAGCGCCGACGCCCGCTTCGAGTTCGTCCACCCGGCCGACGTGGGCATGGCCTTTGCGCGAGCCGTCGCCCGTGAGGAGGTGATCGGGAAGATCCTCTACGTCGGCGGCGGCGAGAAGTGCCAGATGACGTACGAGCGGTTCTTCAACGAGCTGATGGACGGGATTGGGATCGGACCCCTTCCCACCGAGGCCTTTGTCCGAGCCGAGGTTCCGCGGTTCATGGGCGATTGGCTGGACACGGAGGAGAGTCAACGCTTGCTCCAGTACCAGGAGCGCGGGCTCGGTGAGCTAAAATCCGACATGAGGAGGGAACTCGGCGCGGTCGCGTCGCTGATCGGGTTGCTGCGTCCGGTCGCGACCTGGTTCCTGCTCCGGAGCTCACTCCATCTGAAGGAGAATCGACGCGCGCGAGCGTGTTGATTTCGCTCGCTTGCGCGTCGAAGGTCATCCACGCGGAGGTTCGACCATGGTCTTGGACTTGCTGCGCCTCGTGGTCGCGTTCGCGGGCGTCGCCCTCATCGTGGCCTTCTGGTATTGGCTGATGGACTCGATCGGGACTTTCTAGGAATCACCAACGAACGAGGGAGAACGTCATGAACGAGTCACCGATCAGCGAGCGGGACCGCCGCCGCCGGCGGGCGCTCATCGTGCTGCAGATCCTCTGTTACGGCTATCTGCTCGCGATGTTCCTGGTGCAGCTGCACATGGCGTCTGTGCGCGACTGGTAGGAGAGATCGCACATGGCCACGAATCCCGTCCGCACCGGCGACACGGCGTACGACGATCATCAAGAGCGAAGTCGCAAGGTCCAGTGGGGGGCGGACAAGTGGATGATGGCGGGCTCGGCCTTCATGGGTACCGCGATCTTCGGCCTGATCGGCTTGCCGCTCTTCTTCCGCGGCTTGGTGTTGCAGGTCCGCGCGCAGCAGGCAGGGCTCTCGGTGCGCCCGACGATCGTCACGCTCGTCGGGTACCTGGTCTTCATCGACGCAGCCCTCAACAGCTTCGGCTGGGCGCTCGATCTCGTCGCCAACCACACCTTGCTCGCGCGCGTGTTCTTGATGTCGTGGGGCAACTTGTTCGATGCCGGCTACTTCTGGCACTACAACGAGCTCTGGATCGGCGGCGCGACGGCGCCGGGCGAGAAGGCCTGGGAGATCGGCTTGCTGCCCATCGTGTTCTGCATGCGCATGGCGGCCGCGATCGGCTTCCTGCAGATGAAGCGCTGGGGTCACCAGTGGCTGATCGTCACGTGCTGGTTCGGGGTCGTGATCTGGTGCGGCTACGTCGCCAACATGACGATCTTCGCCGACGTCCGTTACTCGGGCGTCGTCTTCCCCGTGATCGGCTGGTGGCTGTACAACATCTTCTACATCACGCCGTTCCTCGCGATTCCGTATCTGCACACCGTCAACCGAGAGATCTTCGCCGACTGAGTCCTCGACCGAAGGAGAGTTCGCATGAGCGAGTCGTCCATCGAGAACCTGCCGCTCGGCACGACGCCGGCCTACGCGAGAATGCACAAGTGGCTGCAGCGCGGCCTGCTCGTCTGCCTGACCGCGCTGGTCATCGAGGGGTCGTTCACGTTCCCCTTGATGGCGCTCTGGTATGGCTGGCCGACGCTGTCGCTCCAGGAGATCTGCAGCGAGTTCGAGAAGATCCGATTCGCGGACGAATCGCGCGAGTGCCTCTACCCGTATCCGCTATTCGGTCCGGCCGAAGGGGCGGGACAGAATACCGCGCGGGACGACTGGGGCGTGCAGCCGAAGCCGCGGTACAAGCGGGTAGAGTTTCGCGAGCTCATCAAACGCCGGGACGAGCGGATCGCCCGCCAGGCGCGGCAGTGACCGCGTAGGCGAAGCCGATGCCGATTGCAACGACGGAGCCGACGGCGTCGCAGCCGCCGCGGTCCTGCCCGCGGGTTCGTCGCGACCTCTGCGATTCAGCCGCGCGCGCAGCAGCTCAAGAGACTTCGGGCGCGGCGAGCGGATCGTGCGCGCGCCCCGAGTCGAACCCCCCGTGCTTGCGGAGGAACGTCGTCGCGCGGCGCCGGATGCGCCAGCCGGCGGCCGTGCGCACGTACTCGTCGCGATACCACGCGAGGCGCATGGCATGGGTCTGCTGGTCGATGAACACGAAGTGCTGGATCCCCGTCGCGTGGTCCCCGTCGAACTCGACCACCGGCATGTTTCCGATGAACTGACCGCGCGGCGCCGCGGCGAGCAGGGCCGGCATGCGCTCGACCGTGTACGTGCTGCCGAACGCGCTGTACTCCGCGTCCGGGGTGAAGACCTCGAGCCACCTCTCGACGACGAACTGGCTCGCGTACGCCATGTAGCGCGAGCACAGCGCGTGGATCTCGACGAGATCGGTGGTGCGCTGCGGATCCCGGCTCACGGGACGGGCTCGATCTTGAGCTCGAACTGGGCCGTGCCGGTATCCGGGATGCGGGGTTGCTTCCAGATCTCGACGGGAAACGACATCAGGATGAGCGAGTAGAGGAGCTTGAGCAGTCGGAACGCGTCCTCGGGAAGATCGTCGAGCGGGAGCTTCTCCAGGTAGCGGATGGCCTCCTCGGCGCGCGGCATGACCGCGTCGTAGAAGGCCTGGATCTCCTCCATCGTGCTCGAGAGGCGCTTGGCGTAGCGCTCGGGCTCGCTGTCGAGGCACCAGTCCTGGACGAGGGGCTCGAGATCGGAGAACTCGGCGGGGAGCAGGCGTTCGGCCATCGGTCAGTCCCTCGCTCGCTTTCGCTTGTAGTCGTCGACCCAGTTGTTGACGACCCGGTTCAGGTGTCGGCACATGAACTCCTGGTCGCCCAGCGGGAACGTCGAGACGACGCGCGACTCGAGCCCCATCTGCGTCGCCTCCAGGGTGCCGCAGTCCTCGAGGGCGTACTCCTTGATCGTGGCGATCCCGAGCTGCTGGGCGAGGCGTTCGCGCACGTTGCGGGGTGGCGTGAAGTACGCGTTCGCCTCGAAGAGGAGGCGATTGTGCGCGACGGGCCAGTAGTGGTAGGTGAGGTACCAGCCCATCTCCCAGAAGACGATCGCGAAGTTCGGGAAGATCTGGAACGAATCGAGGCCCCAGTTCTTCTTCTTCCCCGGGTTGAGGCCCGGCGGGAGCTCGTCGGTCACGATCTCGGAGGGGTCCCAGGGGCCGAAGAGCCCGCTGCGCATCACCCGCTCCATCGGGTTGTAGAACTCCGGCACCAGCTTGCCGCCTGCGCCCCCGCTCGTCGAACCGACGCGATGCGGGCCGTCGATCTGGAAGTGGCTGGTGTAGAAGCCCTTGTCCTTGTAGTCGACCTGCCGCATGACCGGGTTCTGGTGGCCGTGGAGGATGGGCGGGTGATAGAACTCCTGGAAGGCATCGAGGAAGACCTTCCAGTTGCTGCGAATGTCGCCGCGGTAGTAGTAGCGCTGGGTCAGCTTCTCGAACGGATAGTCGATCGCTGTGATCATCGGCCCGAGGAACTCGGTGAGCGTCTGCTCCGGCGCCTTCGCGAGGTTCACGAAGATGAAGCCCTGCCATACGTCGCAGTGCACCGACACGAGGCCGTAGTCGGCCTTGTCGATCCCGAAGAACTCGCCCTCCTGGAGGATGAAGGAGAGGCGGCCGTCGAGCTCGTACCTCCAGCCGTGGTACTTGCAGGCGAACTGGCGGCAGGTTCCGCTCGTCTCCTCGGCCGGGTGATCGTTCCACACCAGCTTGTTTCCGCGGTGGCGACAGACGTTGTGGAAGGCGCGGATCCGGTCGTCCATGCCCCGGACGACGATCAGCGAAGTCTTTGCGACCGCGAGCTCCCTGGTGAAGAAGCCGCCCTTTCGCCGGAGCTGCTCGACGCGCCCGACGTTCAGCCAGGCGCGCTTGAAGATCGCCTCGCGCTCGAGCTCGAAGAACTCGGGCGAGATCGAGCTCTCGTAGGAGACCGGGTCGGTGTCGAGCTCGGGATAGTGCTCCGTCCAGGTTCCCTCGGGCGGCTTCGGGTATTGCCTCGCGGCCTGCTTCGGGATCTTCAGAGATTCCGCCATGCCGTTCGAACCTCCATGTGGCTCAGAGGACCATGCCGCCGTTGACGCCGATTACCTGGCCGGTGATGAACGCCGCCTCGTCGGAGCACAGGAACCCGCACGCCGCCGCGACCTCCTCGGGAGTCCCGGGGCGGCCGACCGGGACGACCCCGGCGGCGGTCTTCTCGAGCGCTCCGATGTCGCCCCCAGCCGCGGCGCGGCGCAGCATCGGCGTGTCGATCATCCCGGGCGGGATCACGTTGACGGTGATCCCGTGGCGGGCGAGCTCGAGCGCGAGGGCGCGGGTCAGGCCGATCACACCGGCCTTCGCCGCGACGTAGTGCGCCATGCGCCGGGCGCCGGACTGCGCGCTCGACGACGAGATCGTCACGATCCGACCCCAGCGGGCCTCGAGCATGTCGGGGACCGCGGCCTGGATGCAGTGGAAGGTCCCGGTGAGGTTGACCGCGAGGACGCGTTCCCAGCTCGCGGGCGCGATGTCGGTGAAGCGCTCGAACGCGTCGAGCCCGGCTGCGGTGATCATGATCCGGATCGGCCCGAGCTCCGCTCGCACCTTGTCGAGCGCCGCGTCGACGGCGCCGCGGTCCGCGACGTCCGCCTCCAAGCCGATCGCCGGGGCCCCGCTCTCGCGGATCTTCTCGGCGGCCCGGAGCGTCGCCTCGCCCTGGAGATCGAGCAGGGCGACGCCGTCGCCGCGCGCCGCGAGGTGCCGGGCGATCGCCAGCCCCATGCCGGACGCGGCTCCGGTGACCACGGCGACTCGGCCGGTCGGTTCCATCGTTGGCGCGCCTCCGCGGGGCCCGGGCGTTCGGGGCACCGGGCCGCGAGTATGGACCGGCCCCCGAGGTCTTGCAACAGTGTTCTCAGTACTAGAGAATGACGTTTCCGCACCACCGCGAGGACGCTCGCGAGCCCGGAGGCGGCATCGATGGCTCGTTTTCCCAGACCGCCGGAGGGCACGTGGACCGAGCACCATCCGGACCTCGGCACGGGCCCCGTCTCGTTCGAGGACTCGATCTCGCCTGCCTTCTACGAGCTCGAGCGCGAGGCCATCTTCAAGCGCGCGTGGCTCCACGTCGGCCGGGTCGAGGACCTGCCCCACAGCGGCAGCTACTTCACGAAGAACCTGCCCGGTCTGCGGGCCTCGGTCATCGCGACGCGCGACCGGGACGGTCGCGTGCGCGCCTTCCACAACGTGTGCCGCCATCGAGGGAACCGGCTCGTGTGGGAGGGCACGCCCCACGGCGAGAGCCGAGGCAGCGCCCGCCAGTTCGTCTGTCGATACCACGGCTGGCGGTACGGACTGGACGGCGCGTGCACCTACGTGCACCAGCCGAACGAGTTCTTCGACCTGCGCCGCGACGAGCTCGGTCTGGCCCCGGTGCACTGCGACACCTGGGCCGGCTTCATCTTCGTGAACCTCGCCCGCGTGCCCCGGCAGACCCTGCGGGACTACCTTGGCCCCATGGTGGGAGCGCTCGAGGGCTACCCCTTCGACCGGATGACCGAGCGCTACTCGTTCCGCGCGGAGAACAACAGCAACTGGAAGGTCTTCATCGACGCATTCCAAGAGTACTACCACGTCCCGCCGCTCCACACGCGCCAGCTCGGCCCCACGCCCGAGGCCCAGAACCCGGAGTACGAGTTCGAGGGGGCGCACTACCAGATCGACGGAGCGCACCGCATGGTGACCACGAGCGGCACCTACAAGCACGAATGGCCCACCGAGCATCTCTATCCCTCCGAGGCGCTCACCCGCAGCGGCAGCACGGGACCTTGGGAGGCGCCGGATCTCGGCGAGTCCCTTCCGGGCGTCAATCCCTCGCGCATTGACCGCTGGGGCATCGACAACTTCCAGGTCTTCCCGAACCTCGAGATCCTGATCTACGAGCGCGGCTGGTTCGTCACGTACCGCTACTGGCCCACGTCCCACCACACGCACGTGTTCGAGGGCGATCTCCACTTCGTGCCCGCGAAGAACGCGCGCGAGCGCCTCGCGCGCGAGTACGCCGCCCTCACGTTCAAGGAGTACGGGTTGCAGGATGCCGGTACCCTCGACGGCACACAGATGGGGCTCGAGCAGGGCGCGTTCCGCGAGTTCCCGCTGAACGACCAGGAGATCCTGGTGCGCCACTTCCACAAGACCGTGGGTGAATGGGTCGGCGACTACGAGAAGGAGAGAGCCATGGAGCCGGCGCGATGAGCGAGGCGCTGCTTCCCGCGCAGTTCGCGGACCTCGAGCCCTGGGCCGCCGCCTGGTGTCTGGCGACCGAGCCCGAGCGCTGGGCGAAGCGGCTGCGAAGCTCCATGAAGGAGCTGCGGGTCTTCTACGATGCCTTCTTCCCGCGCGCGGAGGAGGCGATCGCGTACTGCGACCGCTTCCCGCTGGGCGACATGCCAGGGGACGCCGAACGGCTGCTCCAGCTCCTCCACTCGCTGCTGATGGTCTCGTACGCGGTGGAGGTCTGGAAGCAGCCCGAGGTGATCCACGCTGGGTCCGCCCGGATCGACCGAGTCCTCGAGCCCCGCCCCTGACGCGAACCCTCCGGAGGAGACCCGAGCATGCCGCGCCTGACCCGGTTCGAGGAGTACAGCGATCGGTACCCGGACTACGCGCTGGAGAAGACCGACGACGGGATCCTGCTGATGCGGATGCACCGCAACGGCGGACCTGCGGTCTGGGACGAGCGCATGCATCACGACACCGCGAACCTCTTCAACGACGTCGCGGGGGATCGCGACGTCCGCGTCGCGATCTACACGGGGACCGGCGAGAGCTTCAACGCCAACTGGGGACAGGAGGCGAGCCGGCCTTCCTTCAAGGCGCCGACCGAGTGGGCGGAGGAGATGGCCTG
>Ga0335082_10005359_pt1 | contig 14026 bp, 13 predicted proteins | sample Lox_Sample_41_FD_206718 | JGI IMG/M metagenome (GOLD analysis project Ga0335082, IMG submission 206718) | Soil microbial communities from Loxahatchee National Wildlife Refuge, Florida, United States - Lox_Sample_4.1 | ecosystem: Environmental > Terrestrial > Soil > Wetlands | place: USA...
CCAGCGCTAAGAGTGACGCGAGGCGCGAGCGGAGCCTCCGGAAGGGAGCGAGCTCGGCACAGCTTCGCGCGAGCGTTACCAGCACACCTCGTCGGGTCGTTCGCCAGGATTGCCTGCAGCGCGCGGCCGTAGCGACCGGCGCGGTCGTCCGCGACACGCGCCGAGGCGGGTCCGGGTTAGGATGGATCTCGTGTCCGAGATCCATCCCAGCATCTGCCGCATCTGCTCGGCCCACTGCCCGATCCTGGTCGAGGTGGAGGACGGTCGCGCCGTCAAGGTGACCGGGGATCCGAGCAACGATCTCTGGCGCGGCTACACCTGTCCGAAGGGCCGCGCGCTGCCGGAGCAGCACGCGAACCCGGCGCGCCTGCTGCACAGCATGAAGCGCGACGAGGACGGAATGCATCGCCCGATTTCGAGCGAGCGGGCGATGGACGAGGTCGCCGCGAAGGTCGCGGCGATCGTGGCCGAGCACGGGCCGCGCGCCGTGGCGCTCTACATCGGCACCAATGCACTCCCGTATCCCGCGTCGCCGGCGGCCGCGACGTCCTTTCTCATGGGCCTCGGCAGCCGAATGGTGTTCTCGTCGAACACCATCGACCAGCCCGGCAAGCAGATCGCGATGGCGCTGCACGGGGGCTGGCGCGCGGGCGAGCAGGGCTTCGAGACGGCCGACACATGGCTGATCGTCGGCGTGAATCCCGTCATCTCGAAGTCGACGGGCGTGCCGAGCCAGAACCCGGCGCAGATGCTCAAGAACGCGGGCGCGCGCGGCATGCAGCTGATCGTGATCGATCCGCGCCGCACCGAGACGGCGAGGCGGGCGGCGCTGCACCTGCAGCCGCGCCCCGGCGAGGACCCGACGATCCTCGCGGGCCTCGTCCGCGTGATCATCGAAGAACGGCTCTACGACGCGGGGTTCGTCGAGGAGAACGCCGAGGGCTTCGAGCGCCTCGCCGAGGCCGTGCGCGACTTCACGCCCGCCTACGTGAGCGAGCGCGCGGAGGTGCCATCGGACGACGTCGTCCGGGCCGCGCGCATGTTCGCCGGCGCCCGGCGCGGCTGCGCGTCGGCGGGCACCGGTCCGAGCTTCGCAACGCGCGGCACGCTCACCGAGTACCTGTGCCTGTGTCTGACCACGCTGTGCGGCCGCTGGGCCCGGGCCGGCGAGAAGGTCCTGCGCCCGAACGTGATGCTGCCCGCCTACACCGCCCGCGCGGAGCCCTATCCGCCCTACAAGGCCTGGGGCTATGGAGAGAAGCTGCGCGTGCGCGGACTCACCAACGCCACCTGCGGCATGCCGACGGCGGCCCTCGCCGACGAGATCCTGCTCGAGGGAGCCGGGCAGGTGAAGGCGCTCTTCTGCCTCGGCGGCAATCCGATGATGGCGTGGCCCGATCAGCGGCGGACGCGAGCGGCGATGGAGAAGCTCGAGCTGCTCGTCACCTTCGACCCCGAGATGTCGGCGACCTCGACGCTGGCGCACTACGTGATCGCCCCGCGGCTCACGCTCGAGACGCCGGGCATGACGCAGGCGGCCGAGGCCCTCAAGTACTTCACGATCGGCATCGGCTTCCCTCGCCCCTGGGCCCAGTACACGCCGCGCCTGGTCGAGCCTCCGCAGGGGAGCGACGTGATCGAGGAGTGGCAGTTCTTCCATGGCCTGGCGAAGCGCATGGGCATGCGGCTTTCGCTCGTCGGCTTCTACGGCTGGGGGAAGCACGTCGAGAGCCCGCCGCGGATCGTCCCCCTCGCCGACGCGAATCCGCCGACCACCGAGCAGATCTACGAGCAGCTCACGCAGACGGCGCGCATCCCGCTCGACGAGATCAAGCGCCATCCGCACGGACGCGTCTTCGACGAGATCGACGAGCGCGTGCAGCCGCGCGCGGAGGGCAATACCGACCGCCTCCAGCTCGGCGATCCGCACATGCTGCGCGAGCTCGCGGAGGTCCGCGCCGAGGCGTACGCGGAGCGGAGGTCCGACGCCCTGCGCCCGTTCCTCCTCGTTCCGCGCCGGTCCAACGACTTCATGAACTCGAGCGGCCGCTCGCTGCCGAAGCTGACGCGCAAGCGACCCTACAACCCCGCCTTCGTCCACCCCGACGACCTCGCTGTGCTCGGGATCGCCAGCGGCGAGAGCGTCGAGATCCGCTCAGCGCACGACGCGATCCGAGCAGTGGTCGAGGCGGACGCCAGCCTGCGCCGCGGTGTCGTCGCCATGACCCACGCCTTCGGCGGGCAGCCCGACGAGGACCGGCACCGGGAGGTCGGCAGCAACACCGGCCGCCTGATCGCCGTGGACCAGGAGTACGACCCCATCAGCGGCATTCCGAGAATGGGCGCGCTGCCGATCGCGATCGCGCGGCTTCGCTAGGCGCCCGACCGGTGGTTGGGTCCGCTTCATCAAGTCAAGCGGCGAGCGCTCTACCGAAGGTCAGGTGCCAACACCCATCTGTTCGTGAACGCTAGCTCGGGATGAGTGCGAACTACGCATTCCTGGAGGTCGATCGCAACCGGTCGAGCAGTCGATGGTCCCGGATTGGCTTCTACGCCTGCTCTGCAGACTGAACTTTCCGCGTAAATCCAGACGCGTGTATCTCGCCCGTGACAGATTTCGACCAGTGAGGGGTCTCTATCGATGTCTTCGGTCCACCAAGCTTTCAGCTGCGATGGGGGCAATTGCTCGTTTCTCATGAGGCCTATCTCGACACAACAATCCACGAGCGCTTCCGACTCGGTCGAACAACCGGCCGGGGGAGGGTGCGCAGGTGCCTCGACGAGGTAGACGACCGCACAACCGGAAAGAGAGATGAGCCATGGCCAGAGAAGAAGTGACCGGGCCGCGGGGCGGAGCGCTCGCATTTCTTCATCTCGCCGACTTGTATCTACCCGCCCGCGCGAGTTCTGATCCGGCCTAGCATGGGTTTGCTTCCGCGGAGACCGTTGCTGCCTGAAGCCACGAGCTTGTCCGTTAGCTAAGAGGCCTTGCGGAGGCGCTGTACCCGCCGCGAGGGACGCGAAACAGCGAGGTCGTACGCTGCCTGCAGATTGAGCCAGAACTCGGGAGTTGTTCCGAACGCCTGAGAGAGCAACCAAGCCGTCTCCGGGGTAATGCCCCGCTTGGCGCGGACGAGTTCGTTGATTCGCTGAACCGGAACACCCAGATGCGCTGCGAGGGCAACCTGCGTCTGGCCGAGCGGAGTGAGAAACTCCTCGAGGAGGATTTCGCCCGGGTGATTGGGAACACGACGGCTGGGCTGCATGGCTATCCCCTGTGGTAGTCGGTGAGACGAACCTCGTGAGCCTGGCCGTCGGCCCATTTGAAAACGACCCGCCACTGGTCGTTGACGCGGACGCTGTACGAACCCTGCAGATCGCCTCGCAGTGCCTCGAGCCGGTTGCCCGGAGGCACCCGCAGGTCGCCGAGTTGCAGAGCCGCATTGATCATATCGAGCTTCCGAAGCGCAGCGGGGACGACGTCTCGCGGGATGCGCCTCACCGACCTGGCTTGAGCCCGCGACCGGCGAGTGCAGCGGTGAGTTAGTCGGCGCGCAAGCTACGGATGATGAAGGAGTAGAAGCGCGATCAACCGCGATGCAGGCATCCTATTCAGCGCCACCTTCTACTTCGTCGGGTCGTTCGCGAGGATCGCCTGGAGCGCGCGGCCGTAGCGACCGCGGCGGTCGCCGCTCACCACCTCGGCGACGCCGACGCCGCGGTCGTCCGCGACGCGTGTCGGCCGCAAGGCGAACCAGTCGCCCTCCGGCTCGCGCTCGAAGTAGAGCGTGGTGTCGACGTTGATGAAGCGCGTGCGAACGAGCTCGGCGGGCTGGTGCCAGCCGCGGCCGAGCAGGATGCGCGCGCCGAGGCCGAAGCAGAGATCGGAGAGCGCCGTCGCGCGCTCGAAGGCGCTCGTCGGCTCGCCCTCCACGACCGAGAGCGGCGTGTGGATCCAGGCGAGCGGACTCTCCGTGGCGCGCGCGATGCGCGCGTCGATCGTCCAGTGGAAGCCAGGAGGAATGTGCGCGCGGTAGGCGCGCGGCATGAACTCGATCGGCTCGCAGCTCTCGGGCGGCGGCGGTGCGGGCTCGCCTCCGCTGCTCCAGGCGGGCGCGAGGTCGCCGCGCTCGCGCAGCAGCAGGGCGCCCGCGCGCGTGACCTCGCGGTCCTCGTGCACGAGCGCGAGGTCGACGAGCGCGATTCGCTGGCCGCGGCGCGCGAAGCGGCGCACGAGGCGGAGCGGCTGCAGCGGCACGGGGCGGAAGAGATCGATGGTCAGCCGCGCGACGCGGAGCCCCGTCTCGCGCGACGCCTCGAGCGCACCGCGCGCGAGCAGCGCGCCCGCCGCGCCGCCGTGCTGGTGCAGCGGCGACCACGGCCCGCCGGCCCACTCGGTCGGGGCGTAGAGCTCGCCATCGCGGCGATAGATCGCGGCGTCCGGACCCGGCTCCATCACCTCGCGATCGGCGCACCCCTCGAAGCCGCGCCCCTGCGCGAGCGGGCATTCTATAAGATCAGCGCGGTGCGAGACGACCGACTCCCCCCGCCGCTCGAAGGCATCCGCGTGCTCGCGCTCGAGCAGCTCCAGGCGATGCCCTTCGCGACGCAGCTGCTCGCGCACCTCGGCGCAGAGGTCGTGAAGGTGGAGCCGCCGGCGCAGGGCGAGTCGGGGCGCGCCGCCGCGCCCGCCATCCGCGACAGCGACGGCCGCGAGGTCGGCGCCACCTTCCTGCGAAACAACCTCTCGAAGAAGAGCGTCGCCCTCGACGTCCGGCACCCGGAAGGCGCGGCGCTGCTGCGCCGCCTCGTGCCGCGCTTCGACGTGCTGGCGGAGAACTTCCGGCCCGGCACCCTGGACCGCTGGGGGCTCGGCTACGCGGATCTCGCCGCGCTGCACCCGGGCCTCGTCTACGTCTCGGTGTCGGGCTTCGGCAGCCTCGCGCCGTCGCCCTACGCCGAGTGGCCGGCATACGCGGTGGTCGCGGAGGCGATGGGCGGCTTCTACACGTTTCGCCCCGAGCCGGGACGCCTGCCCAACATCGGGGTGGCAGGCGCGCTCGGCGACATCGGCTCGGCGCTCTTCGCGGCGATCGGCACCCTGGCCGCGCTGCAGGGCCGCCAGCGCACGGGCCGCGGCCAGCGCGTCGACGTCGCGATGCTCGACGCCATCCTCTCGATCATGGACATGGTGCCCTTCAACGCGTCGCTCGGCATCGAGAACAGCCTCGCCGCGTGGCCCGGCATCTGCGCGGCCTTCCGCGCGAGCGACGGCCTCTTCGTCGCGCAGATCGGCCGCGAGCACCAGTTCGAGCGGCTCGCGCGCGCGATCGGCCGTCCGGAGTGGCTCGCGGATGCCCGCTTCGCGAAGCGCGAGGGCTGGCGCGACCACCAGGACGACGTGATCCGCCCGGCGCTCGAGGCGTGGGCGAAGGACAAGACGCGGCTCGAGGCGTCGCGCATCCTGGCGGAGCAGGGCATCGCGGCGGGACCCTGCTACGGCGCCGACGACCTCGCGCGCGACCCGCACGTCTTCGCGCACGAGATGGTGATCTCCGTGCCGCGGCCAGACGGCGAGGGCGACGTGTGGATCTCGGGCAACCCGATCAAGCTGTCACAGAGCAGTGTGCGCAAGCCCGCGCGCTGGCCGGCGCTCGGCGCGCACACGCGCGAGATTCTCTCGGCCGACCTCGGACTCTCGGACGCGGAGCAGGCGCGCCTGCGCGCGGAGAAGGTGATCGCCTGATGGACTACACGCGCTACGAGCCCGGTCTCATGGTGAAGGTCGCGGACCGCATCCTGACCCTCACGTTGAACCGGCCCGAGAAGTCGAACGCCAACACACCGGTGATGCACGCGGACCTCGGGCGCATCTGGGACGACATCGCTGTCGATCCGGACGTCGACGTCGTAATCCTGACCGGCGCGGGCGAGAAGGCCTTCAGCGCGGGCGGCGACCCGGCGCACATGCAGGCGATGATCGACGACGAGAGCCTGTGGCGGCAGACGGTCGTCGAGGGGCGCCGCATCGTCTGGCGACTGCTCGAGTGCGACGTGCCGATCATCGCGCGCGTGAACGGCGCGGCCATCGGCTTCGGCGCGACGCTCTCGCTCGCCTGCGACATCGTGGTGGCCGTCGAGGACGCGCGCATCGGCGATCCGCACGTGCACGCCGGGCTCGTGGCCGGCGACGGTGGGACGCTCTTCTGGCCGCCGCTCGTGGGCCCGTTACGCGCGCGCGAGCTGCTCTTCACAGGCGAGCTGCTGACCGCGCGACAGGCCTTCGAGCTCGGACTCGTGAACTACGTCGTGCCGCGCGCGGAGCTCGACGCGAAGGTGCAGGAGATCGCGCGGAAGATCCGCGCGGGCGCGTCGCGCGCGATCCGGCTCACCAAGCATCTCCTCAACGTGCCGCTGCGCCAGCAGGCGCACGGCCTGATGGACCTCGGCCTCGCGAACGAAACGCTCTCGCAGCAGACGCGCGACCACGCAGAGGCGGTCGCGGCGATGCGCGAGAAGCGCAAGCCGTCGTTCGAGGGGCGCTGAGCGTGCGGCGGGGGATCGCGGCGGCGTTGCTCGCGTGCGGGTGCGCGCACGCGCCCGGGTCCGCGCCGGAGCCGGCGGCCGCGACCGCGCCCCCGTCGACGCCCGCGCCGGAAGCCGCGACCCCGGCTCCGCTCGCGCCTCCGGCGACCGATCGCGAGAACCAGGCCGACTTCGCCACCTCGCTGTTCCTGCAGTCCTGTGTCGCGTACCTGACGAAGCCCGCGGATCTGACGCAATGGATCGAGCAGCACGGACTTCGCAGGGTGAATGCGGATCTCGAAGGCAGGATCCTGGCCGGACAGACAGGTGAGGTCTGGCTGGCCGCGACCTCGTCCGGCGCCTTCTTCGTGATCGTCGTGCCGATCGACGAGCACGTGAACCAGTGCTCGGTCTGGGCGCAGCACGCGGACGCGGCGCGCCTGAACGATCGCTTCACGCGGCTGCTCGCTTCGAGCGCGAAACCGGGCCTCGACGTCGAATCGGTGTCGGACGGCCCGATCCAGGGGCCGGGCGGCGAGTATCGCCAGATCGTGTACTACGTGCACAAGGATGGTGTCGACCTCGGCTTCGTCTTCGTCGCGATCACGAGCCCGTCGGAGGACGCCGAGATCCAGGGCCGCTTGATGACGTCGCCGGGCCAGGGCCGCAAGATCATTCTTCCGGGTCCATCGAATCGAACCCAGCCAGAGCCGCCGCAATGAGGCGCCGCATCGAACGCCCGGGTGTCCGCGCGGGCTACGACCGCTGGTCTCACAGTTACGACGCGACGCCGAATCCGGTCGTCGCGCTCGACCGCCGCTACACGTTCGCGGCGCTCGACCCGCGTCCGGGTGAGCGCGTGCTCGACGCGGGCTGTGGCACGGGCCTGCACCTCGGGCGGCTCTGCGCGCGACGGAGCCGAGGCGTCGGGCTGGATGTCTCGCGCGGCATGCTCGGCGTGGCGCGACGCAACGCACCGCGGGCCGCACTGGTGCAGGCCGATCTGTGCCGCGAGTTTCCGGTGCGCGACGCTCGCTTCGACGCGCTGCTCTCGTCGCTCGTCTCCGAGCACCTCACCGACCTGCGTCGCTTCTTCGCCGAGTGCTTCCGCGCGCTGCGGCGCGGCGGTCGCTTCGTCTTCTCGGCCTTTCACCCGGAGCCCGCGCGCGCCGGCATCGAGGCCAATTTCGAGCAGGACGGCATCGAGTACCGACTCGGCGCCGAGCGTTACACCGTGGAGGACTATCTGAACCGGATCTCCGAGGCCGGCTTCCGCGAGCTCTCGTGGCACGAATACGCCGGCGACGAGCGCCTCGAGCGCGAGGTGCCGGGTGCCGCGAAGTATCTCGGACGTCCGCTGCTGCTGCTGGTACGCGCCGAGCGCGCCGCCTGGTAAGGAGCGGGACGATGCGGCATGCGCGCGACGAAGACCTCGACCGGATCGAGCCGCTGCTCGCGAAGATCCGCGCACTCGGCACCTTGATCGAGCGCAAGCGCGGCATTTTCTACCTGCGCAACCGGGCGTTCCTGCACTTCCACGAGGATCCCGCCGGGATGTTCGCCGATCTCCGCGACGGCGACGACTTCGCGCGCCATCGCGTCGGCAGCGCGCGCGAGCAGCGGGAATTCGTGCGCGCGCTGCAGGGCGCGCTCGCCGAGCCCGCCGAGTGACGCGTGGCGGACGTGCTCGACGATCTGCTGGCACCCGGGCTCGCACTCGTCGTCTGCGGCTCGGCGGCCGGGAAGCGCTCGGCGGAGCTGCGCCAGTACTACGCCGGTCCGGGCAACAAGTTCTGGCCCACGCTCCACGCGGTGGGCCTCACACCACGTCGGCTCGCGCCGTCCGAGTACCCGCTCCTGCTCGAGTACGGCATCGGCCTGACCGACGTGATCAAGGACCAGTCCGGCCCGGACGTGCAGCTCGACTTCCGGCGCGCAGATCCGGACGCGCTGCGCGCGAAGATCGCTCGCTATGCGCCCGGCTGGCTCTGCTTCAGCAGCAAGACGGCCGCGCAGACCTTTCTCGGCAGGAAGGTGGCCTACGGGGTCCAGCGGGAGACGCTCGACAGGACCCGGCTCTACGTGGCGACCTCGCCGAGTGGCCGCGCCGGCAGCTTCTGGGACCTCTCGGTCTGGCAGGCGCTCGCCGCGCTCGTGAGAGCCGGGTCCGATCGCTCGCGCTAGCCGCGGTGGATGCGCGGGAACTCGTCGGGCAGGAAGGCGTCCACCGCGATCGCCTCGTCGCGCGCGCGATCGGCCGCCCGGAGCTGCGCGAGCTCGCCCTCGTCGAGAATTCCCGCCGCGCGCGCCTCCCGCGCGAGGTCGTGGCCAGGCGCGTGCGCGAGACGACCCTCGCGCACCGCGCGGCGGAGCTTCGCCTCGATCGGCAGCGCCGAGCGCGCCTCCTCGAGCGCCGCCTCGAGGCGGCCGAGCCCGACCTCGTCCGGTGACGGCGCGTAGATCCCGTCGGTGAGCGCGTCGCGCACGTCCTGCTCGTCGAGCAGCGCGCGCGCGACCTCACCGCCGAGTCGATCGTCGGGACCGCGCTCGCGTCGCCCGAGCGGCAGCGCGAGCGGACGCAGCAGCCAGGCCGCCGGCCGGTTCGGCAGGTTTCGCAGGATGCCGTCGAGCGCCTGCTCGGCCTCTGCGAAGCAGCTCTCGCAGGCGAAGCGCACGAGCGGGAGATCGAGCTCGCGCGCGCCGTCGGCGTGGAAGCGCTTCAGCGCGGCCGACGCGAGGTAGCTCCACGCGAGCACGTCCGCGAGGCGACCCGTGATCTTCTCGCGACGCTTGAGCGCGCCGCCGAGCGTCACCATCGCCGCATCGGAGACGAGCGCGAACGCGGCCGTGATGCGCTCGAGCCGCTGGAAGAGCCGGCGCGTCGGACCCCGCGGCGCTCGCAGCGCTAGGCGGCCCGCCGAGAGCGCGAGCAGCGGCGCGCGCAGCGCATTGCGCAAGACGAAGTCGACGTGACTCCAGAAGGCGCGGTCGAAGCGGTCGAGGTCGCGCGCCTCGAAGGCGCGGATCTCCTCGAGCGCGTAGGGATGGCAGCGGATCGCACCCTGCCCGTAGACGATCATCGAGCGCGTCAGGATGTTCGCGCCTTCGACGGTGATGCCGATCGGCACGGCGGCGTGCAGTCGCGCGAGCGGGTTGCGCGGCCCGCGCTGGATCGCCGCGCCCGCGCGCACGTCCATCGCGTCGTCGACCACCTCGCGCATGCTCTCCGTGAGCCAGGCCTTCACGATCGCGGAGAGCACGGCAGGCTTCTCACCCGCGTCGACCGCACCGACCGTCAGCCAGCGCGCGGCCTCCATCAGGTAGGTGCGGCCCGCCATGCGCGCGACCGGCTCCTCGACGCCTTCGAAGCGACCGATCGGCGTGTCGAACTGCTCACGCACCATCGCGTAGGCGCTGATGGTGCGTGTCGCAAGCTTCGCGCCGCCGACCGAGAGCGAGGGCAGCGAGATCGAGCGGCCCGCGGCGAGGCTCTCCATCAGCATGCGCCAGCCGCGGCCCGCGCCGTCGCGCCCGCCTACGATCGTGTCGAGCGGCACGAAGACGCCGTCGCCGCGCGTCGGGCCGTTGAGGAAGGGCACGCCGAGCGGATCGTGGCGCGCGCCGATCTCGATGCCGGGCAGCTTCGCCGGCACGAGCGCGCAGGTGATGCCGAGATCCTCCTCGCCGCCGAGCAGGCGCTCCGGGTCCCGCAGCCGGAAGGCGAGCCCGATCACGGTCGCGATCGGCGCGAGCGTGATGTAGCGCTTGCGCCACGAGAGCCGCATGCCGAGCACCTCGCGGCCGTTCCACTTGTCGTGGCAGACGATGCCCTCGCTCTGCGTCGCGGCGGCGTCGCTGCCGGCCTCGGGGCCCGTCAGCGCGAAGCAGGGGATCTCCTCACCGCGCGCGAGACGCGGCAGGTAGTGACGCTTCTGCGCGTCGGTTCCGTAGTGGAGCAGCAGCTCCGCCGGACCGAGCGAGTTCGGCACCATCACGGTGACCGCGCAAGCGACGCTGCGGCTCGCGAGCTTCACGATCACGGCGGAGTGCGCATGCGCCGAGAAGCCGAGGCCGCCCCACTCCTCGGGGATGATGATCCCGAAGAAGCGCTCGCGGCGGAGCCGCTCCCACACCGGGGCGGGCAGGTCGCCGCGCAGGAAGACCTCCCAGTCGTCGAGCTCGCGGCAGACCTCCTCGACCGGGCCGTCGAGGAAGGCGCGCTCTCGCGCGGAGAGGTCTCGCACGGGGAAGTCGAGCAGGCGCCGCCAGTCGGGCGCGCCGCGGAAGAGCTCGCCGTCCCACCAGACCGTGCCGGCCTCGAGCGCCTCGCGCTCGGTGTCGCCGAGGCGCGGCAGCATGCGGCCGACCTGCGGCATCACGAAGCGCGTGACGAGATCGCGGCGCCAGCGCCGCAGCCAGCTCGTCGCGCCGGCGCGCGCGCCAACGGGGGGTTCGACGGCCATCCGGTCTCCTCGGAGCGATCGTGCCAACGTCGAACGCCCGGACGGTGCCGTCAAGGCCGACACGCGCGCGCTCGGAGGTCGCGCGCGCAGCGGCTGACGGCGCGCACCGATTCGAGCAGAATCCGCCCCGATGCCCGATCGCCCGCCGACCGCCGCGCCCCCGCGGCTCTTCCGCCTCGTCCCGGCGTTCGACTCGCTGCGCGACTATCGCGCGCACGACGCTCGCGCCGACCTGCTGGCGGGCCTCACGGTGGCCGCGGTCGCGGTGCCCCAGGCGATGGCCTACGCCATGGTCGCGGGGCTGCCCGCGGAGTACGGGCTCTACACGGCGATCGTGATGACCGCCGTCGGCGCGATCTTCACCTCGTCGCGCCAGCTCATCAACGGGCCCACCAACGCGATCTCGATCGCGCTGCTCTCCGCGCTCGCGCTGGTCGAGGGAGCCGATCAGAAGGTGCAGGCGGCGGTGCTGCTCGCCTTCATGGTCGGCGCGATCCAGCTCGGCATCACCCTGCTGCGACTCGGCGACCTCACGCGATATATCTCGCACTCCGTCATCGTCGGCTTCACGCTCGGCGCGAGCGCGTTGCTCGTGCTCGACCAGCTGAAGAACCTGCTCGGTCTGCGCGCCAAGATCGATTCGCACGCCCACTTCCTCGTGCGCTTCTGGCAGAGCCTGAGCTCGAGCGGCGGCATCCATCCGGCGACCGCCGCCATCGGGCTCGGCACGATCGCGCTCGTCCTCGCGCTCCGCTGGCTGAAGGCGCGCCTCGACATGCGGCTGCTCCCCGATCTGTTGATCGCGGTCGGCGTGATGGCCGTGCTCGTCGCCAGTCTCGACCTGGAGTCGAAGGGCGTCGCCGTGGTCGGCGAGATCCCCGTCCGCTTGCCCGGGTACGCCCCGCCCGTGCTCGACGTCGGGGCGATCCGCGCGTTCTCCACGGCGGCGCTCGCGATCGCGCTGCTCGGCCTGCTCGAGGCGATCGCGATGTCGAAGGCGCTCGCCGCGCAGACGCAGCAGCGCGTCGACATGAACCAGCAGTGCCTCTCCGAAGGGGTCGCGAACCTCGCCGGCAGCTTCTTCCACTGCGTGCCCGGGTCGGGATCGCTGACCCGCTCGGCGATCAACCACCAGGCCGGTGCGTCGACTCAATGGGCCGGTGTCGTCTCGGCCATCGTCGTGGCGCTGACCATGTGGTGGTTCGCGCCGTACGCGCGCTTCATTCCGCGCGCCGCGCTCGCGGGCATCCTGATGCTGACGGCATGGCGCATGATCGACCGCCACGCGCTGCTGTATCACCTGCGCGCCACGCGCTTCGACCTCGCGATCGTCGCGACGACGGCAATCGCCGCGGTCGTGATCTCGGTCGAGTTCTGCGTCCTGATCGGCGTCTTCATGTCGTTCATGCTCGCGGTGCCGCGCGCGGGCCGAATGCTGCTGACCGAGTTCGTGCTGACGCCCGACGGCGGCATCCACGAGCGGCTGCCAGAGGATGAGGACGTCTGCTCTCGCATGCTGATCTTCGGCCTCGAGGGCGAGCTCTTCTTCGGCGCCACCGGGAACCTCGAGCAGCATTTCCAGGAGATCGAGGACCGCGTGATCGACACCACGCGCGTGCTGGTGTTGCGCATGAAGCGCGTGCGCAACCCCGACGCCGTCGGCCTCACCTTGCTCGAGGGCTTCCTGCAGCGCATGAAGGAGAAGGGCGTAGCCGTCGTGCTGTGCGGCGTCCGCGCTCCGCTCTACGAGGCCATGCAGAAGACGGGCCTCGCCGCGCAGCTCGGCGAGAAGGAGGTCTTCCTCGAGCAGCCGGTGCGCATGACCAGCACCTTGCTCGCCATTCGCCACGCCTACACGCTGATCCCGGACCGCTGCCCCACCTGCCCGCGCCGCGACGTGTCGGTCGACGAGCGGAAGCTCTACTACAGCATCTGACGCAGCATCGGACGGATTCAAGCGGAGCACCGGTTGACCGATATCTGCTGCATGGTCCGGTGCAGCGCGAGGCGAACGCGGCGACCGGTGTTCCCGATTCGGACGGGCACTTGGGTGGCCCTCGTGCCGGCGCTTTGCCTGCTGGCAGGATCTGCCGCGTGGGCGGGATCCGTCACGACGAAGAGTTCGGCCGTGTTTCGCTGGGTGGACGAGAAGGGCGAGGTCCATTACGGGGACCATCTGCCCATGACCGGCGTGGATAGCGAGGGCAAGGTGCGGAGCACTGGCGAGAAGGCGAGTCCCACGCCGGCAGCCACTCCCGCTGCCGCGGCGAAGACTGCACCCGAGACGAAGGATCCGAAGGACGCGAAGGTCCCGGCGGATCGCGCGAAGTAACAAGAAGCCGCAACGGGGCGGAGCGAGCCGGGCGGGGCACCTCGCCGTCGCTGCCTGGGATCAGCCATCCGCCACGCCTACGCGCGGATCGCGGACCGCTACGCCACCTGCCCGCGCCGCGAGGTGTCGGTCGACGAGCGCAAGCTCTACTACAGCATCTAGCTCGCCTGGAGTAGAGCCGAGACGCCCCTCGCCAGCTCGCCGGCTTCGTCCAAGCTTGCATCCGGTCGAATGGTTCACGCTCGCGCGTTGAGACGTTGCAGTAGCAGGACTGCCCCGATCCCCAACGCGCCCCCGATCAACGATGTGGTGATCAAGACAGGTGGAATCGGTCGGTTCTGGAGTAGAAGACGAAGCGTCACCGCAACGACGAGGAGACAAGCCGTCGCGAAGGGACGCAGGTGTAACGCGTAGACAGGGGAGCGTTTGATTGGATTCGCCCAACTCGAGACTGCGAGAAGGATCGCTCCAGCCGCAGCAAAGGACACTGATCGGAGCCGACCGTCACGATTCATTGCGAGTTGAAGTGTGAAGACCGTCAGGCCGATCGCGAACAGCATCTCGCCAAGAATCATGGAATGAACATCGCCAGGCCCCGCTTCAGCGATAGCTGGCTCGTCACTCCGTCCGCGCCGACCTACCGCACCGCCCTCGGCGTCTCGCCGTCGCCGCCGGACACGAGCTTCGTCGCCAGCGCGATCATCGA
>Ga0335082_10005363_pt1 | contig 14025 bp, 13 predicted proteins | sample Lox_Sample_41_FD_206718 | JGI IMG/M metagenome (GOLD analysis project Ga0335082, IMG submission 206718) | Soil microbial communities from Loxahatchee National Wildlife Refuge, Florida, United States - Lox_Sample_4.1 | ecosystem: Environmental > Terrestrial > Soil > Wetlands | place: USA...
CGCGCATCCGCGCCTTCGCGGGCTACGTTCCGTGGGCGGGCTACTCGTTCCTTCCCGCGTATTGCAACAACCAGATGGGCGCCGCATTCGTGGACAAGCCATACCTCGCCATGTCCGGCACGGCGGACACCACCGCACCGCTCACGCAGATGAAGCAGGCCGTGAACAATTTCACCGACACGCGCTACATGATCGAGATGACGGACGGCGAGCACGAGCTCAGGCCCGAGGACGCGCCCGAGCTCTTCACGTGGTTGGTGACGTACTTCGACGCCTACCTCGACGTGAGGTCGGACCCCGGCGCGTTCGGGCGCCTCGCGAAGATGAACAACGTGAGCGGCCCCGGGCGCGTGGACAACGTGACGGTGGACGTGCACATCCCGTTCCCGAATGCGGGAAGCGAGCTCACGGTGCAGGAGCTCTACGACCCGGTGCTCAACCACTACTACGTGACCGACAGCGCGTTCGAGGCGAACCAGCTCACTTCGTCGCCCTACATGTCGTGGACCGCGACGGGCAACGGATTCAAGGCGTCGCCCGCGCCTCCGCCCTCGTCCGAGACGCCGCTCGTGGTGTCGCCCGCGTGCCGCTTCGATATCGCGAACCGGCCCGCGGCGGGATTCGCCTTCGTGAGCGCGAGCGCCGGCGAATGCTCGTTGCTCATGGGCAACCGGGGATGGAACTACTCCGGCACCGCCTTCTACGTGGTGCCCGTCGATGCGAACCTGCGCTGCCCCGACGGATACATCGGCGTGAACCGCGCGTACAACAACGGCGCCGCGCGCTTCGATTCGAACCACCGCTACAGCACGAGCGATTCGATCATGCGCGACATGGAAAGGATCGGCTGGACCTACGAGGCGACGGTGATGTGCTCGCGGCCGTAGCCGCGCCTGCTAGACCTTCTTCAGCTCGACGCGCCGGTTCTTCGCCTTGTTGTCGTCGGTCGTGTTGGGCGCGACCGGCATGGTGTCGCCGTAGCCCTTCGCGCTCAGGCGCTTGCCGTCGATGCCGTACTGTCCCACGAGCGCGCTCACCACGGCCCGGGCGCGCGCCTCCGACAGCTTCATGTTGTGCGCCTTGTCGCCGGTGTTGTCGGTGTGTCCCGAGACCTCGAGCTTGAGCGCGCGGTCGATCTTGAGCACACTCGCCACCTCGTCCAGCGTGGGCTTGCTGTCCGGCTTGATCTCCGACTTGTCGGTGTCGAAGTAGATCCCGTAGATGCTGACGGTGCCCTTCGTCGCGAGCGCATCGGCGATGTCGGCGGCCTTGAGCAGCACCATCTTGTTCACCACGGCCTTCGACTGCACTACGTCGGCGACGACCAGCACGTTGTCGGCGTTGAAGTGCGCGGGGGCGGGAAACTTGATGTCCTTCGCCTCGTTGTAGCTGGCGAAGTACACCGCGGCGATCACCGATTGGCCGTTCTTCGTGGCCGTGGCGCACATGTAGGCCATCCGCTGCGTGCCCGACAGTCCCAGGTTGCTCCACGCGTAGTCGTTATGGACCTGCCAGGGCTGGTGGTAGAAGGTCGAGGCCCAGTCGGCGCTGTTGAATTGCGCGTTGTTGGCGCCGATCGTGAAGCCCGCGGCCTTGAGCGCCTGCTCGTAGTTGCGATAGATCTCGAGCACCGAATGGCCGGACGGAATCCTGTAGAACGCCCGCGTGATCTGGCCCTCGGCCTGCTTGGGCAGCCACGGCTTGTTGGCGTCCTCCGGGTTCTGCACCCAATAGTTGTAGGCCTCGTAGGGCACGCTCTGGTAGCCCACGATCTCGGAGCCCTCGTAGCGCTTGAGGAACGGCGGGTCCTTCGAGCCCGGGATGTCCGCGGCGAGCGCGGCGAACGAAAAGGCGATTGCAAGCCCGGCGACAGCCAGTTGTGCGCGCGCGATTCTCATGCAGCCTCCCTCGGGTGAAGGGGCGCTAGCTTAGCGCAACGGCGTTGCGGATGAAGGGGTGGGCCCGCCTGGATTCGAACCAGGGACCAAGGGATTATGAGTCCCCTGCTCTAACCACCTGAGCTACAGGCCCAGCGGAATTTGAGACAATAGCCGCATGTCCGACTTCGACTTCACCAAGCCGCAAACGCCGCAGCCCGCGTCTGCCGACGGATTCGACTTCACGCAACCGGCCCCGGCCATCCAGCCCTCCGCGCCGTTCAAGCCGACCAGCAGCCAATTTTACAGCCCGGCCGTCGCGAAGAAGCTCTTCCAGTCCTCGGGCAAGGAGGAGGAGTTCGCGGCGGGCCAGAAGGTCTTCGAGGAGGCCGAGAAGGGCGGCGGGATCTTCTCGCTGAAGAGCGCCTCGCGCATGTACTACATCGCTCAGGGCGAGGTGCAGCTTTCCATCGGCGGCAAGCTTCTCGACACCATCAAGGCGGGCGAGATCTTCGGCGAGATGGCCGTGATCAGCGAGCGTCCGCGCAGCGCCACGGCCGCGGCGAAGACTCCGTGCCTTCTCTATGGGATGAGCGCATCCGAGCTCCAGGCCGCGCTCGGCCAGACGCCGGAGTTCGCGCTGATGCTCATGAGCGTGATGTTCGACCGCATCCGCTTCGTGGTCGCGCGCCTGTCCGCGCGCAAGATCCCGATCCCGCCGCGCGAGGCCGTTGTGTTCGACCCCCTCCTGCTCGAGCAATTCGAGGCGGCCCTCGCGCGCCCCAACGTCGTGCGCTACCAGCCCGGCCAGTGGATCATGCGCGTGGGCCAGGCCGGCATCTACATGTACATCGTGAAGTCGGGGCAGGTCGCGATCGGAATCCGCGACAAGCTCGTGGAGGTCGTGAACCCCGGCGGCACGTTCGGCGAGATGGCGCTCGTCGACCAGTCGCCGCGAGTGGCCGATGCGCAGGCGCACATCTACAGCGAGTTGCTCGCGGTCGACCGCGCGTCGCTGCTCGCCGCGGTGAAATCGCAGCCCACGTTCGCCATGACGATGCTGAAGGCGGTCGTCGAGCGCCTTCGGTACATGAACTCGCTGATGCAATGACCAAACCGGGGTCTGGCCCCGGTTTTGGTCAGCTCTCGCCTTCGAGGAAGCTGCGAAGCTTCTCGGAGCGAGACGGGTGGCGGAGCTTGCGAAGCGCCTTGGCCTCGATCTGCCGTATGCGCTCGCGCGTCACGTCGAACTGCTTGCCCACCTCTTCGAGCGTGTGGTCGGTGTTCATCTCGATGCCGAAACGCATGCGAAGCACCTTCGCCTCGCGCGGCGTGAGCGAATCGAGGACGTCCTTGGTGGCTTCGCGCAGCGACGCGTAGAGCGCGGAGTCCGAGGGCGCAAGGCCGGTCTGGTCCTCGATGAAGTCGCCCAGGTGCGAGTCGTCGTCGTCGCCGATCGGCGTCTCCATGGAGATCGGTTCCTTCGAGATCTTGAGGATCTTGCGGATCTTCTCTTCGGGCATCTCCATCTTCACGGCGAGCGTGGCCGGATCGGGCTCCTGCCCGGTCTCCTGCAGGATCTGCCGCGAGATGCGGTTCATCTTGTTGATCGTCTCGATCATGTGCACCGGGATGCGGATGGTGCGCGCCTGGTCGGCGATCGAGCGCGTGATGGCCTGGCGGATCCACCACGTGGCGTACGTGGAGAACTTGTAGCCGCGGCGGTATTCGAACTTGTCCACGGCCTTCATGAGGCCGATGTTGCCTTCCTGGATGAGGTCGAGGAACTGCAGGCCGCGGTTGGTGTACTTCTTCGCGATGGAGATCACCAGGCGCAGGTTCGCCTCGATCATCTCGCGCTTGGCGCGGCGCGCCTTGGCCTCGCCCGTGGACATCTGGCGGGCGATCTCCTTCAGGTCCTTGATCGGGATCCCGACTTCCTTCTGCAGGTGGATGAGCGCTTCCTGCTGCTCGATCACCGCCGGGCGGAAACGGTCGAGCGCCTTCGAGTACGCCTTGCCGGTGGCGATCTCCTCGGCGGCCCACTTGAGGTTGGTCTCGTTGCCCGGGAACACCTTGATGAAGTGCGCGCGGGGCATGTTCGCGTTCTTGGTCGCGAGCTCCATGATCTCGCGCTCGTGGCCGCGCACGCGCTCCACGAGGTGGCGAAGCCCGTTGCAGAGGTGCTCGACCTGCTTGGCGGTGAAGCGGATCGCGAGCAGCTCGTTCGAGATGTCTTCCTGCAGGTCCTTGTAGGCGCGCGAGCGGTAGCCCTTCTCCGAGAGCACCTTCTTCATCTTCTTGTACAGGCGCCGGATCTTGTTGAAGTGGCCCAGGGCGTTCTGCTTGAGCTCCTCGAGGTCGGCGCTGGCGACAGCCTCGTCCTCGGCTTCCTGCTCCTCGGCGTCGAGCTCCTCGAGCTCTTCCTCCTCGGTCATCTCCTCTTCGACGACGTCTTCCTCGTCGCCGTCCACGAGCCCGTCCACGAGCTCGTCGATGCGCATCTCGTCCTTCTCGATCAGGTCGGCGAGGCGCAGGATCTCCTCGATCGTCGTCGGGCACGACGAGATCGCCTGGATCATGTGCTTCAGGCCGTCCTCGATGCGCTTGGCGATCTCGATCTCGCCCTCGCGCGTGAGCAGCTCCACCGAGCCCATCTCGCGCATGTACATGCGCACCGGGTCCGTGGTGCGGCCGAATTCCGCGTCGATCGTGGTGGAGAGCGCTTCCTCGGCCTCCTCGATCACGTCTTCTTCCGCGATCGGGGTCGGCGCCTCGTTCATGAGGAGCTGCTCGGCGTCCGGCGCCTCGTCGTACACGGCGATGCCCATGTCCGCGAGCATCGTGACCACGCCCTCGATCTGCTCGGCCTCGGTCATGTCGTCGGGCAGGTGGTCGTTGATCTCGGCGTACGTGAGGTAGCCGCGGTCCTTGCCCAGGACGATGAGGTTCTTCAGCCGCTTCTTCTGCGCCTCGACTTCGGCGATCTTGAGCTCGGCGGAATGGTGCTGGTGGTGCTTGCTGGGGTTTTTCACGTAAGGACTCTCCCGCGCGGCGGTTCGTCGGGGAAAACCATCAATTTTATCATACCTTAGACCGGTCTTCCGAAGCCTGATTCCCTGATTTTGAAGCGGAAAGTTGCGCGAGCAGGCGATCGAACTCGGCGCGCTGGTCGGGCGTGGCGGTCCCCGCCTGCACCAGGCCCATGAGCTCGGTGCGCCGGCGGTCCACCAGCTCGCCGCGGATTTTCGCCACGGCGCCCTGCAATTCGGCCTCGAGATCGAAATCGGGGCTATCGGCCTGTTTCAAAAGGGGGTCGCCCAGCGCGTCTTCCAGGGCCGGGGCATGCTCCGAACCCTCGAAGTAGGCACTGACTTGGGCCAGGTTCAGCGCAGGCTCCCGGTGCAGGAGGCCCACGACGGCACGAGCCGCCGCGGCTTCGGCACCCCCGCCAACAAGGACGTCATCGGGCACGCGTTGGGCGAGCTCCGTGCAATGCAGCACGATCGCGAGCACGCGCGATTGGGCGCTCGCGGGGCCACGGCGCGTGGCCCGCGCGGGTGGGGCGCTGGGGCGCCGATCCGCAACCTTGGCAGGCACGAGGTCCGCGACTTCCTCCGGCGAAAGGCGGGCGAGCTCCGCAAGGCGCTTGCGAAGCATCGCGCCCAGCGCGGGCGCCTCGATCTGCGCGAGCAGCGGCCTTGCGTGCGCCACGAAGCTCGCGCGGCCCTCTTCCGTGGCCATGTCCACGTGGGACGCGAGCTCGGCGAAGAGGAACTGCGAAAGGGGCTTCGCCTGCGCGAGGGCCTTGTCGAAGCCCTCCTTCCCCAGGCGCCGCACGTAGGTGTCGGGATCATCTTCGGGCGGGAGGAACAGGAAGCTCACGAGCTTGCCGTCGGCGAGCACCGGAAGCGACACCTCGAGCGCGCGCCACGCGGCCTTGCGCCCGGCGGCATCGCCGTCGAAGCAGAAGACCACGTTGTCGGCCATGCGCAGGAGCTTCGACACGTGCACGGGCGTGGTCGCCGTGCCGAGCGTGGCCACTGCGTTCTCCACGCCGTGCTGCGCGAGCGCGACCACGTCCATGTACCCCTCGACGACGATCACCTGGTTCGCGTCGCGGATGGCGCGCCGCGCCTGGTAGAGGCCATAGAGCTCGCGTCCCTTCTCGAAGAGCGGCGTCTCGGGCGAATTGAGGTACTTGGGCTCGCCCTGCCCGATCACGCGGCCGCCGAAACCGATCACGTTGCCGCGGGCGTCGAGGATCGGGAACATCACGCGGTCGCGGAAGCGATCGTAGCGGCGGGACTTCTTCTCGCCGTCCGGTTCGCTGTCGATGACGAGCCCCGTGTCCTTGAGCGGCGCGGTCGCATAGTCCGTGAACACCGCTTCGAGGTTCTGCCATCCATCGGGCGCGTAGCCGAGCCCGTACCTCGCGGCGATTTCGCCCGAAAGGCCGCGTCCCTTGAGGTAATCGATCGCCGCCTTCGACTTCTTGAGCTCGGCGCGGTAGTACGCGAGCGCGTCCATCATGCGGGCCGCGAGCCCCGGCGCTTCCGCCGCTCCCGGGCGCGGGTTGGGCGATCGCGTCTCGGGCACCTGCATGCCGACGGTCTCCGCGAGCGCGCGGATCGCCTCGGGATAGGCGAGCCCCGAATATTCCATGAGGAAGCCGATGGCGTTGCCGTGCGCGCCGCACCCGAAGCAGTGATAGAACTGCTTGGTGGGGCTCACGCTGAACGAAGGCGACTTCTCGTTGTGGAAGGGACAGAGCGCCTGGTAGTTCGCGCCCGCCTTCTTCAGCTTCACGTACCGGTCCACCACGTCGACGATGTCGACGCGCCCGAGCAGGGACTGGATGAACTCCTGCGGGATCATCCGCGGATTATCAGCCCGCGAGCTTCGCCTTGACGAGTCCCGAGACCCTGCCCATGTCGGCGCGCCCCGCGAGCTTCGGCTTCACCACGCCCATCACCTTGCCCATGTCGGCGGCGGACTTGGCGCCGGTGGATGCGACTGCCTCGGCGACTATCGCGTCGATCTCGGCCGCCGAGAGCTGCTGCGGAAGGTAGGCCTCGATCACCGAGATCTCGTACTTCTCCTTGTCGGCGAGGTCCTGGCGCGCGGCCTTCTCGTATTGCGAGATGGAGTCCTTGCGCTGCTTGATCATCTTCTCGACCACCGAGATCACGCCCGCGTCGTCGAGCGTCACGCGCTCGTCGACCTCGCGCTGCTTCACCGCCGAGAGCATGAGGCGCAGCGCCGCGAGCTTGTCGGCTTCGCGCGCCTTCATCGCGGTCTTGATGTCTTCGTTCAGCTGTTCGCGCAGGGCCATGTGAACCTCCAGACCGGAAAAATGACTGCGGCGAGCGGGGCTTTCAAGCCCGGCTCGCCGCATGAATCGGTCCCCGTGAGGGGGCAAACCAGGATCAGTAGAGCTTGGGCGGCAGCATCTGCGCGCGCATGCGCTTGTAGCGGCGCTTCACGGCCGCGGCATGCTTGCGCTTGCGCTCCGCGGTGGGCTTCTCGTAGAACTCGCGCGCGCGAAGCTCCGTGAGCAGGCCCGTCTTCTCGACGGCGCGCTTGAAGCGGCGAAGCGCCACGTCGAAGGGCTCGTTTTCCTTGACTCGAACGATAGGCATAAGTCTGTAAGGCTGGTTTTGATGCGAGGGAAACCACGCATAATATCAGGATTTTACGTCACGCGAAAGTCCTCTCACCCGTGCTCATCCTGGGCATCGAAACATCCTGCGACGAGACCGGCGTCGCGCTCTACGACACCCATGCGGGCCTGCTCGCCGAAGCCCTGCACTCGCAGGTGGAGCTGCACGCGCTCTATGGCGGCGTGGTCCCCGAGCTCGCCTCCCGCGACCACGTGAGGCGCCTGCTGCCGCTCGTATCGACAGTGCTCGAGACTGCGCGGCGCGGCATCGACGACATCGGCCTGGTGGCCTACACCCAGGGCCCCGGGCTGGGCGGCGCATTGCTCGTGGGAGCGTCCGTCGCCTCGGGACTGGGCATCGCGCTCGGCAAGCCGGTGGTGGGAATCCATCACCTCGAGGGGCACCTGCTCTCGCCGCTGCTCGCCGAGCCGCGGCCGGCATTCCCGTTCATCGCGCTGCTCGTTTCCGGCGGCCACACTCAGCTCATGCGCGTGGACGGGGTCGGACGCTACGAGCTGCTGGGCGAGACGCTGGACGATGCCGCGGGCGAAGCGTTCGACAAGACCGCGACGCTCCTGGGCCTGGGCTATCCCGGCGGCCCGGCCCTCGCCAGGCTCGCCGAGGCAGGCGACGCGTCGCGCTACGAGTTCCCGCGGCCGATGATCGCGAGCGGCGACCTCGATTTCAGCTTCAGCGGATTGAAGACCTCGGTGCTCACCCGCGTGCGCGCGATGGGCACTCCCGGCGATCGCGAGCGCGCCGACCTCGCCGCATCGTTCCAGGCGGCGATCGTGGACGTGCTGGCGGCCAAGTGCCTGCGCGCGCTCGAGCGCGAGGGATTGCAAAGCCTCGTCGTCGCGGGCGGCGTGGGCGCGAATGCGCGATTGCGCGAGCGACTCGTCGCCGACGCAGGGCGTGCCGGCGCCACGGTGCATTTTCCGCCGCTCAAGCTCTGCACCGACAATGGCGCGATGATCGCGTTCGCCGCCGCGCTCAAGTATCCGGAAGGGGCGAGTGGCGAAAGCGCGTTCCCGGTGCACCCGCGCTGGGACCTCGCGGAGGCCGCGGCTCAGTCCACGCCGCGGCGATAAGCGCGCTCGGCATCGTCGAGCTCGTCCTGCGCGGCTTTCACCGCGTCGTCGAGTTGCTTGATGCGATCGTAGTACGCCTCGCTCGGCACCGCCGTCGGGCACATCACGACATTGTTGCCCGCCGCGTTGGTCGACGTGGTGCAGTTGGAGCGCGCCGCGGTCCCGTTCATGGCGCCCATGCCGAACATCCCGCCGGTCGTCGACGAGCCCGGCCCCGGCAGCGGCACCGCCTGGTCCTGGCGTTGCTGGACGACCTGGCGCTCGTTGTCGCCCGGCGTGGCGCCGTCGCGCGCGGCCTGCGCCGCGGCGAGCTTCTCGCGCGCGGCTTTCACTCGCGCCTCGAGCTTGTCGCGCTCCCCGCGTTTCTTCGCGGCCATGTCGATGATGTCCTGCGTCGCGCCGCCCGCCTTGGCCGCCTTCGGCACGCCGGGATCCTTGATCGGTGGCGCCGGTGAAGGCGTGGGCGCTTCGTCGGGCTCGATGCGCGTGACGGGCCCGGAGAAACTCTTCGGAGGCTGGTCGCTGTACTGCACCCTGCCGTCCTTGTCGATCCACTTGTAGAGCACCTGCGCGAGCGCGCCGATCGGGAGCAACGCGATGGATGCCGCGACGAGGACGACGCGCAAGGCTGCCGGGCGCATCGCGGCCCTAGCCGCCCTTCTCGACGCGGGCGAGGTTGTCTTCCGCGTCCTTCACGTCCTGCTCGAGCTGCTCGAGCCGCTTCTGGTAGTCCTCGCTCTGGATATGGCGAACGCCGCCGCCCACCTTGCCCACCATCATCACGTCGTCGGGCCCGGGGTTGTCCTTCGCGGCCTTGAGGGCCGCCTTCGCCTTTTCCAGGCGTTCCTGCGCTTGCGCGAGCAGCTCCTGGGGACTCACGGGCTTGCCCTTGGCGTCCTTCTGCACCCGCTGGAAGCCTTCCGGGCCCGGCTTGGGCAGCGAGGCGGTGTTCGCGTCGGGATTGATGTTGAGCTCGATCACCTGGCCGTCGAAGTCCTTCGGCCTCTCGTTCGAATAGGTGATCTTCCCGTTCTTGTCGATCAGCTTGTAGAGCGTTTGCTGCGCGCACGCGAGCTGGGCGCCCAGCAGCGCGCCCGAGAGCGCGGCGGCGACAACCAATCCTCGGATCCTCATGACCTACCTCCCGTCAATAGAGGCTTCGCTCGAGCGCCCGGAGCTCCGCCTCGGCAGTGTCGCGGTCTTGTTCCGCGCGTTCGATGCGCGCGGCGAATTCTCCGGTGGGCACGCGCCGGTACACGGCCCGCCCGTTCCTATTCTGGACGCGAATGGTGCGATAGTCGTCTGCGGTCGCGTTGTCCCTCAGGTCGTCGAGTCGGCGGCGCGCTTCGTCGAGGCGAACGCGCGCCGGCGGCGGGCTCGCGTCGAGCAGGAGGCCGTCCTTCGATTCCCCGTCGAAAGATTGCGCGGGCGCTTCCGTGCAGACCGCGGCGACCGCCAGGGCGGCCAGCAGGACTCGCCCGGTGCGCATGCGCGTTGCCCTCACGCGGCGGCCCGCTGCGCGCCGCACACCCGGCAATGGGGATCGCGCGCGAGGCGCACTTCGTGCCAGCGGCTGGCGAGCGCGTCGAAGAGCATGAGGCGCCCCGCGAGGGACTCGCCCACGCCCGCCGCGAGCTTGATCGCCTCGAGCGCCTGGAACGTTCCGACGATCCCCACGAGCGGCGCGAACACGCCCAGGGTGGCGCAGCGCTCTTCGGCATCGGACGCATCGTCGGCGAAGAGGCAGTTGTAGCAAGGCGCGTCGCCGCGGCGCAGGTCGAACACCGCGACCTGGCCGTCGAAGCGGATGCCCGCGCCCGAGACCAGCGGCTTGCGCTCGGCCACGCAGGCGCGGTTGATCGCATGGCGCGTGGCGAAGTTGTCCGAGCAATCGAGCACGATGTCGGCGCCGCGCACGAGCGAAGCCAGCCGCTCGGCACCTGCGCGCTCCTCGAGCGCCTCGACGACAATCTCGGGATTGAGCTCGCGCATCGTGGCGGCGGCCGACGAGGCCTTGGGCTCCCCGATGGAGGCGGTGCGGTGCACGATCTGCCGCTGCAGGTTGGTGAGCTCGACGCGGTCGCCGTCGCACACCGTGATGCGGCCCACTCCGCTCGCCGCGAGGTACATGAGCGCCGCGGAGCCGAGGCCCCCGGCGCCCACGACGAGCGCATGCGTGGCGAGCAGCCGCTCCTGCGACTCCTCGCCGAATTCGTTGAGCAACAGGTGGCGGCTGTATCTCAGCCGCTGGCGGTCGTCCATCGTTTCGATGCGCGGCCGCCGCGTGGGCTACTTCGTGACCGCGGCGGTCGTCGTGACGGCGCTATTGATCGGAAGACCCTTCAGGTGATTCAACGCGGCATTGAGCTGCATGTCTTCCTTCTTCGCGTTGGGGTCCTTCGGCGCGGCCTCCGCCTTGGCGGGCGGCGCCGCCTTCGCGCCCGGGGCCGGGGCCGCCTGCGTCGAAGCGCCCGGACCCGCGACCTTGTCGGTGGCGTCCTTGGGCTTTTCGGCGCTCTCGGCGGAGGCGGACTTGTCGTCTTCCGTCGTGAGGTGATGCTGCAGGTCCGCTTCGCGCAGCAGCACCTTGTTGTCCGGAGAATCGTCCACGACGATGTCGGGCGTGATGCCCTTGGCCTGGATCGAGCGGCCGCTCGGCGTGTAGTAGCGCGCCGTGGTGAGCTTCACCGCCTGGTTGTTGGGCAGCGGCAGGATCGTCTGCACGGAGCCCTTGCCGAAGGTCTGCGTGCCGAGGATCGTGGCGCGGTGATGGTCCTGCAGGGCGCCGGCGACGATCTCGGAGGCGGAGGCCGACGCGCCATTCACGAGGACCACCATCGGCACGGACTTCACCGCCGCGGGCAGCTTGGCGAGGTAGTCGTCCTTGAAGGCGCCGCGAACGTAGTTCTCCTTGCTCGCGGTCAGGTGCATCTTCGAATCCTCGGTGCGGCCGTCGGTATAGACCACGAGCGCGTTCTTGGGCAGGAAGGCCGCGGAGACGCCCACCGCGGAATTGAGCAGCCCGCCGGGATTCATGCGAAGGTCGAGGATCAGTCCCTTGAGCTCGCCGTTGGATTGCTTGTAGAGGTCGTTGATCGCGGAGACGAGGTTCTCGCCGGTGTGCTCCTGGAACTGCGTGATGCGCACCAGCCCGTATCCGGGCTCGAGCATGCGCGCCTTCACGCTCTTCACGTGGATCACGTCGCGGCGCACGACGATGTCGAGCGGCTGCGCGAGGTCCTTGCGGAGGATTGTGAGCTTCACGTCGGTGTTGGGCTTGCCGCGCATGCGCTTCACCGCGTCGGAAAGGCTGATGCCCTTCAGCGAAACGTCGTCCAGCTTGATGATGAGGTCGCCCGCCTTCACGCCCGCGCGGTACGCCGGCGTGTCCTCGATGGGCGCGATCACCTTCACGAATCCCTCTTCGGTGCCGACCTCGATGCCCAGGCCGCCGAACTCGCCCTGCGTTCCGACCTGCAGGTCCTTGTAGGCTTCCTGGTCCAGGAATGCGGAGTGGGGATCGAGCCCCGTGAGCATGCCGTTGATGGCTTCCTTCAGCAGCTTCTTGTCCTCGACGGGCTCGACGTAGTCGGTCTTGATGCGGCCGAACACTTCGCTGAAGAGGCGAAGGTCGTCGACGGGCAGCATGAGCGCGGAGGCCTGGCGATCGGCCACCGCCGAGAAATGCAGGCTCGCGACCACGCCGAGCACGGCGCCCAGCGCCACGAGACCGAACTGCTGAACCCTCTTGCTCATTTCGTTCCCTCTCGAGATTTCCTAGGGTGCCACCCACGCCAGCGGATCGAACGGTTTTCCGTCTTTCCGCAGCTCAAAGTATAGACCCGATTCCGGCGCGAAATCCGACGCTCCCGTGTTGGCGATGGCGTCGCCGCTTCGCACCGTTTCGCCAACCTGTCTCAACAGCGCCTCGTTGTTCGCGTACAGGCTCATGTAGCCGTGGCCATGGTCCAGAATCAACAGGTTGCCGAAGCCCCTCAACCAGTCTGCATATACAACGCGCCCATCGGCGATCGCGTGCACCGTTTCACCTGAAACAGCGCGGATGAAGAGGCCCTTCCAGGTGGCGCCGGTTTCCTCGCGGGCCGCGCCGTAACGATTTGTAAGTTCCCCCTTCACGGGAAAACTCAAGAGGCCCTTGAGGCTCCCGAACGGCTTGCTCGCGAGCGAGGCGTCGGGCAAGCGTTCGACCCGGCGGCCCCGGGGTTGTTCCCCCGGCGTGGGCCGGGCGAGCGCGCGGGCGATCTCCTCGACCAGCCGCGTGAGGCGCGCTTCGTCCTTCCTGAGCTTGCCGATCTCGCGCCGGCTCCGGGCGATGTCGCCTGCGAGGCGCGCGACCACCGCGGCCTGCGCCGCCTTCTCCTTCTCGAGCTTGCGCGCCTCGTCGGCGTGCTCGCGCTCGTTCAGCCTCAGCTCGTCGCGGCGCTCGGCCGCCTGCCGGGCAAGGCCGGCCAGCGTCTCTTCGCGATTGCGCAGTTCCACGATTAGGGAGGCGCGCGCACGCTGGATGTAGCCGTAGTAGGCGAGCTGCCGCGCCACGGTCGCCGCGTCCTTGCCTTCCAGCATGAGGCGCAGGCGATCGGGCGCGCCCTGCTCGTACTGCAACCGCAGGAGCTTCGCCGCGAGCGCTTCCTGCCGGGCCACGCCCGCGCGCGTGGCGCGGTCCTTCTCGGCGATGGCGGCGAGCTCCGACTCGATTGCGCGGCGGCGCTGCGCGAGGTCGAAGATCGCGCGATGCGCTTCGCTTACCGCCTTGCCGGTGGCCTTGAGCTCGTCGGCCGCCTCGCCGCGCGATTCTTCCTTGGCCGCGAGCTCGGCCTGCATCTTCTCGATGCGCGCGCGCAGCTCGCGAAGGTCCTGCTCGCTGGGCGGCGGCGATTTCGCGGCCCCCAGCGCGCAAAGCGCGAGGAGTGCGGCGGCGAGCTGCTTCGGAACGCGCGAGGCGCGCGCGTTCGCCATCGCCGCTACTTCGCCTTCCCCTGGGCCGCTACGGCGTGCTGCGCCCTGGCCACCGCCTCGGCATCGCCGAGGTAGTAGCTGCGCAGGGGCCTCAACGTCGCGTCGTCGAGCTCGTACACGAGGGGGATGCCGGTGGGCACGTTCACGGCCACGATCGCCTCGTCGCTCATGCCGTCGAAGAACTTGATGAGTGAACGGATGCTGTTGCCGTGCGCGGCCACGAGCACGCGCTCGCCGGTGGCCACGCGCGGGGCTATGCGATCCTTCCAGTACGGCACGACGCGGGCCACCGTGTCCTTGAGGCATTCGGTGAGCGGGATCTCGTCGGGCGAAAGCGAGGCATAGCGGCGATCGCGCGCGGCGTTGCGCTCGTCGGAAGGATCGAGCGCGGGCGGCGGCACGTCGTAGCTGCGCCGC
>Ga0335082_10005364_pt1 | contig 14023 bp, 10 predicted proteins | sample Lox_Sample_41_FD_206718 | JGI IMG/M metagenome (GOLD analysis project Ga0335082, IMG submission 206718) | Soil microbial communities from Loxahatchee National Wildlife Refuge, Florida, United States - Lox_Sample_4.1 | ecosystem: Environmental > Terrestrial > Soil > Wetlands | place: USA...
GGTTCGGCCCGCGGGCCGTCGTCCAGGTCGGCCTCGGGGCGATGGCGATCGCAGCGCTCGTGCTCGTCGGGACGATCGACGTGGCCCTGAACGGCACGGCCTTCGCCGTGGCGCTCGTCTTCTTCGGGATCGGCGCCGGGCTCCTGATGTCGCAGCTCGGCAACGTGATCATGTCCTCGGCCCCGCCGGACGAGACGAACGAGGCCGGGGGACTGCAGGGGACGGCGCAGAACCTCGGCGCGTCCCTCGGCACCGCGCTGATCGGCTCCGTCCTGCTCCTCGGGCTCCTGAACGGGTTCAACTCGCGGATCCAGGAGAACCCCGCCGTGCCCTCCGACGTGAAGACGCAGATCTCGTCGGCCACCGAGACCGGGATCCCGATCGTCACGACCGAGCAGGCATACCAGGCACTGCGCGACGCCGGCTTGACGCCGGCCGACGCGACCACGGTCACCGACGACTACGCCGACGCGCAGCTCGACGCGTTGAAGGTCTCGATGCTCGCAGTCGCGCTCCTCGCGGTGCTCTCGTTCTGGTTCACGCGGCGGTTACCGGGAAAACCCAAACAAGCCGCCTAGCAGGGGCCATGAAGGGCCGCCGCCGGGCGGATCGGGCGAGCTCGGAGGTGTGCTTATCTCAGGCGGAGCCGCTCAGCGCCTTCGACTTGATCTGGTCGTACTCGGCCTGCGAGATGGCGCCGCTGTCGAGGAGGCCCTTGGCCCGCTCGATCTCGGCGGCCGGCCCACCGCTGCCGGCAACGTCCTTGATGTAGGCGTCCGTCTGCGCCTGGGCCGCCTGCATCTGCTGCGTGTTGCGGTCGGCCATGCCCGCGTGCTCGACGAGGAGGTAGATGAACACGCCCAGGAAGGGCAGGATGATCACGAAGATGCACCAGAGCACCTTCGCCCCGCCGCCGATGTCGTGCCGGCGGAAGAGGTCGGCGAACACGGTGATCAGAAGCCAGAACCAGATGATCCACGCGAAGATGATCAGCATCTCCCATAACACCGTTCCGAATGTCCAATCCGCTAGCACCTGGGCACGCTCCTTCCGTCGTTCGTTCGATGGTCGAGAACGGCGACTCTAACACCGCTTTCAGCGCCGCATGAGCCCCTGTTCAGGTTCCCCTTTCCGGGGGATCCTCGCGGGGCCGGAATAACGAGAAACTATGGCGAATGCGGCACTTGTTCGCGGCTGCAGATCCCGACCCGGACCTGGACGCCTACCCCGGCGACCCTGATGCCCCTCGGTCCGAGGCCCTCGTCCAGTCGTACCGCCAGCTGGCAGACGTCTTCCACCACATCCTCTCCGAGCAGAGCCTCGACAACCTGCTCGAGCGGATCGCGGACACGCTCGCCGAGCTGATCCCGCACGACACGCTCTCGATCTACCAGGCCGACGACGCGCAGACCGTGCTCATTCCGGTCCTCGCGCGTGACACCTGGGCGAGCGAGATCATGGACAGCCGCTCGAACTTCGGCGAGGGCATCACGGGCTGGGCCGCCCTCCACCGCGAGCCGGTGCGCACGAACCAGGCGCACCTCGACCCGCGCACGAAGACGGTCCCCGGAACTCCGCCCGACGAGGCGGAGGCGCTGATCACCGTGCCGCTGATCGCGCGCGACGTCGTCAAGGGCGTGCTCAACATCTACCGTCTCGGCGAGGACGCGGCGTTCAGCGACGACGAGTTCGAGCTCGCGACCCGGTTTGCCGACGCGGCCGCGCTCGCGCTCGACAACGCGCAGATCCGCGCCCGCCTCGAGTACCAGGCGCAGACCGATTCGCTCACGGGCCTCTACAACCACCGCTACTTCCACGAGCGGCTCCGGTCGGAGCTCACGCGCGCGAGCAGGACCCGCGACTCGGTCGCGGTGCTGATGCTCGACATCGACGACTTCAAGCGCGTGAACGACATGTACGGCCACGGCACCGGCGACCAGGTTCTCCGTGACCTGGCCGACCTGCTGCGCGGCGGCCTGCGCGGCTCGGACGTCGTCTGCCGGCTCGGCGGCGAGGAGTTTGGCGTGATCATGTCCTCCTGCGACGCGGGCGACGCCCTCAACCTGGCGAGGCGCCTCACGGACGCGCTGGCCGAGGTCGAGTTCGGCGCCGCGGGCAAGATCACGATCTCCGTCGGGATCTCGCAGGGCCCGCAGCACGCGATGAACCCGCGCGAGCTGGTGGCCTGTGCCGAAGCCGCGATGATGACCTCGAAGGCGCGCGGCAAGAACCAGATCGTCCTCTTCGACGAGGACGCCTCGGAGCGGCCCGAGGGCTCCTCCGACGCCAACCGCGACGTCCGCTCGATCGCGCACCTGAAGATGCTCCAGGGCCTGGCCGGGAAGCTCAACCGGCTGAACGACGTGCGCCAGATCGGCGAGGTGATCGCCGACGAGCTCCGCCTTCTGATCGACTACCACAACTGCCGCGTGATGGTGATCGAGGACGACGAGATCGTCCCCATCGCGTTCCGCGGCGACCTCATCTCACGCGACGGCGGGCCGGTCGACTTCCCGCGCAGCAAGATCGGCGAGGGCGTGACGGGCCGGGCGGCCGAGACCGCGGAGGCGCAGCTCGTGGGGAACACGCTCGAGTGCGAGTACGCCGTGATCATCCCCGGCACGCACGCGATCGAGGAGTCGCTGCTCGCCGTGCCGCTGAACTACGGCACGCGCGTGATCGGCGTGGTCGTGATCTCGAAGCTCGGCGTCGACCAGTTCGACGAGGACGACGTCCGCCTGCTCGAGGTGCTCGCGGGGCACGCCTCCGTCGCGCTCGAGAACGCGCGCCTCTACGAGGCGCAGCGGCGCGAGGCCGACCATCTGAAGGCGCTGCTCGAATTCACCGGCGCGATCTCGGAGGCCTCGACGCCCGAGGAGATCGGCCACGAGACAGTCCGCGCCGCCTCGCGGCTCCTCGCGAAGCGCTGCGCGCTCTGGCGCCCGGACAAGGACGGGAGCTTCCGGATCATCGCGCACTCGACCTATGACGAGAGTGAGGAGCTCAGGGAGCTGCTCGGCATCTCGCTCGACGGCGAGGCCATCCGGAGGGTGATCGGCAAGCGAACGGTGCCGTTCCTCCTGAGCGCCGAGGAGGCCGAGGCCGCGGTGCCACCGCCCGACGGCCTCCACTGGCCGGAGCTCGCGGTCGCGCCGATCTGGAGCGAAGGCTCCGTCGAGGGGTTCCTCGCCGCGCGCAACCCGTCGTCCGGCGAGCACTCGAGCGACGAGGTCCTCCGCCTGTTGGGCGGGATCTCGTACCAGGCCTCCGTCGCCTTCGAGCGCGCGCTCAGCTTCGAGAGCCTCGAGGACACGTTCGTCTCGACCGTCGAGGCGCTCGCCAACGCGCTCGAGGCCAACGACGAGTACACGTCCTCGCACACCCGCTGGATCACGGACATGGCGCTGAAGGTCGGCCGCGAGCTCGGCTTCGACGCCGCGGCGCTGAAGCGGCTCGAGCTCGGAGCGCTCTTCCACGACATCGGCAAGATCGGCGTCCCGACGAGCATCCTGCTCAAGCCGGGTCCGCTCTCGCCGGAGGAGCGCAAGATCATCGAGATGCACCCCGAGCTCGGCGAGCGGATTCTCGAGCCGATCGACCGCCTGGCCGAGGTCAGGACGATCGTGCGCGGCTGCCACGAGCGCTGGGACGGGCTCGGCTACCCGGACGGCAGGGCCGGCGACGAGATCCCGATCGAGGCGCGGATCATCTTCGTCTGCGACGCGTTCCATGCAATGACTACCGATCGCCCGTACCGCAAGCGGCTGGGGATCGAGGAGGCGTGCAGGCGCCTCCGCGAGGCCGCGGGCACGCAGTTCGACCCGGCGGTCGTCGACGTCTTCCTCGCTCTGCCGTGGGACGCGCCGCTGGCGGGCGAAACCGCCGACGAGCGGCTTGCTTCCTAGGTTCTAGGCCCGCGGATCCCCCAAAATCGGGGTCTCGGCCCCTTCAGGATGGCGTCCGCGCATCCGATGTACTCTGTTGTGCTGCGGCGTCGAGCTGAAGTGTCTTCCATGCGTAATCGGTTGCTGGTCTTCCTGTGCGCCGGAGTTTGCGCGCTCGGTCTCGCCGGCCCCGCGGCCGCGTCTCAGCTGATCACGCGCAACGCCTCCAACATCCATCTCGCGGTCAACTCGAAGGGCACCGCGCTGATCACGTTCAGCGCGTACGGCCGTGTCACGCACCTGCTGGCGTGGGGTGCCGTCAACGCGCGCTTCCGCCCGTCGACGAAAGGCGTGCCGCAGGTCAAGTTCAAGCTCGACTACTCGGGCGGCTGGAAGCACCACAAGCTGATCTGGAAGCACTTCAAGAACACGTGCCAGCCCTACGACGGCCCGGCCCTGCCGTGGTTCGTGATGGGCTGCAAGGCATCGAACGGCTCGTACTGGGCGCTGCAGAGCTGGCAGGTGGCCCTGCCCGACCTCGGGTTCATGCCGTGGCTCCCGCAACAGAGGACGTGGTGGCTCCACCTCTCCCACTGGACCGGGCCGGTTGCCGAGCTGAGCGTCTACCAGGACTGGGTCTACAGCCGGCGTTTCCGGGAGCTCTTCGGCCAGCTCACCTACAAGGGAGTCGGCGTGCGTGGGTACGGGACGACCCACTACGGCAACCCCACCGACGGCTACGGCAGGCTCGTTTACCTCGACACGCACAACTCGACATACGGGCCCGGCTGGAAGCGCGAGAACTCGTTCGTCGCGAGCGGCCCGCCCGGGCTCTTCTGCTACGGCTTCTACAAGCACGATCCGCTGATCAACGGCTACGCACACCCGCCGGGCACCACACACCGGAAGCGAGGGCCGGGGATCGGCGACATGTACCGCCTGACGGCCGTGGGGCCGGGTGTCACGCCCGACGTCATGTGGCAGGACACCGCGCTCGGTCCCTACAGCGCAAGCGATGCCACGTTCGAGGCGCAGATGAACGTCAAGCTGGACCAGATCCGGGCCGGCTGGCACAAGTGCCTCCACCACTGAGCCAACGCCGCGCGCGAGCGTGATCCAGGCCGAAGGCCCCGTATGATCGCGGCGTGGTCGGCGGGGACGAGTTGCGCGCGGTCATGGCCCGCGTTCCGGCCGGCGTCGCGGTCGTCACGGTCGATCTCGCCGGCCAGCGCGCCGCACTGACAGTCGCCTCGCTCGTCTCGCTCTCGCTCGAGCCGCCGCTCGTGGGCGTTGCGATTCGCCGCGACGCCGCCCTGAACGAGCTCCTGCGCGAGGCCGGCGCGTTTGCGGTCAGCGTGCTCGCAGCCGGCCAGCAGGCACTCGCGCAGCATTTCGCGCGCGGAGTCCCCCCGATCGCCCTCTGGGAGAACATCGCACTGCGCGACGCCGACGGCCCGCCCCAGCTCGAAGGCGCTGTCTGCTGGCTCGCCTGCCGTACGACCGCGACGCATGAGACGGGCGACCACACGTTCTTCGTCGCCGAGGTAGAGAGCATCGAGGCGGGCCCCGGCGACCGCCCGCTCGTCTTCCACGGCCAGGGCTACGCCTCTCTGTGATCGACGGCGTCGTCTTCGACCTGGACGGCGTCCTGCTCGACTCCGAGCAGGTCTGGGACGGCGTGCGCGAGCAGCTCGTCCGGGAGCGCGGCGGCCGCTGGCACGATCAGGCGCAGCGGGACATGATGGGCATGAGCTCGGTCGAGTGGTCGCGCTACATGCACGAGCAGCTCGGCCTGAGGGAGTTGCCGGAGGAGATCAGCGCCGAGGTCGTCCGCCGGCTGGAAGCGCTCTACCGCCAGCGGCTCCCTGTGCTTCCTGGCGCGCGTGAGGCCGTCGAGCGGCTTGCCGCCCGCTGGCCGCTCGCGCTCGCCTCCTCCTCGAACCGCGAGCTGATCGACCTCGCGCTCGAGCTGCTGGGTGTCTCCTCACTCTTCCGCGCAACGGTCTCGTCGGAGGAGGTCGCCCGCGGCAAGCCCGCGCCGGACGTCTACCTCGAGGCCGCGCGGCGGCTCGGCGTCGAGCCGACCCGCTCGGCGGCGATCGAGGACTCGCGAAACGGCATCCTCTCGGCCGCGCAGGCGGGGATGCGCGTGCTCGCGATCCCCAACCGCCACTTCCCGCCCGGGGAGGACGAGCTTGCCGAGGCCGACGTCGTGCTCGGCTCGCTGGACGAGCTGACCGTCGAGGCGGTCGAGACCGGCTAACGCTTCCGGGCCTTCTTCGGGCCCTTCCCGATCGTCAGCCTGACCTTCGCGCCGTTTGCCAGCTTGGCGTGGGGCTTCGGCCGCTGCGAAACGACCATGCCCTTCTGTCTCCGGGTGGACGACGCCGACGTGATCTTCCCCACCCGGCAATGGGCTCTCACGATCCTCGCCCGTGCCTTGGCCACGGACTTGCCGACGACGCTCGGCACGACGCATTTTGGCGGCTTGCTGGGGGGAGCAGGCGGCGCAGGCGGAGGAGGTGGCGGAGGCGGAGGTGGAGGTGGCGGAGGGGGCGGAGGGGGCGGAGGCGGAGGCGGGGGTGGTGGAGGCGGGGGTGGTGGCGGAGGTGGCGGGGGAGGTGGCGGAGGTGGCGGAGGTGGCGGAGGTGGCGGAGGTGGCGGAGGTGGCGGAGGTGGCGGAGGTGGAGGTGGAGGTGGAGGTGGAGGTGGAGGTGGAGGTGGCGGCGGAGGCGGAGGCGGCGAGGACGGCCCGCACGACGGGAACTCGAAGCTCCCGATCCGCGTGCGCCAGTCGGCCTGCCCGGTGGTCGCGTAGTACTCCTGCGTGTACCAGAACGTGCAGTCGTCGACGGGGTCGATGGTCAGGTCGCTGTAGTCGCCCCAGCGGTTGTCCGTGCCCTTCTGGCTGCCGGTTCCCGAGTAGAGCGTCGCCTCGCCCTGCGCAAGCGTGTCCGGGGTGTCGCCCGCGAACCGCCCCGCGTAGCGGATCTGAGGGTTCATCGTCGCCGACGAGACGCTGAAGCCGAGCGCCAGGTTGCCGTCGTGGTCCATCGCGGCGCTCGCCATCCAGCGCCATTTGGTGTCCGGCTGGTAGGTGCTCTGCTGCACGAACGCCGGGGTGCCCGAGGTGACGTGGTCGATCTCGAACCAGCGGATGCCCGCGACTCCGCCCGACGAGACGGTCATGTTCCCGACCAGAGCCTCGTGCCCGTCGTCGAAGCGGCGGTAGGCCGACCGGAACATCTCCCGGTCGCCGATGGCGTCGAGCCCGGCCGTCGTGCCGGCCTGCGGCACGCAGTTCCGCGTCGCCGGGCAGATCTCCGTGTAGGGCGCAGGCGTCAGGTCGGCGGCCTTCGTGAACGTGGAGTTGGACGGCGTGCCGAAGTCGACGTGGAAGCGCCACAGCGGCCACGTGGAGGCGCCGCCCACCATCAGGAACGGATCGGGCGCGCCGGTGGGCGGTGGGTTCGAGCCGTCGAGGTCGGCCGGCAGGAAGGTGTCGCTCGCCCCGTCGAAGAACGACGGGTCGCGAGAGGTGATGAATGTCGCGCTGGAGCTGCCGGCGATCATCGCGGCCCGGTCGAAGGCGAACGGCTGCGGGCCGAGGTAGTCCGTGCCGGCCGTGTTGTAGACGTTCATGCTCATGTAGTAGGCGTCCGGCCAGACCCCGAGGTGCGGGTAGTCGAAGTAGTCCGACCCGAGGTGGAAGGCATAGCGGTTGTACGTACCCGTGGCGTCGTCGCCCGTCGAAACGGCGATGCATTCGTCCGTCGGCACCGGGTCCCCGGCGAACTGGCTGATCAGCCAGCGATTCGCGAGCTGGTCGTAGACGACCACGGGATCGCCGAAGCCGGAGTTCTCGCAGGCGCCGCCAAGGCCCTGCCAGAGGGTCGCGATGTTCTCGGGCCCGAGCAGCGACGCGCCGGTCTTCTTGTCGAAGACCTCGAAGCTCACGTTGACGATCTGCACGTACTGTGTCTTGCCGGCCTCGCCGTTTGGGTCCGGCGGTGCCCACCCACCGCCGTCCGCGATCGCCATACCGTCGAAGTTGACTCCAGGCGACGGCATCGCGTCGGGGAAGAGCGCGTGCTGGACGACCGGGTCGGGCTCGTTCTCGTGCGTCGAGACGGGGCGCGGGTTCGGGTTCGCCTCGAGCTCGCGGCCCGTGCCCAGCGGAGCGGGTGTGATGCGGCGGAGCGCCGGGGAGCGGTCGCTCGCGTAGGAGTGGCCGACGATCACGGCCGGTGCCGAGCCCGATTCGCTGGTGGAAGCCCTTCCCACCGGCCCGAGCGGGTCCGGCCCGCCCCTGGGCGTCGAGGCGCCTCCGGCCAGCACGACGCCTGCCTCGACCGCGAGCGCGACCGCGATCGCGGCTAGGACGACGGTCGTCTTGCGCCTACGCCCAGCCGCACGCGAGAGACCTTGCAAAACGCGGCCCGGTTTCCGCAATCGCCCTCCCACCGCCGACTCCCCTCCCCTCATCGACAGTAACAGCGACTTTCGAGCCGGACAAGGCCCGGACCGGCCTGTTTCAGACGTTCTTCGCGGCGATCCCGACGGTCAGGTTGACCCTGGCGCCTTTGGGGAGCCTTCTGCCCGGCTTCGGCTTCTGCTTGAGGACGCGGCCCTGGAGCCGCCTCGACGACGTCTTCCTGGTGACCTTGCCGACCCTGCAGTGCGCCTTCACGATCATCTTCCTCGCCTTCGGCAGCGCCCTCCCCACCACCTTCGGCACGACGCACACGACGGGCAGAGCCGCCCCGAAGCCGAGCACCGGCACCGGAGTCAGCCGGTCGGTCGTCGTCCCGTCGCCGAGCTGGCCCTGGCCGTTGTAGCCCCAGCACAGAATCGTGCCCGTGGTCCTCAGCGCGCAGGTGTGACTGAATCCCGCGGCGATCGTGGCGACTCCGCTCGTCAGGCCGGAGACGGCAACCGGCTGGTGCCGTTCGGTCGTGGTCCCGTCCCCGAGCTGCCCGTGGTCGTTCGCGCCCCAGCACTCGACGCCGTGCGCCGGCGTGATCGCGCACGTGTGGTTGCCTCCGGCCGCCACGGCCAGCACGCCCTGCATGAACGCCACGACTGCGATCGGGCTGAGGAAGTTCGCCGTACCGCCGTATCCGAGCTGGCCGTGGCCGCCTGCACCGAAACAGGCGAGGTAGGGACCACCGGTCGGGAACGTGCATGTATGGGCGTCGCCGGCGACCACTCCGGCCTCACCGAGGGCCTGTGCATACGCCGGCATGTGCTTGTCGAGCCCCGTCCCGTCCCCGAGCTGGCCCTGGCCGTTGGCCCCCCAGCAGACGACCGTCCGCTGCGGCCCGGTGATCGCGCAACTGTGGGCGCCCCCGGCTGCGACGGCATACGCCAGGCCGACCAGGCCCTGGACGCCACCCGGCACGTGATGGTCGTTCGTGGTTCCGTCACCCAGCTGCCCGTTTCCGTTGCCGCCCCAGCAGTCGACGCCCCCTGCCCCCGTCAGCGCGCAGGTGTGGGAGGCGCCAGCCGCAATCTCGGTCACCCCGCTTCCGACGTCGGAGACGACGACCGGAGCCAGGCGGTCGTCGGTCGTCCCGTCCCCGAGCTGGCCCGAGTGGTTGGCGCCCCAGCAGGCGACGCCTCCCGTACGGGTGATCGCGCAGGTGTGGAGTCCTCCTGCCGCGACCCCGGCGACGCCACTCCCGAGGCCGGACACCGCGACAGGCGCGTGACGGTCCGTCTTCGTCCCGTCACCTACCTGGCCGTGGCTGTTGTAGCCCCAGCACTTGACCGCCCCCGCCGTCGTCACCGCGCAGGTATGACCGCCGCCGGCCGCAATCGCCGTCGCCTTCCCGGCCGCCGTGCGGGCGAGCGCCGGATGCCTCGCCGCGCCGGAGCTCGCCGCAAGGACCAGCGCTCCCAGGACGGCAACGGAAACACCGATGCGAATGCGATCCGGGACCCGCTCCATCTCGCCCCCTCCACTCCTCCTGATCCCGCCGGGCTCACCCTAAGCCCTGCAGGATGCGAGCTCAAGGAGCGCGGCCGATCAGGACGCAGGCGTTGTGGCCGCCGAGGCCCATTGCGTTGGAGAGGGCGACGTCGACCTGGGTCTCGCGCGCCTCGTTCGGGACGTAGTCGAGGTCGCAAACCGGATCGGGGTTCCGGTAGTTGATCGTCGGCGGGAGCACGCCCTCGTGCACGGCACGCACGCACATCATCGCCTCGATCGCGCCGGCCGCCCCGAAGCAGTGTCCCATCACCGATTTCGTCGAAGAGACGGCCAGCTCGTAGGCGTGAGCGCCGAACACGTCCTTGATCGCCTTCGTCTCCGCGGCGTCGCCGAGCGGCGTCGAGGTCCCGTGCGCGTTGATGTAGCCGACCCGCTCGCGTTCGACTCCCGCGCGGTCGAGCGCGGCGCGCATCATGTCGGCCACGCCGACGGCCTCCGGCTCGGGGGCAGCCATGTGGTACGCGTCGTTGGAGGCGCCGTAGCCGAGCACCTCCGCGTAGATCCTCGCGCCCCGCGCGCGGGCGGACTCGAGCTCCTCGAGCACGAGCACGCAGGCCCCCTCCCCCATCACGAAGCCCGCCCGGGTCGCGTCGAACGGCCGCGACGCGCGCGGCGGGTCCTCGTCCTCGGCCGCCAGCCCGCGCATCGCGCAGAACCCGGCCAGGATCAGCGGGTGCATGCAGGCCTCGGTGCCGCCCGCCAGGATCGCGTCTGCGTCTCCGCGGCGGATCGTCTCCGCCCCCTCCCCCACCGCGTGCGAGCCCGTCGCGCATGCCGAGACCGGCGCGTAGTTCGGGCCGCGGATCCCGAGCGAGATCGCGATCTGGCCGCTCGCCGAGTCCACGAGCACGCTGGGGATGAAGTAGGGCGAGACGCGGTCGGCCCCACGCTCGCGGAGCGTGTCGGCCTGGTCGACGATCCCGATCAGGCCGCCGATCGCCGAGCCGAACACGATCCCGACCCGCATCGGGTCGTAGCCGTTCAGGCCCGAGTCCTCGACCGCCTCCTTGGCCGCACCGAGCGCGAGCTGGACGTTGCGGTCGAGCCGCCGCAGCTCCTTCGGCGGCGCGAGCCCGGTCGGGTCGAAGTCCTTCACCTCCGCGGCGATCCGCACCGGGAACCCGTCGGTGTCGAACGAGCGGATGAAGTCGATCCCGCTCTCGCCGGCGACGGCGGCGCGCCAGGTCTCCCCGGCGGTGTTCCCGACCGGCGTGATCGCTCCCAGCCCGGTGACGGCTACGCGGCGCACCGGGAGAGCTTATTGGTCGCGACATGCCATCCTCTCGCCGATGGCGACGGGAGCTCACGAGGTCGTGCTCGTCCGCCACGGTGAGACGGAGTGGTCGCGGGAGGGCAGGCACACAGGACGCACCGACATCCCGCTCACCGAGGCGGGGCGGCAGGAGGCGCAAGCAGTCGGCGCCGCGCTGGCGAGGCATCGGTTCGCGCTCGTCCTGACGAGCCCGCTCGCGCGCGCAGCCGAGACCTGCCGACTGGCGGGCCTCGGCGATGCAGCCGAGGAGCGGGACGACCTTCGCGAGTGGGACTACGGCGCCTACGAGGGGCGCACGACCGACGAGATCCGCGCCGAGCGCCCGGGCTGGAGCCTGTGGGCCGACGGAGCCCCCGACGGCGAGACGGCGGCGGAGGTCGGCGAGCGCGCCGACCGGGTGATCGCGGAGCTTCGCTCGGTCGGCGGCGACGTCGCCGTGTTCGCGCACGGGCACCTCCTCCGGGTCGTCGCAGCCCGGTGGCTCGGCCTGGAGCCGGACGCCGGCCGGCTCTTCGCGCTCGACCCGGCGACGATCAGCATCCTCGGCTACGAGCGGGAGGCGCCGGTCATCCGGTTGTGGAACGAGCGCGCCGCCTAGCGGCCGCGGCTGACCGTGAGGTTGACCCTGGCGCCCTTCCTCAGGCGCTTGCCGGGGCGCGGGCTCTCGCCGACGACGGTGTTCTTCTTCTTCCTCGAGGCAACGCGCTTGACCGTCCCGACCCGGCAGTGGGCTCGCGCGATCCTGGTCTTTGCCTTCGCGAGCGGCTCCCCGAGCACGTTCGGCACGACGCATCTGACCACCCCGCCGAAACCGATCACACCGACGGGCCTGTGCCTGTCGATCTTGGTCCCGTCGCCGAGCCCACCGTGGGTGTTGCCGCCCCAGCACTCGACCCCGCCCGCGCTCGTCAGCGCGCAGGTGTGAACGCCGCCGGCGGCGATCGCGGCCACGCCGCCCGTCAGGCCGGAGACGTCGACCGGCGCGGTGCGCTCGATCGTCGTCCCGTCACCGAGCTGGCCGTCGACGTTGTAGCCCCAGCACACAACTCCGCCCGCGGTCTTCAGCGCGCAGGTGTGGCTCGCGCGGGCGGCGCCGATCGCCATGACACCGCTCGTCAGGCCGGAGACGGCGACCGGAGTCGAGCTGCCCTCGTTCGTCCCGTCGCCGAGCTGGCCGCCTGTGTTGTCACCCCAGCACTTGACCCCTCCCGCGGTCGTGAGCGCGCAGGCGTGATCGCCGCCGGCGGCGATCGCGACCACGCCGCTCGTCAGGCCGGAGACGTCGACGGGCGCGTAATGCTGGGTCAGTGTTCCGTCGCCGAGCTGGCCGAGCTCGTCGTCCCCCCAGCACTTGACCCCGCCCGCGCTCGTCAGCGCGCAGGTGTGGGCGGCACCGGCGGCGATCGCGGCCACGCCGCTCGTCAGGCCGGAGACGTCGACGGGCGTGTAACGCTGGGTCAGTGTTCCGTCGCCCAGCTGACCGACCTCGTCGTCCCCCCAGCACTCGACCCCGCCCGCGCTCGTGAGCGCGCAGGTGTGGCCGCCGCCGGGGGCGATCGCGGCCACGCCGCTCGTCAGACCGGAGACGTCGACCGGCCGGCGACGGTCGGTCGTCGTCCCGTCGCCGAGCTGGCCGTACTTGTTCCAGCCCCAGCACTCGACCCCGCCAGCGCTCGTCAGCGCGCAGGTGTGGTCGTAGCCGGCGGCGATCGCGGCCACGCCGCCGGCAAGCCCAGAGACGGCGACCGGAGCGTGGCGATCGGTGGTCGTCCCGTCGCCGAGCTGGCCGTAGCGGTTGTAGCCCCAGCACTTGACCGCGCCTGCGCTCGTGAGCAGACAGGTATGGAGACCGCCGGCTGCGATCGCCGTGGCCCGCGTGCTCGCGGATCTCGAGCCAGACGGTGAGGCAACCGCCGCGCCCGAGCAGGCGATCACGGCGACTGCCCCTAGCAGGGCGAGAACGCGAGCGGGAAGCGGGATGACCCCAGTCACGGGCGTTGCAACCCTCCGTCGAGATGTGTTCGCCAGCACGACCTTTCTACTCCGGGCCGCTGCACGAGTCAATGCGCGGAACCCGAGGCGGTAGCGTTGCCCCCAGCGATGCCGCCGAAGAACCTGCCCTTCCCGCCGATGGAAGCCGAGCTCGTGGACGGGCTCCCCGAGGCCGACGGCTGGCAGTACGAGCCCAAGTGGGACGGGTTCCGCGGGGTGCTCGAGAACCTGGGCGGCGGCCTTCGCCTCTGGAGCCGCAACGGGCGGCCGCTGCTGCGCTACTTCCCGGAGCTCGATGGGCTCGGCGCGATCCTGCCGGCCGAGTCCGCGCTCGACGGCGAGATCGTGATCGTCCAGAAGGGACGGCTGGACTTCGACGCGCTCCAGCTCAGGCTGCACCCCGCCGAGAGCCGGATCCGCAAGCTCTCCGCGGAGATCCCGGCCGAGTACATCGCGTTCGACCTGCTCCTCTGGAAGGGCTCGCCGACCCACGAGCTGCCGCTCGAGAAGCGGCGCCGCGAGCTCGAGCACAAGGCAAAGCGCTTCCAGCTCTCGCCGGCCACGCGCGACCGCAAGCAGGCCGAGAAGTGGCTCCCGCGGGTGGACAAGGCCGGGCTCGACGGCGTGATCGCGAAGCGCCTCGGCGGGCCCTACCTGCCCGGCTCGCGCGACGGCGTGGTCAAGGTCAAGCCGTACCGCACCGCCGACTGCGTGATCGTCGGCTTCCGCTGGAGCGAGAAGGCGGAAGGCCGGATCTCGACGCTCCTGCTCGGGCTCTACGACGACGAGGGCGAGCTCGACTTCGTCGGCCACTGCTCCGGCTTCCCCGCGCCCGTGCGCCGAGAGCTGGAGGAGAGGCTGCCGAAGCTGCGACAGAAGAGC
>Ga0335082_10005365_pt1 | contig 14023 bp, 18 predicted proteins | sample Lox_Sample_41_FD_206718 | JGI IMG/M metagenome (GOLD analysis project Ga0335082, IMG submission 206718) | Soil microbial communities from Loxahatchee National Wildlife Refuge, Florida, United States - Lox_Sample_4.1 | ecosystem: Environmental > Terrestrial > Soil > Wetlands | place: USA...
TGTGGGTTTTTCTATCTGCCCGGCTGCGGACGTGGCTGCTGCTGGCCATCGCGCTGCCGCTGGCCCGGCTGCTTGTCCATCGCCTCGCTGTCGCCGCTGAACGCCATGACCCATCCGCTCGTAGGGCCAGACTGCTCCGCCGGGCCGACTCGGCAGTGACCGCGGTGTCCGGGCGCTCCTCGCGCAGGGCCAGACGCTGAGACCGGTGAGGAGCCACCAGATGGCCCAATCGTCTCCCTCCGCGCCGCGCTGGCCCGGGCCATCACCGTTGCGCTGTCTTGTCACCGGGGCATCGGGCTACATCGGCGGCCGCCTCGTCCCTGAACTGCTGGCCGCGGGGCATCCCGTCCGGTGCATGGCTCGCGACCCGGGGAAGCTGAGTGACCGGCCCTGGTCCGGCGGCGTGGAGATCGCAGTAGCCGACGCGATGCAGGGGAGCGGGGTGCGTGGCGCTCTGGAGGGTGTCGATGTGGCCTATTACCTGATCCACTCGCTGGGCACGGGCGCGTCGTTCGAACAGCGGGACCGCGACGCGGCGGGCATTTTCGCCGATGCCGCCATGTCCGCCGGGGTCAAGCGCATCGTGTATCTGGGCGGCATCGTTTCCGGCGATGTCAGCGGCCTGTCGCCGCACCTGCGCTCGCGCGCGGAGGTCGGGGACATCCTGCTGGCCAGTAGCGTGCCGGCGGCCGCGCTGCAGGCTGCGGTGATCATCGGCAGCGGGTCGGCGTCGTTCGAGATGCTGCGGTATCTCACCGAACGGCTGCCGGTGATGGTCACCCCGAAATGGGTGAGAACCCGCATCCAGCCCATCGCCGTCGGTGATGTGCTGCGTTATCTCGCCGGCTGCGCGGCGCTGCCTCCCGGCGTCAGCCGCCGCTTCGACATCGGCGGCCCGGACGTCCTGACCTACGCGGAGATGATGCGCCGCTACGCCGAGGTGGCCGGCCTGCGGCCGCGGATTCTCATTCCCGTGCCGCTGCTCACGCCGCGGCTGTCGTCGCTGTGGGTCGGGCTGGTGACGCCGGTACCGGCCGGCCTGGCCAGGCCGCTGGTCGAATCACTCAGAAACGAGGTCGTGTGCTCCGAGCACGACATCGCCAGGTACGTCCCAGACCCGCCCGAGGGCCTGCTGCCCCTCGACCGTGCCATCGCATTGGCGCTGCGGCACACCCGCGAGGGCGCAGTCTCCACCCGCTGGTCATCGGCCGCTACGCCCGGCGCCCCCAGCGACCCGCTTCCCAGCGACCCGTCGTGGGCCGGCGGCTCGCTGTATGTGGACGCCCGCATCAGCGCCGTCCGCGCTTCGCCCGCGGCACTGTGGCGGGTTATCGAGGGCATCGGCGGTGAGACCGGGTGGTACTCCTTCCCCGCCGCCTGGGCCGTACGTGGGCTGCTCGACCGGCTCGCCGGCGGCGTCGGGCTGCGCCGCGGACGGCGTGACCCGCGGCACCTGCTCGTCGGCGACGCGCTGGATTTCTGGCGGGTGGAGGCCATCACGCCAGGATCGCTGCTGCGGCTGCGCGCCGAGATGAAGCTACCCGGCCTGGCCTGGCTCGAAATGGCGGTCGGCCAGGACCATGACGGCATGACCACCTACAGCCAGCGGGCCATCTTCCAGCCGCGCGGGCTCGCCGGACACGCATACTGGCGATCCATATCGCCGTTCCACGGCGCCGTATTCGGCGGGATGCTCCGCAACATCACCGCAGCCGCCGAGCGAGCCAGCCGCGCGGCCGACAAACCCGTGGCAGCCGGGCACTGAGCAGCACGGCGGATCGATGCCATGTGTCAGGGCACGGTCAGCCGGGCGTGGCCCTCGAGCACCACTAGGTCGGCACCGGGCCCGGTTGTGACCAGGATCAGCGGCGGGAACCGAGCCCCATCGGCGACCTGCTGCGCTGTGCCCAGCGCCCAGTCGGAATCCTCGACAGCCTTGTTCGTCGCCCTTGACCCTCCGGGGTGACCGCCACAACCCCAGGGATCCCGACCAGCTGGCCAGCCAGGTACTCCACGGCACGCGTATTCCTCAGCCGGAACTGGGCCCGATCTTCCCAACCAGCCGCACCGGCTGCGAGGACAGGACGAACCGGGCAAACGTTGGCTGACGCGACGCTTGCCTGCCTCAGATCAAGTGGCAGGCTGGGATGCCAGGCCCGCCACTTGATCTGGACAAAGCAGGCCACATGGCGTGCCACACCTCATAGCGCACACCGCGGCACGGCTAACAGCGATTACGGTACGGGCGTTTAGCCGTCAGGCTCCTGGCCGGATTCCGGTTCGCCGCCCGGCGGTATGTTCGCATCCACCAGCGCGGTAGAGCCGGCCGCACGCGTGACCGTGTCGTCGGTCCGCTCCCGCAAACGCCACAGCGATTCGGTGTCGCCGAGCGGGACCGCGGCCTTCAAGCGTGCGCTGTGCTGCACCTCGGGCAGATCCATGACCGCATCGACCAGACTCGCCCGGCTGCCCGGGGCGATATGCCCCGGCGCCGCGTGCAGCGATGCCTGAGCGGTTCCGTCGGTTTCCTGCGACGTTGTCACCTCGGCCGCGGCGACCGTGTGATCACCATCTTTGATTTCGATGTGCCGGGACGTAGCGGGGTCGGTCACGGGATGCCTCCAGGCCAGATTGCCGTTGCCTGCGGCATCAACCGCACCGCGCCCAGCCCCTCGCCGTCGCGCAGCCGGGTCGGCCCGCACACAGCAACGTCGTTGCCGCAGGCCCAGCTATTGCCCTGCCCAGCCCGCCCGGCATGAAACGGGCCCCGCCGGACGGGCCGGGGAACCTTAGCGTGGGTCTGGTCATGGCGTAACCTCCTGCCAGAGCGGGACTGGGCTGCCGCCGGGGGTGGGCAGGGCGACGTCATCGCTGGGCGGGGCGTTACCGGCCATGGCTGCCATCGCTGCCGCGCAGGCTGCCTGGGGCTCCCGGGCGGTGGTCGCCGTCCGCAGCCTGGCCATGCCGTCGTCCAGGGGACGGCCGCGGCGCTCGACCAGCCCCGACCGCCCGTCTCTCAGGACAGGCCACGAACCCAGAACGCCGGCCGGCCGACTCGTGGAGCTTCGGTTAACGCTAACGCCGCCGCGGGTCTGCTGCCCATCGATCTGCGAACCAACGGCGCGTGACGCCGCCGCGGCGGCGGCTGTGGCGGCGGAGACGCGGACGCGGGATCGAGCGGCGCCTGCGGGGTAGGTTCTGGGCGTGGAGTACCTGCTGGCCCTGGCCGCGGCCGTCCTGCTGGGAACCGGCTTCGTGCTGCAGCAGCGGGTCGCAGAGCGGGCACCCAAGGCGCACTTCCTGCACCTGCGGCTGCTCGGCAACCTGATGCGCAAGCCCCGGTGGCTGGTGGGCGTCGCCGCGATGGTCGGGGGACAGCTCGCCTCGGCATGGGTCCTGGGTCATCTCAAGCTGTCGATCGCTGAGCCGCTGCTCGCATCGAACTTGATCTTCGCTCTGATTCTCGCGGCCATCCTGTCCCGGCAGCGTGTCACGAAGACCGAGCTGATCGGTGCCGTCATCCTGAGCGCGGGTGTCGCCGCCCTGGCGCTGACGCGGGCACCTGGGTCCGCCACGATGTCGTTCGGCTCGTTCACCTACTGGCCCGCCGCCGCCGGGATTGGCCTGATGGCTTATGCCTTGATACAGACGGGACGCCGTCGGCGGGGCGAGCAGCGGGCGATGCTCACCGGGATAGCCGCCGGCCTGGTCTTCGGCATCTCGGACGCACTGACCCGGCGTACGATGCAGCTGCTCGGCGCCCACGGGCTGGCGGCGCTGTTCACAACCTGGCCCGCCTATTGCCTGGTGGCTGCCGGTTTCGTCGGCATTTTGCTGCTGGAGAGCTCGTTCAACGCGGGCCCGTTGCGCACGTCGCTGCCGGGCATCGCCGCGGCGGAGCCCGTCTCCGGGATAGTGCTCGGCATGGTGGTCTTCGCTGACCCGGTGTTCGTGTCGCCCGGCATGCTGGCGCTGCGGGCGGCGGGGATAGCCGCGCTGATCATCGGTGTCATCATGGTGGCCCGCGCACCCGTGCTCTGCAGCCTCCGCAGCCTGCCGGTGGGCCACGGCCTCGCCGTTGCCCGGCGGGCCGGCGGAACTGATCATCGCCATATCCCGGCCCCAGCTACCGGATCCCGGCTCCCCGAGCGTTCTGTGCTCTAGCCAATCCGTCAGACCGCGCCACCCTGTGCTGCCCCTGCCAGGGAACGCCGGCCTCCTGCCCGGGTGCCCAGTCCGTCGACGCGACGCGCCGCAGCCAGGACCGCCAATCCGACCACTCGACGCCCTCCACCACCGCTGCCAGCCCTGCCAGCCAGAAGGCGCAGCGGCGCGGGCACGATCTTCGGGAGTGTTCGCAAAACTGTCTCCACTCAAGGTGGCTGGCGGCAAGGGCGCCCGGCGTCCGCGGCTTCGCGCCGTCGAGCCCGGTCGGGCCAGGCGGTTGCTCCCGGCCTTCTTGCGCAATTCCCTAGTATCGCGGAGTTCAGCGAACGGTTCCCTGCCGGAAGGGGCTCGGGCGCTCGGCGCCGCGTCTGCAGGTGTGGCTGGGTAGCCGGTTTGCCGAGAAGGCCCAGCAGGGATACTAGGACGACAAGCCCGGGAAGATCGCCAGCAGCCCGCAGCAAGTGAGTGCTGCCGCCCGGTCCCGCAGGAACTCATGTTGAATTCCTTCGCCGATCGCTTGCCGACCGCGAACTATGAAACCGCCGCCAAGTTCCGTGGGCGTATCCGGCACGCTGCGCTTACCGATCAGGGTCGCGGCAACCTCATCAGGTTCCGTGCTGGGCTCACTCATAGTTTCTCGGCTCCCACCTGATCACGTGTCGCCAACGCCGGGCCAGGCCCCGTCAGTTTGCGGCACCCTCTGCAGCCCAGCGGTCCACCGCGGCATGACAACTGCCACACCTTTTGAAGATCGCGCTGGCCAATTCCCGCCAAGGGACACCTCGCTCGAGTAGTAGCTCGAAAACTGCGGCGCCGCGGGCGTCCGGGTCCTCGCGCTGCGACAGGTAGGCGATGGGCACATCGGCACCCTCCTTGGCGAAGGCGACCGCGACCGGACGGCCGATACCGGAATCGCCGCCAGTGATCAGGGCCCGCCGTCCCACCGGGGCATCGGCATGGCTTGCCAAGGATGAGCCCCGCGGCCGCAGGAGGATCGCGCGTTCTATGCGCTCACGTACCAATACTTCGCATGCTCTTCTTCTTTTTGCGTATCTTGCGCATGTCGCGGGGCTCGACGTACGGCTCGTCTCCCAGCGGCACATCGCCTCCTGCGGCCGCGCGCCCGCGCTCGAGCTCGGCGTTGAACTCGGCGCCGAACAAGATCGCCATGTTGGAGATCCACAGCCAGACCAGGAAGATGATCACGCCGACGATGCTGCCGTAGGTCTTGTTGTAGTTGGCGAAGTTCGCCACATAGAAGGCGAAGAGACCGGAGGCGATCAGCCACAGGACCACCGCGAGGACCCCGCCCGGGCTGACCCACTGGAAGCCGCGTTTGGCGTTGGGCGCGACCCAGTACAGGATCGAGATCATCAGGCTGACGATGATCAGCAGCACGGGCCACTTCGCGATGCTCCAGACGGTGACGGCGGCCGGGCCGATGCCGAGCACCTGGCCCACGTGATTCGCCAGGCCGCCGGTGACAACGACCATGAGCGCGGACACCACGAGCAGCACCATGATCAGCAACGTGACGCCGACGCGCAGCGGCGTGGTCTTCCAGAACGGCCTTCCCTCCGGCACGTCGTAGACGATGTTGGCAGCCCGCATGAACGCCGCGATGTACCCGGATGCCGACCACAGGGCAAGGGCGAGGCCCACGATCGCGGCCAGGCCCGCGGCCCCGTGGCCCTTCTGCAGGTTGCTGATCGCGTGCGTGATGATCTGCCGGACGCTGCTCGGTGCGGCCTGGGTGAGGTTGATGATCAGCGGCTGGGTCGCCGACTGGCTGAGCAGGCCCAGCAGGGATACCACGACCAGCAGGCCGGGGAAGATCGACAGCACCGCGTAGTAGGTCAAAGCGGCGGCGCGGTCGCTCAGCGCGTCGTCGGCGAACTCATGCAGCGTCCGCTTGGCCGCTGTCCACCACGAGCTACCTTGCATGTCCGTCGGGCTGGCCGGGACATCGCGGCCAGAACGCTCGTTAAGTCCTACCGGGCCGTCAGCACGGGTCTTGTGCGGAGCATCCGGCCCTGTATCCGCCGGGGCGTGACGCGTGGCGACGGGCGGGGGATCCCGCTTGCCGCCCAGCTCGGTACGGGTGTCTCGGGGCATGTCAGCCATGACGTCTCCCTTTGTCAGCGTCCGGGCTGGACCGGGCCAGCTTGCGGCTGCCCTGCCCGGTGCCACGCTCCACGGCGGCCTTGACTGCTGCAAAGACCGCACCTTGAACAGCCGCGGCGGGCAGGATCTCCTTCCAGCTGCGCTGCGGATCGGTTGCCTGCGGAGCGTCGTCCTCGCGCGCGATGAGCTTCCACACACCCTTGAACATGGCTCCGGCCAGTACCCCGCTGACCAAGCTGAGCCCGAGGCTCAGCAGCCGGTAAAGCAGGTTCTTCACCGCCGGCCCATCCGCCCTAGCCACCAGCCGATCAGCAGCAGGACAACTGCCGCCGCCGCGTATTCGCCTGGCCGTTCACGTACCGTACGCGCGCCGTGCGCCGCAGCTTGCTGAGCCGACGCCGGTGCGATCTGCCGGGCCTTGGCCCGCCCGGCCGCCACCGCTTTGGCGAGGCCGCTGGTCTTGCCGGGCAACTGGTGCCGGAGGTCTGCGGCCTTGGCGGTGATCCGGTCAGCGGCCGTACCGGCGGCACCCGCCACGCGGGTTTTCATCTCGGCTGCCTTGCTGTCCGCCTGGGCGCCCACGTCAACCTTGGCGGCGAGCGGTTCGACCGAGTCGCCAAGCTGCTGTCGCGTCCGCTCGATATCTTCGGCGAGCGCCTGCGGGTCACTGGGAATGGTCTCCCCGGCCGCCGCGGCAGGACTTGGCTGGCCGGTCCTGGCCCATGTGGCTGCCGCCTGCTCGCCCTTATCATCCGTGGGCCTTTCTGGCGTCATCGGTGTGCCCTCTCCTTGATCTCTTCGACATCGGCCCTGACGCTGCCGGCGGTCTGCTGCGGGACCGGGGGCGCCGCGTGCTAGCCGCGCGTGGGCGCCAATGTGGTCAGTGGCGGCTGTCGGTCACAGTGTCGCGGGCCGTCTGTGCCTGATCCCGGACGTGGTGCGCCGAGCTGACGGCCTCGTCCTTGACCGTGGTGGCCGCGTCAGCCGCCGTGGCCTTGACCGACTCGGCTGCCTGCTGGCCGGAGTCCTGGAGGCTGGCCGCGGCCTCCTTGGCCGCGCTGGTGACAGCAGGCGCGGCGGCTTCCTTGACCTTGACCGCTGCCTGCTCTTCGGCGCTGCTAGCCGACACGAGCGAGCCCACAAGCCAGCCAACGCCGACGGCGATCAGGCCGACGGCCAGGGGATTACCCGAAGCCTGGCGGCGCAGCTGTCCCTGAGCCGCCGACACCTTCTCTCCCGCGGCCGAACTCATGCCGGATGCGGATTGCGACGCCGCCCCCATAACTTTGTCCTTGACACCCACCACAGCAGAACGCGCGCCGGCGGCGGTGCGCTTGGCCACGTGCGCCGGGTTGACCGTGTCGGCCAGGGTGTTGACGTCCTGGCTGAGGCTGGTGCGCGTTTCCTCGATATGCCCGCGGATCTGATCCGGATCGCTGGTCATGACCTGCCCTCGTTTCCTGTTATCGCGTCAGGGATCTTCTTCACCGTCTGCGCTGTCTGCGCCACACCGGATACCGCCGTGATCTCCCGGCGGCCCACCAGCCCCAGAACCGTGGCGATGATCAGCCAGGCGCCCCCGACAATCAGCGCCGACCAGCCATGGCCAATGGTGTCGCCGATGCCCCACCAGGCCGCCACCGACACGAACACCAGGACCAATTGGCCGGCGACAGCAGCACCGGCCAGCATCCCGGCGCCCTTGCCCGCCCGGGTGGCGGACTGGCGAAGCTCGGCCTTGGCCAGTTCTACCTCCTGGCGCATCAGCGTGCTCAGATCGGCGGCGACCTCCGAGAACGCCTCGCCGACCGACGGGCGCGAATCGGGCGCCGGCGCAGCCGTGCCGTGCGGGCTGGTCACCGTAGGACCCCGCTGCCGGCCTGGCCGCGGGCGAGCACGGCGCGGTCACCGTACGCCGTATCGGTATCCCGGGCCGGAACGCCGCCGGTGGCCGACAGGCCACCGGCCGGCGCCGACCCGTCGCTGCTGGCGGCCTTCATTGCGCGGGTGAGCCGGCCGGCCACCAGGCCCGCCGTTGCCGCCAGGGCAAGAAAGACTCCCGGCCTGCGGCGCGCGAAGGACTGCACTTCGTCCACGACCTGCGCGGGCCTGCGGTCGCCGAGCCACTGCCCAGCGTCGCGCGCCCGCGATGCCGCATCACGGGCCAGGTCTGCCGCCGCGCCGCCCTGAGCTGAGCCATCGGCCATCGAGCTGAGCTCATCACTGAGCGAAAGCAGCCCAGCCGCCAGCCGCTGCTGTCCCTGGGCCGCTTGCTCCCCCAGCTGGTTCTGTGCCTGGCGCAGCAAGTCCCTGCCCTGACGGCCGGCCTCCGCCGCCACGCCCGAAGCCTGTTCCCGGGCAACGTCGGCCACGTGCTTTCCTGCCTGAACGCTGCTGTGACTCAGGTCAGCGGCCTGATCCTGAACAACCTCAGCAGTGCCCATCTCCTTCGCCGGCTGGGGCGGCGAAGGCTTGCCTCGCCGCGGCGGCGTTGACGCGGGCGGATAGTTCTCTGTCATCCGGGTCATCTCCCCTCGATAAGCACATTGCGGCCATCCGCAGTCACCGCGGCCTCCGCGAAGTTCTGCCTGGCGGCGAACATGCCGGTGGCGGCGGTAATCCAGAGCAGCAGTGCGGCCGGTGGAGTGCTGAACGTCCTGCGGGTGGTCATCGAATCAGTCCTCTCCGGTCGTCCTGTCTGGGCGCCTTAGCCTGGCCGGGCATCGTCCGATGCCCGGCGGATAGCTATGACCCCGTGGGCTGTTGGCCCCAGGCGTTGTGCGGCTGGCCCCTGTCAGCAGCCGCCAGATGCCTTACATCAGAAGCTTACACGAGAAGCTTACATGGGAAGCTTACAACGTCCACTTGGCAGGGTGGCCTGCGGGGCTGTCCCGGGCCCCGGCGCCCGTATATGACGAGGCTGCTTCGGGCCGCCCTGATCACGTCTTTCGCCAGGCACACGCCGCAGGCCAGAGACCCACGATGTCTATTGGCCGGCATCGGATCGTGGGTGGTTAGAGCAGGCCGGGCAGACTGCCACGAGCCCGTCTACCGTCGGAATCCTGCCGCCCGTGGCGGGACCGGGCTGGCGCCGCGGCCGACCATGGCCGCGGCTTACGCATCAATCTCGCCTGAGGTCCGACCCGTCGGCGACGACCATCGCAATGCGGTCGAGCATGTGTACCAGGCCTGTTTCGAACTCCTCTTCCCAGCGGTGCTGGGCCAGCCCGGCCGCAAGGCGGTGCACCGTGGGGAAACGCCTGGCGTCGATGTCGCCCGCAGGGTCGACTAGCTCGCGCGGACGGCTGGCGTCCTCGACCGCCTCCCGCTGGTCAGGAGAACGGGCCGGGCTCAGACCGCCAGGAACCGGATTGGCGGCCGCTTGCCCGGCGGGTTCGATGTCCCCGTCCGAGGCGGTATCGGTGCCGGTGAAGGATCCATCGCCCGGCTTGGGGTCCCTCAGCGCCATGGCGCTGGTCTCCAGCAGCAGGTAACCGAGCAGGAAGCCGTTGAACGTGCGGTAGGCGAACAGCACCTGTTCGTCGCTGAACCCCTCCCCAGCCAAGCCGCTCAGCATCGCCTCCACATAGCGCAGCGACCGCAGCGGCGGATTAACCCACGGAGCCGCGGGCGGCCGGGTGGCGACCAGCGGGAAAGCATGCGGATGCGCCAGAGCGTAGCGGCGCACCCCGTGCGCCAGGCCCGTGAGATAAGGCCGCCACCCATCCACCGGCCGCAGCTGGACCTCCGGATCGTCGGCAAGCTCGTTGACGATCCGCTCCACCACCGCGTCGAACAGCTCATCGCGGTCCTGCACATACCTGTACAGCGACATCGAGCGGACCCCCAGCCGCGACGCCACCGCCCGCATTGTCGCCGCCCCGATGCCCTGCTCATCTACCAGCTCTAGCGTGGCCGTAACGATCCGGTCCAGTGACAGGCCACGACCAGGTCGGCTACGACGGCCGTGCCCGACCTGTGCTCGTATCACCGGCCCCTCACCTCGAGACGACTGCTGTGATGTTAACGGTCAGCGACCACCGGCACCGGCCGCTGGCGCCATGGCGCGTTATGATCATCTTAAGCTTCCTTCGCCGCATCGCCGGGCTCGGCGGCGGCCCGCCACCGCCGCCAGCCTGGCAGCACCGCCTGCAGGCCAGTGCCCGAACCCGGCAGGCACGCAGAATTGGAATCCAGATCGCATTCTTCTGCCACCACCGAGCATGCCGTGGCACCCTGACGGGCGCCGCCGGGAAGGTGGTGGCTCAGTGCTCCTGCCCCCCCCGCAGGTCTGTAAGCAGCAGCGTCTTGCCAGGCACCCAGATCAGAAGCAGCGGCAACTCTAATTAGCTGGGAACGAAGTGGGAATCACGTGTGCTCACAACAGCGCGCTACGGCTCTTCCCGGCTCACCTGTGCGCGGGGTCCACCTGCGGAAACACGAAAGTGCCCTGGTGGCAGGGATGTGGATGCATGGCTGGGGGTCAAGGGGTCGCCGGTTCAAATCCGGCCGTCCCGACTGGTCAGAGCCTCATTTCGAACGCATAAACAGGTCTGTGAGCGACCGATGGTAGCCCAACGCGCTCCCATCGGTTCGATGAAACCGCCGTGGTTGCGGCGCGTGGGAGACATAAAGCCATTGGTCAAGGGCCTGCCGAGCCCACCTAAGGCCTCGTCCACCCCGGGGCGCACTTGTCTCCGGGTCAAAAGGCCGCCGGTTCACATCGGCCGTCAAGGCTGGTTCTGGGGAACACCAGCCGAGACAAGGTGACAGCCCGGGCCGCCCGGTGCTCATCCCACGAGTCGTCCCACGGCAGCCAGGCCGGGCCCGCAGCATCCGTCACTGTAAGTGATGGGGCCTGTCTAGGGAGAACGCGCGCCTACCCGCCCTAATTGCGTGCGAGGACACCCATGGCTGACGGAGCCTCTCGTCTGTGGGATCGCTGGCTCCTGGCGGGTTCAGCTGGCAGTGCGTGTGCGCACGGCGGTGCCCGGGCCGGCGGGCTGGGCGTGCCGGTCCTGGCCGGGCCCAGTGTCGGGCTCGTTGCGGCTGTATCGATCTGCTGAGGGGTCGTGGGCGGTGAACCGGGGCGGTGTCGAGCGCGCCTCGAGCTGCCGGATCTCGGCGGTCCGCTCGGGGCCGTTGAGCGTGGTGGACAGCCGCACGTAGGGCTCGGCCAGGCCCACTGTGAGAACGTTCGGTTCGACGCCGGGCCACTGGCCGGGCAGGTACCCGGGCAGCGGGCGGACGTGGATGGCGATCTCGGCCGAGTCCGCCGCCAGGGCCTTGCCCGAGCGCAGGGTGAACGGGACCCCGTGCCACCGGGGGCTGTTCACCCGGAGGGTGAGGGAGGCGTAGGTTTCGGTGTTGCGGCTGGGGTCGACCCCGGGTTCGTCGACGTAGGAGGGGACCTCGCGGGTCCCGATCATGCCAGTGCTGCCGCTGATTCGCAGCTCCGGCAGAGGCGACCGCGTAGGAGCAGACGTGACAGGGTTGGAGCGGACGGGGGAGGGGGCTATGGGCATTGAGGCGGTTACCGCCCGGATGAAAATTGCCGCGGCGCGGCTGGCGCGCCAGTATCACGCCGGCATGTGGCAGGCCGCGGGACCCGACGCTGGTGACGCCGGCCGGCCGACCGGGCGGTCCAGTCGGCTCCGGTCGTTCGACCCGGCCCGCGTCGCCGGCCTTGAATACCGGGCCTGGGTCGGGTACTACCAGCACAACTGGCATCAGGCGCTGATGGCTTTCGTCGGGCTGATCAGGATGGGCTTCGGCATGAACTGGTACCGGACCCTGCGCGCCGCCTGGCTGGCGCTGCGCGCCATTCAGCTATGGGCGCCCATCCCCGACAACGACCCCGACGGCGCACGGGCCCGCATGGCGCGGTTTTACGCCCTGGTCAATCTCAGCCATGGCGAGCCTGCCAGCCCGGCTAAGGCCGCCGAACTTGAGATCGACTGGTGGCGGGTGCACCGGCAGGTTCAGTACTGCACGGCGCCGGGAGTCACCACCCATGACCTGGTGGAGTCGGTGACCCGCCTTTACTGTTATCTGTTCGGCGAGCCCGAGGCCCAGGTCAGGCCGGCGGCGGTGCACCGGGTCCACGCGATGGGCCTGTCCGACCGGTGGGTCAGCGAAGGCTGCCTGCCCGACAGCCCGCTGCTCCCGCTGGTCCGCGCCGCGCTGGTCCGCGCCTACACCGCTCTGCCCGCCGCCGTACACCACTGAACGGCACCGGAAACACGCCGGCACCAGCCCGCCCCGGCGAGAAACAGCCCGTCGCCTGAACGTGTACCGGGGTGTACAGGCCGGTGATCGGCGGCAGGCCGACCAGCTCCGCATACGCCATGCTCTGCGGGACCAGCAGCGTCGTGAGCACCACCCCGGCGACGATGTCCCTGGCCAGCCACCCGCGCCGGTAGGACGAGACCGCCCGCAACGGCAATCTCCCGCCCCGGCACGCCCGGTGCATCACCTCCCGCAGGGTGAAGGCCTGCTGCCGGAGCAGACGATCCTGATGGAATGAGGACGGCGTGTCAGCGCGATTGCCCGCTGTCCTCGTCAGCGCCGGCGCCGGCCAGCAATCTGCGGGCCTTGCGGCGCGGTAATTCCCCTGCCGCGAGCGCGGCGCACCCGGCCGCGATCACCAGCCCGGTCATTACTGCGTCCAGGCTGCCCCAATCCTGCCCGTCGGCCTAAACCTTGCCCGCGCCGTAGGCGGTGGGCCGACCGGCAGGACGTACACGGCGCCGACGGCCAAATTCCAGACCACGAACTGGTAGTGCTTCATTTCCAGGATGCCGGAGACCATGATCGAGGTGAAAAGACGCCAGGCGTTCCCCGTCTCGCTTAGATCGTCTCCGCCCTGGCGAGGGCTTTCTGTAGCCGCTCCCATCGGCGGGCCCGGCCAGTCTGCGAGCTTCCGGCCCCACCGGGCACCGATGCTGTGGCCGGCCAGGCCGCCGGCCTCGGCGCCCAATGCTGCCACGATCAGCGCTGCAAGATGTTGAGCTTCCCTGACTGGCCAGAACAGAGGCCCAGCCCACCACGGCCGCCCCGATTGGCAGTATCCGCGCGAACTACAGCGCCATCAGCGCGAAGACCACCCACGCGCCGCGCTGTGGCGGATTGCGAATCAGGCGCCGCCGTCGCTGTCGGCACCGGGCCGCCCACAGAGCCATGCATAGGATCTGGAGTCATTCGCGCGGGGTTTCACGCCGCCCGGCAGTGTCTCGGCGAACACGAGCGCCGCCGCAGCCTCGAGTTCGCTGCGGAGCAGGCTGCCGGGGCCGGTCGCCTCGAATCCCAGGGGTCCACCAGACCTCGCCACTTACGTGGACCTCGGTGAGTTCCACCTCGCACCTCGGCCCCTCGCCCAGCCCGGGGACACCCGCCCGGGTGTGCCCGCCGGTCAGCGAGACCCGGCTGATCCGGCGCGTCTTGCTCACCAGCCGCCAGCCGGCCGGGCCGCCGCTGGCCTGGCTGAGCTGGCCGCAGAGAAAGGACCACTTCTGCCAGGACTCCACGTGACCGCGGGCACGCCCGGCCACCTCGAGGATGCCTTGGTTCCCACGGTAGACCTTCACCTCAAGTGAGCCGCCTGCGCGGACTTTCACCGACAGCCCGCGCAACTGCGGATCCAGGAGGTAGATGTCCTGTCGTGACTCCATCCTGGCCGGGAAGCGCTCGAACCATCCGATTACCGCGGTCTCGAGCTGGCCGGGGAAGATCC
>Ga0335082_10005367_pt1 | contig 14021 bp, 7 predicted proteins | sample Lox_Sample_41_FD_206718 | JGI IMG/M metagenome (GOLD analysis project Ga0335082, IMG submission 206718) | Soil microbial communities from Loxahatchee National Wildlife Refuge, Florida, United States - Lox_Sample_4.1 | ecosystem: Environmental > Terrestrial > Soil > Wetlands | place: USA: Florida...
CATGCAGGCGCTCGCCGCGAATTCCGGGGGCGCCGAGACGCTGGCCGCGCTCTTCGGCAATAGCCCCTACCTCACGGCGTGCTGCCTCAAGGAGCCCGCTTTTCTCCAGCGATTCCTCGATCGCGGTCCCGACGCTACTTTCGCCGAAGTCGCGCGCACGCTCAATCACGATCTCTTGCACGCCGCGGAGCGCCCATTTCTCATGCAGCGCTTGCGCGCGGCCAAGCGCCAGGCCGCGCTCGCCGTCGCGCTCGCGGACATCGCGGGGCTCTGGCCGCTCGAGCGCGTGACCGGAGCGCTCGCGGAGATCGCGGAGGCCGCGATCGACGCCGCGCTGCGGTTTCTGCTGCGCGCGGGCCACGAGACCGGCGACGTGCGGCTGCCGCATCCGGACGAGCCGCAGAGGGAGTCCGGCTGCTTCGTCCTCGGGATGGGCAAGCTCGGGGCGCGCGAGCTCAACTACTCCAGCGATGTCGATCTCATCGTGCTCTTCGATCACGAGCGCGTACAATATACCGGCCGGCACTCGCCGCATCACTACTTCGCGCGTCTCGCGCGCGAGCTCGTTCGCCTCCTCGACGAGCGCACCGAGGACGGGTACGTCTTTCGAACCGACTTGCGGCTCCGGCCCGATCCCGCCTCGACACCCCCGGCGCTCTCGGTGCTGGCGGCGCTCACCTATTACGAGAGCGCGGGCCAGAATTGGGAGCGCGCCGCGTTCATCAAGGCGAGGACCGTCGCCGGCGATCGCGCCGCGGGCGAGCGCTTCCTCGCGGAACTCACGCCCTTTCTCTGGCGCAAGCACTTGGATTTCGCGGCGATCCAGGACATCCACTCCATCAAGCGGCAGATCCACGCTCACAAGGGCGGCGGGCGCATCGCGGTGCTCGGCCACAACATCAAGCTCGGACGCGGCGGCATTCGCGAGATCGAGTTCTTCGCGCAGACGCAGCAGCTGATCTGGGGCGGGCGCATGCCGGAGCTCCGCATCTCCGGTACCTGCGAGGCGCTCGCGGCGCTTGCGCGCGTCGGACGCATCGCGCCCAACGTCGCCGAGGAGCTGACCGCCGCCTACCGCTTCCTCCGCCGCGTTGAGCACCGGCTGCAAATGATCGAGGACCAGCAGGTGCACAGCCTGCCCGCCGATCCCGCCGGGCTCGAGCGCCTCGCCTTATTCCTCGGCTATTCCTCCGCGCCGGAGCTCAGCGCGGAGCTGCTCCGTCAGCTCGGCACCGTTGAGGCCCATTATGCGCATCTCTTCGAGGAGGCGCCTTCGCTCTCCGCGCCGGGCAATCTCGTCTTCACCGGGAGCGAGGACGATCCCGAGACGATGGCGACGCTGCGCCAGCTTGGCTATGCGGACCCCTCCGCAGTCGCGGCGATGGTGCGGGGCTGGCATCACGGCCGCTATCGCGCCATGCGCAGCCAGCGCGCGCGCGAACTCATGACCGAGCTCATTCCGGGCCTCCTTGCGGCCTTCGGCCGCACTCCCAATCCCGACACCGCGCTCCTGCGCTTCGACCAATTCCTGGAGCGGCTGCCGGCGGGAGTGCAGATCCTGTCGCTCTTCCACGCCAATCCCGGCCTACTCGATACCGTTGCGGAGATCATGGGCGGCGTGCCGCGCCTTGCGGAGCAACTTGCGCGCCGCCCGAGCCTTCTCGACGGCATGTTGGGACAAGGCTTCTTCGATCCGCTGCCGGCGCAGCCCGAGCTTGCGGCCGAATTCGCCCGCGCGCTCACCTTCGCGCGGCATTACGAGGAGCTACTCGAGGCCGCGCGGCGCTGGGTGCGCGACAAGCGCTTCCGGATCGGCGCGCAAATCCTGCGCGGCCTCCTCGACGGCGCGAGCGCGGGCGCCGCCTTTGCCGACGTCGCCGAGAGCGTCATCGCGGAGCTGCTGCCCCGCATCGCCGCAGAGCATGCCCGCAGCCACGGCGTAGTCCCCGGCGGCGAGATCGCCGTTCTCGCGCTCGGCAAGCTCGGCGGGCGCGAGATGACCGTGACCTCCGACCTCGACCTCATCCTCGTCTACGACGCACCCTCGGGGGTCGAGGCCTCCGACGGGCCGAAACCGCTGCCGGTTTCCACCTATTACATGCGGCTTTGGGCGCGGGTTGTGAATGCGCTGACCGCGCTTACGCCGGAAGGCACGCTCTACGAGGTCGACATGCGCCTCCGGCCTTCCGGGACAAAGGGCCCGCTCGCGACGAGCTTCGAGGCATTCCAGCGCTATCACACCGAGAGCGCCTGGACCTGGGAGCACATGGCGCTGACGCGGGCGCGGCCGGTCGCGGGCTCATCCGGCCTCGGTGAGCGGGTCATGGCAGAGATCAGAGCGATCCTCACCCGTCCACGCGAGCCCGACCGCCTCGTGCACGAGGTCGAGGACATGCGCCGCCGCATCGCCGAGCAGCATCGCCGTCCGCCGATCTGGGAGGCGAAGCATCGCCGCGGCGGCCTCATCGACGTGGAGTTCGTCGCGCAATACCTTCAGCTCCGCCATGCGCACGTCCGGCCGGGCGTGCTGCGGCAGAACACCGGAGCGGCCCTCGAGGCGCTCGCTGCGAGCGGCTGCCTCGACCGCACCGTCGCGACCGAGCTTCTGGACTCGCTCGAGCTCTGGCGCGACGTCCAGGGCCTCTTGAAGCTCACGGTCGAGCAGCCCTTCGACGAGGCGGCGGCGCCACCGGCGCTGCGGACGATCCTCGCCCAAGGCGCGGGGGCGATTGACTTCGAGCACCTCAAAGCGGATATGAGCGCGGCGGCGAGGCGGGTGCGAATGCATTTCGCGAATCTGGTGGCGCGACCCGCCGCGCAAGCGCGCCGCCGGCTCGGCCTCATCGAGCCCGGCAAGATTTCCGCATCCCATTCGGAGGAAGAGACCGCATGAGCCTCGAGATCGGCGACAAAGCACCGGACTTCACGCTACCCACGGACGGCAACCGCGCGGTGTCGCTCAAAATGCTCAAGGGCAAGCCCGTGATCCTCTATTTCTACCCCAAGGACGACACTTCCGGCTGCACCAAGGAGGCCTGCGGGTTCCGCGATGCGCTGCCGGATTTCTCGAAGAGCGGCGCCACCGTGATCGGCGTCTCCAAGGACGGCGTCGCCTCGCACGACAAGTTCAAGAAGAAATACAAGCTCCCCTTCACCCTCGCCTCCGACGAGGACGTCGCGGTCGCAAAGCGATACGGCGTCTGGGTGGAGAAGAGCATGTACGGCCGCAAATACATGGGCATGGACCGCTCGACCTTCCTGATCGACGGCAAGGGCGTTATCCGCGGCCTCTGGCGCAAGGTGAAAGTGCCGGGCCACGTCGAGGAAGTGCTGAAAGCCGCGAAGGAGCTCAAGGCCTGACTGGATTCTCGGCCCGCACGCTCGCGGCGGCCGCCGAGGCGGTCCTGCTGAGCGCGGAGCCCGCGGCAAAGGTCGCGCTGACGCACGCGGCAGCCGCTGCTTGGCATTGCAGGGCTCTCCGCGAGATCGGCCGCGGATCGCCGCCGGCGCGGCCCGAGCGACCGGAGCGTCCAATGCTCCTCCCACCGCGGGAGATGCCGAAACGCCGCGCCGGAGGCCCGCGCGCGAGCCGGGTCGCGCTACTGCACGCGCTCGCACACATCGAGCTCAACGCCATCGACCTCGCCTGGGACCTGATCGCGCGCTTCACGGAGGAGGACCTGCCGCGCGCATTCTACGACGATTGGGTCGCGGTCGCGGACGAGGAAGCGACGCACCATGGCCTCCTCGCGGCGCGGCTCGCGGAGCTCGGCGCCGCCTACGGCGATCTCCCAGCGCATGATGGACTCTGGGAGGCCGCCTCGGCGACCGCGCACGATCTCCTGGCGCGGCTCGCCGTCGTACCGCTGGTGCTGGAGGCGCGCGGCCTCGACGTAACCCCCGAGATGATCCAGCGCCTCGAGCGCGGGGGCGACGGGGCGAGCGCCGAAGTGCTCCGCCGCATCTACCGCGATGAGATCGCCCACGTCGCGGCCGGTCGCCGCTGGCTCGAGTGGACGTGCGGCAAGCGGGGTCGTTCCGCGGTCGAGACCTATCAAGAAATGGTTCGGCGCTACTTCCGGGGCGCGCTGAAGCCGCCCTTCAATGCGGCTGCGCGCGGCGCGGCGGGCTTCGTCGCCGCGTTCTACGAGCCGCTCGCAGGCGCGGCTTGCGGTGCGCATGCGGCGCGTCCGCGGGACGCTTGAGACGCGGCGCACGCGGCGCAATGCTCTTCGGCAAGCCGGCCGCCAGCAGCGCGCCGATCCCCAGCATCTTCGGGATTACCGCCGAGGTGAATCGAGCGAGGACGGGCGACAGCGACGACGGAGCCGGCTCGGCAGCAGCGCGCGCGAGGCGGGCCGCCAGCGGCGCCGCGAGGCGCTCGGCCTCGCGACGCGCGGCTTCTCGAAGCCGCGTCAACTCACCCGCAGCGTCGAGAGGCAGGAGCAATCCTCCGGCCAGCGCAAGATACGCGGGCCAATGCGCGAGGTGGCGATAGAGGCTCGCGACCTCCTTGGACGCGCGAGTCTCGCCGAGGCGATTGAGCCACAGCACCTGCTCCAATACCGATGGCGGAAGGGCCGCGAGAGGAGGAAGCGGCATCAGGGCGCGACGACGGCGCGGTGCCGGTGTCGGCGCCGCCGCCTCGACGAGCTCCGCCCCCTGCCGTCTGCGAGCGCGGCCCTCGATCACGAGGCGGAGCGCGGTCAATGCTACGAGATTGAGCGCGTTCCCGGTGTTGTAGGTCTCGATCACCGCGCCGATATCCTCGATCGCGCGTTTGTCGAGGCCGAGAAGCCGGAAACTCGCCCCCGAGAGCGGCGGCAGCCTCGCTCCCATGCTCGCGCGGAGCGCGGCTCCCCGCGCCGCCACGTCTCCCGTGGCATAGCCGTCGCGCAGCACGCGCCACGCCCAAGGGAGCGCGCCCGGCAAGGTCGCGAGGTGCCGGTAGACGAGGTTCACGACGGGAATGCCGGTGACGCGCTTGATGTCGTCGTAAAGCGCTCGCGTACGGAGGTCGGCCGCGGCTTCAGAGATCTCCGGAATCGAAGGCAGCGCTCGCGTCACACGCGCTAGCTTCCCTGCGCCGCAGCCGCCTCGCTCGCCGCCGCGTCCGCGCCCTTGATGCGCTGCGCGAGCGAAGCCTCGAGGAAGCGGTCGAGGTCGCCATCGAGCACGGCGCCGGTGTTGCTGGTCTCGATACCCGTGCGGAGGTCCTTCACGAGCTGATAGGGCTGCAGCACGTAGGAGCGGATCTGATGGCCCCAGCCGATATCGGTCTTGGTGGCGTTCATCGCCTCCGTCTGCGCCTCGCGCTTCTTGAGCTCGATCTCATAGAGGCGAGACTTCAGCATCGCCATGGCGTGGTGGCGGTTCTGATGCTGGGAGCGCTCGCTCTGGCAGGCGACCACGACCGGCTCGGCGCCGGGCGGTGCGTAGGTCAGGCGGACGGCGCTATCGGTCTTGTTAACGTGCTGACCGCCGGCGCCGGACGAGCGGTAGGTATCGACGCGGAGATACTTCTCCTCGATCTCAACCTCGATCTTCTCGTCGATGACGGGATAGACCCAGATGGAGGCGAAGCTCGTGTGCCGCCGGGCGTTCGAATCGAAGGGCGAGATGCGCACGAGCCGGTGCACACCGCTCTCGGTCTTGAGCCAGCCGTAGGCGTTTTCGCCCGAGATCTGCAGGGTCGCGGATTTGAGTCCGGCTTCCTCGCCGGGGCTCTCCTCGAGCCACTCGACCTTATAGCCGTGCTGCTCGGCCCAGCGCGTGTACATGCGGAGCAGTATCTCCGCCCAATCCTGCGCCTCCGTGCCGCCGGCTCCGGCATGGACCTCGAGGTAGGTGTCGCTGGCGTCGGCCTCGCCCGAAAGCAGGCTCTCGAGCTCGCGTTTGCCCGTCTCCTCGCGCAGCCGCTTCAGCGTCGCCTCGGCCTCCAGGAGGATCGCCTGGTCGCCCTCGGCTTCCGCGAGCTCGATCAGCCCCAGCGTGTCCTCGAGCTCGCGCTCGATCGCGCGGTAGGAATTGATCCCGCGCTCGAGCCGGCTGCGCTCGCGCAGCAGCGCCTGAGCTTCGGCGGGCTTTTCCCAGAGTTTCGGGTTTTCCGCGAGAGCGTTCAGCTCCGCGAGACGGCGGACCGATTGGTCCCAGTCAAAGATGCCTCCTCAGCAGAGCCAACGAGCGCCTGATGTCGTCGGCCGCCGCCTGGTGTTCGGCGCGCATGTGATCGCTCCCAAGGATCGGATACGGGAATCGCGAGGTCGAAGCTCAGTATAGCCCGCCCGTGCCGCCGGCGGGAGCGGAACCCGCGGGCGGTCTCGGCGGCGGCGTCGATGCCGGAGCGGGCGCCGGAGACCCCGGGGTCGAGGATGCTCCGCCGGCGACACTGACCGCAGGCTCGTCGCCGCTCGCCTCCGGATCCTGCTCCGTGACCGAGCCGATCACTGGAACCGGCTCCTCGCCGTTGGGCTCGGTACCGGGCTTGAAGGCCTCGTAGATGACGGGCTTGTCGCCGGGCTTCGCGGGCTGGCCGGTGGTCGCGTTGACGCGCACCATGCGGATGCCCGGCGGAATTCGGAAGGGAGTGTTGGGAACGTCCTTGAGGGCGCTCGCCATGAATTCCTTGAAGACGGGTGCGGCGACCGAGGCGCCCGTCTCGTGCCCGCCCAAGGATTGCGGCTGGTCCATGCCCATGAAGACGCCCGCGACGAGGTCGGGCGAGAAACCCACGAACCAGGTGTCGTTCGAATCATTGCTGGTGCCGGTCTTGCCCGCGAGCACACGGTTGAGCGAGAGGATGCTGCGGCCGGTGCCGCGCTCGATCACGCCCTCGAGCATGTGCACCATCTGGTAGGCCGTTCGCGTGTCGATGATCTGCTCGCGCGTATCCGGCAGGACCGGCGGCGGCTGGTTCTCCCATTCGACGTTATTGCAATCGGGGCAGCTCCGCTGATCCGCGCGGAAGACCGTCACGCCGTTGCGGTCCTGGATGCGGTCGACGAAGCTCGGCGAGATTTTCTTGCCGCCGTTGACGATCATCGCGTAGGCGGTGGTGAGGCGCAGCACCGTGGTCTCGCCCGCGCCCAGGAACATCGAGTATTCCCGCGGCATGCGGTCCATGACCCCGAAGCTCTCGATCACCTTTGCCACGGGCTCGCGCCCGACGGCGATGCCGAGCCGCGCGGTGATGAGATTGCGCGACTGCTCGAGGCCGACGCGCAGGGGCAGTGGTCCGTAGAATTCGTGCGTGTAGTTCGAGGGTGTCCAGGGCGGGAGGCCGGGTCCCTGATCGACCGAGAGCGGCGCGTCCTCGACGATCGAGGACGGCGTGAACCCATGGTCGAGCGCCGCCATGTAGACGAAGGGCTTGATCGCGGAGCCGGTCTGCCGCCGCGCCTGGGTCGCGCGATTGAACTGGCTGATCTCGTAGCTGAAGCCGCCGGACATCGCGAGGACGCGGCCGGTGTGGGGATCCATCACGACGATGGCGCCGGAGATCGCGGGTATCTGCCGGAGCCCGTAAAGCGGCAGCGCCGGCGTCTGCGGCTGCACCGGCTGCGGCGCGGGCGCCGGCGCGCGAGAGTTGGCGGGCTTCGGCGGCGGGGCCTCCGGCTTCACCGCCTCGACGAGGATCACGTCCTCCATCGACAGCACCTCCGCGGGGTTGCGCGGGGTATTGCCGACCCGCGCACCCTCGAGCGGCTTGCGCGCCCATTTGAGCTCGCTGAAGGGAATCCTTCCGGTGGTCTGATCGGAGAGCCCGATCGTCGCACCTTCGGCGTCGACGCTGAGCACCACCGCAAGCCGCCAGCCCATGTCGCCCGCGCCCGCGGGGAGGCCCATCGCGGCAAGCCGCTTCCACCAATCCGTCCGAAGGTCCAGATGGTCGAGCGCGCCGCGATAGCCGTGCCGGCGGTCATAGGAGATGAGGCCGTGCTTCAGGGCCTGATCCGCCAGGACCTGCAGCTGCGGATCGAGGCTCGTGCGGACAGAAAGCCCGCCCTGGTAGAGCACCTTGTCTCCGTACTGTGCCAGGAGCTGGCGCCGGACCTCCTCGGAGAAATAGTCGGCCCTCACCAGCTGCGTCTCGTCGCGCTTGCGGGAGACGAGGGGCTCGGCCTTCCCCGCCTGCGCCTCCGCCGGCGTGATGAAGCCCGCTTCGACCATGCGGTCGAGCACCCAGTCCCGGCGCTCCTTTGCGGCCTCGGGGTGGCGCTCGGGGTTGTAGTTGTTGGGCGCCTTCGGCAGCGCCGCCAGGAACGCCGCCTCGCCGACCGTGAGTTCGTCCAGCGACTTGTTGAAGTAGTTGAGCGCGGCCGCCGCCACGCCGTAGTTGCCGCCGCCGAGATAGATCTCGTTCATGTAGAGCTCGAGAATGCGGTCCTTGGAGAGCGCACGCTCCATCTTGAGCGCCAGGAGCGCCTCCTTGATCTTGCGGCTCAACGAGATCTCGTTGCCCAGGAGGAAGTTCTTAGCGACCTGCTGGGTAATGGTGGAGGCGCCGACGGGACGACGGTTGGAATGGAGCCGCGCGATGTCCGTGACCGCCGCGCGCACGACCGACATCAGGTCGACCCCGGGGTGGCTGTAGAAGTTCTTGTCCTCCGCGGCGAGGAAGGCCTTGATGAGCAGGGGCGGCATCGACTTCACGGGCACGAAGACCCGCTTCTCGGTCGCGTACTCCGCCATGAGCCGCCCATCGCTCGCCTGCACGCGCGTCACGATCGGCGGCTGATAATCCGCAAGCTGCGAATAATCCGGGAGATCCCGGTTGAAGTACCAGAGCGTGAGCCCGAGGAAGACCGCCCCGAGCAAGCCGAGGCCGAAGACCAGGCCAAACAGGAACTTGAGGAATCTCATGCGGGGTCGCGGCGGATTTCGCTGGGCTCTGCCTATTTAATTAGTGTAGCGCGTTTATGGCGTCACTAGGGCGACAAACCCGCGGATCGCTCTACCGGAACGATATAAACAATGAGGCAATCTATACCGCTCCGGGCAGGCTCCGGAACGGGGACGGCGAAGGCGCCTGCAAGAACCGATTGTGGTTCGCCGCCCGCGCTTGTATGGTGGCCTCGCGAAATACCGCGGTCTGTCTCGGGCGGCCCTTGGCCTCCGGACGGCGTCGCGGCGGGACTTCCGAGCCTGGCGTTGACCGAACACGCCACCGTTTCCCGTCTGGGGCGCTAACGGCCGTATGGTCGCCACGAAACCCCGAAGCCAGCCTGGCCTTGCCGGGCGCGAAGGCAACCCCGACCGAACCCTCCATGGCAATCGATTCGATCTCAACGCCGTCCGACGGAGTCCCCGGGAGCATTGCCGGCTTCGCTTTGACCGAGACAGCGCCGCGATCCGTAATTCGCGCGGATTCGCCGGCGCGCTCCGGAGTTAAGCCCCCATGGCCAAGCGCATGCTCATCGACTCGACTCACCCGGAGGAGACCCGGGTGGTCGTTCTTAGCGGCAGCCGTCTCGACGAATTCGACTTCGAGACCTCGATCAAGAAGCAGATCAAGGGCAACATATACCTCGCCAAGGTCACGCGGGTAGAGCCCTCGCTGCAGGCGGCGTTCGTCGACTACGGCGGCAACCGCCACGGTTTCCTCGCTTTCAGCGAGATCCATCCCGACTATTATCGCATCCCCATCGGCGACCGCCCGCACGAGCGCTTCCCTTCGTCCGGCCGGGAGCGCGGTCCAGGGCCCGCAGGCGAGAGCGGTGAGGACGCGGCAGAGTTCGAGCACGAGCCCGCGGCCGAAAGCGAGGGCGGCATCTCCGAGGAGGTCGCGGAGGCCCCGGCCGAATTCGCGGCAACGGCGCCGAGCGCCGAGGTCGCCCCCGAGACCGTCGAGCCGGCCGAGCTCACGCAGGAAATCACGAGCGGCGAGGCGATCGAAAGCCTTCCGCCCGAAGAAGAGCAGGCGGAGCCGGCCGCTGGCCGCCTCGATGAGCCGCCCTTCCCGCCCGTTGCGATGGCGCGGATCGAGGCGGCGACGCTCCGCGACGAGCCCGTCGCCATCGAATCCGCCGCGGCGCCGCTCACGGAGGACGTGCCTGAGGCCCCCTCGCCCTTCGCCGAGGAAGCAGCGGCGGTCACCGCCGGCGAGTCCGCGGCTGCCCCCGAGCCGGCGGCGCCGGAAATCATCGAGACCATCGGCGGCGACGAGATCGAGGAGGCGAGCCGCCAGCGTGCGCGACGCTACCGTCCCTACAAGATCCAGGAGGTGGTCAAGCGCCGGCAGATCATGCTGGTGCAGGTGACGAAGGAGGAGCGCGGCAACAAGGGAGCGGCGCTCACGACCTATCTCTCGCTCGCGGGACGCTATTGCGTGCTGATGCCGAACACTGACCGCGGCGGCGGCGTCTCGCGCAAGATCACAAGCGCCTCCGACCGCAAGCGCCTCAAGGAGCTGGTTGAGGACTTGCAGGTGCCGGAGGGCATGGGCGTCATCGTGCGCACCGCCGGCAGCGAGCGCTCCAAGGCGGAGATCAAGCGCGACTTCGAGTACCTGATCCGACTCTGGGACGAGATTCGCGAGCTCACGCTAAAATCGACGGCACCCGCCCTCATCTACGAGGAGGGCAACCTCATCAAGCGCGCGATCCGCGATCTCTACGCGCGCGACATCGACGAGATCGTCGTCGAGGGCGAGGAGGGTTACAAATCCGCGAAGAGCTTCATGCGGATGCTGATGCCGAGCCACGCCAAGCGCGTGCACCATTACCGCGACCCCACGATCCCGCTCTTGCAGCGCTTTCAGGTCGAGAGCCAGATCGACGCGATCCATTCGCCGGTGGTGCAGCTCCGCTCGGGCGGCTACATCGTGATCAACCAGACCGAGGCGCTGGTCGCGATCGACGTGAACTCCGGCCGCGCGACGCGCGAGCGCAACATCGAGGAGACCGCGCTCAAGACCAATTGCGAAGCGGCCGAGGAGATCGCGCGCCAGCTCCGGCTCCGCGACCTCGCGGGACTGATCGTGATCGACTTCATCGACATGGAGGAGCACCGCAACCAGGTGACGGTGGAGCGCCGCCTCAAGGAGGCGATGAAGCACGACCGCGCGCGCATCCAGGTGGGCCGCATCAGCGCCTTCGGCCTCCTGGAGCTCTCGCGCCAGCGCCTCCGCCCCTCGATCGTCGAGGTTTCGACCCAGCCCTGCCCGCATTGCGGCGGCACCGGACACATTCGCTCCACGGAATCGACGGCACTCCACGTTCTCCGCGCGATCGAGGAAGAAGGCATGCGGCGGCGCTCGGCCGAGATCTCGGTCGCGGTGCCCGCGAACGTCGCGCTCTACATACTCAACCAGAAGCGTGCCGCCCTCACTGAAGCCGAGCAGCGCTATCACTTCCGCGTCTCCATCACCAGCGACGACACGCTGATCCCGCCGAACATGCGCCTCGAGCGCGTCCGCGCGCTGACGCCGGAGGAGCTCGGGGCACTGCCGCCCGTCGCCGCCCAGGCGCCGAGCTACATCGACGAGGAGGAGGAGGAGGCGATCGAGGAACAGACCGAGCTCGAGACGGTGGGGTCACTACCAGCGGAGCGCGAAGCCGCCGAAGAGGGCGAGCCCCTCGCCGAACGGCCGGCAGAGCGCGAGACCCATCCCGCCTCCGCGGGGGACGAGGGCCGCGGCGGACGCCGCCGCCGCCGGCGCAGGCGCAGGCGCGGCGGCGAGGAGGGGCGCGAGACGCCCTCCTATGCGCCACAACAAGAGCAACGCGCATTCGCGGAGGCGCACGATCTCGTCGCCGAGGAAATCGCGAGCGGAGAGGCGGCGCCGGAAATCGGGGGCGAACAGCCCGCCGAGGCCGGCGCTCCGCTCGGCGAGGGCGACGGTCAGGGGAGACGGCGGCGGCGACGCGGTCGGCGCGGCGGGCGGCGGCGCCGGCGCGGCGCTCACGGTGAGGCTGGCGAGTTCGCGGCACCGCCGATGACAGCACCGGGCGAGGAAGATTTCCATCCGCACGATTTCCGCGCTGAAACCGAGCGCGGCGAGCCCGGCGAGGCGCCCGAGCATCCACCGGAGGAGACCCGAGCGGAGCCGGTCCCAGCCTGGGCGCCGGTCGCAGAGGCGCCCGTCGCAGAGCCGCATCCAGCACCCGCTGTGCCAACGGCGGCAGAGGCAGCGCCCGCGCCACCGCCCTCCGCCGCGCCGGCGGCCGAGGCCGAGCAGGCGCCGGCCGGTGCCGTCAACGTGCCGCAGCCGATCACGATATCCGAGCGCCCGGCGAAGCCCCGCCGAGGCTGGTGGGGCCGCCTCACCCAAGGCTGAGCCGAGAGCGCGCCTTCAGCGCCGCCAGGATTTGAGGCGGCGCGCGGCCTCTTCCATGGTCGCGGTCGAGCCGGCGAAGGAGATGCGGAGGGTGCCGCGGCCACGGCCGGGGTCGAAATCGATTCCGGGCGTCACGGCAACGCCGATGTCGCGCAGCATGCGCCGGCAGAAATCCTCGCTGTCGTTGGTGAGATGGGCGACGTCCGCGTAGAGATAGAAGGCGCCGTCGGCGGGAGCGAGACGGTCGAAGCCTGCGTTCGGCAGCTCCGCCAGGAGAAGGTCCCGGTTCTCGCGGTAGCGCGCGACGTTGCGGTCGAGCTCCTCGCGGCAATCGAAAGCGGCCAGCGCCGCGTGCTGCGAGAGCGCCGGCGGCGAGATGAAGAAGTTCTGCGCGAGGCACTCGACGGCACGCAGCAGGCCCGGCGGCACCACCATCCAGCCGAGGCGCCAGCCCGTCATGGAGAAGTACTTGGAGAAGCTGTTGACGACGATCGCGGATTGCGAGGTCGCGAGCGCGGTCGCCTCTCCGGGGCCGTAGCTGATGCCGTGATAGATCTCGTCGGAGACGAGACGGATTCCAGAGGACTCGCAATGGCGCGCAATCGCCGCCAGATCCTCGGCGCGCAGCATGGTGCCGGTTGGATTGGCGGGGCTCGCGACGATGAGGCCGTCGAGCCGCACCGGCGACCGCCGTACGAGCTCGACCGTCGCCTGGTAGCGCTCGGCGACGGTGGCCTCGAGCTCGACGGGCACGAGATCGAGCGCCTTCAGGATGTTCCGGTAGGCGGGATAGGCGGGCGAGGCGAGGCCGACGCGGTCCCCGGCGTCGAATGCCGCGAGGAAGCTCAGCAGGAAAGCGCCCGAGGAGCCCGTGGTCACGACGACGCGCCGGGGCTCGACGGCGATGCCGTAGCGCTCCCGGTAATGCAGCGCGATCGACTCGCGCAGGGCGGGAATACCGAGCGCGTCGGTGTAACCGAGGATGTCGCCGCGGAGCGCCCTCTCGGCCGCCGCGATCACGCCGGCGGGCGCAGGCGTCGAGGGCTGCCCCACTTCGAGATGCAGGACATCGGCGCCGCTCGCCGCGCGCTCGGCGGCCGCGCGCATGACGTCCATGACGATGAAGGGCGGAATCTGGCCGCGTGTGGAAACTTTGAGCGCCATCTCCCTATGATCCTAGAAAGAGAGCCCACGCGCCGCATTGACGCCGGGCCGGGCTAGGCTCCATGTTGTCGCTGCCATCGACGGGAAGGGTATCCGTGGCCCGCATTCTCAGCCGTTTGCTCGGTGCGCTGCTCGTCCTCTTCCTCGCGGGCCGCGCGGCACTGGCCGATCAGGAGCCCGGCTACATCCGGGACGCCGAGATCGAGACAATCCTGCGAACCTTCTACACGCCGATCCTCAAGGCCGCCGGGCTCGATCCCTCCGCCGTACACATCTACATCGTCAACGATCCCGGCCTCAACTCCTTCGTTGCGGGCGGGCAGAACATCTTCATCAACACCGGCACAATCATCCACAGCGAGAGGCCGAACCAGCTCATTGGCATCGTCGCGCATGAGACCGGACACATCGCGGGCGGACATCTGATCCGCACGGAGGAGGCGCTCCGGGACGCCTCGATAAAGAGTATCATCGCGATGGTCGTGAGCGCCGCCGCAGTGGCTGCAGCGCGGGGCGGCTCCGGCGGAGGAGGGATGGCACCGGGCCAGGACCCGGGCTTGCGCTCCTTCCTGCAATTCTC
>Ga0335082_10005368_pt1 | contig 14019 bp, 16 predicted proteins | sample Lox_Sample_41_FD_206718 | JGI IMG/M metagenome (GOLD analysis project Ga0335082, IMG submission 206718) | Soil microbial communities from Loxahatchee National Wildlife Refuge, Florida, United States - Lox_Sample_4.1 | ecosystem: Environmental > Terrestrial > Soil > Wetlands | place: USA...
CGGCGGACTCGATGTAGCCCTCGACCCCCGAGATCTGGCCGGCGAGGAAGAGCCCCGGCCTCCGCCGCGTCTCGAACGTGGGCTCGAGGACGAGCGGCGCGTTCACGTAGGTGTTGCGGTGGATCATCCCGTAGCGCACGAACTCGGCGCTCTCGAGCCCCGGGATCATCCGGAAGACCCGCTTCTGCTCGCCCCACTTGAGCTGGGTCTGGAAGCCGACCATCGACCAGTGGCTGGCGGCGAGGTTGTCCTGCCGCAGCTGCACGACGGCGTGCGGGCGCTTCCCCGTGAGCGGGAGGGCGAGGCCCACCGGCTTCAGCGGCCCGAACCGCAGCGTGTCCTCGCCGCGCGAGGCGATCACCTCGACGGGCAGGCAGCCCTCGAAGAAGAACTCCTTCTCGAAGTCGTGAAGGCTCGCGCACTCGGCGGCGACGATGGCCTGGACGAAGGCCTGGTACTCGGTCTCGTCGAGGGGACAGTTCAGGTAGTCGTCCCCGCCCTTGCCGTAGCGCGAGGCTCGGAAGGCCTTGGCGAGGTCGATCGAGTCGGCCTCGACGACCGGGCTCACGGCGTCGAAGAAGTGCAGGTGCTCCGCCCCGACGAACGCGGCGACATCGGCGGCGAGGGGGTCCGAGGTGAGCGGTCCGGTGGCCACGATGGTGACCGGGTCGCCGGGGATGTGCAGGATCTCCTTGCGATGCACGGTGACGCCGGGTCGGGCGAGGACGGCCTCGGTCATGCGGCGGGCGAAGAGGGCCCGGTCCACGGCGAGGGCGCTCCCCGCCGGCACCCTCACCTCGTCCGCCACCCTCAGCACGAGGGAGCCGAGACGCCGCATCTCCTCCTTGAGCAGGCCCGCCGCCTGGTCGAGGGCGTCGCCACGAAGGCTGTTCGAGCACACGAGCTCGGCGAGGTCGGCGGTCCGGTGCACGGGCGTCGAGCGGTCGGGCCGCATCTCGTAGAGGTCGACCTCCACGCCTCGGCAGGCGAGCTGCCACGCGGCCTCGCAGCCGGCGAGGCCGCCGCCGACGATCGTGACCCGGGGAGTCATGGCCTGAGGCCAGTATAGCCGCCGCTCTCAGCGGCGGCGCACGAAGAGGGCCCCCGGCAGGCGGACGAGAGCCGCCTGGATCTCGAGCTCGGCGAGCCGGGCGAGAAGGGCGGGGAGGGCGAGGCCGCAGCGAAGCTGGATCTCGTCGACCCCGGCCGGCACGCCCCGTGCGAGGGCGGCGAGGACCTCGTCGGCCGGGTTCTCCTCTCCCGGCGCGGCGGGGGTGAGGCCGAGCTCGGCGAGCACGTCGCCCGCCCCCCGGGCGAGGACCGCCCCGTCGCGGAGGAGGGCGTTCGCGCCCTCCGCCCCGGGCTGTGACGGGTGGCCGGGCACGGCCAGCACGTCGCGCCCCTCGTCGAGCGCGGCGCGGGCGGTCGAGAGAGCACCGCTCCTCGCCCCTGCCTCGACCACGACGGTCGCCCTGGCCCAGCCCGAGATCACGCGGTTCCTCCGCGGGAAGTTCCCCTGCCAGGGACGGGTCCCGAGCGGGAACTCGCTCACCACCGCCCCGTCCTCCTCGATCGCCTGCGCGAGGGCGGCGTTCTCGGGCGGGTACAGCTGATCGAGGCCGGAGCCGAGAACCGCGACCGTTCGGCCGCGGGCGTCGAGCGCGCCCCGGTGCGCCGCGGCGTCGATGCCGCGGGCGAGGCCCGAGACCACGACGACTCCCGCCGCGGCGAGGTCCCGGCCGAGCGTCCGCGCGAAGGCGAGGCCGAGGCCGGTGGCCGCCCGGGAGCCGACGACCGCCACCGCCCGCTCGCCCTCGCCGGCCACGAGGCGGCCCCGGGTCCAGAGCACGGCCGGCGGAGCGTAGACGCGGCGCAGCCACGCCGGGTAGTCGGGCTCGTCGCGCCCGACAACCCGGATCCCGAGCCTCTCCGCACGCCGTGCCTCCGCCTCCGCCTCCCGACGGGCTTGGCCCGAGCGCAAGGCCGCGAGAGCCGGTGCGCCCAGCAGGTCCGCGTGCCCGTCGGGCCACGCGAGGGCGTCCGCGAGCGGGCTCCGACCCATGAGCTCCGCCGCCGCGCGGGGCGTGAGCCTGGGCAGGAGGGCGAGCGTCAGGAGATCGAGCGTCGAGTCCATGGGCCTTTGCCGGCGGGAGAGGACCGCAGTCTAGGCGGGTGACCGGCCGCGTCGGGTCCTCCCAAGGGCCCGGGTGTAAAAGGGCGTTGCGGGGGCCCGCCGTCCTTGCGTTGCCCGGGACCCGCGGCTACCATCGAAATCCGACCCCTTTTCGATGAGGAGGCTCACCGCCATGCGGGCGTCACTGTTGGTCCTCCTGCTCGTCCCCGGCGCGTGGGCTTCGGCAGCCGAGGAGAACGCCCGCCGCCAGGTCGAGTTCGGCCTCAAGGTGGCTCAGAAGGGCCTCTGGCAGGAGGCCCACTTCCGCTTCGAGCGGGCGGTGCAGCTCGAACCAGGCAACGCCTCGGCCCTCAACGACCTCGCGGTATCGCTCGAGCAGATGGGCGAGTTCGGGGAGGCCCGCAAGGCCTACGAGAAGGCTCTCGGCCTGAAGCCGGGGGACATCTACATCCAGCAGAACTACGACCTCTTCCGGGAGGCCGACGACAAGCGGAACCGGAAGGCCAAGAAGAAGAAGGCCCAGCCATGAGAAGCCCGGGACGCGCCGTCCTCCTCCTCTGCCTCCTCTCCGGGCTCGGCTGCTCCTCGGTGCTGGAGGTGCCGGTCGAGACCCCGCTCCAGTCGAAGCTCGACGTGTCGTCCTTCCGGCGCATCCTGATCGCGGGTTTCGTGACCGAGCTCGAGAGCTCCGACGTGGATCTCTCCGCGGAGACCTCGCGGCTGCTCCAGAACCAGCTCCGCTCGAACACTCGGCTGCAGGTGCTGGAGCCCGACCGGCCTCCGCTCCAGGACGCGCTCGAGAAGGCGCTCGAGAAGATCGGGGAGGGGGGCAGCTACAACAAGGAGGAGAAGGAGCAGTACCGGCTCGAGGCCGACCGCCTCCTTCAAGACCCGGCGTTCTGGCAGAAGATGGGGGAGGAGTACCAGCAGCCTCTCATCGTGACTGGCAAGCTGAACTTCGAGACCCAGAACCGGTCCGGCTTCCAGCCCGAGGAGCGCGTGGTGCGCACCGGCTCCGGCCAGCCCGCCTACGTCCGCGGCAACCGCTACATGGAGAGGAAGGGCTTCACCTTGAGCGCGGACTTCTACTTCATCGACAGCAAGACCGGCGAGACCCTCCACAAGGAGCGCTTCTCCGAGGAGGTGCTCTACTCGGAGGACCAGCGCATCTCGCCCCTCTCCTCGTACTTCGAGCTCATGGACCGGCTCCTGCCGAACTTCCTCGGGGTGATCACCCCCCAGAGGATCCGCGGGACCCGCGTGCTTCTCCGCTAGGGGACCGCCAATGCGCAGGCTTCGCCCGCTCGCCGCCCTCGCCGTCCTGCTCCTCGCCGCCCCCGCCGGCGCCCAGTTCATTCCCTACTACGGGAAGAACAAGGTCAAGTACGACAACTTCGCGTGGCGGGTCTACAAGAGCCCGCACTTCGAGGTCTACTACTACCCGGAGTTCGAGCAGCACCTCGCCCGTCTCACCTCCTACCTCGAGAGCGGTTACCTCAAGATCTCGACCGGCCTCAAGCACGAGATGCCCCGGGCGATCCCGGTCATCTTCTACAAGACCCACTCCGAGTTCGAGGAGACGAACCTCTTCCCGGCCCTCATCCCCGAGGGCGTCGAGGCGTTCACCGAGCCGGTGAAGAACCGCATGGTCATCCCGATCGACGAGCCGCCGGACCGCATGCAAGGGCTCATCACCCACGAGATGACCCACGCCTTCGCGTTCGACCTGATCCCGCGCGGGCTGGGCTTCAACATCCAGCAGCAAGCGATCCCGCTGTGGGTCGACGAGGGGCTCGCCGACTACTTCCGGGGGGCGTGGGACCCGCTCGACCTGATGATGATCCGCGATGCCGCCCTCACCGACAAGGTGCCCAAGCTGTCGAAGGCCGAGTTCGAGGCCTTCTCGGGGCGGCTCGTCTACAACATGGGCCACGCCTGCTTCGAGTTCATGGAGTCCCGGTACGGCAAGGAGGGGATCCGGCAGTTCCTCTACACCATGCGGAAGGGGATCCTCGGCGGCGGCCCGGAGGAGCTCTTCAAGCAGGCCTTCCGCACGACCCCTGAGGAGTTCGACGCCGCCTTCGACAAGTGGCTGAAGGAGCGCTTCAAGCCGTTCCGGGACAAGCAGCGGCCCGATGACTTCGGCCGCGACCTCTCGCCGAATCCGGAGAAGACGCCGTTCACCCAGGCCTTCGCCTTCTCCCCCAGCCCCTCCGGCGAGATCGCCGCCATCGTCACCGCCAATCGCAGCGAGGGCGAGGCCGACATCGTCCTCGTATCGACCAAGGACGGCACCGTCGTCAAGAACCTCACCGGTGGCTTCAACTCCGCCTGGGAGAGCCTGGCCATCAACCGGGAGTTCGTCGCCGGCCGCACGATCGGCTTCGATCCCCAAGGCGACCACGTCGGCCTCTTCGCCCGGACGGGCAAGCGGCGGAGCTTCTTCCTCCTCTCCGTGCTCGACGGCACCGTCAAGAAGAAGGTGCGGGTGGCCCTCGACGAGGCTCAGGCGCCCTGCCTCCTCGCCGATGGGCGCACCGTCCTCTTCGCCGCCCTGAAGGAGAGCGTCTCCGACATCTGGAAGCTCGATCTCGAGACCGGGGCAGTCACGAACCTGACCAAGGACGAATACGCCGACAACAATCCCCAGGTCTCACCCGACGGCAAGCTCGTCGTTTACGAGCGCCGCATCAGCGGACACTGGAAGCTCTACGCCTTCCCCCTCGCCGACCCCTCGAAGAAGACCCAGCTCACCTTCGGCCCCTTCGATGACGAGGCGCCGTTCTTCTCGTCCGACGGAAGGAAGGTCTACTACGCCTCGGACGAGGACGACGACATCCCCAACCTACGCAGCCTCGACCTGCAGACCGGCGCGATCGCCCAGTACACGGACGTGTTCGGAGGCACGATGGCACCGGCGCCTCTGAAGACCCCCCGCGGGGACCGCCTCGCGTTCATCACCTACTACAAGGGCGAGTACAAGCTGCACACCCGCGACACCGCGGAGCCCATGAAGGAGGTCGAGCAGGAGGTCCAGTCCCCCGCGGAGGGTCTGGTCGACTTCCAGCCCGACGTGACGCACGAAGTGGTGCCCGAGAACAAGCGCCGCAAGAGGCTCTTCGAGGGCCTCTACCTCGAGGGCCGGCCTCCGATCAACGTGGGGGTGACCTCGAGCGGCAACTTCTACGGGGGCACGGCGATCGCCCTCACCGACGTGCTCGGGGACCAGAACTTCACCTTCACCGTCCTCTCCGTCGCCTCGTACCGCATCTACGACGGCCGCTACACGAACCTCGCCGCGCGCCTCCACTACGGGATCGACCTCTTCGACCAGACCTACTTCTTCTACCCCTACTACGCCCAGTACCAGCAGTACTACGGCTACGACACGCGGGACCTCGCGATCGCGACCCAGCGCTTCAGCGGCGGCCAGTTGTTCGTGGAGTACCCCCTCGACCTCTTCCGCCGCCTCGAGCTGGGAGCGGGCATCATCAAGGTGTCGGAGCAGTTCGGCGACGCCTCCGTGCAGGAGCAGGTCTGCCAGCAGTCCGCGATCGCTGGCCTCCCCTGCTTCATCAACAACGGCTGGCAGCTCCCCGTCTCGGCCCACCTCGTCCAGGAGACGACCCGCTTCGCCGAGTTCGGCCCGCTCTCGGGAAGCACGTTCAGCGTGGGGTTCACCTATGCACCGGGGATCGGCAGCTTCCTCCAGCGCCAGACGGTGGACGCCGACTTGCGGAAGTACCTGCGCCTCGGGAGCACGAGCGCGCTGCTGGCCTTCCGGGGCCGGGGTTTCGCCTCCACGGGCGACAACCCCGACTACTTCTACTTCGGCGGCAACATGGAGCTGCGGGGCTACCCCTACTACGGTCTCGTCGGCAACCAGGGCTTCTTCGCCAACGCGGAGTTCCGCCTCCCCCTCATCAACCTCGCCGCGACCCCGATCGGGATCCTCGGCCCGCTGCGGGGCACCGTGTTCTTCGGGATCGGCGGCGCGCATTTCAAGGGCCAGGACTACCACTTCTCGACCAGCGCCCCCGGTTACTCGTACGTGAACGACCCCGTCTTCGGCCAGGCGGTGACGGGGTGGCGGCTGCAGGACGGACGGGCTTCCTGGGGGTTCGGCCTCCAGCTCTTCTTCCTCGGCTACCCCATGCACTTCGACTGGGTGAAGTTCACGGACTTCGCGACGACGAGCCAGGGCTGGAACTTCAACTTCTGGATCGGCTACGACTTCTAGCTGGACCCGAGCGTCGGGGCCCTGTTTCGCGGGGCACCGGCGCGAAGGACCTGGGACCCTGCCCCAGAGAGCGCTCCGGTCCTGACGGGCGCGCGGGACCGGGAAGGCCCGAGAGGGCCGTCCCGAGACGAGCGTTCCAGAGCGGAAGTGAAGGGAGCCAACGAACCGGCCCAGACCCACCCGCGCTGTGCAAGGGAGGCAGCGCGGGTGGCGCATCGGGGTGGTGCGTGTTGACTCCCAACCAAGCCCGCGTCTACACTTAGGGTTTCGTGGACCGGGCCGGAGGGGAGGAGACGGTGTACGCGATCATCAGGACGGGCGGCAAGCAGTACCGGGTGGAGAAGGGCGACGTCGTCCGCGTCGAGCGTCTCGAGGGGGCGGTCGGGACCACGGTGACCCTGACCGACGTGCTCCTCGTCGCCGGGGACGGCGAGCCCCGTGTAGGCAGCCCCCGCCTCGAAGGCGCCTCGGTCCAGGGCACGGTGGTCGAGCAGGACCGCGACGCGAAGATCCGCGTCTTCAAGTACAAGAAGCGCAAGCATTACCGGCGCACCCGGGGTCACCGCCAGGCATTCACGGCCGTGCGGATCGACGCTGTCCGGGCCTGACAGGAGCCGACAGCGATGGCGCACAAGAAGGGCCAGGGTTCGAGCCGCAACGGCCGCGACAGCAACTCCCAGCGGCTCGGGGTCAAGACGTTCGGAGGAGAGGCGGTCCGCGGGGGAACGATCATCCTCAGGCAGCACGGCACGCAGTGGAAACCGGGCCGCAACGTGGGGCTGGCTCGGGATCACTCCCTCTACGCCCTCGTCGACGGTGTGGTGCGCTTCGAAGACCACGGCACGCGGGAGAGGCTCGTGAGCGTCGTGCCGGCCGTGAGCTAGTGCGATACCCGCCCCCGGGCGGCCGGTCGGGCGGCAGCGGATGTTCGTCGATCAGGTAAAGATCCTCGTCAAGGGCGGCGACGGGGGCGACGGCTGCGTGAGCTTCCGCCGCGAAGCCCACGTTCCCCGCGGCGGCCCCGACGGCGGCACCGGGGGTCGGGGGGGCGATGTCGTCCTCGTGGCTGTGTCCCACCAGAACACCCTTCTCCCCTTGCGCTACCAGGCAGAGCACCGCGCCGAGCGGGGCCGGCACGGGGGACCCGCGAACCGCACCGGGGGCGACGGCGCCGAGCGCGCCGTCCAGGTCCCACCCGGAACATCGGCGCACGAACTGTCGAGCGGGGAGGCGATGGGCGAGGTCCTGCGCGACGGCGACCGCCTCGTGGTCGCCCGCGGTGGGAGGGGCGGCCGCGGCAACCGGTCCTTCCTCTCGAACCGCAATCGCGCCCCGCGCGAGTCCGAGCCCGGCCAGCCGGGCGAGGAGCGCTGGCTCCGGCTCGACCTCCGGCTGATCGCCGACGTGGGTCTCCTCGGCCTGCCCAACGCGGGCAAGTCTACGCTCCTGACCCGGATCTCCGCGGCTCGCCCCAAGGTGGCCGACTACCCGTTCACGACCCTCACTCCCGTGCTCGGGGTCGTCCAGGCGGACGGGCAGACCTTCGTCGCCGCGGACATCCCGGGAATCATCGAGGGCGCCCATCAGGGAGCCGGCCTCGGTCTCCAGTTCCTCCGCCACGTGGAGCGCACGAGGGTCCTCCTGCACGTGGTAGATTGCTCGGGTACGAGCGGGCGCGAGGCGGCGCAGGACCTCGCGGTGGTGCGAGAGGAGGTGAGCCGGTACGCCCCTGCTCTCCTCGAGCGCCCGCAACTGGTGGCGGCGACGAAGAGGGATCTCGCCGGGGAGCCGGACCCTCTGCCCGCGCTCGCCCGGGCCGCGGCCGGCCTGGGGCTGGAGGTGCTGCCGGTCTCGGCGGCCACCGGCGACGGTCTCGACGCTCTGAAGCGCCGCTTGCTCGGAACGCTCGCCGCGAGCCGCGCGGCCCTGCCGGTCGAGGAGGGCGCGTGAGGATCGGCCTCTACGGCGGCACCTTCGACCCCATCCACCTCGGCCATCTGCGGGCGGCGGAGACGGCCCGGGAGGGGGCGGGGCTCGACGCCGTGGCCTTCCTGCCCTCGGCAGTGCCTCCCCACCGGGGTGCCGCACTCAGCGCCGCCGCCGACCGGCTCGCCATGGCCCGCCTCGCCACTGCCTCCCAACCCCGTTTCGAGTCGTGGGACGCCGAGCTCCGGAGGCCCGGCCCCAGCTACACCGTGGAGACGGTCGAAAGGCTCCTCGCCGACCGTCCCTCCGACACCCTCGTCCTCGTGGTGGGCGCCGACACCTGGCCGGAGATGACGAGCTGGCGCGAGCCGGAGCGTCTCTTCTCCCTGGTGGAGGTCGTGGTCGTCGATCGCCCCGGATACCCTGCGCCGGGTCCGACCGCGCCCCCGTTTCCGGGCGCCCGTGGAGTGAGGCGGCTCGACGGGCCCACCCTCCCGATTTCCGCCACTGCCATCCGGGAGAGGGCGCGGCAGGGCCTGAGCGTGCGCTTCCTGGTTCCCGACCCGGTGGCCGACTTCATCACGGAGCGGAGGCTCTACCGGTGAGCCTCCCCGGGCCGGTCGCGGCCGCCGCGCAGGCGGCCCTCGCCAAGAAGGCCGAGGACGTGGTGGCGCTCGACCTCCGGTCCTCGGCCGACTTCACCGACTTCTTCCTTCTCCTCTCCGGCCAGAACCAGCGGCAGCTGGTGGCGATCGCAGACGCCGTCCTCGACACCCTGCGCGCCCAGGGGCGGAAGCCCGACCACGTCGAGGGCTACCCGCGGCAGGAGTGGATCCTGCTCGACTACTCGAGCTTCGTCGTCCACGTGATGACCGCGCGCACCCGCGCCTTCTACGACCTCGAGCGCCTGTGGGGCGGGGCGCGGCGGATGGAGGTGGCGGGGTGACGACCGCGGCGCGGGACTCCCTCGCCGGCGTGGTGGCCGAGTCGCGAGCAATGCGCGAGCTCGTGTCGCTCGTCCTGCGCCTCGCCGGGACGCGGAGCCCGGTGCTCCTCGAGGGGGAGAGCGGCACAGGGAAGGACCTCGTCGCCTACTGGCTGCACTACGGCGGCCCGCGCCGGGAGGGCCCGTTCATCAAGGTCCACTGCCCCTCGATCCCGGGGGAGCTCCTGGAGTCGGAGCTCTTCGGCCACGAGAAGGGCGCCTTCACCGACGCCCGCCACGCCAAGGCGGGCAAGATCGAGATGGCCGCCGGAGGCACTCTCTACTTCGACCAGGTGATGGACCTCGTGCCCCAACTCCAGGCGAAGCTCCTCCGGGTCATCGAGGAGCGCCGGTTCGAGCGGGTGGGGGGCACGCGCACGATCGAGGTCGACGTGAGGTTCGTGGCGTCCGCGAACGTGAGCTTCGCGGAGGCCGTGCGGGACGGCCGGTTCCGAGAGGACCTCTTCCACCGGCTGAACGTGGTGCCCCTCCACCTCGAGCCCCTCCGCAACCGGCGTGAGGACGTGCTGCCCCTCGCCTGCGCCTTCCTCTCGCGGGAGCGGGAGCGGGGAACGACGGCCGCCGCCGGCTTCGACCCCGAAGCGGCGGAGCGGCTACGGGGATACCTCTGGCCGGGAAACGTGAGGGAGCTTCGCTCGGTGGTGGAGAGGGCCGCGCTCGCGGTGCCCGAGGGCGAGGTGACGACCGTCGCGCTGCCCTCCCAGCTCGTCGAGCAGCCGGCTACGCTGTGGGCGGGGCGGGACCGGCGGCCGACGCTCAAGGACGTCGAGCAGGCCTACATCCGCTGGGTGCTCGACGCCGTGGGCGGGAGCCAGACGCGGGCGGCCGCCGTGCTCGGCATCTCGCGCAAGGCGCTCTGGGAGAAGCGGCGCCGCTACGGGATAGGCTAGGGAGAGGGACGAGAGCCCAATGGACCAGAAGAAGACCAAGGCGTTCCGGGAACGGCTGCTCCTGAGGAAGAGGGAGATCCTCGAGGCCTACAACAAGAACAAGAGCTATGGGATGGAAGCCGACGGGGAGGCCACCCAGGACATCGCCGACAAGGCGGCCAACTCCTACACCAAGGAGTTCCTGTTCAGCCTTTCGAACACGGAGCGGGCCCTCCTCCACGAGGTCGACGACGCCCTCGCGCGCATCGAGGGCCATCGCTACGGGGTGTGCGCCTCGTGTGCGGAGGAGATGAACCTGAAGCGTCTGGAGGCGGTGCCCTGGGCCCGTCTCTGCCTCTCCTGCCAGGAGAAGCAGGAATCCGGCCTGCTCTGACGAGGTCGCCTTGGACTTCTCCTCCGTCTCCACCACCGCCGCGCGGCTCCTCGTGGATCCGGTGCTCGCGGTCGTGTTCCCGTCGGCCTGCCCGGCCTGCGGGCGGCTCCTGGCCCACCCTGGGCGTGGTCCCCTGTGCGAGCCGTGCTGGGCGAGCCTTCCCCGCCACCGTGCGGTCGCCTGCCGCTGCGGCCTGCCTCTCCTTTCCGGGGGGTCCGTCTGCGGACGCTGTCGACGGGGACGGCAACCGTTCGCGGCCGGGGCGAGCCTCGGCCCCTACGAGGGTTCGCTGCGCCTGGTGCTGCACCAGCTCAAGTACTCGGGGCGTCGGAGGGCCGGCCGGCGGCTGGCCGAAGCGCTGCTCGAAGAGCCCGCGGTCCGGGCCCTCGTGAGCTCGAGCGACGTGCTCGTGCCCGTCCCTCTTCACCCCCGGCGGCTGCGCGAGCGGGGCTACAACCAGGCCGCCCTCCTCGCCGAGCAGATCGCCCGGCGCTCGGGACGGCCGGTCTGCGCGGATGCGCTCGTCCGCCGTCGGGACACGGCGCCCCAGGCGGGCCTCACCGCGGCCGCCCGCCGTCGCAACGTCGAGGACGCCTTCGCCGTGCGCCGCCGGGCCTCGGTGACGGGGCGGACGGTGACCCTGGTCGACGACGTGCTGACCACGGGCGCGACGGCCTTCGCGTGCGCCCGGCGGCTCCGGGAGGCGGGGGCGACCGAGGTGCGGCTGCTGACCGTCGCCCGCGTGCGCTGAAGGTGCGGAGCGCGGGTGTGATTCGAGGGAGGTCCGAGGACATGAGAAGACACTGGGCGGTTCGGGTTCTGGCGATCGCGGCGGTCGCGCTCATCGGCGCGGGCGGAGCTGCGGCGCAGCGTCGGCGCCAGAGGCCGCCGCAGGCAACGCAAGCGCCGGAGGCGGCGCGCGAGCGCGTCCTGGAGATCTCCCACCAGATCGTGGCCGCGGCGGCCATCGACACCCTGCCCAAGCAGCTCAAGGCCTTCTACAAGGCGCACCACATGGAGATCCCGTCGCTCGCCCTCGAGCCCGAGTTCCCGCCGCGGGGGCCGGAGCGTCGCTTCCTGGTCGACCGGCTGCTGCCCTTCCCGTTCACCGAGCTACCGCGCTCGGAAGCCGCGCTCAAGACCAAGTACGGCGAGAAGGCCGAGGGGATCGGGCGGCTGCCCTGGCTCATCCAGGAGTCCTACGCCCGTCTCGTCGAGGACATGAAGGCGGGTGACAAGGACAAGATCCTGAAGGAATCCGACGTCATGGTCGGGCTCATGGTCGACGTCCACGGCCCCCTCAACCTGACCGAGGACTACGACGGCCAGAAGACCGGCCAGCACGGCCTGTGGGTGCGGATCGCGGAGAAGCTCCCCCAAGCCCTCGGAAACGACCTCAAGGTCTCACCCGACGCCGCGAGGTACCTCGACAACCCGAAGGAGTACGTGTTCTCCATGATCGAGGCGACCTACGTGTGGCTGGACAACGTCCTGTACCTCGAGGAGCTCGCGCGCCGAGGCAAGGCGGGATACGGCGATCCCTACTACGAGGACCTCGCGCACAAGGTGGGCCCCATCCTCAAGGAACGCCTCTCGCGCGCCACCGAGGACGCGGGCAGCTACTGGTACACCGCGTGGACGGTCGCCAACCGCCCCGAGCTGAAGTGACCCCTTGGGGGAGCGGTGGGAAGGCCGGCGGGGGCCCTGGTTTGACCGGTACGAGGCCGCCCCATATGATCGGGGTCCGGGCGGTCGTCCCGGTCGCGGCCGATAGCCGCAGGAAGCGAGCCTTTGGAAGAGGGGAAGCTCGCCCCGTCCGACGCGGAGCTCATCGAGCGATGCCTGCGGAAGGACAACGCGGCGTGGGAGCTGGTGGTCGCGCGTTTCCGGCGCAAGGTCTTCCACATCTCCTACAAGTTCACGGGCAAGCACGACGAAGCTGAAGATCTCACCCAGGAGATCTTCCTGAAGGTCTTCCGCAGCCTCGACAAGTTCCATCGTGACGCCGACTTCTCGACCTGGCTCTCGAGCGTCGCGCGCAACTACTGCATCGACCACTACCGGGCCAGCAAGCGCGAGAAGGAGGTGGTGGTGGAGGACGCTCTCGCCTACGACCTCGCCCCCGCCTCGTCGGGGAACCCCTACCGCGCCCTCGAGGACCAGGACCGACGAAGCCTGGTCCGACGCGGACTCGGGCAGCTGCCCGGGAAGCTGCGCGAGGCCGTGATCCTGCGCGACCTGCAGGGGTTGAGTTACCAGGAGATGGCTCTGCGGCTCGCCCTCCCCGAGGGCACGGTGAAGAGCCGCATCAACCGGGGCCGCGAGGAGCTCGCCCGGCTGCTGCTCCGCGCCCAGCAGCCGTCGCGCCGGGGCCCTGGACCACGCGTCGGGCGGCGGCGGGAGGTGAGGTGATGCAGCTCGCGTTCGAGTCGAAGGGCGACGTGACCGTCGTCCGCGTTCAGGAGGCCAAGCTCACCTACCCGGTGCTCTCCTCGTTCTTCGCCGAGGTGCGCCAACGGGTGGAGGCGGGAGCGCGTCAGGTGCTCATCGACCTCTCGGCGGTCGGCTACCTGGACAGCGCCTCCATCGGGTGCCTTATGGACGTGCACCGCCTGCTGCAGGAGAAGGGCGGAGCGGTGCGCCTCTCGGGCCTGCAGCCGCGCGTGGAGACGATGATCTCGATGACCGGCGTGCACAAGATCGTCCCCCTCGACCACGACGAGGAGGACGCTCTCGCCGCCTTCGCCGAGCGGCGGGGCGGCGGAAGATGAACGCCCTCCGCCTCTCGACCGGGCACGAGATCCCGCTCGACGGGGACCTGCTCGCCGTTCTGGAGGGCCTCTACCGCGAGGTGACCCTCAAGCGGCAGTTCAAGGGCTCGTTCGAGGACATGATGCGGGAGATCGAGGGCCTGGTGAGCCAGATGAGCCCGGAGGACCGCCGCCGGTACCTCGTGGAGAGCCTCTTCCTGAACTACAACACCTACGAGAGCGAGGTGCTCGACGCCTACGCGCGGCGCCTCACCGCGAAGAAGAGGGGACGGAGCCGGCCCTCGACGGGAGGATCGCGGTGAGGCGCCGTCTCGCCGTCCTCGCCGCAGCGACGCTCCTCGCGCCCGCGGCGGGAGCAGAGGACAAGGCTCCCCCGGCCCCGCGGATCCGGGTGGAGCCGGAGAGCTTCGACTTCGGCAAGACACTCCCGGGCAAGGTGCTCCGCAAGGAGCTCGCGATCCGCAACTTCGGCGACGCGACCCTCGTCATCGAGGGCGTGTCGACGACCTGCGGCTGCACGGCGGCGCTCACCGCGGAGAGCCGGGTGGCACCCGGCGGGTCCACCTCGCTCCGGATCACCTTCGAGACGCGCAGCTACTCGGGCCGGGTCGAGAGGCAGGTGCTCGTCCGGTCCAACGATCCGAAGATGCCGGTCCTCGAGGTCCGTCTGAGCGCGACG
>Ga0335082_10005369_pt1 | contig 14015 bp, 10 predicted proteins | sample Lox_Sample_41_FD_206718 | JGI IMG/M metagenome (GOLD analysis project Ga0335082, IMG submission 206718) | Soil microbial communities from Loxahatchee National Wildlife Refuge, Florida, United States - Lox_Sample_4.1 | ecosystem: Environmental > Terrestrial > Soil > Wetlands | place: USA...
CTTCACACAGCTCGCCGGAATGTTCGGCGGTTTCGCCGGACAGTTCACGGTCGGTCCGCTCGTGCACGGCCAAATTGCATGGCAGTCGTTCTGGATCTATGCCGGCCTGCTGCTTGCTGTAGTCGCGCTCTTCGTGCTGATCGTCACGCCGGGTCGCCACGAACCGGCACGCGGCTCCCTGCGGGCGATGTTCGCGCCGTACAAGGTCGTTCTGACAAATCCGCAATCCTATCTCTGCGGCTTCGTCGGCGGCCTGCTCTTCATGCCGACGAACATCGGCGACATGATCTGGGGCGTCCCGTTTCTGCACCAAGGCCTCGGCGTGGAGGCCGCGGAGGCGATTGCGCGGTCGTCCATGGTGCCGCTCGGATGGGTGATCGGTGCCCCACTGCTCGGCTACGTCGCGGATCGGATCGGGCGCCGTAAGCCGGTGCTGTTCGGAGGGATCGCCCTCATGCTGCTGTCCCTCATCGGCATCGTCTATACGCCCGGCTTCCTGCCACCCTATGTCGGAGGTCTCGCCTTTGGCATCGGCTCCGGCGCGGCAATGATCCCCTACACCATGATCAAGGAAGTCAACCCGGACAATGTGAAGGGCAGCGCGACCGGCGCCATGAATTTCCTGGTGTTCAGCCTCAGCGCCTTCCTGGCACCCGCGTTCGGCCTCATCCTGGTCCGTCTCTCCGGTGGACAGCCGCTAGCACTAGAGACGTTTCAGGCGGCCGATTTGATTTGGGCCGCGGCCATCGTTCTTGCCTTCATCCTGACGCTGTTCCTACGCGAGACCGGTGCCAAGGCGCGATGAGTGCCACTGGCATTGGCTGCAACCTTTCGACCGATCGGAGGCTATCGATGACTTTGATCCCGAAGGACATGACCCCGATCTACAAGGCCACGATCGCCAAGGGCACGAACGCGATGCGGTGGCAGCGGGCCGCGTACGTCGATCTTCTGCCGCCCTGCAACCACGCATGTCCAGCGGGCCTGAATATTCAGGCTTGGTTGTCGCTCGCGCAGGCCGGCCGATACGAAGAGGCCTGGCGCAAATACATGGAAGACAATCCGCTTCCGGCGATACATGGACGCGCCTGTTATCATCCCTGCGAAAGCGCCTGCAATCGACAGTTCCTCGACCAATCGGTGGCGGTCCACTCGCTTGATCGCTTCCTTGGCGATCTCGCGATTGAAAAAGGCTGGACGATCCCGGCGGGCGCTCCGACCGGAAAGCGCGTCCTGGTGATCGGTGCCGGCCCGGCGGGACTGTCCTGTGCCTACCATCTGCGTCGGCTCGGGCACGAGGTCGAGATCCGCGACAGCAGCGAGGAGCCCGGCGGGATGATGCGATACGGCATTCCCGCGTACCGTCTCCCGCGCGAGGGAGTCGGCAAGGAGATCGCGCGCATCGAGGCGATGGGCGCGAGGATCCTGCGGAACCACCGGGTCACCGACGTTCTCGCCGAAAAAGCGCAAGGTCGCTTCGACGCCGTATTCGTCGCAATCGGCACGCAGGTCGCGAACCATCTCAACGTCCCGGCAATGGATGGCGGCAAGATGATCGACGCTATTTCGCTCCTGGAGCAGGCCGAGAGGGGCCGCGCGCCGATGCTTGGCCGCGTCGTTGGTATCGTCGGCGGTGGCAACACCGCCATGGATGCCGCGCGCGTCGCCAAGCGCTTGGGCGCGGAGGAAGCGGTATTGATCTTCCGTTTCGATAAGGCGCACATGGAAGCGCATCCCTATGAGGCGATGGAAGCCTTCGCCGAGGGCGTGAAGATCAAGTGGCTTTCGACCGTCAAGCAATTTGGTCAAGACGAAATGCTTGTCGAACGCATGGAGATGACGCCCGACGGTTCGGGGTGCGTCGGAACAGGGCAGGTCGAGAGGCTTAAGACGGATTCCCTCGTGCTCGCCGTCGGCCAGCATTCGGATGTTGAGTTTCTCAAGACTGTGCCGGGCATCGGGATCGGCCGCGGTGAGGTGATCGAAGTCGATGCCTCCATGAGCACCGGACATCCGGGCATCTTCGCCGGCGGCGATCTGATCGGCGGCGCACGCACGATGACCACGGCCGTCGGTCACGGAAAGAAGGCCGCGCGCAATATCGACGCCTTCCTCCGCGCCGAGACCTATGTCAGGCCGGCGAAGCACCCGCTGGTCTCCTTCGAAGCGCTCAACCTGCCGGTCTTTCTCGATGCGGCGCGTAGGGAAGCCCCGGAAGTGCCGGTCACCCAGCGCAAGGGCTTTGACGAAATCGCACACGGCCTGACTGAGCCCGAGGCTCGTTTCGAGGCGAGCCGCTGCTTGTCCTGCGGCAACTGCTTCGAATGCGACAACTGTCTGGCCGCCTGTCCGGAGCAGGCGATCGTGAAGCTCGGTCCGGGACGTGGCTACCGCGTCGACGACAACCTCTGCAGCGGCTGTGCCGTCTGCTTCGAGCAGTGCCCGTGCCACGCGATCGAGATGATCCCCGAATCGGCAGTGGCGACGGCCCCCGGACTGATCGGCGAGCCGACGATGCCGTCGAAGTTCAAGGTCCGCGCCTGACGCGCGGCGCTCGTGAAAGGAGTGCGCGAGACATGACAACAGCTCAACCCGCCGTCATGGACGGCAACACCGCCGCCGCCCATATTGCATATCGCGTCAATGAAGTCTGCGCGATCTTCCCGATCACGCCGTCCTCGACGATGGCCGAACTTGCGGATGCCTGGGCGGGGGAAGGCATCAAGAACATCTGGGGCGAAGTGCCGGTCGTTCAACAGATGCAGTCCGAAGGCGGAGCCGCGGGAGCCGTCCACGGTGCTCTGCAAAGCGGCGCGCTGACGACGACCTTCACGGCCTCGCAGGGCTTCCTGCTGATGCTGCCCAACATGTACAAGATCGCCGGCGAGCTCACCTCGTGCGTTTTCCATGTGGCCGCCCGGGCGGTCGCGACCCAAGCGCTTTCGATCTTTGGCGATCATTCCGACGTGATGAGCGCCCGGATGACGGGATTCGCGATGCTGGCGGCCTCTTCCGTCCAGGAATCGCATGATCTCGCCCTCGTTGCTCAGGCGGCGACGCTGGAATCGCGCGTGCCGGTCATCTTCTTCTTCGATGGCTTCCGCACCTCACACGAGGAAAACACGACCACGCTCATCCCGGACGAGCAGATCCGGGCGATGATCGACGAGGATCTGGTGCGCGCCCATCGTGCCCGCGCACTGTCGCCTAATCGTCCCGTGCTGCGCGGAACGGCGCACAATCCGGACACCTTTTTCCAGGCGCGGGAGGCCGCTAACCCCTTCTACGCGAAAGTTCCCGGCATCGTGCGGAAGGCAATGGATCGATTGGGCGCGCTGACCGGTCGTCGATACCACCTGTTCCGCTACGCCGGCCATCCGCAGGCCGAGCGCGTCGTTGTCGCCGTCGGCTCCGCCGTCGAAGTCCTCGATGAGACGGCCGCTTGGCTCTCGGCCAATGCAGGTGAGAAGGTTGGCGTGCTGCAGGTCGTGCTGTATCGGCCGTGGGATGGCGACGCATTTCTCGCCGCCATGCCTAAGAGCGCCAAAGCGGTCGCTGTGCTGGATCGTACGAAGGAACTTGGGGCGCCGGGCGAGCCGCTCTACGTCGACGTGCTCTCGACCTATGCCCAAGCTACCGCGGCCGGGAAGCTCGCGACGATTCCGACTATCATCGGTGGCCGCTACGGCCTTTCCTCCAAAGATTTCGATCCGCCGATGGCGAAGGCCGTATTCGATGAACTGAAGAAGCGCGAGCCGAAGCACGGCTTCACGGTCGGGATCACCGACGATGTCTCGCACACCAGCTTGCCCGTCGATCGCGGTTTCGATGTTGAAACTCCCGACACCGTGCGCGCGCTGTTTTATGGACTCGGTGCGGACGGAACAGTCGGCGCCAACAAGAACTCGACGAAGATCCTGGCGTCCGAGCCGGGTCGATATGCGCAGGGGTACTTCGTCTACGATTCCAAGAAGTCCGGCTCATATACGATCTCCCATCTGCGCTTCGGTCCGAAACCCATTCGTGCGCCCTACCTCCTCAAGTCGGCAAGCTTCATCGGCGTGCACAAGTTCGATTTTCTGTTCAAGATCGACACGCTCGGCGTTGCTGCCAAAGACGGCACGTTGCTCCTCAACAGTCCCTTTGGCCCGGACGAAGTCTGGAACGAATTGCCACGTGAAGTGCAGAAGCAGATCATCGTCAAGAGGCTGAAACTATACGTCATTGATGCGTCGAAAGTCGCGCTCTCGCTCGGTCTGGGATCGCGCACCAACACCATCCTGCAGACCTGCTTTTTCGCGCTGTCTGGCGTGATGCCGCGCGACGAGGCGATTGCGGCGATCAAGAAGGCGACGGAAAAGACGTACGCTCGCAAGGGCAAGGAGGTGATCAAGAAGAACTTCGAAGCCATCGATGCCGCGCTGGCCAACTTGTTCGAGGTCAAGGTGCCGGCTGCTGCCACCGGCGACCGGGTCCAATGCAAACTCGTGCCCGACACGGCGCCTCAATTCGTCCGCGACGTCACCTCGGTCATGCTGGCCCTGCACGGAGACGATCTGCCGGTAAGCGCATTGCCGGTCGACGGCACTTACCCGACGGCAACGACGCAATACGAAAAGCGCAACATCGCCGAGGAGGTGCCGATCTGGGAGCAGGACCTCTGCATCCAGTGCGGACAATGCGCGGTCGTCTGCCCCCACAGCGTCATCCGCGCCAAGTACTACGACGAGCACCGTCTCGCTGACGCGCCGGCGGATTTCAAGGCCGCCCCCATCAACGCGCACGGCTATCCCGAGTCGCGCTACACGCTCCAGGTCTATGTCGAGGACTGCACAGGCTGTGGCGTATGCGTCGAAAACTGCCCGGCCCGCAGTTCCGAGGATGCGAGCATTCGGGCGATCAACATGAAACCCCGACTCGAGCATCTCGAGACGGGCCGCCGGAGCATCGAATTCTTCGAGAAGCTGCCTTGGGCGGACCGCACCCGCGTGAACTTCGCCAATGTGCGCGGCGTCCAGTACCTTCAGCCGCTATTCGAATTCCCCAGTGCCTGCGCGGGCTGCGGCGAAACACCGTACCTCAAGATGCTGTCGCAGCTCTTCGGCGACCGGTTGCAGATCGCGAACGCCACCGGATGTTCCTCGATCTACGGCGGCAATCTGCCGACCACGCCTTGGGCAAAAAACCCCGACGGCCGGGGGCCGGCGTGGTCGAACTCCTTGTTCGAAGACAACGCGGAATTCGGGCTCGGTTATCGCCTGGCGATCGACAAGCAGACCGAACTCGCCCGTGCGCTTGCGCTCAAGCTTGCGCCGCAAATCGGCGAGGATCTCGTTCGCGCGCTGCTCGGCGCGCCGCAGATCACCGAGGCGGATTTCCGGATCCAGCGCGAGCGTGTCGCCGCTCTGAAGGAGAAACTCGCGCCAATGAGCGGCGACGAGCCCGCCAACCTTCTCGCGCTTGCCGACTTCTTCGTGCGGCGCTCGGTTTGGCTCGTGGGCGGTGACGGCTGGGCGTATGACATCGGATACGGCGGCCTCGATCATGTCCTTGCCTCAGGCCGCAACGTCAATGTCCTCGTTCTCGACACCGAAGTGTACTCCAACACCGGCGGCCAGGCGTCGAAGGCGACGCCGCTCGGGGCCTCCGCCAAATTCGCCGCCGCCGGAAAACGGGTTCCGCGCAAGGACCTCGCGCTGATGGCGATCGCCTATGGCAACGTCTACGTCGCGCAAGTCTCAATGGGTGCCAACAGCGAACAGACACTCATCGCGATGCGGGAGGCGGAGGCACATTCCGGACCATCGTTGATCCTTGCCTATTCGCAGTGCATCGCGCATGGGACCGACATGCGGTTCGGGATGAAGCAAGCGGCGCGCGCAACCGCGAGCGGTTACTGGCCGCTGTTCCGTTTCGATCCGGCCATGAGGCAGCGCGGCATGAATCCGTTTCGGTTGGATTCGACGCGGCCGCGCATCTCACTCGAGGACTACCGCTCCAACGAGGTGCGATTCACCTCGCTGACGCAGACGCGGCCCGACGAAGCGCGCCACATGCTGGCCCAGGCGCAGCTCGAGCTTCAGGAAAAATACCGGCTCTACGAGGATCTGGCGGCTCGCGACGGCAGTCGCTTCCACCCGCATTGGGAGGAAGCCTGACATGAAGAGTCTTGCCAGCGGCTATCTCGGCCTTGACCTGGCGCATCCGATCATCGCTTCGGCGTCGCCGCTGACCGCAACCTTTGACGGCATGCGACGGCTTGAAGACGCGCATGCCGCGGCCGTGGTGATGGCCTCGCTGTACGAGGAGCAGATCCGGGCCGAGGATGCGGACTACGCGATGTTCACCGAGCACGCGGCCGGCTGCCATCCCGAAGCAGCGACCTATTTTCCCGAACTGCCCGATTACCGGCACGGCGGTTCGGGTCACCTCGAGACGGTGCGGCGTGCGGCGGAGGCGCTCGATATCCCGGTGATCGCCAGTCTGAACGGCATCAGCGATGATGGCTGGCTCGACTTTGCCGTCCAACTCGAGCAGGCCGGCGCCGCCGCGCTCGAGCTCAACCTTTGTCTTCTGCCCACCGACTTGGCCGTGAGCGGGATGGACATCGAGCATCGCTATCTCGACATTGTCCGTCATGTGAAGGCCAAGGTGAAAATCCCGGTTTCGGTCAAGCTTCCGCCGTTTTTCAGCGCCGTGGGCAATTTCGTTACTCGACTCGAATCGGTCGGCGCCGATGGGGTGGTGCTCTTCAATCGCTTCTTCCGGCCCGATTTGGATCTGGAGTCGCTGAGCGTCAAACGCGAAGTGGCGCTGTCGACTCCCGCCGATGTCCACTTGCCGCTCACCTGGATCGCTTTGCTGTCTCGGCGCGTCAAGTTGTCCCTCGCCGCGGGTACGGGCGTTGACAGCCATGTCGAGGTCGTGAAGTTCCTCGTCGCCGGCGCCGACGTCGTGGCCGTCACGTCGGCACTGTTGCGACATGGCCCGGAGCACATGACGGCGCTGGTCGACGGTCTGGAGCGCTGGCTCTCGCAAACCGCATTCGCGTCCGTGGCCGAGATCCGTGGTCGTCTCGATGGGACGCATGTCGACCGGGCCGACATGTTTTTGCGGACCCAATACCTGCGCGCGCTTTCCGACTACGCGCTGCACCATCACCCGGTCGGGACCGTGGCGCCTTAGCGACGACGGTGCGCAAATGCGGGTCGCAATGCTCAGCGCGAAGAACTACGAGCGCACACTGCTTGATGACCAAAACGCCCTTCACGGACACGAACTCGTCTATTTTGATGCACTCCTCGCATCCGGTACGGTATTTCTGACGGGGTTTCCGGCCGTCAGCGTTTGCGTAAACGATGTCGTCGATGGAGATGTGCTGAAGAATCTCGCCGCGGGCGGTACGAAGCGCTAAAGTCCGGCCAGCTCGGAGGGATCGCAATCGACGTTTACGAGCAAGAGGCCAGTCTCTTCTTTAAGGATCTATCGAGTACAGTGATCCCGGACGACGTGATCCCAGCGCCTCGTCTCGTTCCCGAACGTGATCTTGACCGGGCACCAGGCGTTCTTCACTCTTCACGCGCGACGCGCTGGAAACAATTCTGAACATAACTCTAACAAGCATCTCAGATTTCGCAGCCAGCCGCCCGCTCGCGATCGAAATCAGAATGTGACCGCATGTGACCGTCGAAGCGTTTTGGCAATCTTTGAACGTGGATGTCGGGGGTAGTGTGGCTGGCGGCAGCGCAATGCGGCAGAGATGCGCACGCCGGCCGCGGCGAGGGTGCCGGTGAGGGCCGCCCTGCTCGGGCACTGACGGTTGCCGTGTGCCGATGATGTGGCGCAAGTAGCCTGGATCGGAGCCGCCGGTGCGGATCGCCGACAACGATCCGTCCTGCTGTCCGGTGGCTCCGGCAAGTGGCTCATTCACGAGAGCGCGTAAGTCTAGATGCGGTCAGATCTGGTCAGATTTTATTTTGAGATCACGTATGATCTGACCGAGCTTAATTAAACGCACCCCGACACCGCCTTCGCTTTCGGTTACGACCGCGCCAATTCGGCTGACCATATGGTCGATCGCTTCGTTTCCATAAGCATAAACGACTTGGAAATATGTAATACCTGTACTGGCCGCAAGCTCCGCAAAGCGCTCTAAAAGGCAGGTTCCGATTCCGATCGCTTGATAACCATCCAGGACAGCCAGTGCCACCTCCGCTACATTGGAATCCGGACTGAGGCGGATGGCGCAGCCCACTCCTACATTGTGCCATTGCTTCTCATGTAGAATGGCGGCCATCAGTCCGATGTGATCAAGCTGGTCGAGCTTGGTTAGATAGTCCAGCTCCGCGTTTGAAATGGACAGGCGCCCATGGAGGAAGCGGGCTTGACGCGAACGGGCAGAGAGAAGCCTCATTCCTACGGCGAGAACGTCACGGTCAGTTGGCTGGAGAGCACGGATCGATAGTCGCCTTCCGTCAAGGAGTTGTTGTCGAATGGTTGCAAAATGCCGAATGACGTTCACTCGGCGCGGCGGCCAAGCGGAAGGCGAGTTCGACCAGGGTTTCCGCGAGCACCCACAGGCGCCAAGTGCCGGAGTGGGCGATCACCTCGGGTATGGCGTCGGCCCCGAGCGCGGGGGGCCAAGAGCCATTCGGCTTCTTTGATCCTATAGGGCAGCATGATGAAGCTCCTGCGCCAACGCTAGGCGGCCAGCGGCCGCTCTTCCGGGAAGCCGGGGCGGCCGTGGCGCACGGCCTCGGGAATGCCGGCGCGGCTCAGGCCGAGATCCTTGAGGTCGGCATCGCTGTAGGCCTCCAACTCGGCGACGGCGGCGGCATAGTCCACCTCGGTCAAGGGGTGGGCGAACTCCACCCGGCCGAGGCCTCCGGCCGGTTCGACCGGAGGCCGCCAGGGCCAGGCGCGGACGCCACGTTTCAGCAGCTCGCGTGAGAATCCCATATCGGCGAGAGTTCGGACGTCAAACTTCAACAGCCTCTCCCGCAGGCGCGAACGTTCAATCCACGTCAGCAATCTGAATACTAGCCACACGGCATTAACTCCCTGATTCACTATATTCCACGGTCTGGCCTCCGGGGACCGGGTGGAAGACAGAAGTCCGAGCCGCAAACGAGCGATGGTAGCGCGCTTGACGCAATGACGAAGCGCGCGGACGAAGGGGCGCCATGCATGGTATCGCTCCCTCCTTCGACGCGACTGATGCTCCTTGATATAGTGACGTTGGCGTAACGACACCCGCGTCGTCTTGCCGTGGCCTTTGGAATCTTGCGGAAAGTGCTGCTCTCCAGGCTGAGCGCGGCGCGGTTTGGGTCAAGCGGGCCTCCGCGATCCAGCTGCTGCAACGCTCGAACCGGACCGAGAGCGGCGGCGCGGTCCGGTAGACAGCGCAGCGTTGCACTAAAGTGGCATTCACCCTGCTGTCCACTGTTGGGCCGCTGATTTGACTGGTGCTCAGGTCCGCGGAATTGTAGCGAGAGAGACGGAATGGCTTGATCGGCCATCCCGTCTTCCCCATCAGTGCACCGCCTCGCCCTCCGCCGGCTTCTGCCCCTCCGTTCACGGCAGGATCGTCAAGCACGCGAAGATTGGCGCAAGGGCATCCCTATCAAGGCAAGATCGCGCAAGCGCTGCATGCTGACACCGCTTAAGTGTTCTGTCGTGATTCTTGCGCAAAGCGGATGGCAGTGTCATGCGGCGAAATGACCTAACCAAGTCTTCACATATAGCGCGACCCATCACCCGCATTCAGGAGGTGCTCTTCATCGCTTCAGCATTCGTGGTCGGCGGGGTGCTCCAGATACTCGTGCTCCTGCACCTTAGCGTCGTCCTCGAAACGGGACTGGCAAGCTTCATCGCCGCAATCGAGTAGCGGTAGGGGCGATGGTCAATACGCTATTTGGATCCGAAATGGACTCGGTGACGCAAGAACATCGCCGGCGGAAGCTGCATGACGATGTGCGCCAGTGACGAGACACCCGAGCGTGCCATCGCCGGCAGGCTAGTATCTCGGAGACGCATCCCGATGCGCTGTTGCACGAGGGTTACGATCGAAGCCGCCAGCGCTGACACTTGCAGATGTGTGACGACCGCCTGCCACTGGATGTCGAGCTGATGCACGCCGACGTAGAAGCAGAAGGGACACTGTGTATGAGTTGGAGCAGAGGCAGCATAAGGAATAGAGCCGTATACTTTTCGGCGGCGGCGATGCTGGTCCTATTCGCATTGGGTGGCTGCGAGCACGGCCATCTCTCCTTCGACCAGTCGTCGGGGACCTTTAGCCTTCCGATCGGTGCCGGAAGTAACCTGTCGCCATAGCGCAGATGCGATTGTCCTACGATGGGTTCTCGCAAGCTACTGCCAAAGGTTCACAGATTGGCCACCCTCTATACTGACCGACCAGGCGGCGATGGAACTGATGGAGACGGCGCTGCGCCGTGGGAGTCCAATCGCAGCAGTTGACTTGGCGCCGGCCGGCCGCGAGTCGATCGTCGAGACGCCGCTACATAGACCTACACTAGCGGCTCTCTAGTGATGCGCTGTCTTGGTATGCACTAAGACGGGGAGAACGCATACTGATAGGGTTGCTCGTTTGGTCAATGGTCATCAATCGCGTTTTGTCACTGAGGTAGTCGGGAGGCTACGATATGGCAATCTTCGACGGCAAGAGCACGCACTACACGTCTGCAGTTGATCGGGCGACGGGGACTCCAACAGTCAAGGGCCTGCGGGCGCTCCCGGCCTATGCTGCGATCGCCAACGGCGTTGACTGGCGACGTCTCGGCCGTGCTCGATACATGTGCGCCTTGCGCACGTTCTGCACCGCCCTCTTCCTTGTTGCGGCCTTTGCCTTCGCGCAGCCGACTGCCGCCGCCGGCGATGCCAATCCCGCCGCATCCGCATTCATGCAGAAGCTGGGCAATGACGCCATCGAGGAGCTGTTCGACTCGACGATCTCGCGGTCAGAGCGCGAGGTACGCTTCCGCCGGCTGTTAAACGATCATTTCGACATGGCGGCGATTTCGAAGTTCGTCCTCGGTCGCCACTGGCGTTCGGCCAGCGAGGCACAGCGCTTGGAGTTTCAACAGCTGTTCGTGGACTTTATCGTCCGTTCGTATTGGGTGAGCTTCAGCGAGGAGCTTCGCGGCGTAGCCTTCACGGTCACGGGCTCCAGCGCCGGCGGCGATGGAACGATCCTTGTACACACTAGTATCGCCATGCCCTCGTCCGAAAACATCCGCGTCGATTGGCGACTACGCGACTCCGACGACAATTTCCCCATCGTCGACATCATCGTCGAGGGTATTAGCATGGGCGTGACCCACCGCTCGGAGTTTGCCTCGGTCATCCAAAGCCGTGGTGGCGTCGATGGCCTCATCGAAGTCCTGCGGACGAAAAACCTGCAGTCGGCCAGCAACAGCACCGAGCCGTAGCGCGCGGCGGGCGACACGACTGAGACGTTTCTGGAAAGATCAGGATAGATCGGTGTTACTGGTTCGGCGACCTCGATGTCGAGCCTGAGCAGAGCAACTCACCGGCGTCAGGCAATGCAACATGCACTCGACCATCTCTAATCTTCGGTGAGGTGATGACACGGCTCGCGTTTTTTTGACCTCATTCATTCATTCATGCGGGATGGGCGACACGCTGGCCAGCCGGTCGGGCTTTTACTCAGGAACCAATTCTGACACCACACGACCTGATAACCTACTGGCCGTGACAGTCGACTGTGAAGAACTCGAATAGTGACGCGCATGTGTCCAGCGACATTTGGCGGGGGTGATGGAACATCGCGTTGGAGATGACGCGTCTTCCCCGCCAGTGGCATTCGGAGTGTCCTCCGCCGACCACCTAAGCATCTCTCAGATCGAACAGTTTACGCAGCCGCTCGGAGAACCAGGTTCTTAGGCCCGTCGCTGACTCGGTCGGCGGTGGCTCGGCTGTGGTCACTGCGCGACCGGCGGCTTGCCGTTGAGCTAGTGCACGGCTGAGTTCGTGGGCGATTTGTGGCCTCGCCTTCAGAATTGGCGCAAGGTCCTGTTTTGCGAGTTCATACACGATGCACGGAGCGAGCGCGGAAATCCTTGCACCGGCACGGGCTCCCGTCAGCAGGCCGATCTCTCCAAAGTGATCACCTGGTCCAAGGCGAAGCAGCTCTGTGTCGATGGGGCCTTCCCCCCGCGTGACCGAGAGAACGCCGCTGCCAACAAGATAAAGGGATTGCAGCACCATGGCCGGCTCAACCAATATAGCGCCTTGCTCGTACGACGCTTGTTTCAGCTTACCTGCAATCTCAGCTCGCTCGTTCGGCATCAAGCTATCGAAAGTTCCTACGAGATCGAGAATTCTGGCGGCGGGTATCATTTCTGCTTTCAGAGCACCCTCGTCGGAATCACCATCTGGTGCATCCAGGGGAGATGCCAGATGCATCCCGGCGGCGGCTAGGTGCCGAAAGATCAGATCGAACAGTTCATTCTGGGCCCTGGTAGTGGAACCAAGCTGCTGGACAAAGAATGTGATCTGGAATTCCGTGTGGGCTGCATCGATGGACAACACACGAACGCTCGGCTTCGGAACCTCCAGAATCAGTCGGGAGTTGAGGACTGCCAGCTTTAGCATACTTACGCCGGTTGCTGGTGGCGTCGCTTCGAGCTTAATCGCTATGGTTATCCCGTGAATGCTGGACGGAAAGCTGGCATTCACGATACGCGACTTTGCGATAGTGCTGTTTGGCACGATTGCGAGGTCTCGCTGCGCGGTCAGGACGTGCGTCGCACGCCAATTCATTTCGATAACTTGGCCCTCCGTGCCTCCATCGAGGCTGATCCAATCACCTGGCCGGTAGGGCCGAGTGAAATTAAGCACAAGGCCTGAAAACACATCGTTCAGCGTACTCTGAAGCGCAAGACCGAGAATGATCGCGATCGCGCCGGAGGTCGCCAGGAGGCCTTGGACAGGGAGGCCGAAGACATAGGCAATGATGGCGAAGATCGCAGCGACATAAATGACGCCGGAAAGAAGATCCTGAACCAGTTTCCCCTCGCGCGGTCGGCGTTCGAACACCACAACGCTACGGAGTATGCTGTCCAGGAACCAGGCCACCCAAAGCCACCAGCCGATCTTTACCGCTCCGGCGACGGCATCACGAAGGGGCGTGTCGGACGAATGCAGCGGCTGATTTGGGAAAATTCCGCCATGCAGAAGAAGCACAGTCAATAAAACAAAGAATATGATTCGAGCAATTGTTCGCGCGATTGAGTGCTTCTTGAACAGGAATCGAATGACGAGTATGCCAACTGCCATAAGGGCAAACGCTTCGACGAGGGGATCATGTGCAAGCATCTCGGCGCCCGTCAGCAAGTCGGTCATCTTTTCTATTCCCTCCACAGTACGCGCCTGACGTCTCGGATCACCTCGAAATGAGTGAGGCGATGCTCGGAGTCCGTCGCAAGAACACATGTGATGCGCGAGCGGAGCGTCTTGTCGCGCGCAGCATGGGCGAAGCATTCCGGCCAGCGCCGCGCGCGGATCTTCAATGAGCGAGCCCGACGCTTGATCATTTCCGTGAGATTTAAATGTCGGATTTTATGCACTAGGCTGCGTACCCTTGAGACTGGTGATGGCGGCGGCGATGTCGCGGCTCAAGGCCTCGAGGTTGCGACTCATTGCAGCAACGAAACCGTCGTATGGGCGCGCCGCATCGGCTTGGCCGGTGCCGATATTGCGCGATTTGTCCGCCGCCGTCGTGGCTCCGGTGTCGCGATAACTCGAGCGCCGCATCAGCATCACCTTGTCGCCCTTCGGATTGACGATGCTCCAGAAGACACTAAGCAGGCTACTGCCATCGACGTCCTCCTCAAAATGCGTCACATCGACGGTCACCTGGTAATCGATCGGGACCTCGTCCTTCCAGGGATAGAGGGAGATGCGATCGGTCTTGAGCAGACTCGATAAGTTGGCCGCCAATGCGCGGGTGATATTATCGTTCAGGTCGCCGCCCC
>Ga0335082_10005370_pt1 | contig 14013 bp, 11 predicted proteins | sample Lox_Sample_41_FD_206718 | JGI IMG/M metagenome (GOLD analysis project Ga0335082, IMG submission 206718) | Soil microbial communities from Loxahatchee National Wildlife Refuge, Florida, United States - Lox_Sample_4.1 | ecosystem: Environmental > Terrestrial > Soil > Wetlands | place: USA...
GCGGGCAGCTTCAACATGACCCGCTGGGGCGACGGAGACAGCTTCATCGTCAACTATATCGGCCATCCGATGGAAGGCGCGGTCTACGGCTATATTTTCGTCAACAACGATCCCCGCGGCCGCACCGCGCGATTCGGTAAATCTTCCCAGTATTGGTATAGCCGTCTGCGCGCCATGGCCTGGGCGGCGGCCTGGGAAGCCTATTTCGAAATTGGCCCGGTCTTCAGTGAAGCGGCGATCGGCAACGAGGGCGGCTACACGTATGTGCCCGGTTGCGGCCTCTATCCGTGCAACAAGTTTCCGGGCAAAACGTTCAAGCCTCCCACAAACAATACGGGCTGGGTGGATTTCGTCATTACTCCGGTCGTGGGCGCGGGCTGGATGATTCTGGAAGACAGCATTGAACGCGAGCTCGTCGATCGCATTTCTCACGGCGACCAGTCTTTGAAATGGCAGATGCTGCGTGCTGGCCTTGCACCCGCACGATCGTTTGCGAACATGTTCGCGGGCCATCTGCCGTGGTATCGCTTCCCGGAAGATGGCTCATTCACAGGACCGTTTGGCCGTCCTATCCAGCCGAAAGAGCGGCCAGCGTGGAAAGACGATCCGCGCTTCGGCCTGGGCATGCAGTTCGTTTCGATGGAATTTCCGCGAGACAGCCAGACCTGCCAGAATTGCCGCCAGTTCTACTCCGGATACGGTTTTGACTTTACCTACCGGCTCGCGAAGTATGCGTGGTTCGATTCGCAGGCCAACTTCTACCCCGGCTCCGGCTCTTACGGCAAGAATGGCGGCGTGCAGGAGGGCCAGATCGGTTTCAAGTTCGGCCGCTCCATCGGGAACTGGGGAATTTATTCGAACCTGCGCAACGGATTCCTGCATTACGACAAGGCTCTTGTGCCGGGTAGCGGTTCCGTGTACGAATCCACCTGGCGTTACGCCCTCGATCTCGGCGGCAGCGTGGAATATGCGGCGTCTCGCAATTCCGTGATCCGCATCAACGGCGGGTCGAAATTCATCCACTGCCTGCAAGCGTATGCCGATCCCAAGCAGCCTCCCGTCAGCGTGATCTCCGACGATTACTACTCCTTCGTCGGAAGCGCTTACTTCACCACGGGCTACGTCTACCGCTTCTAGTCCTCTTACTCTTCCTTGAGCGCCAGCACCGGATCCACTCGTGCCGCTCGTCGCCCTGGAATCCAGCAGGCCAGCAACGCCGCAAGCACCAGTGCCGCCATCGTTCCTGCATACACGGCGGGTGAAAGCGCCCGGACTCCAAATAACAGACTATCCAGCAGTCTTTCCAACGCCAACGCGAGGACAAGTCCCACGCCCAGTCCGATCACGCCCATCTTCATGCCGCGGCCAACGATCAATCGCATGACGTCGCTCGGGCTTGCCCCCACAGCCATGCGTACGCCGATTTCCCGGGTCCGCTGCGTGACCGCGTAGGCGAGTACGCCGTAGATGCCCACGCAAGCGATCACCAGGGCCAGGCCGGCAAAGATTCCCAGCAGGACCATCGGCCGCTTCCGGTCCGCCACGCTGGCCTCGATGATGTCGTCCATACTGCGCACACGGGCGACGGGTTGCTCACGGTCCACGGTCCACACGGCGGTTTCCACGGTCTTTGCCAGTTGCATAGGTTTTTGTCTGGTGCGCACGACCAGGTAGTCCGCGCCCGGAGCCTTGACCTGCTGGGTGGACAGATAGACGGCTGGCTTCATGCCCAAAAGCAAGCCGCGCTCCCGCACGTCGGCCACGACTCCCACGACCCGCCGCCACGGGTCCTTCTCTCCGCCGACTCTCATGTACTTCCCGACCGCACTCTGGCCGGGCCAGTGACGCTTCGCCAGAAACTCACTGACCACAACGACCGGCTCGCCGCTCTCCACATCCGTCCCTTCCAGGGATCGCCCGTCAATCACCCGAGCGCCGACCGCTTCCAGGTACCCGGGGGTCACTTCGCGATAGAGAGCGTCATTGACCTGGCCCGGCTGCAAAGGCGGCTCGCCTTGCACGAGGTATCCGTTTGTATCGCCGTCCGACGTGAACGGCGCATCCGAAGAGAATCCCGCGCTCTCGACGCCAGGCTTACCCTTCAGCTGCTCCAGCACATCGCGATAAAAGTTTCGCTTCTTCGCGTCTGAGTCGTACTTTGGTTGCGGCAACGGCAAGATCTGCACGAGCAGATGATCCGGGCGAAATCCCAAATCAACCTGGCGCAGATTCCAGAGCGTCTGAATCATGAGCCCGGCGCCAACGAGAAGCGCAAACGCCATTGCGAATTGACCCGCCACCAGCGTGTCGCGGAAGCGCGTGCTCGCCCGCGACTCTCCGCTTCGGCCACCCTCCTTCAGGGCGTCTTGTAGTGACAAGCGCGTTGCCCGTAGCGCCGGCACCAGTCCGAACAAGATCCCCGTGGCCACGGAGATTCCCATAGTGAAAGCCAGCATCTTGCCGTTCAGGGTGAATGTTGCGCCGGCCATCTGCTCTGGCACGAGTTTTCCAAGGGCGTGCCAGCAAAGTTCACCCAGCCACAATCCCAGCCCACCGCCCACAATCGCTAGCAGCACGCTCTCCGTCAGTAATTGGCGGATCATTTGCCCGCGACTTGCGCCCAGGGCAATCCGCAACGCGATTTCGCGCTTCCTGCCGCTTGCCCGCGCCAGCAACAGGTTTGCCAAGTTCGAGCATGCAATCAGGAGCACGGCCAGAGAAGCAATCTGTAGCACCCACAGCCCGATTCGTGTGTCTCCCGCAAACTCCACTTGAATCGGCACGACAACGGCGCCCAGGTTGGTATTGGAATCCGGATACTGCTTCTCCAGCCCTTTCGCCACAGCCGTCATGTTCTGCTGCGCTTGCTCAGTGGTTACTCCAGGCCTCAGCCGGGCGACGACGGTCAGGAAGTGGCTCTCCCGTTTTGCCAGGACCTCCGGTGTGAAATATCCGGGCGCCCAATACTCCATTTCCTTGATCGGAAAATAGAAATCCCGTGGCATTACGCCGACGATCGTGGTGCTTTTCCCATCCATCAGGATCTTCTGGCCCACCACTGCCGGATTGCCGCCATAGCGCCGCTGCCACAAGCTGTAGCTGAGGACCACGAGCGCGCTGCGGGCGGCGTCCTCCTCCGCGGTCCAGCGGCGCCCGAGAACCGGGTCCTTTTGAAGCACGTCGAAGAAATTCGCAGTGACCGCTCCCCCCAGCACTTCCTCGGGTGCCTGGTCGCCGGTCAGGCTCGATCCCTGGTAACGCAACGCTGCCATATCCGTAAAGACCTGGTTCTGCCGGCGCCAGTCCACGTAGTTCGCGGGTGCCGGAGTGTTGTGCGCGAATCCGATAAACGACGCGTCTTCCCAGACGATGGCCAGGCGCGACGGCTCTCCGTACGGCAGGGGCCTCAGGAGCACCGCGTCCACCGCGCTGAAAATGGCGGTGTTTGCGCCAATCCCCAGTGCTAACGCCGCAATTGCAATCGCGAAGAATCCTGGATTTTGCCTGACCTGCCGCAGGGTGTATCTGATGTGTTGCGCGATGTTCATTGAGCTCACCTCGAGGGCATGGCTGCGCTCGCTTGAATGAATGGCCCCTTGGTGGAATAACGCATCCGGCGGCCAAATGTTCCGGAAAATGTGCCCTTTGGCCCCATGAATCACCCTCTTCCGCCTGTTAATTCCAGGAACTTTCGCTTGCCCGGCGGTGCCGTCCAATGCGCCACTCGCCGAACGACCCCTGGCGACCGTCCGGATTACCGTTTGGAACGTCTCACGCCGCACCCCCACCATCTTCGAGATTCCCGGGCTATCCTCTACTCACATATTCCGGTCGCCGCTTCCGACGGCACATCAAATCGAGGTGCACCATGCGTTCTCTCGCTCGCCCCACTGCATTCCTGACTCTGGCTCTCTTCCTTGCCTTCTGTGTCGTGGCCCAGCAGGGCGTTGTTTATACGGCCACGGTAATTCCCGCCATTGCGCAGTCTGGTGGCAGCACGAATGTCCGGATTCAAATCACCTCCTGGACCACCGATGCCGAGAAGGCACAACTCAAACAGGTTTTCACCAGGGATGGCTCTGAAAAGGGAATGGCGCTGCTTCGCTCCATGAGCAAGGGCTATATCAACGTGGCCGGTGCCCAGGGCCGCAAGATCTTCGCCGCGTATTCCCTGGAGTCACCGAACGGCAAGCGACTCATCGTCGTGACCGAACATATTCTGTCCGAATATGAAAAGACGCAGAATGTTCGCGCGGAAGACTATCCGCTCACGATCGCCAAGATTCAGTTTGACACGATGGGCCACGCGCAATCAGGCCAGGTGTACCCGGCCGCGAAAGTGAGCGTGACCCCTGAAGGCTTTGTCGATGTCGACACGCAAACGCCGAACACGGCTACGATGATCGACATCGCCCGTGCCAACTGATTGCGTCGGATTGATAGTATGCAACCGCTGAAGCTCGGCGAATAGGTTCTTTGGGCTTCATCGCTTCGCGCACGAGTCAGTTCATTGTCTTCGTTGGTCACGGCATCTTCCTCACGCCATTCTTTGGTTACGTCTTTACATCCTGCCGAAAAATCAATAACGTAAACCCGCTTTCCCAGGAGATCTCTCTGATGTCACGCCGCGCCTTGCTTGTCTTTGCCAGCCTGATCCTCTTTGCTTCTGTCTCGTTTTCACAGCCCCGCCGCAAAATTATTCTCGATCAGGATGCCCGTGGTCCCGCCACCACTGACCAGCAATCCATGTTGCTCGTGCTTCAGTCGCCTAGCGTCGACGTCCTTGGCATCACCATTTGCAGCGGCGATCAGTGGCGCGACGAAGAGGTGGCGCACACCCTTCGCATGCTCGAACTCACCGGGCACTCCGACATCAAGGTGTATCCCGGCGCGGTCTTCCCGTTGATCAACTCCAAAGAAGAAATTTCCCGTTGGGAAAAGCTCTACGGCAAGGTGACGTATCAGGGCGCGTGGAACGAACACGTGATCCACGCTGCGACCGGCTCCGCTCCCAGCGGTGCCTGGAACTCGGGCAAGTATCGCGGTCCGTACGAGGTTCCGAATCCCCTCCCCGAGGGCAATCCGGCTCTCAAGCCGGAAACCGAAGACGCCGCCCATTTTCTGATTCGCATGGTTCACCAGTATCCCAACGAAGTGACCATTTACGCCGGTGGACCGCTCACGAATCTCGCCCAGGCCATCTCTCTCGACCCGCATTTTCCCGAACTCGCCCAGGAACTCGTGGTTATGGGGGGCAGCATCGCCCCAGTTCTTCCCATGCAGTGGACGCAAGCCAATCGCCGTGAGTTTAATTTCTGGTGGGATCCCGAAGCCGTTCACATCACTCTGCGCGCGCCATGGAAGAAAATCACCGTGACCACTGTCGATATCTCCGTCAAAACCAGGTTCACGAAAGACATGATTGCGCAGGTCGCCAAATCCAACTCCCCTTCCGCCCAATACATCGCCAAGTGGGCCGACGAAGAATTCCTGTGGGACGAACTTGCCGCCCTGGCCTGGATCGATCCTTCACTCATCACCAAGGAAGAGTCCGTCTATATGGACATCGATATCTCCCACACGGCCGGCTACGGCAACACGCTGGTGTGGACCGAAGGCAACCAGCCAGGCCTCGGCGAGCGCCTGGTGCACGTTCAAGAAGATTTGAGCCTCGACAAGTTCAATCAGATGGTGATCGCCCTGTTCTCCAAGTGACCTGTCTCAGTGCGGACGCTGTCTGCCCTGTTCGCTTTGCGTCTCAAAACAAAGCGGGGCCTGCCCCTGGCAGGCCCCGCTGTCTTTCACCCAAAATTCTACTTACTGCTTCTCGTACACCTGTTCCGCTTTCACTTCCTTGCCGTCGACCTTCCCCTCCGTCTTTACTGTCGACGTCTTTCCATCCGCCGAAACCTCGGCTGCGACCTTTCCAATCTCCTTGCCACCCTTCTTCGTGTGACCCTCGATCTTGTGGTCGCTGACTTTCTTCAACGCAACGGTGTCCGCACCACCGGGCATTCCGTTACCGCTGACGGCCGAGTCCGAACCGTCCAGCTTCGTGGTGAAGCCGTAGGCGACTTTCGTCCCGTCAGCCGCCACGCCTTCGAAGGAATACTTGAGCGACCCGCCGTCCGCCGTCACGGTCCTGGTCAGACTTTTCGGTGCCGGTGCCCCTTCGAATTTCGACTTCGCTACGTTCAACTTCCACGTTCCGACGAACGCGGATTGCCCCATTGCCGGTCCGGCAATCACTGCGGAAAACATTACTACGGCCAACGCATACATCACTCGCTTCATTTAGAATTCCTCCGTCAATTCCGGTTCGGCCCTCGATCGCTGCTGCCGAACCGGCGGCGCATTATGTCTCTGCTGACCCCGATTTGCAACCAAGTTCGCCCCGCCCTGACCCCCGTGCCACAAACGCCTGCCGCGGCCCAGCGGACAATCAACCAGGCAGACCGGCATCCTCCCTCCCCAGGGCCCGCACCCTCACTTCATCGCCAACTCGCTTTGCATGTATCCAATCCACTGATGTTACGCATCGAATGTTTGCGGCTGCGGCCAGGTTGACGGCTTCGCCAACTCCGCGTAGCCTTACCCGGATATGTCGCACCTTCACCAGACCGGTGTTCAATCCACGCAGGCCTGCCCCTGTTGCTGCTGTTGTTGTCTGCCTGCCCGCTCTGGCCAGGGGTGCTTGCGAATCTAGCTCGACCTGATTCCAACGGATTTTGAAGCCCACGTGCCAGAGTGCCTGCCACGTGGGCTTTTTCTTTTTGTTCGCGTTGATGTCGCTTGCTGCACGGTTCGGGGATCGCTTCAAAGAGGGACCACTGCAATGTCCGAAGTCAAGGAAACCAAGGCCCAGCGCATCGAGCGCCTCAAACGCTCGAAGAACGCCTGGGACCATCTGGACGAGATTCGCGGCTTTGCGCGCGACGGGTACGCCTCGATCCCTCCTGAGTGGTTCGCCACATACTTCCGGTCTTGGGGCATTTACACCCAGGGTGACGGCCTGGGTGTTGTCGGCGGTTCGGGCGGAGAAGGGAAGGCCGTGCCCTTCTTCATGGTGCGAATCCGCATCCCCAACGGGCTGCTTACCTCGGAGCAGGTCCGCGAGATTGCCCGCATCTCCGCGGAACACGGCAACGGCGTTGCCGACTTAACGGTCCGCCAGAACGTCCAGTTGCACTGGGTCAAGATCGAGTCCATCCCCGAAGTGATCGACCGGCTTCGCGCCATCGGACTGACGACCACGGGTGCTTGCGGCGATGTTGCACGCAATATCACCGGCTGCCCGCTTGCGGGAGTGCATGCCCACGAACTCGCGGACATCACCCCGACGGTCCTCGCGCTGGACCGCGAACTCGGCGGCAATCCCGAGTTCTACAATTTGCCTCGCAAGTACAAGATCACCGTAACGGCCTGCCCCGACTGGTGCTCCTACCCCGAAATCAACGATATCGGCCTGACTGCCATGCATCGCGTTCGCCAGGGGAAGAAGGAACTGGGTTTCTCGCTGCGTGTTGGCGGAGGGCTGTCCACTCAGCCGCACCTTGCCCTTCGGCTCAACGCGTTCATCGAGCCCGGACAGGTCATCCCGGTCGTCCGGGCCGTCACCGAAATCTTCCGCGGCTCCGAAGCTCTGCGCCAGTCGCGCGACAAAGCCCGCCTGAAGTTCCTTTTCCTGGAACAGGGTTGGAGTGCAGAGTCTTTCCAGGCCGCCATCGAGTCCCGTCTTGGTTACACGCTGGAGCCTGGCGAGCCCGAACAGCTGCCCTCCCAGATTCATCGCGATCATCTAGGCGTCATTCCCCAGAAGCAACCAGGCCTGTTCGCCGTGGGGGCTTCCGTCATTCGCGGCCGGATCACGCCTCCGCAACTGACCCTCGCCGCCGATCTCGCCGTTCGCTACGGCGACGGCCGTGTCCGCAACACCTCGATGCAGAATCTGCTGCTCATTAACATCCCGGAAGCCAGCGTGCATCACGTCGTTCGTGAGCTCGACGCTGCGGGTCTACCGGTCGATTCGACCTCAGCCTTTGCGCGCGGTACCGTTGCTTGCACCGGCTCTGAATTCTGCAAGCTTGCTCTCACCGAGACCAAATCCTTTGCCCGCTGGCTCACGGAACAGCTCGACGAGCGCTTTCCCGGGTACGCCGAGGACCTTCGTTTGCACATCACCGGTTGCCCCAATTCTTGCGGCCAGCACTGGATCGCTGACATCGGCATCGAAGGCAAGAAGATCAAGCAGGACGGCCAGATGGCCGACGCCTATTATTTCTGCGTGGGCGGCAGTGTCGGCCAGATTGCCGCCATCGCGCGCCCGGTCGGCTATCGTTGCCTGGCCAACGAGGTCCCCACCGCTATTGCGCGCCTCCTGGAGCATTTTCACGCACGCCGCACGCCCGGCGAGCCCCTGCAGCATTTCCTTGCGCGCACGTCCACACCCGCCATTCGTCACATTCTTGCCGGAGATGTTTCCGCTGAGATTGCCGAGCGCGACCTCGCCGTCGCGTCCACCCCTCACTCTGTGGAGGACCGATGAGCCTGTTTCCCGCATTCCTCAAGCTCGAAAAGCGTTCCGTCCTCGTTGTCGGCGGCGGCGCTATCGCTACTTCCAAGATGCCCTCTCTACTGAACGCCGGCGCGCGCGTGACCGTCATTGCCCCGAAGCTTTCCTGCGACCTCGCCGAACTGGTCCGGAATCGCGACATCAGCTGGCTTCCCAAGCCCTTCGAGCCTTCGGACCTCAACGGAGTCTTTGTCGTCATTGCCGCCACCAACATCCGGGAACTGAACGCCGCCGTTTTTGCCGAGGCCGATCAGCGCAATATCCTTTGCAACGCCGTCGACGATATCGATCATTGCCACTTCTACTATGGCTCCATCGTGCAGCGCGGCGATCTACAGATTGCCATTTCCACGAACGGCAAGAGCCCCGCGCTCGCGCAACGCCTCCGAAGGGAATTGCAGGAGCAGTTCGGCCCAGAGTATGCCGCATGGCTCGACTGGCTGGGCGCAGCGCGGGAAGTGCTGCGCGCGCAATCCCCCGACCCCGAAACCACGCGGCGCTTCCTCCACCAGATTGCCTCCAAGCCCATGTTCGAGCGGTTCCTGCGCGAGTCCGTGGAATCCGTCGCCAAGGGAGCGCACTAGTGCCGCTTCCCGGTCACGTTTACCTCGTCGGCGCGGGTCCTGGGGATCCCGAACTGCTCACGTTAAGAGCGTTGCGCGTGCTTCAAAGCGCGGACATCGTGCTTCATGATTCGCTTGTGTCTGCCGAAATCCTCGCTCTGATTCCTTCCGCCGCCCAGCGAATCGACGTCGGCAAGCGCGCCGGCTTCCGGCTTCTCACTCAGGACGACATCAACTCCCTCCTGGTCGATGCCGCCGGCAAGCACGAAATCGTGGTGCGCCTCAAAGGAGGCGACCCGCTGCTTTTTGGGCGCGCCGCCGAGGAGATTCAAGCCCTTCGCCATGCCAAAATCTCCGTCGAAGTGGTGCCCGGGATTTCCGCCGCTTTCGCTTCCGCTGCGGCGGCGCAAGTCTCCCTGACCGATCGCCGCGTCGCCTCTCGCGTTCTGTTCACCACCTTCTCCCGTTCAGCGGAAGCCCGCCTGTTTAGCGGCGTCGACCTTTCTCCCGACACAACCGTTATTGTCTATATGCCAGGCCCGGACTATGCCGAAGTGTCCCATTGGCTTGTCGACGCCAACCTCGTGCCGGACACTCCGGTTCTGGTGGTGTCCAAGGCCTCGCAGCGCGATCAATCCACTCAGGCGACGACCATAGGCGGGCTTGCGAGTCTTGCGGCGCTTCCCGCACCGGCGCTTCTTATCGTTGGCCGGGTCGCCGCGCATTCCTCCGACTTTGCTGCGATCAACGAATTCGTCTCGCGCGCTTCGCACGAGACTTCATTCCCGCTTCGCATTTCGTGATGGACAAAAAGGAGAAACGCCAATGAGCAACAGTCCAGCCGCCGCCAGCAGCCGATCGAAACTCTCGCTCGACACCTGGGCGGTCCTCGTCGCCCTGGCCGCCGCAGCCCTGATCCGTTTCGGCGTCATACCGAAGATTCCGTGGTAGGCGGCATTCGAGCAGCCGTACTGAGCAAGTGGGCCCGAAGTTCTGATATCGCTCTTCTATTTTCGAATTTTCCAAAACGCGAGGATACTCATGGCAGACGCAATTGTTTTACCGCAGAATCCCCCGATCTCTCTCGGCGCCCGCTTCTTCCGCCTGATTCCGGGCGTGGCGTTGCTGGCCGCCATCGGCTTTGCCGGCAAGCTGCTCGAGAAGAACATCAATGCCTACAGCAAGGCGAACCATCTCACGTTTCCGAACATTGAGTACGTTCTTTGGGCCATTCTGATCGGGCTCGTCATCTCGAACGTTTTCGGGCTGGCGGAGATCTTCAAGCCGGGCGTGGCCACGTACGAATTCTGGCTGAAGGCCGGCATCGTGCTCCTTGGCTCACGGTTTCTGCTCGGTGACGTGGCGAAGCTTGGCGGCGTTTCGCTTGCGCTGGTTATCATCGAGATCGCGGGTTCGCTTGCGTTCATGACTTTTCTGGGGCGTCTCTTCGGGCTCCGGCCGAAGCTCACGAGCCTGCTCGCCGTCGGCTCAGCCGTCTGCGGCGTGAGCGCCATCATTGCCACCAAGGGCGCCATTGACGCCGATGACGAAGATTCCTCGTTCGCGATTGCGGCAATCCTCGCGCTCGGCGCGATCGCGCTGTTCACCTTCCCGCTCATCGGGCATGCACTGCATCTTTCCGACCAGGCGTACGGGGTGTGGGCGGGTCTTGCCGTCGATAACACCGCGGAAGCCACCGCCGCCGGGGCGCTATACTCAGACGCCGCAGCCAAACTTGCCGTGCTGACCAAGACCTGCCGAAACGCCCTGATCGGTTTCATCGTTCTGGGCTACGCCATTTACTGGGCCAGCCGTGGGCAGGCGCAGAACGTCACCAACAAGGCGGCGTTCCTGTGGCAAAAGTTCCCGAAGTTCGTTCTCGGCTTCCTGCTGGTATCCGTGCTCGCAACGGTTGGCTTCTTCACGAAGGACCAGAACGCTTCGCTGGCGAATCTGTCACGCTGGGCGTTTCTGCTGACCTTTGCGGGAGTAGGGCTGCGCACCAATTTCCGGGAGATGCGGAAGCAGGGGCTGCGACCTTTCGCGGTGGGTGTCATCGGGGAAGTCGCGATCGCATTGTTTACATTGGTGTTAGTGGTAGGGGCGGCGAGGCTGTTCCACTTCTGAGGGAGACAAGGTAACCATAATCGGGACCCCTGGTCCCCGGGGGTCCTGCAAAGCGTTGAAAAAACGTATGTTGGTGCTGCCTCCTGTCGATGTGGCGGAAGGAAAGAACTTAGCGGATTTTGTGATTTGCGCCGGGTGGGGTTGGCTGAGCCAAAGACTCCGAAGCTGCGTCCCCCAACCATCGCCACATATTATAATAGAATGGTTAGTATACTTCTGTGATAACCAGAAGTGTGTGCTGTGACTGTAAACACGCGGGCGAATTGTCGGCAGGCGCGTCGCGATCGGGATCCGAAACCGGCTTCAGAGACCTAGAACGGTCACCAGTTCCTTGACCGAAGCTGCGCTTTTCTGCAGGGCTGTGTTCTCTTCAGCGGTCAGCTTGATCTGGATGATCTCTTCGGCGCCTTTGGAGCCCAACTTCACAGGGACGCCGACGAACAAGCCTTTGATGCCGTATTCGCCGTCCAGATAGACGGCGCAGGGCAGGATCTTCTTCTTGTCCTTCAGGATCGCTTCGACCATTTCCACGGCCGCAGCCGACGGAGCGTAATACGCCGAGCCGGTCTTCAGCAGGTTCACAATTTCCGCGCCGCCTTTGCGGGTGCGTTCCACGATCGCGTCGATTCTCTCCTTCGGGAGCAAATCCGGTAGAGGAATACCGGCGACCGTCGAATACCGCGGCAGGGGCACCATGTCGTCCCCGTGGCCGCCGAGGACGAAGGAGTGAACGTTTTCCACGCTGACTTTGCACTCCATAGCGACAAACGCGCTCATGCGCGCGGAATCCAGGACCCCGGCCATCCCGAGCACGCGATTCTTCGGGAAGCCGGAGATCTTGAGGGCTGCCTGGGCCATGGCGTCCAGTGGGTTGGTGACCACGATCAGGATCGCGTTCGGGGAGTGCCTTACGATTTGCTCGACGACGCCCTTCACCACGTCATAGTTGGCCTTCAGGAGATCGTCGCGACTCATGCCCGGCTTGCGGGGAAATCCCGCGGTAATTACCACCACATCGCTGCCGGCGGTGGCGCTGTAGTCGCCCGTGGCCGTGGAAATGCCGGTGGCAAACGAATCGGTGCGGGTGATCGGGGTGGCTTCGACCATATCCAGCGCTTTGCCGGCCGGGGGCCCGTCCAGAATATCGGTCAAGACGACATCAGCCAATTCCATATCGACGATGCGCTGCGCGGTGGTCGACCCCACGAACCCACCACCTACTACCGTGACTTTCTTCCGGCTCATTTCTGTCTCCTCTTTGCGTCTTCGAGAATTGCGAGTTTCTGCCGCTGATTCGCTACATGTTTTCGATGATCGCGCCTGCAAAAGCACTGGTGCCGACCTTCGTTGCGCCGGGCATCAGGCGCTCCAGGTCGTAGGTGACTTTTTTCTGTTGGATGGTCCTGGCAATGCCGCTTTCAATCAGTTTTGCGGCCTCCGTCCAGCCGAGAAACTCGAACATCATGGCGCCGCTGAGCATGACCGAACTCGGATTGATCACGTCCTTATCCGCATACTTCGGCGCCGTGCCGTGCGTGGCCTCGAACACGCCATAACCGTCGCCGATGTTCGAACCGGGGGCAATCCCGAGTCCACCGACCTGAGCGGCGCAGGCATCGCTGAGGTAGTCGCCGTTGAGATTGGGTGTCGCCAGGACGCTGTACTCATCGGGCCGCAGCAACATCTGCTGAAACACGGAGTCGGCGATGCGGTCGTTAATCATCAGCTTTTTCTTCCACTGCCCCTTCCCGTGGGTGGCGCCAATGGCATCGAGGACGCCTTTCACTTCGACGTACACAGTCTTCTTGAAGTCGTCTGTCGCCTGCTCCAGGCCGGGCTCGATCATCGCGGCGTTCTGCTCCACGGACAGGCCCGGAGTCTTGTCCACATTATCCAGAATCCAGCTCTCGCGTTCAGTGACGGTTTCACTGCGAAACTCCTCACGTCCGAGCTCATAGCCCCAGTCGCGAAAAGCGCCTTCCGTGAATTTCTGGATGTTGCCTTTGTGGACGAGAGTCACGCTTTTGCGTGCATTGTCCAGGGCGTAGCGGATAGCGCGGCGAACCAGCCGTTTCGTTCCCGTCGGCGAGATGGGCTTGATGCCCACGCCGGAATCCCAGCGGATCTGCTTTTTCCCGTCCTTGAGCATCTCCTTGTTCAGGAATTCGAGCAGTTTTTTCACTTCCGGGGTACCGCTCTTCCACTCGATGCCAATGTATACGTCTTCAGTGTTTTCGCGGAAGATCACGACATTCATTTTTTCGGGCTCGCGCACGGGGGAGGGAACTCCGGTGAAATAGCGCACGGGCCGAACGCAGGCGTACAGGTCTAATATCTGCCGGAGAGCCACATTCAGCGAGCGAATGCCGCCGCCGACGGGGGTGGTCAACGGACCCTTGATGGAGACGCGAAAATCGCGAGCAGCTTCCACCGTCTCATCGGGCAGCCACTGCTTGAAGGTGTTGAAGGCCTTCTCTCCAGCGAATACCTCGAACCACACGACGCGGCGTTTCCCGGCGTAGGCCTTCGCGACGGCGGCATCGAACACGCGGCGCGAAGCCTTCCAGATGTCGCGGCCGGTGCCATCCCCCTCGATGTAGGGAATGATGGGATTCTCCGGCACTTGCAGCGCCCCGTTTGCGTAGCCAATCGCCTTCCCGTCCGACGGCACTGGCAACCCGTTGTACGTCGTTTTCATCTATGTTCCCCTGTTGTGGCGCAAGGCGTGCGCGAGAATGCGGGCCTTGCAGT
>Ga0335082_10005371_pt1 | contig 14011 bp, 12 predicted proteins | sample Lox_Sample_41_FD_206718 | JGI IMG/M metagenome (GOLD analysis project Ga0335082, IMG submission 206718) | Soil microbial communities from Loxahatchee National Wildlife Refuge, Florida, United States - Lox_Sample_4.1 | ecosystem: Environmental > Terrestrial > Soil > Wetlands | place: USA...
CCTGTTTCCGCTGGGAATCGGCGCGCAACCCGAGACGTTGCGCACCATTGCGCCCGGCGTGGTCTGGGTCGCGGCGCTGCTGGCGTCGATGCTGGCGCTTACGCGGTTGTACGTCTGGGACCATGCCGATGGAACCCTGGAGCAGCTCGTGTTGAGCCCGCAGCCGCTGGTGGTGCTGATCGGCGCCAAAGTGCTGGCGCATTGGCTGGTGACGGGCCTGCCGCTGGTGCTGATTGCGCCGCTGCTATGCTTGCAGTTCGACGTGCCGGCCAGTGCCTTGGGCGTGATGGTCGTCTCGTTGCTGCTGGGCACCCCGTGTCTTAGCCTGATCGGCTCGATCGGTGCAGCGCTTACGCTGGGTGTGCGCGGCGGCGGCGCGTTGCTGGCGCTGCTGGTGCTGCCGCTCTACATCCCGGTGCTGATATTCGGTGCGGGCGCAGTGACCGCGACTGCCGAGGGGATGCCGTCGGCGGCGCATTTGTCGTTGCTGGGAGCCTGTCTGCTGATTGCGCTGGTGCTCGGACCCTTGGCCTCGGCCGCCGCAGTCCGCATAGCGTTGGAGTAGCGAAGCTTTAGACACTGGATCTTCGAAAGACGCACAACCGCATGGCGATCAACATCTGGAAATACGCCTCGCCGCAGACGTTCTATCCGCTGGCTGGGAAACTTGCACCGTGGTTCCTCGGCCTCGCTGGCGTGCTCGCCCTGCTGGGGCTGTACATCGGGCTGTTGCTGGCGCCGAGTGATTTCCAGCAGGGCAATGCCTATCGGATCATCTTCATTCACGTACCGGCGGCGTGGATGTCGATGTTCGTCTACCTGGTGATGGCATTCTGGTGCGCAGTCGGATTCGCGATGAATACGCGGTTGTCATTCATGATGGCGCTGGCGCTGGCACCCACCGGCGCGCTGTTCACTTTTATCGCATTGTGGACCGGATCGTTGTGGGGCAAACCGACCTGGGGCACGTGGTGGGTCTGGGATGCGCGCCTCACCTCCGAGCTGATCCTGCTGTTCCTCTACATCGGCTTCATGGCGCTGCACGCGGCGATCGAAGACGTGCGACGAGCCGATCGCGCGGCTGCGCTGCTGGCCCTGGTGGGGGCGATCAACGTTCCGATCATCTATTTTTCCGTCCAGTGGTGGAACACACTGCACCAGGGTGCATCGGTGAGCATGACGCGCTCGCCGTCGATGGCGTCGATCATGCTGATCGGCATGCTGGTCATGTCGCTCGCTGCATGGATGTACGCAATTGGTGCAAGCCTGCTGCGTGTGCGCATCATCATCGCTGAGCGTGAGCAGTACGCCGATGGGCTCGCGGCGGGAGCGCTGTCATGAGCTGGAACAGCGCAGCGGAGTTCTTCGCCATGGGTGGCTACGCGTTTTACGTGTGGGGTTCGTACGCAGTGGCGGCCGTGTGCATCGCCGGCGAGGCGTGGTGGCTCGTGCGCCGCGCTCGAACTCTGCAGGCTCGCCCGGGTCTGAACGCTCAGCAATCCGTGCGGCAGCCATGAAAACCAGACACAAGCGCCTGGCGCTGATCGCCGCCGGCCTTGCGGCACTGGGTGCCGCCGCCGCGCTGATCCTGAGTGCCTTCCAGAGTAACCTGGTGTTCTTTTTCAGCCCGAGCCAGGTGGCCGCGCATGAGGCGCCGGCCAACCGCAGCTTTCGCATCGGTGGACTGGTGGAGCAGGGCAGCTTGCAGCGTCAGCCGGACGGCGTCACCGTGCGTTTCGTGGTGACCGACACTGCGCACAGCATTCCGGTGCTGTACACCGGCATCCTTCCGGACCTGTTCAAGGAGGGCAAGGGTGTGGTGGCACAAGGCACACTCGCCGCCGATGGCGTGTTCCATGCCAAAGAGGTGCTCGCCAAGCACGACGAGAACTACATGCCGCCGCAGGCTGCCGACGCGGTAGAGAAGGCGCGCAAGGCGATGCAGGAGTCGAAGAAAACGTTGGTGGAGCCCAAGGCAGCCGGCAAATGAACGCACCAGCGCAGCAGTATCGCGACAGCCGGTGTAAGCTTGCTCCTCTTCACTCTTCACCCTTCACGTACATAAATGATTCCCGAACTCGGACACTTCGCTCTCATCGTTGCACTGTGCATCGCCACGGTCCAGGCGCTGTTACCGCTCGTCGGCTCATTTCGCGGCGAGGTGTCCTGGATGGAGCTGGCGCGCCCTGCCGCCGCGGGTCAGTTCGTCTTCGTGGCACTGGCCTTCGGTTGCCTCGCCTGGTCGTTCGTGTCGAATGACTTCTCCGTGCTCAACGTCGCCAGCAATTCCAACTCGCATCTGCCAGCACATTATCGCTTTGCGGCGACGTGGGGCAGTCATGAAGGCTCGCTTCTGCTCTGGGTGCTGATGCTCACAGTGTGGATGTCGGCGGTGAGCGCCTTCAGTCGGCACCTGCCGCGCGAGATGGTGGCGCGCATTCTTTCGGTGATGGCCATGATCAGCATCGGCTTCCTGCTGTTCATGCTGTTTACGTCCAATCCGTTTCAACGGCTGCTGCCAGCGGCGGTCGATGGCCGTGACTTGAATCCGCTGCTGCAGGACCCGGGGATGGTGATTCATCCGCCGATGCTCTACATGGGTTACGTGGGCTTCTCGGTGGCCTTCGCATTTGCCATCGCTGCGCTGATAGGCGGACGTCTGGATGCGACATGGGCGCGCTGGTCGCGACCGTGGACGACGATGGCGTGGGCGTTCCTCACCGTCGGCATCGCTCTGGGCAGCGGCTGGGCGTACTACGAGCTGGGGTGGGGCGGCTGGTGGTTCTGGGATCCAGTTGAGAACGCTTCCTTCATGCCGTGGCTGGTCGGCACCGCACTGCTGCATTCGCTTGCCGTTACCGAGAAGCGCGGCGGCTTCAAGATCTGGACCGTGCTCCTGGCGATCATCGCGTTCAGCCTGAGTCTGCTCGGCACGTTTCTGGTGCGCTCGGGCGTGCTCACCTCAGTGCATGCATTTGCGACCGATCCCGCGCGTGGCATCTTCATCCTCAGCTTTCTTGCGCTGGTGATCGGCGCATCGCTCACGTTGTTCGCGTGGCGCGCACCGAAGGTTGGATTGGGCGGGGCGTTCGGCCTCGTCTCGCGTGAATCTGCACTGCTCGTAAACAACGTGCTGCTCCTGGTAGCGGCTGCCGCCGTGCTGCTCGGGACGCTCTACCCGCTGTTTCTCGATGCGCTCGGCTTAGGCAAGATTTCCGTCGGTCCACCGTACTTCGACGCTGTGTTCGTCCCGCTGATGACCCCTGCATTGTTCCTCATGGGTATCGGACCGCTGAGCCGCTGGAAGCGCGATGCGTTTCCATCGCTGCTGGTGCGCTTGAAGTGGGCCGCTGCGGTTGCGGTGGCGACGGCCGTCCTGCTGCCAATCACGCTGGGCCGCTGGTCACCGCTGCTGGCGCTCGGGATTCTGATGGCGATCTGGGTGATCGCGTCGGGCTTCGTGAATCTCCAGCAGCGCGTAAAGCAGCTCCGCTCGCGCAGCGGCACACCGACTGGCACGGTCCTGCAGCAACTGCCGCGCGGCTATTGGGGCATGCTTCTCGCGCACTTCGGTGTAGGCGTATTCATCATCGGCGTGACGCTGGTGCGCGCCTATGAGGTCGAGAAAGACGTGCGCATGAACATCGGCGACACGGTAGAGGCGGGCGGCTATCGCTTCCGTCTCGATGGTCTCAAGCCGGTGCAGGGGCCGAACTACGAGGCCACGCGCGGCACTATCAGCGTGACGCGCAAGGAGAGCCAGGTCGCTACGCTGTATCCCGAGAAGCGCTTCTACAACGTGCAGCAGATGCCGATGACCGAGGCTGCCATCGACACCGGTCTCACGCGCGATCTCTATGTTTCACTCGGCGAGCCGCTGCCCGGGGGTGCGTGGGTCGTGCGCGTCTATCACAAGCCGTTCGTGGACTGGATCTGGGGCGGCGCGTTCCTGATGGCGCTGGGTGGTGTGCTCGCGATCACCGACCGCCGCTATCGGCTGGCTCGTCGCGAGCAGCCGGCCACTGCAGCGCCATCGACGCCAGCAGCACAAAGCGCCTGATGAAGAGTCTGCGCTTCATTCTGCCGCTGGTGCTGTTTGTGGTGCTGGTCGGCTTCTTATGGCATGGGCTGTCACTCAATCCGCGCGAGGTGCCATCGCCGCTCATCGGCAAGCCGGCACCCTCGTTCGAGCTGACGCGCCTGGATCAGCCGGCGAAAGCGATCTCGGAAAAAGATCTGCGAGGCCAGGTCTGGCTGCTCAACGTCTGGGCTTCGTGGTGCGTCTCCTGCATGGAAGAGCATCCCGTGCTGGTGCAGTTCGCCGGCCAGAATGTGGTGCCGATCTACGGTCTCAACTACAAAGACAAGCGCGCGGATGCGCTGGCGTGGCTCGCCAAGCATGGCAACCCCTACACCATGTCGCTCTCCGATCCCGAAGGCAGGGTCGGCATCGACTATGGCGTGTACGGCGTGCCGGAGACCTACGTGATCGACAAGGCGGGCGTGATCCGATACAAGCGCATTGGTCCGGTCACGCAGGAAGTGCTCGCCGAGAAGATCCTGCCGCTGGTACAGGAGCTGAAGGGATCGTGATGCGCTGGCTGGCGTGCGTTGCGCTGGTTCTTCTCGCAGCCGCAGCGCAAGCGCGTGACGCCGCGCCGCTCGCCGACGATCCGGTACTCGAGCAGCGCGTAATGCGACTGGCCTCCGAGCTGCGCTGTCTGGTCTGCCAGAACGAAACCCTTGCCGACTCCCGGGCCGACCTCGCGATCGATCTGCGCAATCAAGTGCGCGAACAGATGCGTGCGGGCAAGACCGACGAGGAGATCAAGGCGTGGCTCACGCAGCGCTACGGTGACTTCGTGCTGTATCGTCCGCCGGTCAAGTCGAGCACGTGGTTGCTGTGGTTCGGTCCCTTCGTGCTGTTGATTGCAGGGGGAGCAGCCCTCTTCATCTACCTGAGACGCCGCCGTGCGCGCACCGACACCACGCAATTCACGCCCGAACAGCATCGCCAGGCACAGGCGCTGCTCGCCGAGGACCTGCGCGACAAAACGCCATGACGCTGTTCCTGTTGCTCGCTGCTGCGCTCGTCGTCGTTTCGCTTTCATTTCTGGTCCTGCCGCTGCTGCGTACGCGGCGCGCCGGCGCTCCGAGCGAGCGCGCCGCGAATCTCTCCATCTATCGCGATCAGTTCGCCGAGCTCGAACGCGATCTTGCCAGCGGGGTGCTCACTGCAGACCAGTACGCCCAGTCCCGGGCTGAGCTGGAGCAACGCCTGCTCGACGACGTCGAGCGCGCACCGGTGGCCTCAGCCCGCGCGACGAAGTGGTCCAATCGTGGTGCTGCGGCGCTCGTGGCCATTGCCGTACCGGTGGTCGCTGGTCTGCTCTACTGGCACCTGGGCACGCCGCAGGCATTGAATCCGCCCGCGCACGGGGCTGTGGATCCGTCGAACATGACGGTCGAGCAGTTCCAGGCGATGACTAACAAGCTCGCTGCACGCATGCAGCAACAACCCGAGGATCCGGTCGGCTGGACCATGCTCGGGCGCGCGTACAAAGCCCTGGAGCGCTATCCCGATGCGGTAGAAGCGCTGTCGCGCGCGAACAAGCTGCGGCCTCAGGATGCCGAAATCCTGGTGGAGTATGCTGAAGCCCTCGGTCTGGCGCATGGCGGCGATCTGTCCGGAGAGCCGACGGTACTGCTGGAGCGCGCGCTCAAGATCGCTCCAGACGATCCCAGGGCGCTGACGCTGGCCGGCACCGCGGCATTCTCGAGCAGCGACTACGCCAAGGCGATCGCTTACTGGCAGAGGTTGTCGGCCAAGGTGCCCGCCGACTCGGAGATGGGCCGGGCGCTCGCCGCCGGCATCGCGGAAGCGAAAGCGCGCCAGACCGGAAAGAGGGCCGAAGCTCCGGCTGCCCCCAAACCAACTGCGCCCGGGAAGGCGGTGAGCGGTGTGGTGCGGCTGGCCCCTTCCTTGCAAGCCCAGGCGCAGCCGCGCGACACTGTGTTCGTCTTCGCACGTGCGGCCGAGGGACCTCAGATGCCGCTTGCCGTAGCCAGAATACAGGTGAAAGATCTGCCGTTCGCGTTCAAGCTCGACGACAGCATGGCCATGCGCCCCGGATTCGAGCTGTCCGCGTTTCCACGCGTGGTCGTGACGGCGCGCGTGTCCAAGTCGGGCAACCCAATCCCTGCTTCCGGCGATCTCGAAGGAGCGAGTGCGCCGATCGCGCCGGGCGCGAGCAACATCAAAATTCTGATCGACAAGCAGGTGCCATGATCCGCGCGGTGCTGCAGCTCGCCTCCAACTTCGCCGCCTGCTGTGCGCTGGCGCTGTGTTGTGTCGTGCGCTCCGATGCGCAGACGCCGCCCAACGACTACCGGCCGCTGCGTGCTCCGCTGGAGAAATTCATCGCGCAGATGGCGTATACCCATGGCTTCGACATCCACGCTTTACGCGCCTTGTTCGCCCAGGTGCAGGTGAGCCAGGGCGTGGTCAAAGCGATCGGAGCGCCCTCCACCAGCAAGTCCTGGTACGAGTTCAAACCGCTCTTCGTCGATTCCGGTCGCATCGGCGGCGGCGTTAAGTATTGGACCGAAAATGCCGGCGTGCTGGAGCGCGCCCGCAGCGAATTCGGCGTGCCGGAAGCGGTGATCGTGGCGCTGATCGGCATCGAAACCCGCTATGGCCGCAACACCGGCGGCTACCGGGTGATCGATGCGCTCACCACGCTCGCTTTCGACTGGCCGGCGCGGGGCGACTTCTTCCGCGGTGAGTTGGAGGAGTTTCTGCTGCTGTGCCGGGAGCAGAACTGGGACCCGCTCACCGTCAAGGGGTCTTTTGCCGGCGCCATGGGGCTCGCCCAGTTCATGCCGGGCAGCTACCGACGCCACGGCCTGGACTACGACAGCGACGGGCGCATCGACCTGTGGACCAATTCTTCGGACGTGATCGGCAGCGTGGCGAGCTATCTGCGCCACTTCGGCTGGAAGGAAGGCCAGCCCATCGTCGCGCCCGCGCGCGTGGAAAGCGCCGAGCCGAAGACCCTGCTCGACATCGGGCTCAAGCCCTCGCTCACCCTGGAGCAGTGGCGCCTGCGCGGAGCGCGTCCGTTGTCACCGATGGCAGATGAGCTGTCCGCGAGCCTGTTCTCGCTCGACCTGATCGGCGGTGCCGAGTACTGGTTCGGCTTCGACAACTTCTACGCGCTGCTGCAATACAACCGCAGCCGCAATTACGTGATGGCGATCTACGAGCTTTCGATCGAGATCACGCGTGAGAAGGAGCGATTGGCAGTGACTGGCGGGCTGCCTGAGGCGCAATAGAAGTCACGGTGTTGCGATGACTTCGCCTGCGCGCTCATTCGTCTAACGGCTTTGTCCGGATCTTCACCCTGTCGGAGTTCACCGCACGGCCGGACTTGTTCATTTTCTTGCCCGGCTTCATTGCATCTTCGTCGAAGTCGCGAGGCGGCTTGCCAGAAGGGAGCGTGTCATCGATCTCGCGCTCGGCCTTTGCGAATCCCTTGCTCGAAGTGAGGATGTTGTCGTCGGCTTGACGCCTGTTGTAGTTGGTTTCGCCTTTGGCCGGATCTTGCGCATACGCAACACCGGCGAAGGCCGCGAATGCGATCGCCAGGGCGCTCACCAACAGTCCAGATGTCTTCATACGTGTCTCCTTCCGAGCAAACAGCGATGCCCACACACCACCATATCAGAATACGGATGCGGCGGGCGCAGATCGCGTAACGATTCCCATCGGCAGCGTGACAAATTCACCATCCCGGCTACTTGTACGGTTCCACACTGAACATCGGCCCCCGCTCCGGGTCGACGCTCACCTTGACCCAACCGGCGGTCGGAGCGCCGAATACTTCCAGGCGCGTGAAGTTCGGGATCGACGCTCCGGTGTCCGGATCCCGCAAAGGATGATCGAAGCGAAATGCATGGCCGTCGCCATGGATCAGCAAAACCGGCTGTGCGAACGCGATGGTTTCTTCGCGCAGCGCTGCTACGACTTCCCCAAACCCGCTGCGTGCAACGCCCGCTGCAGGCGACTCGAGGTGCGCATCGGCATGCATCGCGATCACCACGCCGAGCAGTCCACGCTCGCGGGCGAGGGAAAAAGACTCGCGCAGCCAGTAGAGATCGGCATCATTGCGCCGGCGGTACTCTTCGTCCGCCTCGGGCGTCCGCCCCAGATTGTTGTTGCTACCCACTACGTGCACCGTAATGAAGAGAATCGCGCCGGTGGTCCAGCGCATGTTCTCGACGTACTCGGCGAACCCCAGCTGCGCGCTCTCGTGTTCGATCGGCAGCGCCGGCTCGGTGCTGTAGAACAGCCCGCGGAAATAGCGCAGCCGCTCGAGAGGATCGTATGCGCCGCCGCTTTTGCGATGGCAGTCGGTCCAGTCGTTGTCCCCCGGGATGATGACAAACGGGTGGGCGATGGAATCGAACAGCTTCTTGCGCCTGAGATAGAGCTTGTCGTCACAGTGATCGTGGCTGCTCTTCAAGTCTCCCACGTGCAGCACGAACGCGAGCGGCTGCGCGTTCATCTCCGGAATCAGCTTTTCCAGCCGGACCTCTTCGAATGCAAAGTAGGGTGTATCGCCGAACGCGCCGAAGGAAAAGCGCACGCCGGGCACGGCGGCCGCCTGCGGTCCATTTTCCTGAGCCGGCAGCGCGATTGCGGCCAGGGCGAGCGCAGCGGCAAGCGATCGGACAAGCGTCAACGTGTCAGCGTGAAGTAACAGAAGAATCACATACTATACAATCAAACGCGGCAGTTGCACCCGCCGTCTCCTATACTTGGCTTGGGTACCCGCCTTGCGAGGTACCGCGAACAGCGGAGGCTGCCATGCGCATATCCTTGTTCTTCATAGCGGTTGTCGTTTCCATCGGCTCGGCCCTGGGGCACGAGGACGAGGCAGCGGGACCGGGCCCCAATGAGAAGCTCGGTACCGTCCACTTCGCCACATCGTGCAGCGAAGCCCTCGCGCAGCAGTTCGATCGCGGCATGGCGATGTTTCACTCGTTCTGGTTCGATCCCGCAGCGAAGGTCTTCGCCGAAGTGGCGCAGGCCGATCCGAAGTGTGCGATGGCGTATTGGGGGATTGCTATGACACGCCTGGGCAATCCCTTCGCGTGGCCGCCGGCGGACAAACAATTCGCTGCCGGTCAGGCGGCGCTCACCAAGGCCCGCGAGATCGGCGCCAGGAGCGTACGCGAAGCGGCCTATATCGAAGCGCTCGGGCGCTTCTACGAAGACCCGCAAAAGGCCGACCTGCGTACGCGCGCTGTGGCTTTCCAGCAGGCAATGGCTGAGCTCGCACAGCGCTACCCCGACGACACCGAAGCAAAGATTCTGAACGCGCTATTGCTGGATGCGACCGCACTGCCCAGCGACAAGACGTTCTCGCAGCAGCTTCAGGCGGCAGCCATCCTGGAAGAGATCTACCAAGTGCAGCCCGATCATCCGGGCGTGGCCCACTATCTGATTCACAGCTACGACTATCCGCCGATCGCCTACAGAGGACTCGAAGCGGCGAGGCGTTACGCCAGCATCGCACCGTCGGCGCCACACGCACTGCACATGCCCGCGCATATCTTCACGCGCCTGGGTTACTGGGACGAGTCGATCGAGACCAATCGGATGTCCGCCGAAGCCGCAAAAGCGGAGCTGTCTCAGGGCACTTTGAGCCAGGGCTCCTACAACGCGCTGCATGCGATGGACTACATGGTCTATGCGTATTTGCAACAAGGACGCGATGCGAAGGCGAAGGCGTTGATCGACGAGATGAGCACGATCAATAAAGTCGACGTCGAAAACTTCGCGGCGGCTTATGCGTTCGCGGCTTCACCGGCGCGCTACGCTCTCGAGCGCGGCGACTGGGCGAGCGCGGCGCAGCTCGAGCCGGTCCCGAGGGATCTGTCCTGGGACAAGTTCCCGCAGGCTGCGGCGATTACTGTCTTCGCGCGTGCGCTCGGCGCGGCGCGCCTGGGAGACGTTGCGCAGGCGAAAGCCGGCCTGGAGCGGCTGACCGCGCTGCGCAGCGCGTTGATCAGCGCGAAGCAGATGTTCTGGGAGGATCAAGTTGCCGTGCAGATCGAGATCGTGAACGCCTGGATCGAGCTCGCGCAAGGGAACACCAGACGCGCGCTGGAGGAGATGCGTCTGGCAGCCGATCATGAGGACGCAACCGACAAACATCCCGTCACACCGGGTCCGCTGGCGCCGGCGCGCGAGCTGCTCGGTGAAATGCTGTTGCAGACCGGTCGTCCAGCTGCGGCGCTGTTCGAGTTTCAGCGCTCACAGGAAAAGGAACCCAATCGCCTGCGCGGCTTTTACGGCGCAGCGCATGCCGCAGAGCTCGCGGGCCGAGATGAGATTGCCCGCGCCAACTATGAAAAACTGACGGTGCTCACGCAGCAGGCCGACAGCGTCCGGCCCGAAGTGGTACGTGCGCGCGCTTCGGCAACGCGGAATTGAAGGGAAAGTCTGCAGTGGCGAATTTTGCAACACAGAGAAAGACGGGTTTGAGCTCGCTGCGAGCCTTCATGGCAAACACGTCACTCGCGGCCTTCGTGCGCCATGCGTGCAAGCTGGTAGACCAGATCCAACGCCTGTTTCGGCGTCAACGCGTCGGGATTGGTGTCGCGTAACGCGGCCAGTGCCGGATGAGCCTCTGCCGGTGCGGCCGACTCGGCCAGTTGCGGATTGGAAAACAGGTCTGCCTGCGGATTGCGGCTCGCTGCGAGCGCTTCCAGCTCTGCGAGCTGTCGTTTCGCGGCGCGTACCACGTTGCCCGGTATGCCGGCCAGTTGCGCAACCTGAATACCGTAGCTCTGCGAAGCCGGCCCTTCCTCCACCGCGTGTAGAAAAACGATGCGGTCCTTGTGCTCTACGGCATCCAGATGCACGTTCGCCACCTCGCGATATTCGACGGCGAGCTGGGTCAGCTCGAAATAATGCGTCGAGAACAGTACGTACGAGCGGCTCTTCTCGATCAGATGACGGGCGATGGCCCACGCCAGGGCCATACCGTCGAAGGTCGACGTGCCGCGGCCGATCTCGTCCATCAGCACCAGACTGCGCGGGGAGGCGTTGTGCAGGATGTTGGCCGTCTCGGTCATCTCCACCATGAACGTGGAACGGCCGCCGGCGAGATCGTCCGATGCACCGATGCGCGTGAAGATCGCGTCGATCGGGCCGATCAGCGCGGAGCTCGCCGGTACGAAGCAGCCGCAGTGTGCGAGCAGCAGGATCAGTGCGGCCTGCCGCATGTAGGTGCTCTTGCCGCCCATGTTCGGTCCGGTGATCAGCAGCAGTTTGCGCGACGGCGTCAGCTTCAGCGCATTGGGGATGAAATCATCGATCTGTCGCTCTACTACGGGATGACGGCCGGCGTCGATTGCGATGACGTCATCCTCGGTGAATGAGGGGCGCGTCAGGTTGAGCGTCAATGCGCGCTCGGCGAACGTGCACAGCAGATCGAGCTCTGCCAGGGCCGCGGCGAGAGCGAGCAGATAGGTGACCTGCGCGGCCAGTTGGGCAAGCAGCTCATCGTAGAGCAGCTTCTCACGCGCGAGCGCCCGGTCCTGAGCGGACAGCGCTTTGTCCTCGAAGGTCTTGAGCTCGGGGGTGATGTAGCGCTCCGCGTTCTTGAGCGTCTGCCGCCGGCGGTAGTCCTGCGGCACCTTGTCTGCCTGGGAGCGGGTGACTTCGATGTAAAAGCCATGCACCCGGTTGTATTCGACCTTGAGGTTTGCGATCCCGCTACGAGCGCGCTCGCGTGTTTCCAGTTCGAGCAGAAAGGCCCCGCAGTCGTTGCCGATCGAGCGCAGCTCGTCGAGCTCCGCATCGAAGCCGTCGGCGATGACGCCGCCTTCCCGCACCAAGGCGCTGGGCTCCGCCTTGATGGCGCGAGTAAGCAGATCTTGCAATTCAGGATGCGGCGCGGCGGCGGCGGCGAGCTCAGCAAGACGCGGGCTGCGCGCGCCCGCCAGGTTTTCCTGCAGCGCAGGCAGTATCGCCAAGGTGGCGCGCAGTCCGGTCAGATCACGCGGCCGCGCCGAGCGCAACGAAATGCGCGCGGTGATGCGTTCGACGTCGGCGACATCCTGCAGCAGACTGCGCAGCTTCGCATAAGGACCGGCACCGCTTTCGCCAACCAGTGTTGCCACCCCATCCAGTCGCGCCACCAGCGGCGCGCGGTCGCGCAGCGGGTTGTGCAGTGTGTGGCGCAGCAGCCGGCTGCCCATGGTCGTCGAACAGGTATCGAGCAGAGAGAACAGCGTCGGTGCCGATTCCCCGCGCAGGGTCTCGGTGATCTCGAGATTGCGGCGCGACACGGCGTCGAGGCGCAGATAGGCGGACTCGCGTTCCACACGCAACCCAGTGACATGTGCGAGCTCGGAACTTTGCGTGGAGCGGCAATATTCCAGCAAGGCGCCCGCTGCACCGATGCTTGCGCGCATGTCATCGCAGCCGAAGCCGCTGAGATCGCTGGTGCCGAATTGACGACTGAGGATGCGCACTGCGGCGTCGAGCTCGAAGCGCCAGGGCGGCAGGCGCTTGACCGCAATGGGGGCGCCGGCGGGCAGGTCGATCTCCTCGGCATCGGGGAGCAGAAGCTCCGCCGGGCGCAGCCGCTCGAGCTGTGAGGGCAGTTGCTGGCGGGGGATCTCCAGGATGCGAAAATCCCCCGAGGCGAGGCTCATCCAGGCCAGCCCGAGCACCCCTTCGTGAGCACACAAGGCGAGCAGGACGTTGTCGCGTTTGTCATCCAGCAGGGCGGCATCAGTGAGTGTTCCGGGGGTGACGATGCGGGTGACTTTGCGCTCAACCGGGCCTTTGCTTAAGCTCGGATCGCCCAGTTGTTCGCACACCGCCACCGACTCGCCGATCTTGACCAGCCGGGCAAGGTACTGGTCCACCGCGTGGAACGGCACACCTGCCATTTTGATCGGCTCGCCGCCCGAGGCCCCGCGCTGCGTCAAGGTGATGTCGAGCAGGCGTGCGGCGCGCTCCGCATCCTGGTGGAACAGCTCGTAGAAATCCCCCATGCGGTAGAACAGAAGCGTGTCGGGATGCTGCGCCTTGATGCGCAGATACTGCTGCATCATGGGCGTTTGCTCTTGGCTCATTGACGCTCTTTTGCAGATGATTCTGGAGTTCGCCGGAAAGCGACGCCCCCGGCTGGGCGCGACGCCCAGGCCAGACCCGGCAACACGCGCTAATCGGTGCTTGAGATATCTGGCATAGGTCGTGCATTTTGCCCGATAATACTTTGTAAGCTCAAAACTTATTCTTCGGTGTCGCGCGGCGGGAGCGGTTTTGGCGTACGCAACCGAAAGAACAACGAAGGGACTTCTCATCGCTATGCTCGGGCGCATACTGCGGGTTGTTCTAGCTCTGGTGCTCGTAGCCGTCCTCGCCGTGCTCTATGTCATGAGCCAGGGCGGCGACTTGCGTCGTCAGACGCAGATTGCTTCGGATCTGCGCAACCTCAAGGATATCGACACGGCCTGGAATCGCGATGTTGCGGCCGGGCGTGGGGATCCCTTCGCCCCGGAGCAGCCACCGCTGCAACTCGATGCGCGGTTGGACCCGTTGCTCGCCGATCTCAGGACCGAAACCCTGGCGCTCAATAGCGCGTCGCTCTTGAGCGGCGTCGACAACCTGCACGCTGCATTCGTGCAAAAGCACAAGCTGACTGGACAGTTCGGAGAGTCCAGCGCGAAGCTGCGGCTCGTCGTGAAAGACCTGCTCACGCAGCTGTCGCAGGTGCGTCAGGCGCTCGCACAACTCGCCGAGAGCGACGCCAAGTTGCGAGCGCGCCTGGCGCCGCTCGATGGGTCTCTCGTCGCGCTGAGCTCCGATGTGTTCCGCGTGTACCTCCAGGGGGACGATACGGCGCGCAAGGCGCTTCAGGCGAGCCCGCTGCTGCAGCCGCAAACCGAGGAGTCCTACCCTGAGGCCTTGCGCGCAAATTTGACC
>Ga0335082_10005372_pt1 | contig 14011 bp, 9 predicted proteins | sample Lox_Sample_41_FD_206718 | JGI IMG/M metagenome (GOLD analysis project Ga0335082, IMG submission 206718) | Soil microbial communities from Loxahatchee National Wildlife Refuge, Florida, United States - Lox_Sample_4.1 | ecosystem: Environmental > Terrestrial > Soil > Wetlands | place: USA: Florida...
ACGGCACGAGGATCGAGTACGGATCGAGCTCGAAACCGAACAGGGCGACAAGCCCCAGCTGCCACACCACGGCGATCATCGAGCAGGCGATGACCAGCGCCGTGCTGCGGACGCAGCGCGTATAAGCGTAGATGACCGCCGTAGCGACCAGCGCGGCGGCGCCGAAGAACGCCATCACCTTGATCAGCCCATCGATCATTTCGCCGACCAGCTTGGCGAAGCCGATGACGCGGATCCGGATCATGGGCGTCTCGGCCGTGGTGCGCACCTTTTCGAGATCGCGTGCCAGCTCGTACTTGGCGCGGATCTTCTCGTCGAGCACCTTCGAAAGTCCGCGATAGTCGATCCGCTTGCCGGTAGCCGGCTCCTTGTCGAGCAGCGGCACGAAGATCATGCTCGACTTGAAGTTGTTGGCGACGAGACTGCCGACCAGCCCCGAGCGGGCGATGTTCTGCTTCAGTTGCTCCACGCTCTTCGGCGAGCCGTCGTATGTGTCGGGCATCACCGGACCGCCGGCGAAACCCTCCTCGGTGACCTCGGCCCAGCGCACCGCCGGCGTCCACAGCGACTTGACCCACGCCCGGTCGACGCCCGGAGTGAGGATCAACTCGTCGGTCGCCTGCTTCAGCACCTCGAGGTACTTGGGAGCGAAGATGTCCCCGTCGGCGTTCTCGACGACGACGCGGATCGCGTTACCGAGGCCGCGCAGGTCCTTCTGGTAGGTGAGGTAGTTCTTGATGTAGGGCTGGCTCTGCGGAATCATCTTCTCGAAGCTCGCATTCAGCACGAGCTTCGTGGCAGCCATATAGCCCAGCGCCGCGGTGACGATCGCGCAGACGATCACTACGACCAGCCGGTTGTTGAAAACCAGCCGCTCCAGCAGATTGCCCGAATTGCGGTCGAAGTCCGCGAGCTTGCGGACCACCGGCATCTGGTCGAGGTCGTCGGATGCAACAGCCATGATGGATTCCTTTGTCCGAGGCGCAGGTCAGAGCGGGGGCAGTTCCGTGACCGCGACGCCGTGGGGACCGGCAAGCGCCAGCTTGCCGTTGCCGGCGTTGGCGACGCCGGCAAGGGGCATTGGGTTCTGGATCGGTAAGGTCTTGAACGTCCTGCCGCCGTCTACGCTGGCCACGACCCGCCCACCGAGGTCGGCAAGGAGGAGTGTTCCCTGCGCCGTCGTCGCCGAACCGACGATCGACGCAGGCAGGCCGACGTCAACCTTCGTCCAGGCACGGCCGCCGTCGTCACTGCGGAAGGCGTTGCCGCGCAGCCCGAACACCAGGACGAAGCTCTTGTCGCCGGCGACCCCGAAGAAGCTGCCCTTGTAGGGGACGGGCTGCGCCTTGAAACGGTTCGCCTCGGGATCGAGCCTCAGCACCAGACCGCCCTCGCCCGCGATGTAGAGGCCCCCTGCCGCCGGCCGGATCGCGTGCAGGTTGAACGCCTTCGGGTTCTCGGTGCGGTCGAACCACGGCTCCCAGTTCTTGCCCCCGTCGACCGTTCGGAATATCAGGTTGTACGCGCCGACCACGAAGCCCGTGTTCTCGTCGGCAAACCACACGTCGAGAAACGGCTTGTCCGCGCCCTGTTCTTTGTAGCGCTTTGCGTCGTCGAGCAGTTGTCTCTTCTCGGCCGAGGCCGGATTCTGATTGACGGCATTCTGCATGTGCTCGACGAGCCGCTCGTTGGCGCGCTGGCCGTCGAGCTGAAGCGTCCACGTAAGACCGCCGTCCGCTGTGTTGAGAATGACGCCGTCGTGGCCGACGGCCCAGCCCTTGTGATCGTCGACGAAAAATACGGAGACCAGGTCGGAACTGACGGGTACCTTGCTCTGCTTCCAGCTTGCGCCCCCGTCTGTCGAGACGACGATGTGGCCACGCTGGCCGACGGCGACGAGCCAGCTTCCGGCGTTTGTGACCGACAGCATCAGGCTGCGCGCGGCGAGCGCCGATGACTGCGCGGGAATGTCGGTCGGATCGACGAAGCCGACACCCGATGCGTGCGTTGACAGCGCGAGGATGGAGAGCACTGCGGCCATCATCGATGTCGTACGTAATGGGTTCATCAGGGTTACCATCAGGCAGGGACGATTTTGCGGCGCGGTGCCTTTGGCTTCCAGGCGGGATCGGACGAAATCCTGTCGGGACTCGCCGCGGCACTTGCGGCCGCGGCGACCCGCATCATTCGACATCGGCCGGTCTGTCGGTCATACGGTTGCCAGATAATGGCCGAGCGTCAGCGGACTCCGGCTCCGGCGAGCGCCTCGGACGACCAGGCTATCTCGCCTGGCATCTCGGTCATGTACTTGATGCCGTTGTAGGCGGCAAGCCCGTTGATGCTGTACACGCCGGACGTGAAGTCGTAGAAGACCGTGTTGTCGCCGAACGGCGCTTGCACGTCGTAGCTGTACGACATGTGCGCGAAGGCCGACCGGTACAGCTGGCCGCGGCCGTCGTACTCGTCCGACGCGAGCGCCATCCAGCTGTCCTCGTCGATGTAGAACACGCGCTTGCTGTAGATGTGACGCTTGTCCGGCTTCAGCGTCGCTTCCACTACCCAGACGCGATGCAGTTCCCAGCGGACGAGGTCGGGATTGATGTGATTCGGCGTCGTGACGTCGGCCACCGGCTTGTGATACGTCAGCCGATAGGTGTTGTACGGGACGTACATCTCCTTCTTGCCGATGAGCTTGAACTCGAACCGGTCCATCGCGCCGTTGAACACCGACGCATCGTCGTAGGTCGATGCGCCCGCCGAAGCCGGATTCGGCGTGTCGTACGCGATGTCCGGCGCGAGCTTGACGCGGCGCTGGCCTGGCAGGTACTGCCACGCCCGGCGCGGCTGCTTCAGCGGATTCGCGGCATCCCAGACCAGCAGCGCTTCGCCGTTCCGTCGCGCCGGCCCGAGGTAAAAGAGCTTGACGTACCAGTAGGGGTCGGTCTCCTTGATCGTGCCGGTCTTCTTCGGATCGTAGACCGGCCACGCATAATTCGCTTCGCCGTTCGTCGCGAGCGACGCCGTCCCGGACGAATCGACGTTGTAGTTGTCGAACTTGAAACGGTCGTAGCCGATTCCGCGGTACGTGAGGAGGTGGTTCCACATCACCTCGTAGCCGTTCTTCGGGATGGGAAACGGGTAGCCGGGCAGTGCGTTTTCGGTGCCGAGCCCGCCATCGACCGTCTTCGCGGCCGAGGCGTTCTTATTCGTGTTGTCGACGATGCGTTGCGGCACCGCCACGGTTCGGTGCGTCGGATAGACGTCGACGCGCATCGTGGGGAAGCGTTTCAGCAGCTCCTTCGTGCCCTCGGTCAGCTTTTCCGCCTGCGAGGCCATGTCCTTGCCCGTGATGACGAGGCGCGGCTTTTCGTTCGCGAATGGATCCGGACGAATGGTGGCCCCCGCCTTGAAGTCGGCCGGCGGCTTGATGCCTCCGGTGTACTCGGGGATCGTGCCGTCCTTGTTGCCAGCCCTTTCGGCGCCGATGGGGGTCAGCGTCGTGCCCAACTGCTTGGCTTCGTCAGTCGATACAGCTGCCTGCGCGGCGCCCGCGCACAGCGCGGCGACAGCAACGGCCATCAATGATTTGCGAAACATGATTGACTTCCTCCTCAGAATGTAGCCTTGAACGTGAGCGAAACCCACCCACGATCGGACAGCGATGCAGCGGTGCCGTTGGCGACGGTCAATGCGCCGGTCGCGGGATCAGTTGCGTAGTCGCCGTAATAACCCGTGTACGCGAGTGTGACGCGATATTTCTGATAGATGTCCGCCGCGATGCCGGCGCTGAAGTTCCCGGCGCCCTTGTTACCTCCGAGCGCGACGGCGGCGTTCCCCGACAGCCCCTGGGCCCACGAGATCGGCGCGAGGATGTCCACGCCCGGGAACACCTGGAACCACGTCGGCGTGAAGTTGATGCCCAAGCCATAATAGTTCTTCGATACGGCGTCGATGGCCGTGTAGCCCGAACGCCCCTTGAACACGGCCTCGTTCTGCGTGACCGACAGCCATTGCATCCAGGTCAATTCTCCCTGCAACGTCGCGGTATCGAACAGCGCGGTCTTCGGCATCAGCATGATGCCGTTCACGAGGCCATGCATGGTGGTGCCGAGCGCCCCCGGGGTGTCCCCGTTCGAAGGAAGGGCGGTGGTCGCGATCTGGCCCTTGGCCGCGTTGACCAGCGGCGCCGGCAGCACGGTGACCGCTTCGCTCACCAGCGGCATGTTCTGGCGATAGGAGAGCTCCGCGCCGACCGACACGCCTTCGATGTTCTTCGATAGCGAGATGCCGTAGATGTGGATGTTGTTGCCGTAGGCGAATCCATACGTGCCGAACTTGCCCTTCTGCGTGAGGTCGGCGACGCTGGTTGCGTTCTTGTTGATGAGGCATACGCCCGGAGCGACTATGGTGCCGCCGATGGCCGTGCAGGTGGCGGAGGGCAAGCCGGTGGCCACGCCGGGCGTGGCGTACTGCTGCGGCAGGATGTCGGTGGCGTTGCGTCCATAGAGTCCCAGCGTGCCGTCGAGCCAATCCGGGCTCCAGCGGGCCGAGAGGCCCCAGTCGCCGAGACTGCCGCTGTAGCGGGACTGGGGAATGGGGCTCGCATTCCAAAGGCGAAGGTTCGCCGGGGCTCCGGGAATTTGCGCCGCGAACGGGTTGGGTCCGACGATCGCCGAATCGCCGCCGAACAGCGCAGCGTCGTTGAACGTCAGATAGGAGCCCGATTCCATCAGGCGGACGGCCTGCCAGTTGTAGAACCACTGCGCCGCAATCGACAGGTCCTTCGTCGGCTGCGCCTGGATTGTCACGCCGCCGCGTGGCCGAAACAGTTCCTTGGCCTCGGCGCCCGGCGTCGAAAACCCCTTCCACACGTCAAGCGAGTTCTGCGAGTACGAGATGCCGTGGACGGCCCCGCCGAGGAGCAGGCTGTCGCCCCAGTAGACCGTGTGCTGGCCCGCCTTGACGCTGACGGGGATCTCACCGGCGTCGAAATTGGCGAAAGCGAACGCATCCAGCCATTCGCCGGACACGCCCTTGGCATAGCGTTTGGTGAACGGGCTCAGCGCGCCCGCGACGGGCAGGCCGTTGACCAGCGTGTTGGCGGTCGCCGTGGACGCGTTGTCGAGGCTGCTGTACGCCGCGTCGTACCAGGCCGCGTAGCTGAAGCGCACTCCGTACTTCCGCTGCCAGACAGCGTCGAACTCGGACAGGATGTCAAGCCGGTTGGTCACCAGCGAACCGTTCGAGAAGTTGCGGTCGCCGTCGTCCAAATTGGTATTTTTCAGGATCGACTGGTCCTGACCCTGCGCGCGCATCCCGATGTTGTACCTGAACGTGTTGTCCCAGCGCACGACGAGATCATCGTCGCCGGTCGGGATCTCGAATGCGCGCGCCGGCATGCTTGCCGCAAACGCGGCGGCAACGGCAGCTCCCAGTAGGGTGCGGCACAGCACCTTGCGCTGCCGATGTTGCTTGATCATTTTCTGCTCTCCTCCAGGAAAAGACGACGACTTGCGATGCGGTGAGAAATTACAGATCCTCGCGCTGCCCTGCCCCCCCTTCCACAGGGGGGATGCGCGCACGATCGGCATCATCCGTGTGCCGCACACGCGCGGTGCGTCCGGCACCACCGCGTCTGGCCGAATGCTCTGCCGCGGCAAGAGCTACGACGAACGAACCTGGATCTCGCGCTGCTTGATTCCGTGGTCCTGTCCGAGAGGCGCGTGCGAATCTTAAGGGTTTGCAGGGCCGCGGCCCCCCCAATGCGCGGGGGGCCAGCCCAGGGGCCTTAGTCCACGATGCCAACCGGCGCGCGATGGGTGACACATCGGGTCACGGCGCGACGCGGATCACTCGCGAGGAACCATCATGGCCAAGACAATTCCGCTGCTGGACCTCACCTTCTTTCTCCTTGAAAGGAAGAGCAGTCCGACGCACGTCGCCGCCCTGATGCTCTTCAAGCTTCCCGAGGATGCCGACAGCCGTTTCGTTGCGAAACTGGCTTCCGCATACCGCAAGGGGACGCCGGTCCCGCCGTTCAACTGGATTCCCGAATTTCCTCCGCTGGGGCTGCCGCGCTGGGTCGACGCCGGTGCACTGAACATGCGTTATCACGTTCGCCACACGGCGCTTCCCGCCGGAGCAACGTGGGCCGACCTGCGCGAGCTCGTGGGCGAACTTCACTCGCAGATGCTGGATCGAGCGCATCCATGCTTTCGGATGATCTTCATCGAGGGGCTCCCCGACAGACAGTTCGCGATGTTCTTCAAGGTCCACCACGCGATGCTCGATGGCGCGTCGGCGATCATGCGGATCGCGGCGAGCCTCGACGGGGACGCCGACGCGCGCAAGGTCCGTCCGATCTACGGCATCGGTTTCGATGCGCCGTCGCCCTGGTCGACAAGGCCACGGTTGCGCTCACTGGCAGCGTTGAAGTCGACCGCAGCCAAGCAGGCGGTCGCGCTCACGAACCTCTACGGCACCCTGTTGCGCAAGGGCCTCGGCGTCGGCCGCAACGCGAAAGGCGCGGGCAGCGCACCGTTCACGGCGCCGCGCACGCCGACGAACGCACCGCTTGCCGCCGGCCGCTCGATCGCGACCCTATCGCTGCCGCTCGACGAGATGAAGTCGGTCGGCAAGACGTTCGGCGGCACGATCAACGACGTCGCCGTGACGATCGTCGACGCCGCCTTGCATCGCTACCTCGAGGACCTCGGCGCGCCGGCCACGGCTCCCTTGGTCGCGCTGTGCCCGCTGTCACTGCGCGAAGCGGGCGATCGCGAGGCCACGACGAAGGCCGCGACCATGTTCGTGCCGCTCGGCAGGCGGAGCATGACGCTCGCGAAACGGATGGAGGTCGTCGTGCGCGCGAATGCCTCTGCCAAGGCCGAGATTCAGGGCATGAAAAAGGATGCCGCGATGCTGTATTCACTTGCCGCCTTCGGGCTGTCCGACCTCGCGTCGCGCTCCGGTCCCAACGCCGTCGCGCGGCCGGCAGCGAATCTCATCCTCTCGAACGTCCCCGGTCCGCGGGACGTCCTGCATCTTTGCGGTGCACGAATGACGGGCATCTACCCGATCTCCGGTCTGGGCGCGGGCATCGGGCTCAACGTCACGCTGATCTCGTACGCCGGGTCGATGGATTTCGGATTCGTCGGCAACGGCGCCACGCTGCCCGGACTCGATCGCCTGGCGAAGCACACACAGGCGGCATTCGCCGAGCTGTGCCGCGCGGCCGCACGTCGCAGGAAGGACAGCACGGCAACAGCGGCAGCATCCGTCTTGCCCAAGCGGACGGCGAGCGAAGCGAAGCGGGCCGCGCCTCGCGGCAGAACTGCGGCTTCGCGCGCACCGGATCGTCGCGCAGCGCGTGGCAGGTCGGCGCGGGTGCGCTGAATCATATCGATGAATGCATCTCCCGATGTTGGACGCCACGTCCGCCCGCGGGCGTGGGCACGCGCTGCATCGCGGATCCTGGCATCGATGATCGGTGCAGCGGTGGGTCTCGGCCTCGTGCTCGGTCTCGTCGATCCGCCGTCGGCACCGCTGTTCCTGGCGTCGCTAGGGGGTTCCGCGGTATTCCTGTTCGGACTCACGGCAGAGCCAGCCGCGCAACCGCGCGCGCTCTTCGGCGGGCATCTCGGCGGTGCTCTGATAGGCATCCTATGCGGGAGTCTCCTCGGTGACGCTTCCTGGGTGCACGTCGTCGCGTTGGTGCTCACGCTCGCCTTCATGCTGGCGACGAAGACCGTGCACCCGCCTGCGGGGGCCAATCCGCTGATCATGCTGCATTCGCACGCAACGCTGGCGATGTTGTGGCAGCCCGTTCACCTCGGAATCACGGTACTCGCGCTGGTCGCCGCCATCTGGAGCCGCATCATCCCGGGGATGATGCATTACCCTCATCGCTGGCTGGATCGTTCGCCGCCGCTCGCGAGCTGGGGCGGGTGGGCGGAATGACCGCGACCGGTTTGAGCGGCCTCGCGCGCGATTGCTCGAGGGCATGATGCAGGAAAGGCGACCCATGCAGAATTCACGCTACACGCAAATTGGCGTCGACCTGTCGCTCTACAGCGGCAAGATGCGCAGCTATCTGCTGCACAAGCGCATTCCATTCGTCGAGCGCAACACGAATGCATGGGAGCTCTTTTGCACGATCCCGCGCCAAACCAGGGCGAGCGCGGTTCCGGTCGTGATCACACCGGAGGGCGAATGGCTGCAGGACACGAGCGCGATCATCGATGAGCTCGAGCGGCGCTTTCCGGCGAACCCCGTACTTCCGCAGACGCCGATCCTGCATTTTGCGTCGTACCTGTTCGAGCTGTGGGGCGACGAATTCTGGCTGGCCCTTGCAATGCACGGGCGCTGGAGCCATGCCGAAAACCTCCCATTGTTCCTCCATGACGCCGGCGCAGGGCTGATGGGAGGATTTCCCCGCTGGATGAAGAACGCCGTTGCCTGGAATCACGTGCGGCTGATGCGCAATCACCTTCCGCGGCTCGGCATTACCCCCGCGCAGATTCCGCTGATCGACCGCTTCGCGCAGATTCAGCTCGACTGCCTGGACCGGCATTTCGAGACCCATCGCTTCCTGTTCGGCGACAGACCGTCACTGGGCGACTATGGCCTGATCGGGCCGCTCTACGCGCACCTCGGGCGCGACCCGTGGCCGAAACGCGAGTTGATCGCCCCGCGTCGCCACCTCGCCGCATGGATCGAGAGGATGTTCACGCCCCCGGAGTCACCCGGCGAGTTCCAGGCCGAGGACCGCGTCCCCGATACGCTCGCGCCTGCGCTGCACTCGATCTTCGCCGAGATGGTCCCCTATATCGCAGAATGCGCGAGAGTGGTGCGCGCCACGCCCGTTCTCCCCGCGACCAGCCGAAAAGCAATCCGTTTCGCGGGGAAGATTCGCTATCCGCTCGCCGGCGGCACCTACGAACAGGCGGGATTCACCTATCCGGTCTGGATGGCGCAGCGAATGCTTGACGCCTTCCAAGCGATGCCCGAATCCGACCAGCAGGCCGTTCGCGAATGGCTCGATGCCGTGGGCGGCGCGAGCGTTCTCGAGCTCGATCTTCCGCGCGTCGCGCGCATCGGTCTCGCCGCGGCGAGGATTGCGTGACAGGCTTCCCGTTTACCCACTGATCCGAATATCACAAAGGCAAGATGTGCAGAACGTTCCCCTCCTTTTCGGTGCCCAATGCTCGCGCTACAGCGCCCGCGTGCGCAGCTACCTGATCAAGAAGGGTATAGCGTACGTCGAGCGCGTGCCGACGGCATGGACATATAAGGTCACGATCAGGAGGCGCTTCGGCGACGCCGCCGTTCCGGTGCTGGTGATGCCAGATGGCGAGTGGATCGCCGACAGCGAGATCATCCTCGATCGACTGGAGACAATGCATCCCGTCGATCCGATCGAGCCCCCGGATCCGGTGCATGCCTTCTTCGCGCTGCTGGCCGATGCGTGGGCGAGCGAGTTCTGGCACCAGGTCGACCTCAGCACACGCTGGCTCGGGCGCACCGAGTATCCCTGGTGGTACGAGGAACTGGGCGAAGGCATGCTTCCCGGATTCCCCAAGCGCATGAAGAACGCGGTTGCCGCCGACGTGGCGCGCCTCATCCAGGCGCACCTGCCGAGGATCGGCGCATCGCCTGAAACCGCACCGCTCATCTGGCGCTGGGCCGCGAAGATGATGGATGCGCTCGATGCGCAACTCGCGCAGAGTCCCTATCTGCTCGGCGGGCGAGCGTCGCGCTTCGACTTCGGTCTTATCTGTCCCTTCTATGGCCATATCGCGCGCGATCCATGGTCGCGCGACGAGTTCCTGCTGGCGCGTCCGCACCTGCACGCGTGGGTATGGCGGATGAACCAGCCCTACCTCACGCGAGGCGCACCCCAGTTTCCCCCTGCCGGCACACCACTGCCGCCGACGCTCGAGCCGATCGTGCGCAGCATATTCGACGAGTTCCTGCCGTTCGTCGAGGGAACGCTCGCCGAGTTGCGCCGGGCGGTGCCGGCCCTTCGCAAGGGCACGCGCATTCCGCGCATGCTCGGCATGGTGAGCTTTCCCTACGCCGGCGGCGACTTCCGTCGACTGGGGTTGCCGTTCGTCCTCTGGATGGTTCAGCGCGCGACCGACCGTCTCGAGGCGATGTCGCCGACGGACGCCGCGCGCGTTCGGCAGTGGTTGCGCAATTCGGGCGGCTCACGCCTGCTCGAGCTCGACATTCCACGGCTCGAAGTCTCCGGCCTGACCGTGAAGATCGTCTAGGCGTTTGCAAATACGTGCGCCGATCGGCGCTCGCCCAAAGGAAGGAATGTTCGTGAACGTATACATGAAAGCTGGATGCCTTGCGCTCTATCTCTCGGCAATAGTAAGCAGCTTCGTTGCGCTGCCTCTTGGCCTCGCGTCGATATTGCGAATCGCGGCCGTCACCGTGCTGGCCGCGCATACCCTCGAATTGCTGATCGCGTTCGGCAGCGTCAGGAAGCATCCGGGGCCGCTGATCGACAGCGTGGCCCTGACGCTCCTCTTCGGAATCCTGCACTGGCAGCCGTTGCGAAAGCGGTCGTAGCGCGCCTGCGCCCCCAGACTTGAACACAGTACCTACTGGAGTCCACGATGAAGTTGAGAAATTCGATTTTGCTCACGGCAATTGCCGCGGCGTGCTTTGGCACCCAATCCGCACGTGCGCAACAGGTTACCGGCGTGCCGGGATCACCCGACACCACCACGACCATCGACGGGCGCTACCTTCCGCCGCCTCCGCAGAAGTTCACGGGCCAGATCGAGCTCAACGCCGCGCAATCGAATCCCGCGTGGCCTATGCGTGTCGTTCCGCCGAAGGACGCACCAAATATCCTGTTGATCATGACCGACGACGTAGGCTTCGCCGCGCCGTCGACCTTCGGCGGCGTGATCCCCACGCCGGCACTCGACCGCATCGCGCAGAGCGGATTGCGCTACACCAACTTTCATTCGACCTCGCTGTGCTCGCCGACGCGGGCAGCGCTCCTCACCGGGCGCAATCACCACTCAGTGGGATTCGGCGTTGTTTCCGAGGCGGCATCCGGATTCCCGGGTTACAACAGCATCATCGGCAGGGACAATGCGACGATTGGGCGCATCCTGCTCGACAACGGGTACCGCACGTCGTGGTTCGGCAAGGATCACAACACACCAAGCTGGACCGCGAGCCAGGTGGGGCCGTTTGATCAGTGGCCAATTGGATTGGGTTTCGAATATTTCTACGGTTTCATCGGTGGCGATGCAAGCCAGTGGGAGCCGAGCCTTTTCCGCAACACGACGTCGATCTCCCCTTATGTCGGCAATCCGGGCTGGAATCTGACGACCGCGATGGCAGACGATGCCATCGGCTGGCTCAACCAGCTGAACGCCATAAATCCATCGATGCGGTTCTTCCTCCACTACGCGCCGGGCGGCACGCACGCGCCACACCACGCGACGCCGGAGTGGATCAAGAAGATCAGCGACATGCACCTCTTTGACAAGGGTTGGAATTCACTGCGCGAGCAGATCTTCGCCAATCAGAAGAAGCTCGGTGTGATTCCCGCGGACACCAAGCTTACCGATTGGCCGGACGATCTGCTCAAGAAGTGGGATTCGCTCTCCGACGAGGAAAAGAAGCTCTACATTCGCCAGGTCGACGTCTACGCGGCATATCTCGCGTATACCGACCACGAGATCGGCCGTGTGATCGAAGCGATCGACAAGATGGGCAAGCTCGACAACACGCTGATCATCTACATCAGCGGCGACAACGGCGCCTCGGCTGAAGGCTCGCCGAACGGCACGCCGAGCGAGGTGCTGCAGTTCAATGGCGTCGAGCTCCCGGTCGCCGCCCAGATGAAGCTCTATGACCTGTGGGGCTCGCAGTACACATACAACCACATGGCGGTGCCATGGGCGTGGGCGTTCGATACGCCTTTCCGCTGGACGAAGCAGGTGCCGTCCTACTTCGGCGGCACCCGCCAGGGCATGGCGATTTCCTGGCCGAAGGGGATCAAGGACAAGGGGGGCATCCGCAACCAGTTCCACCACGTCATCGACGTGGTACCGACACTGCTTGAAGCCACCGGCATTCCCGCGCCCGTGACGGTCGATGGCATCGCGCAGACACCAATCGAAGGCGTGAGCATGGCCTACACCTTCGACAAGGCCAACGCCAGTGCGCCGTCGCCGCACAAGACGCAGTATTTCGAGATGTTGGGCGTGCAGGGGCTATACGACGACGGCTGGATGCTGAGCGCCGTGCCGATTCGCCCGCCATGGCAGCTTCTCGGAGCCGCGATCCAGAACCCCGCGGGCGCGTTCAAGTTCGAGCTGTTCGACGTGAACAAGGACTGGTCGCAGTCGACCAACGTGGCAGCCGCCAACCCGGCGAAGGTCAAGGAAATGACGGACCTGATGTTCGCGGAGTTCGCGAAGCACAAGGTGCTCCCGCTCGACGCGTCGGCGGCGACCCGAATGGTGCAGCCACGCCCGTCGGTAACCGGCCGTCGCAACGTTTTCGAATTCGCAGGGCCGCTCGCCGGCCTGCCCCGGGGCACGGGCCCCAGCGTGCTCAACACCTCGTACACGATCACGGCCGACATCGAGGTCCCGAATGGCGGCGCGGAAGGAATGCTTGTCACCGACGGGGGCCGCTTCGGCGGTTACGGGATGTACCTGCTCAAGGGCAAGCCCGTGTTTGTCTGGAACCTGCTGGGCCTGGAGCGCGTTCGCTGGGAATCACCCGAGGCGCTCACGCCAGGCAAGCACCGGATCGAATACGACTTCAAGTACGACGGCCTCGGCTACGCGACGTTGGCGTTCAACGACATCAGCGGAATCGGACGCCCGGGTACGGGAATCTTCAAGGTCGACGGAAAAGTGGTTTCGACCCAGGTGCTGAAGCGGACCGTGCCGCTGACCCTTCCGTGGGATGAAACCTTCGACATCGGCTCCGATTCCGGCACGCCCGTCGACGACAAGGACTATCAGGTGCCGTTCCGTTTCACCGGCACCATCGAGAAACTGACGGTTGCGCTCGAACCACCGAAGCTCACGCCCGAGGACAGGAAGCGTCTGATGGATGCGAACATCAAGGCGGCGGCAAGCCAATAGCCGGACGCTGGCGCAGGGGAGCCTGCCGTGAGCGGCTGCCATACGCCGCCCGAGCCGACTCTCCGAGCTGCAGATCGCGGGGTTCGTGTGCAATCACATTGCACACGGATTTGCCTTTTGCGGCAAATGCGCCAAGCCATTGAAAGTATTTGGTGGCCAAGGGCGGAATTGAACCACCGACACAAGGATTTTCAGTCCTCTGCTCTACCAACTGAGCTACTTGGCCGAAGGGCGAATTATAGCAGCCGGGTGCGCTTCGCCGGTACTCCGGCACGTCCCGGACGAGCGACGCGGGTCAACCGAAAAACGCCATCAATTCTGCGAGCGTCTGCTCCGGGGCTTCCTCGGCGAGGTAATGTCCCGACGGCAGCGGCTTCCCGCGCACGTCGGTCGCGACGTTCTTCCAGTCGGCAACCGGATCGAACAGCCGGTGCACGACGCCTTTGTCGCCCCACAGCACGAGCAGCGGACAGGTGACTCGCTTGTCGGCGTCGCCCGCATCATGTTCGAGGTCGATCGATGCCGCTGCGCGATAGTCTTCGCACGTCGCATGAATGGTCGCGGGATCGCTGAAGCAGCGTTCGTATTCAGCGAGCGCCTGCGCGTCGAATTCCACGCTTCCGCTCGACCAGCCGCGGATCTTCTTGCGCAGATAGTAGACCGGATCGGCGCCGATCAGTCGCTCGGGCAGGTCGAAGGGCTGGATCAGGAAGAACCAGTGGTAATACGCGGTCGCGAACGCCTTGTCGGTCTTGCCGTACATGATCCGCGTGGGTGAGATGTCGAGCACCGCGACGCGCTCGACCGCCGCCGGATGATCGAGACAGAGCCGGTGCGCGACGCGCCCGCCGCGATCGTGGCCGGCGAGGCGAAAGCGCGCA
>Ga0335082_10005374_pt1 | contig 14008 bp, 32 predicted proteins | sample Lox_Sample_41_FD_206718 | JGI IMG/M metagenome (GOLD analysis project Ga0335082, IMG submission 206718) | Soil microbial communities from Loxahatchee National Wildlife Refuge, Florida, United States - Lox_Sample_4.1 | ecosystem: Environmental > Terrestrial > Soil > Wetlands | place: USA...
GCATCCGCCTCGTCGGCGTTGTCGTGGAAGCGCAGCGCCGCGTTGTACGTCTCGCCGGACTCGCCCTTTGCGCTCACAGAGGCGACGACGGACGCCCACTCGGAGGCCGTCAACGTCCAGGCGTGGTCGAGAACATCGACGACCGCCTGATCCGCACGACCGGCGTTGGCGAGGCCGTGCAGCCAGCGAGCGACCGTCACGGAGCCGTCCTTGTGCCGCTGGAAGTGGAGGCCGTCTTTGGCGTGATAGAGGCTCATCCGCGCTCTCCGGCTGCTGCGAGCACGTCATCCAGTAGAGCCTGGTTGTGCTCGTAGTCGCGCTTCAGATACGACAGCTCGCGCTCCATGTCGCGCTTCGAGACGCGCCAGAACGCGCCGATGCTGTTGAACGCGAAGCCGGTGCCGTCGTCGAGCACAAGGATCTTCGCGTGGCCGACGTCCGGGACGTTGCTCTCGAACCGGGCCTGGACGACGCCGATGATCGTGCGCCCGCGCAGCTCGCGGAGGCAATCCATGGTGTTACTAGCGGCCATTCAAAGCCCCCTTTTTGTGTACGCAAACAGCGATTCGCGCTCGTCGGCCATGCAGCCACTATGACTCAATCTGAGTCGGCTGTCAAGTGTCGATGATGCCGGCGAGCAGCATCTGCAAAAGCGGCGGCGCCTCCGACAGATCGAGCTCGTCACCGCGGGAACGGATCACCCGCATGATCGACTCGAGCGGATCGAGCTCGACCCCGGCCCGACCCGCATCGTCGAGGATGTCGAGCACCTTACCGATCGCCTCATCCAATTGCCCCACGAAATCGGGCTCGCTCATGGCTGTTGTTCCCGGGTCGGCAGCTGCTCGAGGAACTCCGTCCACTCCACCCGCAGCCGCTGCCGGATGAACGTCGCCTCCAACCACCAGACCAGCAGCGCACAGACGACCGCCACCCCGGCCACCACGACCACCGTCTGACGCCACTCGCCGTTCACCGTGGCAGGTAGCTCCGGATCTCGAGCGGCAGCCCTTGCGCGACCTGCTCCCGATGCTGCAGCACGCGAAGCGGGCCGATCTCCTGGCCGTGTGAGCAGACGACCCAGGCGCCGTGCCATTCCTCCATGAAGACGACGACGTGATGGCCCGGCCACACACCGTAGAAGAGCAGATCCCCCGGCCGCGGCACGCTTACCTTGCGGCCGTGCCGCATCATGTCGCCCGTGAACCCCTGCCCGTTGTAGTCGTGGCCGTTCGGGTCGGGGGCGCCGGCGGTCTTGTAGGCGAGCGTCGCGAAGCCCGAGCAGTCCGTCACCAGCGGCAGCCGTTTCGGGGTTTTCACCGGGATCGGCCGCACCTGCGCGTAATGGATCTGGGCGGCGTTCTCGATGCCCCATTCGCAGTAGTCGACGATCTTCTCGCGAACCGTTTTCACGTGAAAACGGAGTCTACACCCTGCTTGGGGGCATCCTAGTAGGCTGCCATGTAGTAGCCGCGACCAAGCGTCGGGTTGAGTGTGAAAGAGTTACCGATCGCGGGTAAATCTGTCTGCCCTGTTTGTGCTCCGTAAAGTGGCGGACTGGCTCCGACTGCGCCAGCAGCAAGTGACGCGCTGGCGCCGACAATCGGAGTTGGCTGGGTCGTCCCCCATGTGCCATTTACGATGAAGGAGAGGTAATAGCCGCCGGTCACAGAGATTGTGAGCGGTGACGTGAATGGAAACTGCAGTAGACCGGTTCCCCAATTTGCGAGTGCGTTGAGGTTGCCGGAGAGAATGAGCATCTTCCCTGTCGAGTCGGCGATTCCAAATCGACAGGTGGTCGGCAGGCTGCCAGCGGCGGCAGTTGAGTTTCTGATAACGATGCCGGTCACAACATCTCCAGCGAGAAAGCCGACCATGCTCGCTTCGATGGCTCCAGTCGGCGGGGCTACATTGCCGCTGGTCACGCTTGCTGGGAAGGTTTCGGTGATCAGACCGCCGGCGGTGAGTGCGATCTGTGGCCGTGTGTCACTACTCCCCCCGGGGATGAACGTGTCGTCGAATGGCATCTAGAACGCCCCGTTGAACACGAGCTGCGAATCGAAGGCCGCGATATACACGAGAGGCCACTGATCGTACAACACCATGCTGCCGGGAGCAGGAATCACGCTCACCCCGAACGACGGCACAGACGTCCCGGTCGCGGCGACCGAGACGGCATGGGTCGCGGTCAGCGTGAACGCCGGCGCCGACACACCGGTCGCCGCGACGACGACGGCGGCGGTCTTGTGGACGGTGAACGCCGGCGCCGACACACCGGTCGCCGCGACCGCGATCTTGGCGGTCTTCGTGACGGTGAACGCCGGCGCGGACGCGCCGGTCGTCGCCAGGCTGAAGGTGACGGTGCCGCCGCCGGACGGGGTGTAGGTGACGTAGAGCGAGATTTTCTCGCCCGACGAGGTGCCGGAGCCCGGATAATTCGGTGCGTTGCCGGTCGACGAGTAGGTGTAGGCGCCGTGGTAGTAGCTCTGCGTGCCGCCGGGGCTGTCGTACTTGAAGCCGGCCGGTGACGCCCAGCCCGACCCGAACCAGAGCAAAAGCCAATACTTCGACCCGTTCGTCAGTGTCGGCCCCGACGTGAACGTCCCCGTCCGCAGGGCGGTGCCGGAGCCGCCGGCGATCGTGATCTCCGGCGTGATGCCGTTCGTGATCTGCGCCCCCGGCACCCCGGAGCTGTCGGTGAAGATCGCGAGCCGGCAGACGACGTTCCCGGAGCTCTTCGCGGTCGCGTACAGCGACATCGAGACGCCGGTGCCGTCCTCGGGCATCGTGTACGGGCCCGCCCACTGGCCGTAGTCCTGCGGGTCGTAGTCGGTCGACGCGCCGTTGGTGGTGTAGCCGAGCGTCGCCACTCAGGCCCGGCCTTCAGCTTTCGACGTTGGTGAAGCCGTTCGTCGGGATCTGCGGCGTGTCCCCACTGTTGATCACGGTGGAGGAGATATCGGCGCCGTGGTACAGGTTGCCGGTCGTCGCCGCATCCGCGGTGAACGCCGACAGCAGCGTGTTGGTGGTGCCGGAGCTCGTCGGGAAGGTGATCGCGCCGCCGGCGGAGCCGGTCTTCGTCGCCGACCCCGACCCGGTCGACGCAGGAAAGTTCGTCGCGTTATTCGTCACCGACACCCGCGCGTAGCTGCCGTAGTTCGCCTCGGTGATCGTCGCGCCGGTCTTCGTGTTGTCGAAGGCGGCGGTCGAGCCGCCGAAGTAGATCGGCGTCACCGACGTGAACGACGCCTGTGAATAGACGAGGTCGTTCACCTTCTTGGCGAGGTAGTTGAACTTGCCGGCCGCCATCAGCCCGCCCGGCCGATCCTGCCCGGCGCCGAGCCGCGCTCCGCATGGTAGAGGGCATGGCCGGGGTGGTCGCTGTGCGCCTCCGGCGGATGCTCCTCACCTTCGGGCAGCCCCTGCAGCTGGACAATCCGGCCGGGATGCTTCTCATGCCACGACCGGTGGCTGTCGTCGGCGTACTCGTAGAAGAGCTCGTCCGGGTTCGTGTCGTTCAGGTGCAGTCGACGACCGGGCAGATCGCGCGGCCCATCCCGTGTGTCGACGGTCTCGACGCTGTAGTGCCAGCCGCCCTCGAGCACACGGATCTTCGGCTTCCGGAACCGTCCGAAGAGGCGGCGGCCGGTGTCGGGAACCTCGCAGGTGGTGCCCGGCGAGACGTAGCAGACCGGCCCGTCATAACGGCCGTCGGCCATCAGTTGGTGGCGATGCTGGCGCCGGCGCCGACGACGTTGACGCGGACGGTGCAGCGGATCCGCTGGTTCGTGATCGACGCCTGCGACCCGCCGATCAGCGTGAAGAAGAGCGACTCGCCGGTCGTGAAGACGGGCGCATTCTCCTTGCCGAACGTCCACTGGCCGGGGATCGTCGGGCCGGCCGCCGACGACGGCGCGAACGCGACCATCCCCTGCCGCATCGTCGACGCCTGCGCGTTCGTGTAACTGCCCGACGGCATGATCGACAGGAACGCATACACCGCCGCGTTCGCCAACGGCGCGGACGGGTTGATCGTCGCCGACTCGGGCGTGTCGACGGTCACCTGGGTGACCATCGCCTCGCTGTCGCCGGGGCAGTCGAAGAGGGGGATGACGACGTTGCCGGTGGTGGCGTCCGTCTGGTCGCCGACGGTGAAGAAGAACACGCGCTGCGCGGCCGGCTGCCGGTCGTAGGCGGAGAGGGCGGTGTAGATGAGGGCGCGTTCGGCCGGGTCGATCCCGTCCGCGTTCTCCAACCGCTCGAACAGGCTGGGCGGGATCTTGGCGTGGGTGAGCTCGACGGTGCCGCGGCCTTCCGGCTGTGCGGTTTCGCCGGGGGTGGTGGCGGGGAGGCTCGTGTTGATGACGAGATGGGCGGGCGGTTCGAGCAGCAGCCCTTCGTTCTCGTAGATCCCCATACGTGGTCAGCTTTCGATGAGGGAGCGGTTGATCTCCGCCGAGTATAGGCGCTCGCAGCGGAGGCAGCAAACGTCCGCGTCCCTGTCGCGGATCGCCTGCGCCCCGGACGGGTTGACATAGCACTCGCGGTGGCAGCTGATGCAGGGGCCGACCCGGATGTCGGCGGGCGGCTGCATGGCGAAGCGTTCGGCGAGGTCTTCGCGGGTGGGGCAGATGACGATCGCGTGCGACCGCGGCTCAGGCACACGCACCTCGAAGCGTGGTTAGTGGCGAGTTTTCAGTCCTCGTCACGATGCCGCTCCCACGGTGTGCGAACCTCGAAGTGTTCGACCTCCACGCCGCCGTCATCGGCCCACTTGAGCGAGATGCTCGCGGCCGTGATGTTGCCGCCCCCGTACTCGTGAGTGCCGTTCTTCGGCCAAACGCGGATGAGAACGCCGTCATCCTTGTGGTGGCTGCTGATCTGCACGACGCGGCCCTCTGCCCAGTGAAGTTCGGCCACTCTGGCACGGTCGTCGTCCACGCTTCCGCCCCAATCGCGGTACAGGCGGGCGAACGCGAACAGCGAGCCGCTAGCCACGGAGACGCGCCTCCTCGTCGTCGTACTCGGCACGGTGTGCGTCGGGATCGGGCGACGCCTCAACGGTGTAACCGTGCCGCTGGTCCACGATACGAACGGCCTCGTCGCGAGCGTCGAATGTCCCCGTAAACAGCGATTCGCGGCTAGTCATGGTCGCCGACGATGATCCGTTCGAGCGACGCGACCCGGCCCTCGAGCAGCTGCCAGCGCCGGTTCCGGTAATGCCGCTCATGCATCCCCGCCATCGCCAACAGCGACAGCCCGACAAGGAGGGCGGCGACGAGATAGACCGCTGTCCGCTCCGTCACTGTGTCTCCGATTCGGCGCGGCGTTTCTCGAGCAGCACCATCCGGATGTAGGAGCTCGTGGTCAGCCCGGTTTGGGTGACCCGTTCGACGAGCCACTCGTGCAGGTAGGGCGGCAGCTTCGACTCCACCTTGACCGACCCGACCGGCACGCTCAGCTCACCCATCCAGCGAAAGTGTACTGCCCCGGCATGGTTGCGTCCAGCCTGCGTATGACGACGGTGTCCCCGGCCGGGTGCGGGCGTGGTGTACTGCGGGCGTGGAGTCGTACAACGTCGTCAACGTCGTCGCCGCTCTCACGATCGGCCTCGTCGTCGTCCGCGGGCTCCAAGCAGCCGTCGAGCACTACTTCCCGAACTCGGAGCCGTCGGCCGTGCTCCGCTTCATCTACGGAGGCCCGTAACCGATGAACGCTCCGCCGATCCCGTTCACCGCCGCAGCGCACCGCTACCGCGAGAAAATCTACACCACCACCGCCAGCCTCTCCACGTCGGCGCAGGACATCTCGCCGCCCGGCGGCGCGATCAAGTCGTACGGCTACATGCGCCGGCTGATCATCGAAATCTCGTCGCCGGCGACGGGCACGTCGACGCCGCTGCAGGCGCAGGCGCCGTGGAACATCATCTCGCAGATCGCGGTCACGCAGCCGAACGGCGAGGAGATGTACGGCGGCCCGACCTTCACCGGCTACCACGCCTACCTGGCCGCACGGCACGGCGGCGTCTTCTTGAACGACGACCCCGCCACCATGCCGAGCTTCGTGAACAGCGCGACGACGCCGCGGTTCGTGCTGCCGATCAACTTCGAGATGAACGCGGCGAACGGGCTCGGCTCGCTGCCGAACCAGGATTTCTCGGCGCCGTGGAAGCTGCAGGTGACCGCGAACACGCAGGCGAACGTCTGGCAGACCGTCACCTCCACCAACGGCATCCAGGAAGACGTCTTTCTCGACGCCTGGACGGTGCCGTCGCCGACGAACCCGCTCAACCCGAACGTGCAGCAGACCGTCGCCCCGCCGCTCCTTGGGTCGCTGAACAAGTGGACGGTGCAGCAGTACACGCTGACCGCGTCGTCGGCGAACAACGTGCTGCTCGCCCGCAAGGGGAACGCGATCCGCAACCTCGTCTTCATCGTCTCGAACAGCTCGAGCGTCAACCAGGCGATCTCGAACTTCCCCGACCCGCTCTCGTTCCGCTGGGACGGCGTCGTCATCCGCTCGAGCGACCGGCCGCTGCTGATGATCGACGACGAGTACCACACGATGGGCGGCGAGGCGGCCGCGACCCCGGTGACCGCACCGACCGGCGTCATCGCATTGAAGATGTCGGATCTGACCGGCATCGACGCGCAGGGGTCGGCGACCGGGTTCGGGATGGACGCCTTCTGGGGCACCGTCCAGTCGTCGACGCTCGAGATCGACGGCACCTGGGGCGCGAACGCGAACCAGCTGACGGTGTTGACGAACGACGTCCAGTTCGTCAACCTGGCCGGCAACCCGTACGCGTTCGCCTACAGCGGCTACCTGCAGGCGCCGGCGCAGCCGTCCGCGAGGACGTGACCTGATGCCGGGGATGCCGTTCCTGACCCCGTCGGATCCGTTCGTGCAGAACCAGCCGCAGGCTGCCGCAACCCCGGCGGGCGCGGTCGGCTCGAACACGACCTTCATCATCTGGCTGATCGTGATCGGGGTCGTGATCCCGGGGATCATTCTCGGCTCGTTGCGGGCCGGCGGCTACCAGTTCGTGTTCCGGCGACGCTGACGAGAGGAGGCATATCGTGTCGAAGATCGGTTGGGGGTCGCTGGCGATCGGGTTCATCCTCGGTTTCGTCGTGCGCCACTATCTGAAGGGCCGCGCCCAGGTCGGAGGCTAGACGTGGGGGCGGCGAAGGCTGTCGTGGCGGTGATCGGGGCGGCGGTGACGGCCGCTCTCGGTCTGGTGCCGGCGCAGTCGACGGTTTGGGTGGTGCTGACGGTCGTGTCGGCGACGCTGACGGCGGCCGGCGTCTATCTGGTGCCCAACGCGACCGGGTCGGGGACGGGTGGAACACGATCAGGATGAGCGCCCTCTCAGTAATGCGGAGCTTCAGTTGGTGCGCCGGATGATCGACGAGCATCTGTACGATGAGGCCCGTAACCGCTTCCTGCGGTCAACGAAGGCTGTTGTCGTCGCGGTCGCCGGCGTGGTGATGTTCGCGATGCAGGCGGTCGTCGTCGTCTACGCGGTGGTTCACTGATGACGGTCGCGCTCGCCGTCACCTTCCTGGCGATCCTGATGATCTACGCCGGCGTCAAGGGCCGCAGCCTCCGGCATCTGATCGTCGGCCAGTCCATCGAGGGCGGCACAGGGTCGATCGTGCAGGCGAGCTCGTGAGCCCGCAAACCGCCAGAGCTCTCCTGTTGGCGGTCGCGGCGCTGCTTCTGGCGGGGATCTGGGGGGCGCGGGGGCGGCTCGAGGATCCGTACCGGAAGACGTGGGCGGCCGGTGTCGTCATCCTCGGCCTGTCGCTGCTGATCGACATCGCGCCGGAGGTGGGCGGGCCGGCGTCGATCCTGGTCGCGATGGGCTTCTACTGGGCGAACCGCAATGATTTCAAAGGCGTCTCATCGGGCTCGGGCTCTGGCGCGGCACCGTTGAAGGGTGTAACCTCTGTCGGGTCGAGTTCAGCCGAGACGGCGGCGTCCCCGGGAAGGAGCAGGCAGTGAAGACGACGGCGAACGTGATCGGCCTTCTGATCGTCGGACTGGTGATCCTCGGCCTGGCGAGGCGGCCGCAGATCGTCACCTCGTTCTTCACCGGCCTCAAGGGCACCCTCGGCCTGCTCGTCCAGACGTAGGCCGCCGGATGGCGTTCTACCAGCAGAACGAAGCGAACGAGTGGCCGCGGAACGGGACGGCGCCGGTCAAGGACTTCTACCCGCTCGCCTATCCGGTGTACGCGCCGCAGCTGATCGCGCCGTCGCAGGAGAACCCGTCCTCGACCTCCTCTTATGGCGGCTATCGCGCCGTGCCGTTGCAGGTGGATGTGCAGCCGTCGTTCGGTGACCATGACGGCCTCCATGGCCGGCTGATGGCGGTGTCGCAGGCGGACACGTACAACTCGGAGCCGAACCCGTGGCCCGCCGCCGGGGTGTACGACGTCCCGAACGGGCAGATCGCGGTGATGGAGATGATGCGGCTGCAGCCGACCACCTCCGCCCATCCCGGCCTCTCGACGCCCGCGTCCGGGGGCGGGCCGACGATGGTGTTCCGGGCGCCGCCCGTGTTCTCGGCGCAGTCCAGGCCGATCTACGCGCTCGGGCTCTAGCATGGCCGCGCCGGCGCAGAGCTCGGGGTTGAAGCGGAAGGTCGGGCCGCTGCCGCTCTATGGCTGGGTGCTGCTCGCCGTCGGTGTCGTCGGCTACTTCGTCTTCTTCCGCGGCTCGAAGAGCTCGACCGGGGTGGCGGTGTCGAGTCTGCCCGGTGCTGCCACGTCGGCGACGGATTACGGACAGTCGACCGGTGACATCCCGTCCGCCGGCAGTCCCGGCGCCTCCGACTCCGCCACCTCCGACCTCGTCAGTGCGCTCGGGGCGGAGAACTCGAACCTGCTCTCGGCGCTCGTGCAGACGCAGTCGAACGTCGTTGCGCTCGCGCAGGCGCAGGGGCAGAATCTGCTCGCCTCGCAGACGCTGCCGAACGACACGACGATCGGGGCGACGGTGCAGGCGCAGCCGGGCGGGTCGAACGCGCCGACGGTGCAGTACGTGTTCCCGAACGTCACCGGCAGCATCAGCTCGACGGCGACGAAGGCTGCCGCGAAGACGAGCTCGGCCGGATCGACGGCGAAGAAGGCTGTGACGCCGGTCAAGTATTTCACCTACAAGCGCGACGTGCCGTTGAAGGCCGGCCAGACCGTGCACTTCACGTCCGGGAAGGGGTATTACGCCGCATGATCAAGTGGCTTCTGATCGGCCTGCTCGCGTACATCGTCTGGACGAAAGTCCTCTAACCGGTGAACGCGCTCACCCGCAGGGCGGGGCCGTTGCCCCGTTGGGCGTGGCTTGCGCTCGCCCTCGCCGCTGTCGCCGGCTACTTCCTCTTCGTCCGGCCGAAGAACGCATCGGCGGCAGCACCGGGCTCGAGTGACGCATCCTCGCAGCTGCCGGTGACGTCCGGGTCGGCGACGGATCAGGGGTCGGTGAACGGGTCGCCGTCGGACGCCGCCACCGCCGACCTGCTCGCCGCGCTCGGGAACGACAATCAGCAGCTGCTGTCGTCGTTGGCGGCGCAGTCGCAGCTCTTCTATCAGGGGTTCGGGTCGTACGTGCCGGGCTCGTCGACAGGCTCCGCCGGTGAGGGTGGGATCACGGCGCTGATCGGCCAGACCGGCCTCTACCCGTCCGGGATCGACACGAGCATCACCGGGACGCTGCCGAATCCGGGCGGTGTCCGGCAGCCCGTGTCGGGCGGGACGATCTACACGTCGGCGGGCGGCGGCTCGAACACCGGCTCGGCGCAGTCAGCGCTCTCCTACGCGACCGCGACCCATTCGGCGGTCGCGGTATGAGCACGCGCACCCTGTCGGCGATGGCCGGGTTCGTCGTGCTCGGCCTCTCGCCGTCGTTCCTCGACTGGAAACAGTCCCCCGACAAGAAGAGCCGGCAGCAGTTCTTCCTCTACTACGGGGTGGCGCTGCTGCTGATCTGGTTCGGCATCCAGGGACGCGACTGATGGATGTGACCCGGGTCGGTGTCGCCGCCCTGGTTGGCATCTACGCGACCTTCGCCCTCGACGTCTACTCGACGCTCAATTCGAGCCCGCAGACGACGGAGCTGTTCGCGGACGAGCGGGAGGAGTCGTTGATGCATTGGGTCGTCATCGGCTCCCTGGTCGCGGTCGGCGGCGGCGTTGCCGGCTCCGTCATCTCCGGCTCAGTCTGGCCTGCCGTCGGTGCGGCTGCCGTGTCGGTGGGGATGTATGGGGCGTACAAGCATGCGGTCTCCCGCGGCACCGGAGGCTGAGAATGGCGTCGGCGACTGACGAGTTTACGAGCGGCGCCGATGAGCGGTCGTACATCGTCTCGCACGCGCAGCAGCTCGGCCTCGATCCGCGAGCCGTGCTAGCGGTGGCGGCAACCGAGGGCGTCACGCTTCCTTCTCACATCGGCGACAGTGGCACGTCGTTTGGGCCGTTCCAGCTTCACGCGGGTGGCGCGCTGCCGCCTGATGTCTGGTCGAAGGGCGCTTCGTATGCGCAGCAGTGGGCGAACTCGCCCGCCGGGATCGACTACGCACTCGGTCGGATCCAGACGGTCGCGCAGGGGCTGCAGGGGCAGGGTGCGATCTCGAACATCGTCTCGAAGTTCGAGCGGCCCGCCGACCCGGCAGCGGAGATCAGCCGGGCCACCTCAATCTACAACGAGAACGGCGGCCCGAGCATCTCGAGCGACCAGACGATCGCCGACTTCTGGGGCAATCGCACCTCGACAGCGTCACAGGTTGCCAGCGGACTCACGAAACCGTTCAAGTCAATCGAGGAAGCGTTCACATTTCTGACCTCGTGGCGGTTCGTGGAGGTGGTCGGCGGATTCTTCCTGCTCCTGCTCGGCCTGTATCTGCTCGGCCGACAGCTCGGCGCCCCCTCGGTGTCGTCGGCGTCGAACGCGCTCGGGTTCGGCACCCCGGCCGGCGCCGCCCGCGGTGCGGTCGAGAAGCTGCCCGGGGTGGAGGCCCGCCAGAACATGCGCGAGTACCGGACGGGACAGCGGCAAGGCCGGCTCGCAGCATCGCGGGCGGAGGGGCGGAAGACCGGGTCGGCGTCTATCTCGAAGCAGCGGCGGGTGCCGGACTCGAACGTCCGCTCGATCTCGTCGGCGCGGCGCGGCGTCTCGTCGTCGTCGCCGCGCGGGGTGTATTCGGCCCGTGGACAGGGCAGATGACGGCTGATAGGATCCTGTATCGGCCGCGACACATGGGAGGTTGCAGGATGACCGACAAGAAGACCGACGACACCGCGACGGACGAGCCGCGGAACACTGGCCAGCATGACTCGCTGCCGGCCGTGAACACGCCGGAAGGCTCCGAGCCGGAGCCGGTCGAGCAGGAGCCGGATGGCTCGTAGCATGCAGGAGCGGTTCCGTGCCTGGGCGGACGAGATGGACGCTGAGGAGCGCGACGAGCGCGAACGGAAGCTGCAGGAGGAGATCGCCGAGCTCAGGGCCGGCGGGCTCTCGACGGCCGAGCGCGAAGAGCTTGCGACGCTTCGCGCTCGGCTCGACGCGCTCGAGGCCGCCGACCGCCGCGACGACACCCCCGACGACCCCGACCCTGCCGACGATCCCGATCCCGGCGACGATCCGGACGATCCGGCGCCGCGGAAGCGGATGCGGCCGGGTCGGAAGTCGGGGATGGCGTACGATTGGACGGTCGACGACGACGGCCAGGTCGTCGATCTCGACATCGCCGCCGTCTGGACGGGCGAGGACGAGCCCGACCGGGTCGAGCTGCCGTCGTGATCTACGTCTACTCGGCGCTGATCTCGGCCGGTGTCACCGTGACGATCCTGCTCGCCCTCGTCGCCGCCGCGGTCAGGGTGGGGCCGCGGCTGATGCAGCAGGCACTCCGCAAGAGCATGACACCGAGCACCAGCACGAAAGGGATCGCCGGCAAGGGGGGCAGTGACTCGGCGGCGATCTCCTACGTGACGAGGAAGCCCGCATGAGTCTGGCGCAGGAGCTCGCCGACAAGGGCCTCTCCTACGAGGACGCCGCCGCGCAGCTGAACGACGCCGGCATCACGATCGCCCGCGGCGCCCGCAAGGGGGCGTTGATCACCGTCGACGACATTCAGCGTCGCATCCGCTCCGGCGAGTTTCCGTCCTCGTGGCGGATCGCGCTCGAGCTCGAAGACCCCGCCGCTGTCGCGGCGACCGCGGCGGGTGCCGGCGCCGCTCCCGGCGAGCAGTCTCAGCCCAGTGGCCGCCGCCGGGAGCAGGCGCCGCAACGGCCCGCGAACGTCAAGCCCGTCCCCGTCCCGATCGAAGCCGGCGCACGGAAACGGATCGCGGGCGGCTACCGTGCCGTCGGCGGCCTCGCCGCCGTCCAGGTGTCACGGACGCACGGCAAGAACACAGGCGAGGGGATTGCGGCCGTCTTCAACGACTACGCCGACCCGATCGCCGACCTCTGGTTGCGCGCCGCAGAGGAGAACCCGTTTGTCGCCCGGATCGTCAACGCCGTCAACGGCGGCGGGGTTACCGGCGACCTGATCGGCACCCACATCCTCTTGGCGCTCTCCTGCATTTACATTCTCGGGGCGCCGTTGCCGGACGCCCTGTTCGCGAAGTACAGTAAGCACCGGGTGGTCGTGAATGAGCCAACTCGAAACGGAAAGCCCACAGACCCGCGGGCGGAGTCTGCGCCCGTTGACGGCGCCGCCGCGGATCCCGTGGGCTAGCCTCGAAGCGAAGCTCGACGAGCAGTGGCAGCCCGGCGAGCACGTCACGATCGTCGCACCCACCGGCCATGGCAAAACCCATCTCGCCTTGACGGTCGCCGAGCGCTCCAGGTACATCCTGGTGCTCGCGACGAAGCGGAAGGATCCGCTGGTGTCGGAGCTCGCGGCGAAGGGGTATGAGATTGTGCCGTCGCCGGACGGGATCCTCTGGACGGAGACGGAGCCGGTGAATCCGCGCATCGTCGTCTGGCCGCAGCCGCCGGACAAGGCGGGGGCGGGGGCGCGGACGGCGATCCTGCAGCATCAGCTGCGCGAGGTGCTCGACTATGCCGACAAGACGGGCGGCTGGACGATCGTCGCCGACGAGACGATGTTCCTGCACGACAACCTCCGCCTCGAGCGCGAGCTGAACATGGTCTGGTATCAGGGCCGCACCCAGGGCCTGTCGCTGATCGCGTTGGCGCAGCGTCCGGCGCGGGTGCCAAGGCTGGCGTTCTCGCAGGCGACCTATCTCTTTATCGGCAAGTACGCCGACAAGCGTGACATCGACGCGCTGCGCGACATCTCGTCGGCGATCCCCAGGGAGGTGATCGTCGCCGGCATCGCCTCGCTATCGAAGGAGCGGCACGAGTTTCTGTTCGTCGACACTGTCCGTGACGAGGTCGCGATCGTCGTCGCCCCACCCCGGTGACCGCATTGTGCTTGCGCTGCCGAACACGACGACGACCGACCTGTACACCGACGCGGGCGCGGCCGTCTTCCCCTCCACCGACAGTGGCGCCGGCACACCGTATGCGTCCGGGTTCCTATTCATCGCCAACCAGCCCGCGTTCGTCTCGATCCGGAAAGGGCCGACCTCCGGCTCGAGTGGCGCCTGGACGCCCGATACGCTGGTGCAGCCGACGATGGTGCCGCTCGCCGTCGGCCAGCCCAGCGCCGCCAAGCCGAACCCCGACTACATCTTCGGTGTCCGGGCACGCTCCGCCGTCGCAGGCAGCCCAGCGCAGGTGTTCGGCGCCCTGTTTCAGCCGGGCGAGATTTCGTTTGTGCCCGGGGCGCAGTTCACCGGCACCGTCTCACAGTCGGGCGGGTTCACGCCGGTGAGCGGCGGCCTCTCCGGCATCACCGGCTCCGTCTCCGCCGCCGGCGCCATCCTCGCCGGCACAGGCTTTACCGTCGCCCATGGCGGCACCGGCCTGTACACGATCAGCTTCACTACCCCGTTCGCGGCCGCACCGGTCGGGTTCGTCGACCATCTCGGCAACCCGGCG
>Ga0335082_10005375_pt1 | contig 14008 bp, 13 predicted proteins | sample Lox_Sample_41_FD_206718 | JGI IMG/M metagenome (GOLD analysis project Ga0335082, IMG submission 206718) | Soil microbial communities from Loxahatchee National Wildlife Refuge, Florida, United States - Lox_Sample_4.1 | ecosystem: Environmental > Terrestrial > Soil > Wetlands | place: USA...
CCGAATCAACCCGACCTGACCGCGGCCGAGTACGCGCGCATCGGTTATCCGCTCGGCGAGCTCGCGCACGACGGCACCGCGATCATCCGGCTGCTCGAGGGCGACCCGGGGCGCCTGAATCCGATCGGGTGTGCCCTGCAGCTGCTCTACGAGGTGCACGATCCGCGCGCCTACATCACGCCCGACGCGGTGCTCGATTTTTCCGCCGTTGAGTTCGAGCCGGTCGGGCCCAACCGCGTGCGGATGTCGGGGGCGCGTGCGCGCCCGCGGCCGGAGCGCCTCAAGGTCGTCGGCTTCCTCGCCCGCCGCGGCCTGATCGCCGACATCGAGATCGGGTTCGCGGGCACCGGCGCCCTCGGCCGCGCCCGAAGCTCGGCCGAGGTCCTGCGGCTGCGCCTCGCCGGCCAGTTTGGCGCCGACGACCTGCGGATCGATCTCGTCGGCGTCGACTCGGTGCTCGGCGCCGGCTCGCTGCCGCTACGCGCCGAGCCGCCGGAGCTGCGGGTACACGTGTCGGCGCGCTGCGCCGACGCGGCGCTCGCGCAGATCGTCGAGGACGAGATCTACACGCTCACCATCTCCGGGCCGGCGGGCGGCGGGAGCGTGCGCAGCGAACGCCGGCCGAACATCGAGACGATCACCGGGTTCCTTCCGCGCGACCGGGTGCCGACGCACATCGAATGGGGGCGCTGATGAGGGTAGGCGAAATCGCTGCCGGCCGCGCCGGCGACAAGGGCGACATCCTCGACCTGACGGTGGTCGCCTATGACGCCGCGGGCTACGAGGGGCTCGAACGCGGGTTGAGCGGCCGTTACGTCGCCCGGGTTCTCGGGCGTGTCGTGCCCGGCACCGTCGAGCGCTACGAGCTGCCCAAGCTCCGCGCGCTCAAGTTCGTCGCGACGGGCGCGCTGCCCGGCGGCGTGCAGGCGTCCCTGCACGCGGGGCTGCACTGGCAGAAGGCCGCGATCTGGCTGCTGCTCGACGCGGAGCTCGAAGAGGCGTCGCGCTGACCGCGCGCGGGCCGGACTCACAAGACGGTTTGATCGGTATCCACAAAGACTAATCGTTTGATATCGACCGGTCGAGGGCTTACCGTAGAGCGCTACGGAGGAGGAATTCGGATGTCCAAGGAGCCGTTGCCGCAATCCATTGCGGACCTGCCGGCGCAGCGCGCGTCGGCCCCCAAGACGCAGGCCGAGGCGCGCGCCCGCTACTTCAACACCGGGAACGCCTTCAACCTGCAGCTGCCCACGGTGCCCGACGAGAGCTTCGTCGAGGAGCCGGCCAGGGCGCTGAGTCCCGACACCCCGACTGGCCTGATCGCCTGCGACCGCTCGCAGCAGCTCGGCTGCGCGTTCCCCGCCACGACGCCCTTGGTGCTCGCGCGCTACGCGCGGATAAGACGTGGCGAGACGCTGGAGACGAACTTCGCCGCGAGCGGCGTCATTGCGTACGTCATCACCGGCAGCGGCTCGACCGCCTGCGATGCGGAGCGTCTCGAGTGGCGCGCCGGCGACACCTTCGTGCTGCCCGGCGGCGTTCCGCACGTGCATCGCGCCGGCGCAGCGGACGCCGTGCTCTGGATCGTCACCAACGAGCCGCAGCTCGCGTTCGAGCACCTGCGCCCGCCGGGCTCCGGCGACGCGCCCACCGACCTCGTGCACTTCCCCGGCGACGAGGTCGAGCGGCAGATCGAGCTGCTCTACCAGGTCGGCCGGGGCGAGGACATCGCGGGATCGGCGCTGATCTTCTCGTCCAAACGCCAGGAAGCGATCCGCAACGTCCTGCCGACCCTCACCGTGGCGATGAACTCCCTGCCCGGCGGGAAGTCGCAGCGCCCGCACCGCCACAACTCGGTCGCGGTGACGCTCGTCATCCAGGGCGAGCAGTGCTACTCGATCGTCGACGGGCGGCGCAAGGACTGGTCGCAATGGGCGACGACGGTGACGCCGGCGACGTCGGTCCATTCGCACCACAACGGCGGCAGCAGGACCGCGATGTTCCTGATCGTCCAGGACGGCGGGATCTACTACCACACGCGCGCGCTCGGCTTCGAGTTCGTCGACGCGTAACGGCAAGGAGGAGTCATGGCTGTAGCTCAGCAGAAGGCATTCACCCGGATCGAGGCCCGGCCGCTCAACCCCGCGCTCGGCGCGGAAGTCACCGGGATAGACATGCGCAAGCCGCTCGACGCGGAGACCTCCAGGGAGCTGCACGACGCCTGGATGCAGTACCTGCTGCTCGTGTTCCCGGGGCAGGACGTGACCGACGAGGAGCACGTGGCGTTCACGCGCTATCTCGGCGAGCCGGAGATCTTTCACCAGAAGATCATCAAGTCGAAGCGGGTGCGCGAGATCTTCCGCGTCTCGAACGTCGACGACGACGGCAACCTGATGCCGGCGGATCACCCGACCGTGCGCCAGCTCTCGCTCGCCCAGTCCTGGCACACCGATTCGAGCTATCGGACGATTCCCTGCAACGGCGCGCTGCTGCACGGTGTGGAGACGAGCCGCACCGGGGGCGAGACCGAGTTCACCAACATGTACCTGGTGTACGAGTCGCTGCCCGAGCGGCTCAAGCGCCAGGTCGAGGGACGCAAGGCCCGCCACAACTTCGGGCACATGCACGTGCTGCAGCCCGCGCTCAAGCCGCTCACGCCGGAAGAACGCGCCGCGATGCCGCCCGTCTGGCAACCGCTCGTGCGCATCCACCCGGTCACCAAGCGCAAGGCGCTCTACATCAGCCCGATCTACAACGACGAGGTCGAAGGCATGTCGCCGAGGGACGGCCAGAAGCTCATTGCAGAGCTGGCCGAGTTCGCCGGCCAGCCGCAGTTCGTCTATCGCCACTACTGGCGGCAGCACGATGTCCTGATGTGGGACAACCGCTGCACGATGCACCAGGTGACCGCGTTCGATCCGCGTGAACGCCGCGTCATGCACCGCACGACGATCGTCGGCGACAGTCCGGTGATCGCCGGATGACAGCCCCGGGTGATGCCATGTCCGACAACGGCCTGCCCCATATCACGCACGTCCACCTGAACCCGGCGTGGCTCGCCAAGTACAGTGAGGACGTCCTCGAACCAGCGCTGCCGATCGTCGATCCGCACCATCACCTGTGGGACCGCGAAGGCGGCTACCTGCTCGACCAGCTGCTCGCCGACACCGGGTCGGGCCACAACGTGGTCGCGACCGTGTTCGCCCAGTGCGGCTACGCCTATCGCAGCGCCGGTCCCGACGAGCTGAAATCCCTCGGCGAGACGGAGTTCGCGGCCGGCGTCGCGCGCGAGTCGGAACGCCGGAAGACAAAGACGCGCGCCGTTGCGGGCATCGTCGGCGCGGTGGATCTTGCCCTCGGCGACAAGGCGGGGGACGTCCTGCGCGCGCACATCGAGGCCGGCGGCGGCCGCTTCAAGGGCATCCGGCACATCACCGCGCGACACGAGGCGTTCAACGCGAGCCTGCTCGGACGGCCGCCGGCGCGGCAGATGGCCGATGCGACGTTCCGCAAGGGCTTCGCGCAGCTCGGCAAGCTCGGCCTGAGCTTCGACGCGTGGCTGTACCACCCGCAGATCCCCGAGCTGACCGACCTCGCACGCGCGTTCCCCTCGATCCCGATCGTGCTCAACCACGTCGGCGCACCGCTCGGGGTCGGGCCCTACCAGGGCAAGCGCGACCTGGCGTTCCGGGAATGGCACCAGGCGATGAAAGGGCTCGCGACCTGCCCGAACGTGCGGGTGAAGCTGGGCGGGCTCGGCATGGCGATCATCGGCTTCGACTACCACAAGGAGCAGCGCCCGCCGTCATCCGAGCGGCTCGCCGCCGACTGGCGGCCCCTGATGGAGACCTCGATCGAGCTCTTCGGCGCGAACCGCTGCATGTTCGAGAGCAACTTCCCGGTCGACAAGGGGATGTTCAGCTATCCGGTGATGTGGAACGCCTTCAAGCGCATCGCGTCGCGCGCTTCCACCGCGGAGAAGGCGGCGCTGTTTCACGACACCGCCGCGAGTTTCTACCGGCTGTGACCGCCGGTAGGCGAGCGATCCGACGCGTTCCGAAAGCAGGAGAGGGCGGGCAGCGATGCAGGCGGTCGTCGTGCGCGAGACCGGTAGTGCGGACGTGCTCCGCATGGAGACCGTCGCGCGGCCGGCGCCGGCGGCGCGCGAGGTCCTGATCCGCGTCGCGGCGTGCGGAGTCTGCACGCTCGACGTCGTCACCCGCAACGGCACCTACCGGCGCAACGTCCAGCTCCCGATCATTCCCGGCCACGAGATCGCCGGGACGGTGACGGCGGCGGGCAGCGAGGTGCGCCGCTTCCGCGTCGGGGATCGCGTCGCCACGACGCAGCGCTACCACATATGCGGGACCTGCCGGTATTGCCGCGGCGGCTACGAACCGCTCTGCGAGGAGCGCCGCTTTCTCGGCCAGCAGGGGCTCGTCGGCGGCTACGCCGAGTATGTCGCGGTCGAGGAAGACAACGTCGCCGTGATTCCGGCGGGCGTGTCGGAGGAGCATGCCGCGATCGCGGCGTGCGCAATTGGCACGACGCTCAACGCGGTGCGCGACGTTGGCCGCGTCAGGCTGGGCGAGGACGTGCTCGTAACCGGCGCCGGCGGTGGCCTGGGGGTGCACGCGGTGCAGATGGCGCGGCTCGCCGGCGCGCACGTCATCGCCCAGACGACCGCGCCTGACAAGGCAGCGCTGCTCTCCGAGGTTGGGGCGCACGAGGTCCTCGTCACCGCCCGCGACGAGGACTTCTCGCCGCGCGTGCAGGCTCTCACCGGCGGTGCCGGCGCCGACGTGCTGATCGACAACGTCGGGACGCCGCTCTTCACGGCGATGCGCCGCAGCCTGGCCGCGAATGGCCGCTGGGTCCTGGTCGGCGAGCTCACCGGCGACTTCGTCCCGTTCAACCCGGCGCAGCTCTTCCTGCGCAACCAGTCGATGCTGTCGGTGAACAGCACGACGCGCGCGCAGCTCGAGGACACCCTCGCGCTGATCGCCCGCGGCGCCATCCGGCCGGTGATCTCCGGCGTGGAGAGCCTGCGCAACGTCGGCGCGGTGCACGCGCGCATGGAGCGCGGCAGCGTCGCCGGCCGCATCGTGGTCCGGCCGGAAGGAGCGACAGCATGAACACTGCCGTCATCATCGAGAACACGCTGCAGGCGCTGTACACCGGCCTGATCCTCGGCAGCCTGTACGGATTGATGTGCGTCGGGCTCGCGCTGATCTTCAGCGTGATGCGCGTCATCAACTTCGCGCAGGGCGAGTTCCTGATGCTCGGGATGTACGCCGCTTTCTTCGCCTTCACGCAGGCGGGCATCGCGGCAATCCTCGGCCCGTACGCGGGGCCGGTCGTCGCCGCGCTCATCGCGGGGGCGGTGGTCTTCGTCGTCGGCGTGGTGCTGTACGAGCTGCTGCTGCGCCGGGTCACCGGCCTGGAGGTCGCGGGGGCCGAGGGGGAGGGGCACTACCCGCAGCTGACGCTGACGCTCGGCCTCTCCCTCATGCTGTCGAATGGTGGGCTGATCCTGTTCGGGTCGATGCCGGAGACGCTGCGCACGCCGATGTCGTCGAACGCCTGGGAGCTCGGGCCGCTCTTCGGGCTCGACGTCACGCTGTACCTCAACCAGGCGCGCACGGTGGCCGCGGTCGTGGCGCTCTGCGTCGCCGGGGCGATGGCGGTCTTCATCGCGCGGGCGCGCATCGGCAAGATGCTGCGCGCCGCGGCCGACAACCCGGAAGCGGCCACCTACATGGGGATCCACGTCGGGCGGCAGCACCGGCTCGCCTTCGCGATCGGCGCGGCGATCACGGCGATCGCCGGCGGCCTGGTCGCCTCGTACTACCCGTTCCAGCCGTACATCGGGATCGAGTTCGTCATCGTCATGTACGCGGGGGTCGTCCTCGGCGGGATGGGCAGCGTGGGCGGCGCGTTCTGGGGCGGGCTCGCGATCGGGCTCGTTCAGCAGCTCTCGACGCTGGTGCTCCCGCAGCAGCTGCAGAACGCCGCCATCTTCGTCGCCTTCCTGCTGATCATCCTGCTCCGTCCGCAGGGGCTCTTCGGCCGCAATGTCGAACGCGTCTAGCAACCGCATGGCCCCGAACGACGCCGGCGCCGCACGCCGCGACGCCGCGACCAGCGCGGGCTCCGCTGAGAGCGCCGCCGAGCTCAAGCGCACGGTGTCGATCATCGCCGCGGGCGTGGTGCTCTACCTCGGCGCCACCTGGCTGATCAGCGACCGCTACTACCAGCTGATGTTCACGATCATTCCCATCTGGGCGACCGTGGGCGTGGCGTGGAACATCTTCTCCGGCTACTCGGGGCTGATGTCGTTCGGGCACGCCGCGTTCTTCGGCATCGGCGCCTACACGGTCGCGCTGCTGCTCGTGAACCTGGGGATCAGCCCGTGGTTCGGCATCGTCGCGGCCGGTCTCGCCGGGGCGGTTGCCGGCGTCGTGATCGGGTTTCCCACGTTCCGGCTCCGTGGCCACTACTTCGCGCTCGCGATGCTCGCCTATCCGCTCGCACTGCTATACGTGTTCGAGTGGCTCGGCTACCAGGAAGTCGCGTTGCCGATGAACCGCGAGGCGCCGGCGGCGTACATGCAGTTCGCGGACCAGCGGGTCTACGTGCTGCTGGCCGTCATCCTCCTCGTGATTGCGCTCGCGGCGAACCTGGCGGTCGCCCGCTCGCGCTTCGGCCTCTCGCTGCTCGCGATCAAGCAGAACGAGCCGGCGGCCATGGGCGCCGGCATCAACCCGCGCGCCTGGAAGCTGCGGGCGATCACGCTGTCGGCGGCGCTGACCTCGATGGCGGGCGGACTTTACGCGGTGGTGCTGCTCATCGTCACGCCGCCGACGGTGTTCGGGATGCTCGCCTCCGCGCAGGCGCTGATCGTCACGCTGTTCGGCGGGATCGCGACCATCTTCGGGCCGGTGCTCGGGGCGCTGATCCTCGTGCCGCTCGGCGAGACGCTGCACGCGGAGCTCGGCAATCGCCTGCCGGGGATCCAGGGCGTGGTGTACGGCGCCGCGATCATCGCCGTCGTGCTGATGGCGCCGGAAGGCATCCTGCCGCGGCTCGCCAGGCACTGGGGACGCGACCGTGCTGCGGCGGGTGGCGCGCCGCTCACGCTCGACGCCGCGCCGTACGTGCGTCCGCCGCCGCCGCCGGCTGCGATCGAGGCGAAGACCCTGCTCGACGTGCGCGGCGTGGCCGTCCGCTTCGGCGGGCTGCAGGCGCTGCAGAACGTCGCGTTCGCGGTGCGCGCAGGTGAGATCCTCGGCATCATCGGCCCGAACGGCGCCGGCAAGACGACGCTCTTCAACGCGTTGAACGGCTTCATCTCCACGGCCTCGGGCAGCGTGAAGTTCGAGGACCAGGAGCTCGCCGGGCAGCCGCCGTTCGCGGTATGCCGCGCCGGGGTCGGACGCACGTTCCAGATCGTGCGGCCGTTCGCGCGCCTGTCGGTGCTCCACAACGTGGTCGTCGGCGCATTCCCGGTCGAGCCCGACGACGCGCATGCGTACGGCCGCGCGCGGGAGGCGATCCGGCGCGTCGGGCTTGCCGGGCGCGAGGGCCGGATCGCGTCGACGCTCACCACCGTCGAGCTGCGCCTGATGGAGCTCGCGCGGGCGCTCGCCGCACGGCCGCGCCTGCTGCTCCTCGACGAGATCCTCGCCGGGCTCGGCTCGACCGAGATCGAGCACGTGCTGAAGGTGATCGACGGCATCCGCCGCGAAGGCGTCACGGTGGTGGTCATCGAGCACACGATGCACGCCATGGTGCGCCTCGCCGACCGGCTGCTGGTGCTCGACCACGGCGTGGTGCTGGCGGAGGGCGAGCCGAAGGCGGTGACCAGCAATCCCGCGGTCATCGAGGCGTATCTCGGCAAGCGGTGGGTGGCCCGTGCTGACGGTTGAGAACGCGCATGTCTCCTACGGCGGCTCCCGGGCGCTCGACGGGGCCGAGCTCACCGTCGGCGCCAGCGAGTTCGTCGCGATCGTCGGGCCGAACGGCGCCGGCAAGACGACGTTGTTCCGCGCGATCTCCGGCACGGTGCCGCTCGAGTCGGGGCGCGTGCTCTACGACGGACGCGATCTGGCGAGCGTCGCGGCGCACGACCGGCCGGCCCTCGGCATCGCGCACGTGCCGGAAGGACGCCAGGTGTTCCCCAGCCTGTCGGTGTACGAGAACCTCGAAATGGGCGCGCAGTCGGCCGAGGCGCGGCGCGACTGGAAGGCGACCGAGGAGCTCGTGTTCACGCTGTTCCCGCGGCTCGCTGAGCGGCGGACGCAGGCCGCGGGAACGCTGTCCGGGGGCGAGCAGCAGATGGTCGCGATCGCGCGCGGGCTCGCGTCGAAGCCGCGCCTGCTGATGCTCGACGAGCCGTCGATGGGGCTCGCGCCGGCGATCGCGGATCAAATCTTCGAGTGCGTCGAGCGGATCCACCGCGAGCGCTCGCTCGCGATCCTGCTGGTCGAGCAACGGGTCGCCGAGGCGATCGAGGCGTGCGACCGTGGCTACGTGCTCGAGTCGGGACGGATCGTGCTCGAGGGCACGCACGACTCGCTGATGCGCGATGCGCGGGTGAAGAAGGCTTACCTGGGGCTCTGACGGAATTCGGCTACGGCCAAGGACGCCGCCCGCGGGCGGCACATCTAGATGAAGGAGGAAGAGGCAATGACGGCACGCACGTTGTGGAAGCTCGCCACCGCCGTGGCGATCGCGGCATCGACCGGTCTCTGGACCGCGCCGGCCGCCGCACAGAAGGAGGTCAAGGTGGCGGTGGTGGTGCCGCTGTCGGGACCGTGGGCGCGGAACGGCGAGCTCCACGTCAAGGGCGCGCAGCTTGCGGTCGACGACATCAACGCCGCCGGCGGCATCAAGGCCCTCGGCGGGGCGAAGATCAAGCTCATCGTCGCCGACGCGGGCGACAGCACCGAGAAGGCGAAGAACGCCGCCCAGCGGCTGGTCTCGCAGGAGCCGGACCTTGTCGGCGGCACCGGTGCATTCGTGAGCTCGTTCACGCTGGCGGTGACCGAGATCACCGAGCGCGCCGAGGTGCCGTTCCTCACGCTGTCCTATTCCGACCAGATCACCAACCGCGGCTACAAGTACGTCTTCCAGACCTCGCCCACCGCGAACAAGCAGGCCGAGAACGCGTTGCCGGTGATCCTCGACGTGGCCAAGGCGGCGAACGCGCCGCGGCCGAAGACGGTCGGCATCATCATGGACAACACCGCCTCGCCGGTGAGCTTCAGCAAGCCGATGCGCGAGGGCGGCTTCGAGAAGCTCGGGCTGAAGCTGGTCGTCGACGAGACGTTCACGCCGCCGCTCTCCGACGCGACGTCGCTCGTCCAGAAGGTGCGCAACGCCCGGCCCGACATGCTGCTCGTGCTCACCACCAACGTGCCCGACACCAAGCTCATCCTCGAGAAGCTGAGCGAGATGGGCCTCGGCAAGGGGCGCCTCCCGGTGATCACCAACGGCGGCCCCATGGGTGCGCCCGAGATGCTGAAGCTGACCGGCAAGGAGCTGCTCGAAGGCGTCATGGTCATCATCGCCAACTGGGGCGGCAAGGGCCAGGAGAAGCTGATCGCCGACTTCAAGTCGAAGGCGAAGGAGCCTTGGCTGTCGCAGGACAGCATCTCGACCTACGGCGACATCTGGATCTTCAAGGACGCGATGGAGAAGGCGGCCTCCGCCGATCCGAAAAAGGTCGCCGAGGCGATCCGCACGATGAATACGGCCGACGGCGCCGCGAAATACTTCCCCGGCCAGCCGCTCAAGTTCGAGCCGAACGGGCGCCGCGCCGGGGCCGAGCTGGTGATCCTGCAATGGCAAAACGGCGAGCCGAAGGCGGTGTACCCGTCGTCGCTCGCCACCGCGCAGGCGTCGTGGCCGAAGCGCTGAGCTGGCGGAAAGGGGGCGCCGCGAGCGCCTTCGCCCGAGCCCGCGGCGAGCCATGACAAAGAGATCTGATCGCCAAGCACAAGAATTTCTCGTTGGTCCTCGGGCCGCAGCAGGGCTTATTGTTGGCGCCCGGCGAGGAAGGTCGATGTTCACCTCGAAAGCGCCATCGCGCACCGGGGCGATGGGGAACACGAGCACGCAGCTCAACACCAGGCACAAGGAGGAGTGACGGATGCCGCAGAACAGCACTTCAACCAGCCCACCCGCAGTGGCAGTCGTCGGGAGCGCGATCCACGCCCCGCGCCATGCGCGGCAGCGCTCGCTGGAGGAGGCGATCTTCGCCGTGGGGCAGAGCGCGCTGCTCGACGCCGGCCTCGTCATCGACGACATCGACGGGATCGTGGTCGGCGCCAACGACCAGCTCGACGGCCGGGCGATCTCGATCATGATGGCCTCGGGATCGGTCGGCGGCGTCGGGCGCGACATCCTCTCCACCCCGTCGGCCGCGGAGCACGCCTTCGTGCTCGGCGCCCTAAGAGTGTCCACCGGCCAGTTCCGCACGCAGCTCGTGGTGGCCTGGAGCCCGCTCGAGGTGAGTTCGATCACCGAAGCCCTCAGGCTCGGCACGGATCCCTACTTCCACCGCGCGCTGCCGCTCGACGAGCTCTCGGCGCACGGGCTCCAGGCAACGGCGGTCGAGCATGCGGTGCCCGGAATTCGCGCCGCGGCGCTCGGCATCGTGGCGAAGAACCGCGCGCAAGGCGCCATCGCCTATCCGGACCGGGCGGCGGCGCCCCGGGAGCAGGAATGGATCGAGTCGGGCCGCCCGCTGCGGTGGCCCCTCACCGACACCATGGTTACCGCGCCGGGGTACGGACTCGTGGCGCTCGTTCTGGCCGATGCCGCGTTCGTCGCGGAGCGACGCCTGGGCCCGCCGGCGTGGATCCAGGGCGTGGGGTGGGCGACCGAGGCCGGCTTCCTGGGCGATCGCAAGCTTGCGACGGTCCCGGCGCTGGCGGAGGCGGCGCGGCAGGCTTACCGGCAGGCCGGCGTTTCCGACCCGGTGTCGTCCTTCGACCTTGCCGAAGTATCGGACGCGACGCCGTACCAGGAGCTGCTCGCCTACGAGGGTCTCGGTCTGTGTGCGCGCGAGGAGTGGCGCAAGGCGCAGCAGGACGGCCGTTTTGCGGTCGGCGGCGCCTTGCCGGTCAACCCGTCCGGCGGGGCGCTCAGCTTCAACCCGGTCTACTGCACCGGTCTGATGCGCATCGCGGAGGCGGCGAACCAGGTTCGCGGCCGCGCCGGACATCACCAGGCGAAGAATGTGCGCCGGGTGCTCGCGCACGCGGCGAGCGGCTTCGCGATGCAGTACAACACCGTGGTCGTGATGGGCCGCGAGCGGACGGAGGTGCGGTCATGAAAGCGACCCGTGTAGGCATCGTCGGCATCGGGCAATCCGAGTTCAAGCCGCGGCGCGACGACGCCAATTATCCAGAGCTCGTGCGCGAGGCGGTGACCCTGGCGCTGCAGGACGCCAAGCGCGATCTCGCCGACATGGAGGCGGTGGTGTATTCGCTCGCGCCCGACGCGCTGCTCGGCATCGGCAATGCCGAGCGGCTGGGGGTCGACGCGGTCGGGGCGCGGAACAAGCGCTTCATGCGTATCAACACCGGCGGCTCGACCGGGCTGTCGTCGGTGGCGGTCGGGCATGCCCACGTCGCCGCCGGCGCCTGCGACCTGGTGCTGGTCGCGGGCGGCGACAAGGTCGGCGAGAGCGGCGACTCGCAGACCATCCTCAACAAGATCTGGGACCCGACCTACGAGCGGCAGCTCCCGCTCGGCACGATCACGATGCTCGCGATGTCGGCGGTGCGGGCGATGCACAAGTACGGCATGACCGAGGAGGACATGGCGCGCGTCACGGTCAAGAACCGGGCGCACGCCGCCCTCAACCCGAAGGCGCACCTGCGCAAGAAAGTGACGATCGAGGACGTGTTCGCCTCGCGCTACATCGCCTGGCCGATCAAGCTGCTCGACGCCTGCCCGCAGTCGAGCGGCGGCTGCGCGATGGTGCTCGCGAGCGAGCGCTACATCAAGGAGAACAAGCTCGAGGCCGTCTGGATCACCGGCGTGGCGCACTGCTCCGAGAGCTATTTCATCGGTGACCGGATGGGCAACAACTACGTCGCCGACCACGCGGACGCGCACGCGCTGCGGGAGTCGTTCGAGCGCACCTATCGCATGGCCGGGATCAAGGATCCGGCGAAGGAGGTGCACGTCGCGGAGCTCTATGCGCCGTTCTCCAACACCGAGTTCCACGCCATCGAGGCGGCGGGCCTCGCCGGCATGGGGAAATCGATGGCCATGCTGCGCGAAGGCGCGTTCCACATCGGCGCGCGCACCGCGGTCAACCCGTCGGGCGGGACGCTGTGCACGAATGCGATCGCCGTGTCCGCGATGGCGCGCGTGGCAGAGGGCGCACTTCAGGTCTGGGGCCGCGCCGGTGGCCACCAGCAGCCCGGGGCGCGCGTCGCTGCCTGCAGCGGCAACGGTGGCGACCATCAGTTTTTCGGAACCGCAGTCGTCGAAGCCTAGGAAAGGGAGAGATCGAGATGGAACTGCTGACGCGCAAGGAATCCTGGAACATCGGCTACGAGCACGCGCTCGGCGAGACGGCGAGCTGGTTCTACGTGCAGATCCGGGACAAGGCGAAGATCTACGGACGACGCGATCCGAAGTCGGGCCGCGTGCTCGTCCCGCCGCGCTCCTTCTCCGACCAGACGCTCGAGCCGACGAAGGAATGGGTCGAGGTGGGGCCGGACGGGCGCATCGAGACGTTCACGATCGTCTACGAGCAGTTCAAGACGCTGCCGCCGCCGCCCTACGCGTTCGGCTTCGTGCTGCTCGACGGCGCGGACACCGCCATCGGCGGCTTCTTCCGCGGCGTCGACCTCAGCAATCCGGCGAAGGCCGCGGCGAAGCTCAAGGTCGGCACGCGAGTGAAGACGCGGTTCGCGGACGAGCGCAAGGGCGACGTGCTCGACTTCTGGTTCGAGCTTGAAAGCGTGGAACAGGCGACCGTGGGTTGGGAATGACGGTCCGCTGCGCGAGCGCGCTCCTCGGCGCCGCCCTCTGGGCGCTGGCCGCGGCGGCGCCCGCGTTTCCGGACCGGCCGGTCAGAGTCGTCGTCGGCTTCGCCCCGGGCGGCTCGGACATCGGGCTGCGCATCATCGCGCCGAAGCTGTCGGAGCGCTGGGGCGAGCCGGTGATCGTGGACAACCGCCCGGGAGCGGCCGGCAACCTTGGCGCCGAGCTCGTGGCCAAGGCGGCCCCGGACGGCCACACCGTCCTGCTGTGTGTGAACTCCTACACCATCAACACCACCGTCTACCGCAACCTCACCTGGGACCTGCTGCGGGATTTTGCGCCGGTCGGTAGGTATTCCCTCTCGCCACTGGCAGTGGTGGTGAGCGACCGCGTCCCGGCGAAAACGATGGTGGAGCTGATCGCATTCGCCCGCGCCAACCCGGGCAAGCTCAACTACGGCTCGGCGGGAGCCGGAACGGCGCCGCACCTCGCGGCCGAGCTCTTTGCCATGCAGGCCGGCGTGCAGATGGTGCACGTGCCCTACAAGGGATCGGCACCCTCGGTGACCGCCCTGATCGCGAAGGAGGTGGATCTTTCGTTCGGGGCGCTCTCCGCATTCGACGCCGTCATCAAGGACGGCCGCGCGCGAGCGCTCGCGGTGACGACGGCCAAACGCTCGAGCCAGCTGCCCGACCTCCCGACGGTGAGCGAGTCCGGCGTGCCGGGCTTCGATGTCGACATCTGGTACGGGCTGATCGTGCCGGCGAAGACGCCGGCCGCGGCCATCAAGAAGATAAGCGACGACCTCGGCCGGGTCATGGCCGACCCGGATACGCAGTCGAAGCTCCGGAGCCGCGGCCTGGAGCCCGCCTACCTCGATCCTGCCCAGACCGGCGAGCTCATGCGGCGCGACGTCGCGCGCTGGCGCGAGGTGACCAACCGCATACAGCTTTCACTGGATTGAACACTCCCATGCGCGCTCCCTACAGCCGGAACCTCT
>Ga0335082_10005377_pt1 | contig 14006 bp, 15 predicted proteins | sample Lox_Sample_41_FD_206718 | JGI IMG/M metagenome (GOLD analysis project Ga0335082, IMG submission 206718) | Soil microbial communities from Loxahatchee National Wildlife Refuge, Florida, United States - Lox_Sample_4.1 | ecosystem: Environmental > Terrestrial > Soil > Wetlands | place: USA...
CCGGTCACCGACACGGCAGCACCCGTCACCGACGCGTTGGCCCCCCCTGTCATCGAAGCGTTGGTCCCCGCCGTCATCGAAGCGCCGACCCCTGCCTTGATGGCGATGTTGGTCTGAGCCTTGATGGTCGCCTCGCCCGGCGTGTCGATCAGCACGTTGCCGGTGGCCTTCAGCAGGAGGTCCCCGTTCGGCGCCTTGGTGAAGCCCACGGTGCCTGCCGTCGTCGTCTGCAACCGTCGGATCTCCTCGCGGAGGGCGTCGACTTCGGCGCGGAGCGCGTCGACGTCACCCTGCGGGTAGGAAGGGGGCAGCGGTGCAGGCGTCGGCTGCTGGGCGTTCGCCCGCGAAGCGATCCATGGAACGAGCCCCACCACGAACGCGACGATTGCTTCCTTGCGACCGACCTTCTTCATGCTGCGTCTTCTCTTATCGCTTGTCGCTGCCGAAGAACAGGTCTTCGAGCTTGTCGGCGTTCACGGCGACCGAGAGCAGGTTGTTCGCGAAGGTCACCGTGTCGAGCCTCCGCCGTCGCACCAGCATGTCGACGAAGATGAGCTCCGGGTCGTTCGCCTCTCCCTTCTGGAGGACCATGCGCACGTTGAACGTGGGCGAGAGCAGCCGGATGCCGCGCGCGAGGTCGAGCGCGTCCGAGTACGGGCCGACGAGGCTCTTGAGGTAGATCCATGCGTCGCCCGGACCCCAGCCGGTGGTGCGCACGACCTGCGATCGCGGGGTGTTCGGATAGTCCTTCGAGGGCGGCGTGCGCAGCTCGAACCAGTAGCCGGACCCCTCCTTCATCTTCTCCATCTTGCACTTGAGGCGTGCCTGCGCGGCCGATGCGAGCTCGTCGAGCGAGAGCAGCAGCGTCGCGAGCGCGTCCTCGTGCTTGCGGGCGAGCTCCTTGATCTCCTGCAGCGGGGCGTCGGCCGCGACGCGTGGGGCGCCGAGGTGCTTGGCGAGCAGGTCGTCGAGTCCCTTGGCGTTCGCGTCGTCGGGAACGAGGAACTCGATGGCCCGCGCGATGGTGATGGGGGCGCCCCAGCCGATGATCTGCGCATGCGGGCCCATGGCCTTCTGCCAGCGCGGCGTGTGGTTGCCGGCGTCGCAGGCGCTCATCACGAAGAGCTTCATGGCGCCCAGCTGCGCGACCTCGGGGGGGATCTGCTCGGGCGCGATCCAGAGGCCCTCGTGCGTCTGGATGGTGCCGTCGGTGTCTCCGTGGCCGCTCCAGTAGACGCCCGTGGTCTTGAGGCCCGCCGCGTCGGGGTGCTTGCCCATGAGCGCGTCGGCGAGTGTCGTGAGATCGCCGTGCAGGTCGACGAGGACGCGGTATCCGGCGGCGCGCAACGCGGCGACGTCGTCACCGACGTGGTCGATCTCGGTCATGCGCATCACGAGGTCGGTGTCGGCGCTCGCGCTGAAGCCGAAGAGGAAGAAGAAGGCCTGGCCATCACCAGGGCCGCTCGCGGTCGGCTCGTAGACGAGGCCGCGGGGCAGGTTGCGGATCGAGCGGGACATCGGTCGCGGAGCGGGGCCCTTCGCGGCCGGAGCGGGGGAAGCGGCAGCGACCGGGGGAGGGGCTGCGACAGGAGCTGGGGCAGCGACGGGTGCGGGTGCAGCGACAGGGGCAGGGGCCGCGACAGCGACAGGTGCAGCGACTGCGGCAGGTGCAGCGGCAGCGACTGGCGCAGCGGCAGCGACTGGGGCAGGGGCAGATGCGGGCACGGGGGCAGCGACGGGGGGACGCACCGGTGCGACGACGGCAGGAGGAGCCGGAGCGCGCGGTGGCCAGGGTGCGGTCGGTTGCATCAGGGGGGCAACGACGTGGAGGGGGACCCACGCCGGAGCACCGCCGGAGTCGAACTGCACCTGCACCTGGCCCTGCGCGAGGGAAAGCACCGTGCCGGGATAGACGCGGCCGTCGGTCCAGGTGACTTGAACGCGGGCGCCGGGGGGCGGCTGAGGAAAGACGTTCATCGGGATGGCTATCGGTTGGTCAGTTGGAGAAATCGACGGTGAAGTAGGTGCGCCGGTCGTCGCTCTGCACGATGCCCACGCCGAGCTTGCGCCACTCAGGACGCAGGAGAACGTCGTGATGCATGCCGCCGGGGCCCTCGCCGGTCATCTGCAGGAGGACGGCGGCGAGCTGGTCCTGCAGGGTACCCGGTGCTTCGCCGGAGGGAGCGCCCTGCACTTCGGCGCTGCGCGCTCCGATCTCGCTGGCGTGCTCGGTCCAGTGCTGTCCCGCGTGATGATCCTGCGCGAGCTCCTCGCTGCCGGCCTGCGCGAAGTCGTCGAGCTCGACGGCGCGCTCCAGGGGCTGCACGTGGTTGAGCTTCCGCACGCCGTTGACGTACCCGAGAACGTAGTCGCGCGCGTCTGCGCTGGTCATGTCTGGCGCGCCAGAAGATGCCGGCGAGCCGGAGGGGCGGGCGCTCACGCACGCGTATTGCCCCTCGTTGTCGCACGCGGGTGACACGCCGAGCCCCGACGCGTGGGTCACGGGCGCGTTGTTGCGTGCGTTCTGCTCGGCCACCGACTCCGCGACCTGCGCCACGCCGGCGGCCGCCGCGAACGCGAGCGCCTCTCCCATCTTGGCGCTGTTGCTCTGGCCCGCGCCGGGGGCGACGCACGCGAGGGTCGTGCAAGCGACCGCACATGCGCCGATGGCCGCCCGAACTTCGATCACCCCCGGAGCATACCTTTCTGGCACCCTCGGCGACATCGTGCCCAGGCGAGCGTCCCCAGCCGAGACCGAGGCCCACACCTTCAAGGCGACCATCGGCCGCACGTGGGTTCTCTACACGGTCGACGTGCCCGAGCGCGTGAGCCGCGCTCTCGGCGCGAGCGGCAAGATCCCCGTCGTCTTCACCCTGAACGGCTCATCGCCTCGAAAGACGACGCTCGCCCCTCGCGCCGGAGGCGGTCACCGCTTGCACGTGCACGGAGAGTCGCGGCGCGAGGTCGGCGCCGAGGAGGGAGACCGCGTCACCATCGTGCTCTCGCGAGACATGGATCCGTCCGGGCCTCCGCTCCCACCCGACCTGGAAGACGCGCTCGACGAGGCGGGTGCGCTCCAGACGTTCCGCACGATGGGGCCAGCAATGCAGCGCGAGCTCGTCGCCTACGTCGAGAAGGCGAAACGCGAGGAGACGCGGCGCAAATACGTCGCGCGTATCGTGGAGCGCGCGAGCGAGGAGCGCGAGAAGCGTCTCGATCGCGAGGCTGCCCGGCGCCGTTGACGACGCTGCTGGCCGAACCTGCGTCTACTTGTTCACCGACGCGCGGATCGCATCCATCAGCGAATCGCCGCTGGACTTCGTAGGACGCGAGGCGGGGACCGCCGCCGGTCGTGCCGCCGCGGGCCGCGCTGCCACCGCGGCAGGCGCGTGGCCGCGGCTCGCATGCGTGGCGTGAGGCTTCTTGGCTGGCGTTGCCGGCGTCGGCGCCGCGTTGCTCGCCGTGGAGGGCGCGGCCGATGGAGCCTGCGCCGCAGTCTCCGGCGCCGGTGCCGGCGCGGGCTCCGGCGTGGACACCGTCTGCGTCACTGCCGGCGGGGGAGCCGCAGCGACCGCCTGCGTGGCCTTCGCCGCGTGAGGCGCGTTGCGCGTGACCACGAAGGCGAGCGCCGCGACGGCCGCGACGCTCGCGATCGCGCCGAGGGCCAGCGGCCAGCGACGCCGCGGCGGAGCATCGTCTTCGAGCTTCTCGTCGGCGGCGATCAAAGCCTCGAGCGCGACGGGCGCCATGCTCTGCGGGGCGAGCCCGTCGATCGCTCGCGAGCCCCCGCCCTTGGCGCGTGCGAGCTCGTGCTCGACCCAGTTCGGGTCGTCGGCGCGATAGGCAGACAGGTCCACGTACCCGGAGCTGTCCGCCGTCTCGAACTCGTGGGCCGGCTCTCGCGCAGCAGCCGGATTCGGCGTGCCCGCGAGCTTCGCGAGCTCCCTGAGCTCCTCGTGCATCTGCTGGCGGCCGGGCGTCTCGTTTCGCATCGCGTTGCCTCCGCTCCCCGAGGTTCACTTAGCTCCCCGATGCGGACCGAGGCATCCGAAACCGAATGGAGACGCGCTTTTCCGCCTCCCTATCGAACTTTTCCGCTCTCCTTGCGCTGTTTTTCTTTGAGCTGAGCGAAAGGATCCTCGGGCACCTCAGGTGATCGTGAGCGTGTGCCCTCCTCCTCTTCTTCTCCGCCGCCCACTCGACGAGGCCCGTCGCCGAACACGGCGCGCTCGAGCGCGTCGCTCGCCGAGTCGAGCGCTCCCGCGATCCGCTTCTTCGCGAAGCGAGCCGCTCCCGCGCCCACCTTCCGCGCCAGCGACTTCAGGACGCCCATGCAAAGCTATAGTAGCTCCCGTGGACGAGAAGGCCGTCGCCCTCGCGATTCCCTTCTTCTTCTTGCTCATCGCGGTCGAGCTCCTCGTGCTGCGCCTTCGAGGTCCCGCGCGGGCGTACCGCTTCGCCGACTCGATCACGAACCTCTCGTGCGGCGTGGGCCAGCAGGTGCTCGAGCCGTTCCTCAAGGGAGTGGCACTGCTCCCGTACGCGTGGCTCTGGACGCACGCGCGTCTCTTCACGGTGAGCGCCGCCTCCCCCGTCGCCTGGGTCGTGCTCGTGCTCGGTGTGGACCTCGGCTACTACGTCTGGCACCGCGCCAGCCACCGCGTCGGGTTTCTCTGGGCCGTGCACTCCGTGCATCACCAGAGCGAGGAGTACAACCTGTCGGTCGCGCTGAGGCAGCCGTGGCTCGAGAGCTTCACGGCGCCCTTCTTCTATCTCCCGCTCGCGGTGCTCGGCTTCCCTCCGGTCATGTACCTCGCGGGCGTCACCATCGACACGCTCTACCAGTTCTGGATCCACACCCGCACCGTGAGACGTCTCGGGCCGCTCGAGTGGATCATGAACACGCCGAGTCACCACCGCGTGCACCACGGCATCGATCCCGAGTACGTCGACCGGAACTACGCCGGCATCTTCATCTTCTGGGACCGCCTCTTCGGCACCTTCCAGCGCGAGGAGCGCGAGCCCGTCTATGGCACGGTGAAGTCGCTCGGCACGTGGGGACCGCTCGCGGCGAACCTGGCCGTCTGGAAAGACCTCGCGAAGATGTCGCGTGCGACGCGCTCCTGGACGGACAAGGTGCGCGTCTGGCTCGCACCTCCCGAGTGGAGGCCGGCGGACCTCGGAGGTCCCGTCGTCGTGCCGCCGGCCGATCCGTCGGCTCACCCGCGGTACGACGTCCGCGCCTCGAGGCGCGTGCAGGTGTACGTGCTCGCGCAGTTCGCGATCGCCGCGGTCGCGACCATGGCGTACCTATGGAGCGAATCGAGCGCTTCGCTCTGGTTCCTCGCGGCAGGCGCCGCGGTGCTCGTCGCGACCGTCGTCGCATGGGGCGGCTTGCTCGAGGGACGCCGCTGGGCGTGGCCGCTCGAAGCGACGAGGCTCCTCGCGGGCATGGCTCTCGTCGTCGAGGCAGCGATCCGGTTCTGATCCCAACGGATTGCGTGCCAGGTGGGGTAATCTCGTCCCCACGGAGGACGACTTGCGAAAGACCACTCGCCGTCTAGCCGCTGTACTCGCGCTCGGTTCGACGTTCGCGCTGGCGGGCACGGCCCGGGCGGACGACACCATCAAGCGCCCCGGCGACCATCCGCACTACTCGGTGGAGCTCGAGCCGCACGTGCTCCTGGGCTGGGCCGCCCAGTGGGTGGGCACCGGATTCGGGCTCGGCGCTCGCGTGTCGATCCCCATCACCCACGACGGGTTCATCAAGACCATCAACAACAGCGTGGCCATCAGCTTCGGGCTCGACTGGGTCCACTACTCGGGAGTCAACTGCTACTACTACGACCCGCGTTACGGACCGAACTACTGCTACGGCTACGGGAGCACCGACTTCATCCAGCTTCCCGTCGTGATGCAGTGGAACTTCTACGTCGCGCAGAAGTGGAGCGTCTTCGGGGAGCCGGGCCTCTACATCTGGCACGGCTTCTTCGGCGCCCCGAACTACCCGTGCAACGGCCCCGGCCTGCCGCCATGCAACTACTACGGCTACTACAACGGCAACGACACCGGCGTGGGCCCGGTGTTCTATGCGGGCGGTCGCTTCCACTTCAGCGACACGGCCTCGCTCACGATGCGCATCGGCTACCCGGACCTGCTCACGTTCGGCGTTTCCTTCTTCCTCTGAGGCGCGATGAGCGAGGGGCCGGATCCGGGGCTGCGGGGCAAGCGGCTGGGCGAGTACGAAGTCGTCGCGCCCATCTCGCAGGGCGGCATGGCGAGCGTGTGGCTCGGCAAGCGAGTCGGGCGCCCGGCGGACTTCGTCGCCGTGAAGGTGATCCGCCCCGAGCACGCCCGGAACAAGGAGTTCGTCGCGATGCTCGTCGACGAGGCGGGCATCGCGTCGCATCTGTCGCACCCGAACATTCCCGTCCTGCACGCGTTCGGTGCGTCGTCCGAGGGCGTTCCGCAGCCGTATCTCGTCATGGAGCTGCTGCGCGGACACACGCTCCTCGAGACATTCAAGGCGTTGCACGCGCGCGGCAAGCGCTGCCCACCCGAGATCGTCGCCTGGATCGGCGCCCGGGTCGCCAATGCCCTGCACTACGCGCACGAGCTCACCGACGACCACGGCGCTTCGAGGCAGGTCGTGCACCGCGACGTCAACCCGGCCAACATCTTCCTCACCTCCGAGGGCGTGCCCAAGCTCATCGACTTCGGCCTCGCCAAGGCCCGGGATCGGATCGCTTCGACCGCGATCGGCGTGGTCAAGGGCAAGCTCGCGTACCTCGCGCCGGAGCAGGCGCACGGCAAGCCCGTCGACAGGCGCTCGGACGTCTTCGCGCTCGGCATCACCCTCTGGGAGCTGTCGCTCGATCGCAGGTTGTTCCTCGAAGAGACCGACGTGCAAACGGTCCGCCGTGTGCGGGAGGCGGAGGTGCCGGACCCACGGAGCATCGACGAGAGCTATCCGCCCGAGCTGGCGGACGCCTTGCTGCGGGCGCTCGCCAAGGAGCCGGAGAAGCGCTGGCAGACCGCAGCCGAGCTCCGAGACGGCCTCGACGCGTTCCTGAAGAGCAAGCAGCCAGCGGTCGGCGCGGCTGACGTTCGCGCGCTCCTCACCGAGACGTTCGCGGACACGCCGCCCGCCGACTGGGAGAAGCTGGTCGACGAGGCGACCTCGGAGCACGAAGCGACGCGCGCGTGGGACGAGCGCAAGCCGCCGCCCGGGCAGATCCGCACGCAGCCCTTGGCTGTGATTCCACCGGGCCCGGGCAGCGTTGCTCCGCCCGCGCCCACCCCTCCTGCGGCGAAGCTCCCCGAGTTCTCGCCACGGCTGCTGGGCGCGGTCGCAGTCGTCGCTGCGGCCTCGGCGATCCTCGGAGGCTCGATCGTGCGGGCATGCGGAGGAAGCGATGGCACGTCCACCGTGGAGCGGCGGCTCGTGCGGCTCGAAGAGCGCCTGGGCATTCCGAGCAGCCTGCCTCCGGCGCCCGCGTCGTCACCCGCAGCAGCGGACTCGATCGCCTCGGCCGACGAGCCGCCGATGTCCTGTCCCGAGGCGAAGATCGCGAGCTACCAGGCCTGGCAGGAGGCGCTGACGAAGGCCAGGACCATCGCGCAGCCGGCACAGGCCGCGTGCGCTGGCATGTGGAGCGACTCGCGCAAGCAGGCTTGTTACTACAGCGCGCTCGCAGAGGTGCGCGCCACGCAGGCCGCGCGCGACTCCGTCATCGCCGGAGGATCCGCGGCCCGCGACGCCGTCACCGCGGTCAAGGACGATCCGAAGAACGATGCCATCGCGCACGCTCGCACGGTGAGCCTCGCCGCCTTCGAAACCTGCGGCGACCCGGGCCCCTAGGCCGGCGACTCAGTTGCAGTTGTTGCCGCCGTTGCAGGACTTGCCCGCGTCGGCGCAGTCGGCGCATGCGGCGCCGTTGTTGCCGCACGCGGTGTCCGAGTTCCCCGGCAAGCACGTCGCGCCCTCGAGGCATCCGGTGCAGATGCACTGCTTTGGCAGCGTGATCGAGCAGGTCTCGCCGTTCTTCGTGCAATCGTCGCAGGCGTTGCCGCCGCCGCCGCACGCGTTGTTCTGGTTCCCCGCGTTGCAGGTGTTCCCGCTGCAGCAACCAAGTCCGCAGGACGTCGAATCGCAAACGCATGTGCCCATGGAGCACTGCTGCCCCGTTCCGCAGGCGGGGCCTGAATTCTGCCACTGACCGCACATGCTGCATTGCTGCGGCTGCTGGAGGGCGCACTGTACCGTGCCGGGCGTGCACACGGGTGAGCTGGGGCAGGAGCAAGTGCCCCAGGCGCACGTCTGCGAGCACGTCTGGGTCCCGTACGTGTTGCAGCCCTGCGTCGTCGATGGTGCGCAGACGCCCTGACTGTTGCACGACCCGGCGACCCACTGGCCGGTCAGTCCGCACGTCTCGGTGTCCGTGCCGCAGTTGCCGCAGGGCACGGGGTTCGTCTGGCCCTGCGCGCAAACGCCGGTGCAGACGCCGGTGACGCACGTCTGGTTCGTGCACGCGACGGCAGTGCCCCACTGCCCGCTCGCGTTGCAGGTCTCCACTCCGTCGCCCGAGCACTGCACCGCGCCGGGGAGGCAGACGCCGCCGCAGGCGCCGTTGCTGCACACGTACTGGCACGGCTGGGGGCTGCTCCAGTGGCCGGTCGAGCTGCAGGTCTCGACCCCGTTGTTCGAGCACTGGGTTGCGCCCGGCGTGCACGTGCCGGTGCACGCGCCGGCGGTGCAGACGTTGGGACACGGCGCGCCGCTGTTCTGCCACTGGCCGGACGTGTCGCACTTCTGTGGCTGCTGGCCGTTGCACTGCTTGTCCCCGGGGACGCAGGTGCCCGTGCACGCTCCCGAGACGCACGCGTATGGACAGGTCGCGCCGGATGCCTGCCACGTGCCGGTCGGGCTGCACGTCTGCGGCTGCTGGCCCATGCACGTCTGCTGTCCCGGGGCGCACATGCCGGTGCACTTCCCGTTGACGCACGTTTGGTTCTTGCACGCCGGCGTGCACGACGTCGTCCCGTCGCCGCCGCCGTCGAGCGGGCCGGAATCGGGCATCGTCGAATCGAAGCCCTGGGCGTCGCCGCCCCCGATGAACACGTCGTCGCCGAGGGATGCATCCACCCCGGCGTCCCCGGTTCCGCTCTCGGGCGTCTCCTCGAGCCCGGCAAGGTCGAGCCCACAGCCTGCGAGAGCCGCGCCGAGAGCCAGGGCCGAAAGCACTCGAGCGAGCACGATTCAGGCCTAATGGTACCACGTCGCCGACCTGACGGTAGGCGCGCCGGCGTATGCTCCGGCACCCATGAAGGCGCACACCGAGTACCTGACGTTTCACACGAAGAAGCGCCGTGAGCTCGTGCATCTCACGCCCACGCTGGAAGAAATCCTCGCGCGCGCGGCCATCCGCGAGGGATTCATGCTCGTCAGCGCCATGCACATCACCGCCGGCGTCTTCGTCAACGACGACGAGGGTGGGTTGCACGCCGACATCTGGGAGTGGCTGGAGAAGCTCGCACCGTTCCGCGAGGACTACCGGCATCACCGGACGGGAGAGGACAACGGCGATGCGCACCTCAAGTCGATGCTCGTGCACCACGAGGTCATCGTTCCGGTGACCGCCGGCCGCCTGGACCTCGGACCGTGGCAACGCGTCTTCTACGCAGAGTTCGACGGCCAGAGGGACAAGCGGCTGGTCGTGAAGACCATGGGCGAGTGACGACGCGTGAAGGGTGTCCGTCGGCTCAGTGCGAGGAGCACACGTAGGGACCGGCGTCGCCCGTCGCCCTCGCGATCCATGCGCAGCAAACTCCCGCGCCGACCACGCACTTGCCCGCGTTGCACAAAACGACCTGAGCGCTGTGGCCGCCGGACGGGCAGGCGCAGCAGGTGGGAGCGCACTCGGAGCTCTGCTGGCAGGCCTCGCCGTCCTGCTTCGTCCCTGTGAACAGATTGCCGCACTGATCATTCTCCGAGGCCGACGCGCTTCCGCCCATCGAATCGCCGGCATCGAACCCGGCGGGGCACGTCTCACCGGCGGTGCCGCTGTTGCTGCTGCTGCACGCGGGGGCGAGCACGATCAGCAGCGAGGCGATCGTGCCGACGAGCAGAGGGGCGCGGAGCATTGCTCGATCGTACGCGCCTCCGGCTAGGGCTGCTACGTTGCGTCCAACCGGGCTCCATGACGCTCATCGGACTTCTCGTGCTCCTCATCGTTGCGGGGGTCTGCGGATCCATCGGACGGGCGCTCGCCGGCTACAGCCACACGGGGTGCCTGGCTTCGATCGCCCTCGGCTTCATCGGGGCGCTGCTCGGCATGTGGATCGCGCGCAAGCTGCAGCTCCCGGAGCTCTTCTCCATCGGCGTCGGCGGCGAGCGCTTTCCGGTGCTCTGGTCCATCGTCGGGTCGGCGCTGTTCGTGGCTGTGCTGAGCCTCTTCTCCTCGCGCCGTGGGTGAGCTTCCGTGCCTTAGTGCCGAGCCCGCTCGCGCTCGCACGCCACGTGCGTAAACAATCGGACCGTGACCGTTCAAGAGTCGACGTCTCTACAGGTGCAGTATGCGCAGCTCTTGGTCGAGGTCGGGGAGCTCCACGGTGCCGAACGCGAGATCGGCGAGGCCCTGGACGCGCAGCCCGACGATCTGACGGCGCTCAACCTGCTCGCCAAGGTGAAGCACATGCGGGGAGAGCTCTCGCAGGCTGTCGCGCTGTGGGCGCAGATCCACGCGCGGTCGCCGCACAACGAGCGCGCGCTCATGTACCTCGGGAGCATCATGCAGCTCGCGCGCGACCCCGAGCGTGGGGCAGGGGAGTACCTCGCACTCGGACCCGCCCAGCTCGTGCACAAGCCCACGGCCCACCTCGAGCTCGAGGGCGTCTTCCGCGCCTTCCTCTCGCTCAGGATCGACGAGGCGTACCTGCTCTCCGACCGTCTCGCGCACAAGTGGCGCATCCAGGATCCGACGCTCTACAAGCTGGCCGTCCTGGCGAAGGGGTGGGTCGCCGAGATGAGCGGGGACCTCGAGGTGGCGTGCACCACCCTCGAGTCACTCGGCAAGGAGCGCGGCTTCGAGACGGACGCCGACCGCGTCCTCGCCCTGGCGCGAGTCTACGAGCGGCTGGGGACCCGCGAGCGCCTGGAGAAGGCGGCGCACGTCTTCCGCTTCCTCGAGCGCAGCTACGCCAAGCTGAGCGCGGTTGCGCGCCTCGCGCGCATCTACCGCAGGCTCGGCGATGCCGCGCAGGCCGATCAGTACGAGCGCCGCTGGCTCGAGGCCTTCGAAGCCCGGATGCACCGGCCCACGCTGGGGGACGCCGCGCGCGTGGCGGCCTTCCGATACGTGCCCCTCGAGTGGCTGGCGCGTCTAGCCGAGCCGCTCCGCCAGCGGCAGGCGCTCGGAGGCGCCCGTGAGGGGACGCGCGAGCGCGCCCTCGCGTCGTACGTCCTGGGTGAAGCCCGTGAAACGCGCCGCCTCCTTCAATCCTGCGGCGAGCCACTCGACGAGACGTACCTCGCCGAGCTCGACGCACTCGAGGGCGACACGGCCTCGGCCGCCCGTCGCTTCTCCACGGTGCTCGACTCGGACAACGTGGACCCCGAGGTCGCCGGTGCGCTCTTGCGTGCGTGCGAGCGCATCGAGTCGCGCGACCTTGAGCGCGCTGCCGCTCGTCTCCTGACTCGCCCCGCGATCGTCGAGCTGCTCGACGCGCGGCTACGCGCGAGCCCGCTGCGCCCGGACGCGTGGCGTGAGATGGCGACCCTTCGGCGTGTGATGGGCGACGCCGAGGGCGCCGCGCGCTACGCAGAGCGTGCCGCAGCGCTGGCAGATGCGGCAGAGCGCGACGCGCGTCCGGTGGGCCGAGTTCTCGCCGCTGCGGTGTTCCAGTTCGTCGGCAAGACCAAGGGTCTCATCCACCAGGTGTGGGCCGACCGGCGTCCCGTCGAGGCCGGTCGCGGCGGCTTTCTCGCGAGCGACGACATCCTCGGCAACGTCACCCTCGAGATGAAGCAGCACGTGCGCAACACGTTTTTCGCCGTGCGCGAGTACGCCCGCTCCCGCTTCCCGCGTCAGACGAGCAACGTGCTCGACTACCAGTACACGTACAAGGTCACCAAGGAGGACGAGCCCTCCGGCGGGCCCTCGGCCGGCCTGCCGACCGCGCTCGCGTTCCTGAGCGTCTTCCTCCAGCTGCCGGTGCCGCAGGACGTCGCCTTCTCGGGCGTGCTCATCGCCGACTCGCACGACGCCCTCGTCGTCCGCAGCGTGGGCGACGCCGCGTACAAGGTGAAGGGCGCCTACCAGCGCAACCTGCGCAACATCATCATGCCCGTCGAGAATCGCGCCGACTTCGCGGCGAGCGCCCAGGTGCCCGACGTGGTGTGCGAGCGGTTCGTCCGCTACGTCGCGAGCCTCGACGAGGCCGTGACGGCGACGTTCGGTCCCGAAGTCTGGATGTGATTCGTTCGAAGTGTGAGTCGTTCGAGAAGGACAAAAAGCGAAAGGGCGGCGCCTCGCAGAGGCACCGCCCTTCCTGGACCGGCCTTCGCCGGGCAGTCGGCTTACCGGCGCGCCCTGACGAGCGCGGCGGCGCCGAACCGGATCAGACGTTCGGCCACCCGTAGGGCGACTGTCCCCACTGCTGACCCAACTGCTGCCCCCACTGCGCGAAAGGGAACGCTTGGCCGAACCGCGCCTGCGTGAAAGGGTCGTTCTGGAAGCCCCAGCCGGCGATGCGCGGATCGACGCCCGCGAAGCGCGGATCGAACGCCGTGTGGCCGAGGCCCACGTTCGTCCCGAACTGGTTCGGGTAGCCGCCCATCAGGCCGCCCACGTTGTTCCCGAAGCCGGGCACCATTCCGGCCGCCTGCTGCCAGCCGAACGGCGACGCGAACGCGCCGGGGTAGTTGGGGTTGAAGCCGCCGCCGAAGAAGGCGGGCGATTCCACTCCCTGCAGGCCCATCTGCGCCGAATGCGCGAGGCCGCCGCTATGCACCGACAGGCGCACCTGGTTGAGCGCTTCGATAGTGCGATTGATGCAATCGTTGAGCGTCTGCAGCTTGCGGATGTCCACCTTCGCCGTCTCCATAGGCATTCCTCCAATTCCCTGTTTTCTGCTTCTGCGGTCGCTTCAGGCGACCGAGACCTGGCGTACGCCGTTCGCGCCGTCGCGCGGGATGCGTACCTCGAGCACGCCGCCGTCGAGCCGGGCCGACATCTCGGCCGTGCGCAGCCCGAAGGGCAGCGGCACCACGCGGCGGAAGTCGCCGAAGCGCACCTCCGCGTGACGCAGCGTCTCGCCGTTCGCCGGCGCAGGCGCGCGCTTGCCGCTGACGACGAGCGCTCCGCTCTCGACGTGGACGCCCACGCGGTCGCGCGAGCAGCCCGGCACGTCGATCGCGACGACGACCTCCGAGCCGCTCTCGTAGATCGCGATCGGCGGCGACCACGGCATGTTGGTCGGGCTGCGCGCGCCCGCGGGTGAAAGCAGGCCGATCAAGCGATCCATCTGCTCGTGCACGTGCTGCACGGGGTCGCGTTCGGCCGGGATCGGCGCGTAAGGCGTATCCGAAATGGGCATCTCGCGCCCGGTCACTGCTCGATAGAGGTGATTGACCTTCCCGATCGCGTCGTCGAACTCCATGGTTCCTCCCGGCGTATTGGCGTCGGCCGCGCTTTGCAGCCGGCGTACCGACGCGCGAATCGCAGGAAAAACCGATGCTTCCCGCCTTCAGCGGGCTAGCGGGTTCGAGTACCAACCTGCCACGCTGTCCGCTGCTCTGCGGAAATCAGCGTGCGTGGCAAGGTGTCACGCCGTGGCGGTGCGGTAACGTGCCGTGGCGGCGTCAGCGTTTGCCGGCGATCGACTCGACGAGGGCGCGATCGCCCTGAAGCGCCGTGCGTTGCATGTAGAGTGCGAGACCGCGTCTGCCGCCGAGCTCCTCACCGCCGCCGGCGCGGCCGGGTCCGCCGTGCAGAAGCTGCGGCAGC
>Ga0335082_10005379_pt1 | contig 14004 bp, 28 predicted proteins | sample Lox_Sample_41_FD_206718 | JGI IMG/M metagenome (GOLD analysis project Ga0335082, IMG submission 206718) | Soil microbial communities from Loxahatchee National Wildlife Refuge, Florida, United States - Lox_Sample_4.1 | ecosystem: Environmental > Terrestrial > Soil > Wetlands | place: USA...
GATCTACAGGAAGGATTCCTGTTGTAGGATTTACAGAAAGATTAATGAGATATCTGAAATTATTTAAGATATCGGATTGAGATTGGTTACGCTGATTGGTAGGTTGAGGGATATCTTGATACTGAGTCATGCAACACCTTTTTTTTCATGTAAAGCGGCTTTACATCATTTTAATAGTAAGGGAATATAGGTACTTGAGGTCCATCAATTGGATTGCCTCCATAAACCGTAGGTATTCTCTGATTAGCAAGCTGTTTCAATGTTTTTCTCTGAGCAATCAATTTTGCTTCCTCGAAGTAAACCTTATTCCTAGCATATTCCTCATGGTCCCCTTCCTCGATGAAGATCTTTAAAGCTGCTCCATAGGCTAGAAACTGCCACCATTCATTAAATTGAGGCACATCGGTAAGTGTTCCATTAAATGCCCCTTGAAGCTCTCCACCTGATGTTAAAAGTGACCTTTGTGCTGCATTAGTTGCTGATGAAATAACAGCTGTAGGCATATTGTATGCCATGATTTTGATTTGAAATACATCGTTAGGAATAGGCCTTAGGAATATCTGTTGCTGGAAGAAAAGAGCATCACGTGGTCTAGATGCTACATATGGCCTAAAATGCACGTTGATATTTACGCCTGCAGGTGGTGGTGTAACGTACGTAATCGAAATATTACCTGTGAGATAATCAATTGTTCCTGTTGATCCAAGATTTCCTGTTAATGTTCCAGGATTTATAAATTTCATATTTAAAGGTTGATCAAGAAGTACTGGTTGATCTGTATCAGTAAGTGTTTCCAGTTGTTGTGATGGACTTGGAGTATTTGGTTGCATACCTATTACTACAGATCCCTGGATGATAGGACTAGCAGTAAGAGTGAAGTTGAATATTGGATTAATACCATCTCCTACAGCTGCTGCAACGGTTATCACGTCAAGCTCAGGCCATATCCTATAGAACTCTGCAGGGTTTTGATGCCAATTAAATTCATAACCATCGACATAAAAGGGAGGCTGTAATTGAAATATGCTCTGAGGAACATTATATGTTCCACAGTTAGGAAGAGTATTAAAGATAAACCAGTCATCTAACTTCAATGTACGCATATGCTCAGGAAAATCGTACATGTAGAAGTCGTTGATATAGTCATCAACACCAGGAGGATTGGATACACTAACAAGACCAGATCCAGGACTTGAATCAGGCAACTGATTAGTATCAAACTTACCTGTTATCTTCCTAACAGTATACCTTAGACGTGATAAGTCCCAGACGGTCATCTTTAACTCTCGATGATAAATTTATATCTATAACGTGGTGTAGGATGCTTTATAGGCTCTCCTCTTTCATCTGTAATGTGGCTATGGACTTCGTAGTAGCATCTCTCATTAATAGCTCGAGCTACAGACAAAGGAATGGTATATTTCTCACCATCTTTGAATGTCTGAGAGAAAAAAGGCATACCCTTATAATACTTTCCACATACCTTTGCAGGCTGACCAGGACATTCAATATTCATAAATGTTCCTGTTACGTTTCTATCAGTCTCTCTTGTCATCCCTTCGATAGAATCTTTGTTTACAGCGGTTTTATTTTGCTTACGAACAAAGAAAGGATCAAATTTCTCTGCTGCTTGTGGGGTAATCATTTTTGCTACCATGGATATCTCCTAAAAAGGTATTTCTACCGTTGATATGTTTGCTAAAGCATCACCTATAAGACTCTCACATTCATTATTTATCATTTGAGGAATCGTATTGGTTATCGGTGTAGGTCCTGATCCTACAGGTATCATCTGTGCGGGTGTTCCAGTACTTAAATTGATGAAAGGATCAAATATCCTTGAATCTATATTTACTGCAGGTGGCGTCTGAGAATACTGAAGGCTAAAGGTATTTGCGCTTAATACTGTTATCGATGCTGTCTGTTTATTCAGCTGCTGCATGCCATAACCTGCTGGTATATTTATACGAATTATTTGACCTGTTGTCAAATTATGATTTGATAATGTTGTTACTACAGCCGGATTTGCTTGTGTTATCGATGTAATTTGTTGAGGAAGAGGAGTAAAGCTCATAATAACCTAAAAAAGAGGGGACTTTTTACATCCCCTCAATGTGTCTATAATTACACGTCCGCTCTCCATGCAGTCCACGCGATGACGTCAGAGGCAACAATACCTATAACGGCTCCGGTAGCTGTTTGGAGTAGGCTTGTACCTACAGTAAATCCTTGGAATTGCTGGTTTAAAGTAGCATCATCCAAAAGATCTTGGTTATAGGATAGCAAACCAAAAGTTGATACTGCAGGTCCTGCACCAACTGGAATAACCTCCGCATGGGTAAATGGAAGGCTAGTTACAGCTGGCCATGCAAACGCAGTAAATCCACTTGAGTCAATAGCACCAGTACCAGTGATACTGTTATTTCCTAAAGTGAATGTGGTTGCTGTTACTGCTGTGATGACACCTTGTAGGTTGTTCGCTTGAGTCATTCCAAATACGGAAGGCACTCTTAGACGAACTTGTTGACCTACAGTGTATCCATGGTTAATAGCAGTAGTCACAACCATTGGGTTTGCTGCAGTAATACCAGTGATGACACAACGTGGTGGATAATACAGAGGGCCAACTACAACTTTTCTCCATGTAGTCACGGTAGTAGCTGTAAAGTTTGCTGTGTTTGTATTAATAGGAATCGTTACAGTATTTGCACCTGTTACGGTTACTGTAAAGATAACACCACCCAACTGGTTCATAGCTGTAGCTGCAGTAAATGGACCCATGATCATAATCTGATCACCTGTCTGCAGACCATGAGCAGTAGATGTTAACTGTGCTGGGTTTGCTTTAGATAAAGCACCACCAGTAACAGCAGCTCCTAATAAGAAGCTTGATCTACCATCATATAAGCTAATACCATTGCTAGTTACGTTTGAGACGTTCATAGCAGTAGAAGAAGCTGTATGCCACTCTACATAGTTGTTGGTACTTCCAAAACTGGAATTCCAACAAACACGTTCCCAAACTTCATTAGCACTTGAATCACCGATTTCTGTAAGGTTGATCAACTCGACTTTGCTTGGCAAAAATCCGCAGTTGACATTGATAACACCTGGTAATGTAGCAGGAGCTGTGAAAGTCCCCATTACCATATTATTTTCAGCAGTTGCCATAAATTAGCTCCTCCCTATTATGAATGGGTTGCGCGAAGATTGAAAATCCACGCGTCATTCAGGATCCTAGGAACCTGAGCCATCTTATATGCACCTAGCTGCAACCTGCGAAGTGGATCGGTAGGTCCACCAGGAGGTGTATAAATAAACGACGCTGTAGCTTGGGTAAGCTCAACAAGTGCGTATGCTTCTTGACCAGTAACAAAGATGTTAAATACAGTGTTACCATTCAATGAAGCTGTAGGACTTGTAGAACCTTTCGAGCTATAGAGGAATCTGACGTTACCAACAGAGCCCCATTCAGCATTCAATACGTTCATGTTCGATGGGTATTGAGCTTGTGAAATAAAGCCTGTTACAGCTTCTAGATCATCAAGAATACCTGTTTGCATCATGCCCCAGAATGCTTCACGAACTGGAGCAGTACCAAACTTCAAGCTACCTTCGATATTATCTGAGATCATCATCGCATCGTTACCAAGTAACGCTAAGACGACGCCGTCAATATCTGAACGGGACAATTCTGTTGGGTTGTCACCATTCACACCACCAGTGCAGTTAATAAATGCAGCTGTTGATGCAAGCATGTTACGGATCAGTTCATCTTCAGTCTCTCTCATGGACTGAGCAAGTAAGCTTACAGTCTGATTGAGAACAGGATCCTGGTTGATGAACATGACTTGATCGGTAATAGTTACATAGGTACCGTAAAAATCAAGTCTTGCGTCGATATCTACCGCGTTCAGAACTTGTCCTGGAGGAGTTAGTCCTGAATCTGGAAGTGGTACAGTGGCTGTTGCTAAGTTCGTATATCTACGATATCTAGCAATACGACCACTATTTGGGGGAAGCTCCTTCTTCAGTGCCATTTGCTTGTGAATCAACTTTGGCATCGGACGGCTTAATAGCACGTTGTCGAACCATTGCTGAACCGGCGCTGGAAGAGCGTTGGTTGTTGTGATGGTCATTATTTATCCTCATTGACCACCTCTAGCGAATCTCTCAGACATCTCCCAGATCTTTTGCTTATCACTAGAGCTTCTTGGATCTAGCTTGGCAAATTGATCACTCTGTGACTTTAAAGGACTTCCAGAAGCAGCTCCTGGTACAGGTCTAGATGTATTTTTCATAATCTTCTCTGCCTTAGGAGATACTTTTTGTTCTGTCGTCTGTTCCTCATAAGAATCGGATAGCTTTCCTAGCTTATAGGCTGTCTCAGCAGGGTTTTTCGATGTCATGATTTTGTGCGCTAAAGCTGGATCGGTTTGTATTAGAGGAACGGCAAAAGTGTTCACAACATAGTCATAGTCTTGGTACTTTTCGCGAGCTCTCTGTTCATCTGTATGAACATTTTGCTCTCTCATGTACTTCTGAACGATTTCTTCAGCTGTCTGTCGTGCTTTTTTTTCTGCTAATTTCTCAGCTAATTGTCTTGCTTTTCCTACAGTGAGATAATCTTCTGGGTCAAGTTTTGCAAATTCATCAGGCTCTTCAACAGGTTGGTGGTTTTTTTGTGCCACTTGCTGTTGTTGAATCCTTTGCTCGAGCTCTTCAATGCGCTGCTTCTGCAGCCTTAAGACCTCGTTTGCTGCTCTCCAGTTGTCAGGCTCTTCTTTCTTTGAAGGCTTTTCCGACTCCTGTTGAACCTCTTCGACTTGTTGTGCTACTTCTTGCTTTTGTTCCTCTTGTGCATTTGCCACAGGCTCTTGCACTATTTCTTGTTTATCTTCGTTCATATACTCCCTGCATGTGGCGACCATGCTATACGCCCATTAAGGACCAGATTTACGCCCATCACAGCCGGCGACACTGTACCCGACAAATTAACGGCAGGTAGAAATTTATCTAACTAGGAAGAAATCCTTCGTAATGGTATTTGATTCCTGACTCATTTACAGATGCTATCGTCTCAGGAACTGGCTCATTAGTGCCTCCTACAGACCACGTGGGCCAATCCCCTGGAAGGGCCCATTCAAGTGTTAGCTTGCCACTTTCGTTGTCTATGCCAAATAATAAGCATGACAGCATCATGGGAGGCTTTTTATTCAAGGCAATTAGCTTAATCTTTATCGTCGTAGGGTGATTTGGGAAGGGTTTAGCGTGGACAAGAACGTAGTATTTCTCTTTCTTATCCTTAAACTTATTGATAACGCCCTCCAAGTCACGCATCAAGGTCTTTGTCATCGCTTGACGTGTCTCACCAAGCTGCTGCCCTGTGGTCTCGTAAGGAACTAATACCATTTACGCAATCTTGCTAAACTTATTTGCTTTGAGTTTTCTTTCGTCTTTTCTAACGAATTCGTTTTGCAGTTCCATGTAGTTATTGCCTCTGTAATCATGCTCAGAGCTTCCAGCTAGTGGAGAAAAATGAGGTGAATCAGATTCATAACCTTTATCGAAGGAATGAGCTCCTTCAATCATCTTTGGGCCTACATCAGGATTGCCTTTCTTCATAAAAATCCTCCTTAGGATTGTTAACTTAAACTTTTAATTTAACATTAGCAATCCTAGAGGAAAAGGTAAAGGATTTTCTTTAGTTTACTTTTCATGTATTTAAGGGGATAATAGTCATCTTTAGTGGAGTACAAATGCAAAAATCTAAATATCAGACAATCAAGGAATTTCTTAAAGGAAGAGAATTTCCAACGGAAAGAAGCATTCGTTGGTATATCCATGGAAATGTTCGTGGTTTCAATGACAAATGTGTCCGAAGATTAGGAAAGAAGGTTTTTATTTTACCTGAAAAATTTGATGAATGGATGGAAAAAGAATTGGTATGAAAAAAGAAGTTAAAAAAAACAATACGTACAAAAGAAAAAATGTTGATGTTCGTTTCATCAATATGATTTTTTGTATCAAACAAAAAGATTTGAATGAATTTAATAATGACTTAGAAAATCTTATCAAAAAATATGGAATGGAAGAACTTTCTTACATATATAGAAAAAAATTAAAATAGAGGAAATATGGACTGGATACAAGTTTTAGTAATCGTGTTGGCAAATCTTGGTGTAATGGTTACACTTTTTCTGTGGGTTAGATCTGAAGGAAATGCTGATAGAAGAGAATTGACTCAATTTATAAGAGAAATTCAAGCTGAAATTCAAGCCGAAATGAAAGACTTCCATGGAAGACTTTGCGCTATTGAGGAGAGAAGGAAATGAGATTTATTAAAGTTCTTCCTAAAGAAAATCAAAAACATCCATTAACCTTAATAAATTATTTACATATAAAAGGATTTTTGATAGATCAACTTGAAATTAAAAGAATTGGAAAGAAACCTATATGGTGTATTAGAGTATTTGTTGATGAATATTATAATATGGAACCCAGTTTTGAATCATATGAGGATTGTCGTAAATATTTAAAGGAATTAATTACTGATATTGAAAGAAGCGGCTGATATGAAAAAGGAAAAACCATATTTTTCACCATATATTGAAAAAATGATAAAGGAAAACAGGAAAAAATATCCAAATTTTAATGAAAATGAATTTCAAGTGACAGATTTTTATGGTGAATTTAAAAAAATAATTGATATAGAAAATGGAAAAAAATAAAAATTTACCTATTCCTTGGAGAGAAGCGTTTAGATATTCCATTAAGAAATATACAGAAGCAGGATTTCTACTCCGATGTTGTAGGACAAAAGAAAATATCTCTCAGAAGAAATTAGCCGAAAAGATGAATTTGTCCCCAAAATACGTTTCCGATTTAGAAAACGGTAAAATTCCAATCTCTAAAGATATGGCAACAAAATTGGCTAAAGTTCTTAGAGCAGACAAAAGATTTTTCTACAATAACGAAAAAACTATGGATGACTTCGACAAAACGACAATCGAAAGTATCATCAAATGCCTAAAAGATAAGAAATATCAGCTGGCTGATACAATTGTCCAATTTTACATACTTATAAGGGAAAGACATGTACTCGATTAAGAATGTAAACCCGCTTTACCCTTGCATCGCACAATCTAGGCATATATATGCATTACGTGAAAATTCAACAATAAATCCGCATTTAACACATGCATAAGGAATAGATTCATCTTTTTCTTGTATCCATTCATTAATGTCTTTGTATTTTTCTTTTAGGCTTTCAGGATTAAATGATCCCAATGGCCAATTGCATTCACCGCACATCTATTTACCCATAATAGATCACATCATCGAATAGGTCTTTGTACTCTTCAAGAAGATCTTCCAATTCAGGGTTTAAGTCTACAGTCTCCTGCAAGATGTTGTAAAACTCCTGTATCCTAGCCCCAACAGCCATCTTAGCTACCTCATTATGATCATGACCATTGAGAAACATAGGATTTATCCTCTCTAAAAGTTGTTGAACTTCTCGTGCATCTTCTTTTCTCATGCACTCTTCATCTAACATCATGATCGTTTTTCTCTATTTTTTGTGCATCTTCTTTTGCTTTGATTAAGTCATATTCATAATGATCTAAAAATACCGTTACAGATGATACAACGATGACTAAGAGAGAATAGGCTATGAATCTAATGAATTTTCCCATTCTTTCCTTTGTTCTTCTTGTGATCTGAGGATTTTATCGATTTCTTCATTTTCCATTCTTTTCATAAACAAACAATTTATTTGATTTTCTTTTCTAATGAGATCTTTTTTCATCTCTTCCAGTTTTTCGTGTATTTTTTCTAATCTCCAAAGAAAATAAAAAAATAGGAGTGCTATCAATATAGTCAAAATAATCATATATTCTCCTTATTGACTTTATTATAACAGAAAGATAATTTTTAGAAAAATATTTTAGCAAGAGGAGAAATCCACTAAGAAAAAGCTCAGGCTTGATCCCGTCGGTCTATGCATAGGCTGCGTTGTAAATAACGGGAATGTTTACTTCACCGTTTGCCGAGGTGCTTGCTAATCGGCTTTTATTCCGGGTTAGTTCAGTGGTAGAACGGTTCGCTGTTAACGAAAGAGTCGGTGGTTCGAATCCATCACCCGGAGATTATTGACGACAAAGAATGATATTGCTAGTCTTTAAGACGAAATCTCTGTTGAAACTGGGCCGCATGATGTTCTTTTGTGCGGCCTTTTTTATCCACTAAACTTATAGAATTTATACTTGTCAGAATTGACAAATTTAGGCTTTGCAAGCTTTGCTAATCTGTCTAGATGATAGACTCTTTTGTGACGTGGAATTTTAGGAGCATTCTGAACTTTTTTTGCAGATTCTAGAATTGATCTTACATCTAACTTCTCACCAATAACCACATATTTAGGCCTGTCATATAGACTATAGGATGGCACAATCTTGACTTGCTTTACCTTAAAGCCACGCCAAATCAGGCGCTCTTTAACGTATGTAAGCTCTTTTCTACCATAGGCTGTCATCGTCTCTCTGATTACACCAAGAGGCGCTTTTGTATCTAATGCTGATGTCATAGGTTTACTGAATTGATTAGCGCGGCTTTGTCTTCATTTCTTGCTCTTTTACATCTGAGCCTACAATTGCTGCTTGCTCTTCAGAGTCTCCTTCCTCATCGCCTGCAAGTGTTTTCTGATGTAATTGCAAGTCCATGATAAAGCGTGCTAACTTTTCTAACTTATCTTGGTCCATTCCTTCAAGCTCTTTTAATGCTTTTGCATTATCAAGTGCTGCTTGTGCTCTATCTTGTACACCTTGTGATACACGCTCTTTAGCAAGGGCAATGTCGGATACGGCTCTAGCTTTTCTCTCAATAGCCCCTGAGAAGTCAGACTGCGCTTTAGCTTCCAATGATCTTGCAAGCATCTGCTTTTGCTCAAGTTCTACCTGCATCTGTGCTTGCTGCATCTGTGCCTGTTGCTGCTCATTCTTCTTGATAGTCTCGATAAGCTCTTTCTTACCCGACAATGTAGACTTCTCAAGTAAATAAGTAGATGGTATTGCAATGCCCATCTGCTGCATCTGTGATGCCTGTAGAAACTGTAGCTGTCTTTGTGATGATGTAAGTTCAGCTTCCTCAACATTACATGAATATTTTGTAAAAGACTCATCGAAAAAGTATTGTGAGGGAGGCTTACCTAATATCCTTGCAATTTTACCTTGTGAGAAGTTAGCAACCATCATGTCATCCATAAGCTCACCTAAGAGCTTCTGTGACTGATTTAGACGATCGAATATGTTCCTTAAGCCTGTTAGTCCTGCTCCCATCTTAAGTTTAAGAAGAACGCCTGACATATCCTTGTTGCCTAGATTTTGAGCAAAGAGCTCTTCAGGACCTACAATGTCCATGATCTCTTTTTCTACTGATCCAATGAGCTCAAGCCACCCGGAAGCTACTGGTGGAGGCGGAATAGGCGCTACATCTGAGGCTAGATTTGCTGATTGCTTGAAGAATAATATCTTTCCAGGACCTTGGAAGAAGGCATCTTCAGGGTTAACAAGAGCATCTTCCTTTACCATTAACCCTGATTGTATCTGAGCATCAAGGATGTCTAGCATTCTATTACGACGTCTATTCAATTCTAGTTGTGAGTCTCTGATATTTCTAACAATACCCTGATATCGATAGGCATAATTTTGAACTTCAGGAAAGTGATAGCAGATAAAAGGTACAAATGGGAATCTATCTATGCCATATGGCGACTTCTCTTCATAGACAAGGTTATTATTTACCAAGATATGCATCTTAATGGTTGGAACAGTTGCTGTGATAAGCTCTATATTTGGGTTAAACTGCCTAAACATCTGAAACTGCTCGTAGGTGCCTCCCCAATCAACAACCTCACCAGTTCTTTTATCTAAAATTTTCTTCGTCTTCTTATAATCCTGAGTCCAATATTCATCATAAGCATAGAGCTCTTGTTGATATTGATACCAATTCTGAGCAAGGTATTGAAATTTGCCATCCTTCGATGCATAACCCTTTCCAAATAGCGGTAGATCATTTTTTAGCTTAGGATATAATGAGAGAAGCTGTCTTCTTGTAAGATATCTACGAGTAAGTATGCGCCCACAATCTGATAGATCATGCTTTGTCCAATATGGGTCCATGATAAATGCAGAGAATGGCAGCCTATCTGTCTTTATTTCACCATTTTCAGGATCTTGTCGAAAGTCCATCCATACGTTAAGAAGATTTAATCCTGTCATGGTAGAGCCATCCATGCACTCAGAAATCTTTTCGTATGTTGAGTCTTGGTTCATGATCCAATTCAAAACAACAGTTCTTTGATCGGCTGTCTCACCTAAGTCAGGGTCATTATCCCCTGCTTGTACTATAGTCTGAAGCCTATTGTCTCTTTGATATCCCCCAATCATATTCAGAATGCGGAGGATCTTATTGAATAGAAGCATCTGCTGGTTTCTTGTGTTATTCCAGCCGTTGCCTCCATTTAACATTGAATTGTAAAAATCCTGCTGACCTGTAGCCATCCTAGTATCACGATCAGCTTCGACCCACCATTGCTGAATAAGTGATTGGCTCTCTTGCCAAAATTCACTGATCTCTTTTGCAATTGGAGTTGATGCCGGCCAAGTCATTCATTTACCGATTATAATACTAAAGATTTTACTTGATACTCTAAGCAAAAAAAAGGCGCTTGTCAATTGAGATCTTTCACAGGCTTTATACGTGCCCATAGCTCTTTTGTGATTTTAAGCGTGCTGTCAATATCTTCTTCTTCAAAGTCATTTAAATGAAAAAACTTTATCATACAACATATAAGAGTAAGTTGACGCACATTCTCGGATATTTCTGTCTCAATAAGTTCCCTTAGAATATTGTCTGAGAGCTGTTTTGCTGTCACTATATCCCACTCCGTTGGTATGTAGTATCTCTCTTCTTCAGTCATCAATTCTTACTCGCTAACTTATTGATAAACATATCAATATCAGGCATTTCTATGTAAGTCCATGCATCATCTTCAAGAATTTTTCTATGAAAAATAAGTGTAAAGTTTCCAGAAGAAGTATGTTCATATGTTCGCCATTGATGTTCTCTTTTCCAATAATACGCTGGAAAAAAATGCAAATCTTGATCTCCATATAAATTCGAAGCAACAAGTACATATAAATCTTCATCCGGAGGATATCTAATACTAGTCCATTCCATCAGCGCTTATTCCCTAAATATTTCTCTTCTTCAGTCATCTTTTTTCAATATTTTTCTTACGTCTCTAAACTGTTCTCTTACTGCTATAGATGTTTCTTGTAATATACCTTCAAGCCATTTCTCATCTTTGCATGTCGCATATCCTGCAAGCATCTTAAAATATGCTATGCCCGTTATCGATAGAAACAAATCTTCAGAAATTCCAGATTGTTTTAATGCTTCTAGAATTTGATTTGCATAATCAATTACTATATCACTTGTATCTTCTTCAGTCATCATGAACCAGTTGTAAGGAATATCTTATTTCTTCTTTATCCTGATCTTTTTTCTCATTCCTAAGATTCTCAAGCCATTTTTCGCTCAATATCTGAGGTTTTGTCTTCACAGGAAATAAAATGATTTTGGCTTCAGTCATCTAAATATTTCCTTGCTGCTTCTTAGTTTTTCGACATTTCTTCCCATCTCTTTTATCTAATGATGACTCATAAGTTTTTTGTGCATATTCTCTTCGTTTATCTTCGTTCATTGGTTCAGGAAATTTGTCATCTCTAGCCTTCCAATGTGTTACATCTAAACAAGGATGAAATCGAGAATCAAGACTTTCATATCTAAAAACATCATAGCCACAAAAATAACTAGCCTTCATCTCTCCGCAACAGTTATATTTCATATTGCAAACAGTGACAGCCATATCACATTCAGGCTTCTCTTCAGGATATTTCTTCCACGCCATTAGTGCTTAATACCGCATTTATCAAGCTTAGCATCAAACTTCTTATCCATCTTCTTGAGCTTGCTGATGTCTTTCATAGCCTTTTTCTTTTTGCCGGCCTTCACATCACGCTGTACTTTGTTTATCTGCTTGTCCATCTTCATTCTCTAGTTGTTTTAGTAAAACTTTATCCTTTTCCATCTGATCTTTAAGTATCTTCTGCTCTTTCTTAGACCACTCTATCTGGCTACGAGTCTCTACAATAAGCTCTTCCATCTTAGCAATACTCGTCATCCTATAAAGAATGTCTAAGTCTCCTTCTTGAATCCTAATCTTGTTAAGCTGAATATTCCTTTTAAGATATTCTTTGTCTACTTGATTCATGCTCTCAACATCTCAAAAACCATTCCTAACATAAATCCAAAGGCTGTGAAGAGCCCATACATTAGATAGTCATTTGTTATATATTTCATATATTTATCCTTATATTGCAACTTCCCAATTCTCAATGCGTTTCTGAGCAATCTCAGCATATTCTTCATTTAACTCAATGCCAATTGCTCTAATACCTAATTCTTTCGCAGCAATAAGCGTGCTACCAGATCCTGCAAATGGGTCTAATAAGATAGGACTTCCGGGAGGCGCAAGTAGTTTGATAATGTATTTCATTAGGGATATTGGCTTGACTGTGGGGTGATTATTTTGTTTTGGTAATCTTTGTTGAATTCCATTTTTTGCAGTTGAATTATGATCCATTCCTTGAAGAGATTCTTTTCCAAAACAATTTTCTTTCAATGGCATCCCCTCCAATCCCTTATTTCTTTCCTTACTCGATGCTTTAGCGCAATAGAAGAAACGTGATGCGCCTCCGTGATCTCCTTCATATTCTCGAACCCCTGTCATTGGTTTAATTCCACCTTGATATCCTCCGAATTGAGTTTTACTGTGTTTATCACCAGAACCACTCTTTAATATCCCAGTAAACATATCCAGTTGCTGCCCGGCTTCTTCGTCTAGGATTAGATTCGCTGGCCAGCGGCCTTGTGGATTAGACTCACTAAATCTTTCCAGTCTTCCTTTTTTTTCTAATAATCCATTATTGCGAATATCTTGGCATTGTTGTTTCCAAGTATCAGATGTAGGAATCCTACTCTCATCAATATTAATTCCAGCTAATCCCCACTTCTCAGCATTCTGTGCAAATGTGCCATCACAAGGCTTCATTGCAAGGATTATTGGCTCCCATGCAGGTTTTAAGGCTGTTCCATAGCCATCTAGTCCAAATTTATTATGACTTTTTGGGAAACCGCTACCGTACAGCCACATGCAGCAATCACGTATCTCCCATCCAGCATCCTCAATAGCGCATGTAAGCCTATGAAATGTCCTTGTGCCTCCAAATGCTGCCATCATTGATCCTGGCTTACATATCCTATAAGCTTCCTTCCAGAAATCAACACCAGGTATGCCATGATCCCACTCTTTACCCATGAAACTCAAACCATAGGGTGGATCTGTCACGATGAAATCGATAGAATTAGTTTCCATCTTAGCCATCTCAACAAGACAATCCCCAATGATGATCGTCATGAGTAAATCCTTAGTTTTTTGTATCTCTTTAGATCTTCAATATACACATCAAGTATTCCTGTCTCCTCAAAAAATGGATTCATCACAGTCATAGCATTCGATAGTCTAGCATGTTCACTATGCCAGCCATTTTCTTTGAGTAGGTCACAATATACTGTTAGCTTATCCATATCTATCGTACGGATAATGCGCTCATTTTTGTCCATAATCTACCGGAAATGAATATCTTTCTCTTGCGTCATTGAAGCCTAAATACATGAATTTATTGAATGGCCTAGGATCTGTTTTATAAAAGTCATCCCAATTCGATATCACATCAATCGTATCCATATCTTCAATCCCATATACATCAGCAGTATTTCCTTCCCAATTAAGGTCGATAATTGCTGCTTTTCCCTCCCAATTATCAATAAGGAAAATCCCAGAATAATCTATAACGTCTCCATCTTCATGAGAAAGAT
>Ga0335082_10005380_pt1 | contig 13997 bp, 13 predicted proteins | sample Lox_Sample_41_FD_206718 | JGI IMG/M metagenome (GOLD analysis project Ga0335082, IMG submission 206718) | Soil microbial communities from Loxahatchee National Wildlife Refuge, Florida, United States - Lox_Sample_4.1 | ecosystem: Environmental > Terrestrial > Soil > Wetlands | place: USA...
CGCGCTCGCGAGTCGCTCGCGCTCGGGCTGCCGGCCTTCGCTCGGCTTCGCCTCGCTGCGCGTCGGCCGACTTGCGTCGGCCTCCTTGCGGTACCGTCCGCGCCATGGCGTACCGCGCGGTGCTCTTCGATCTCGGCGGCGTCGTGCTCGATTCGCCGCTCCACGCGATCGCGCACTTCGAGCGCGATCAGGGAATTCCCGAGGGCTTCGTGAACCGCGTCGTGGCGAGCACCGGAAGCGAAGGCGCCTGGGGTCGGCTCGAGCGCGGGCACATCGGCATCGCGTCCTTCGTGCCGGCCTTCGAGGCGGAGTGCGCAGCGGCCGGACGGCGCCTCTCGGCGCGCGCGCTGATGGAGCAGATCGGACGCGTCGCGCAGCCGCGCGCGCCGATGCTGTCGGCGATCCGGCGCATCCGGTCACGCGGGCTGCTGGCGGCGGCGCTCACCAACAACTGGCCGAGCGAGGAGCCCGACGCCGGCGGCGATTCGCTGCGCTCGCACTTCGACGCCTTCTTCGAGTCGAGCGCGCTCGGCCTCCACAAGCCCGACCCCCGCATCTACGAGCACGCGTGCAGCGCGCTCGCGATCCGACCGGCGGACGCCGTCTTCCTCGACGACATCGGCCGCAACCTCAAAGCCGCCCGCGCGCTCGGGATGACGACGATCCGGGTGGTCGAGCCGTGTACCGCCCTCGCCGAGCTCGAAGGCGTGCTGGGGTTCCCGCTGCTGGATCGATCGTCTTGATCCCCTCGGGGAATATATCCGTCTATTGAGATGAATTGATCCTTAACTAGACTCCCGGCACTCCCGATCCTCTGATCAGCCGCCCGGAGTTCACCCATGGCCTCGCCGATTCGCCAACAGCTCGACGCCCTGATCGCGCACCGGATCCTCGTGATCGACGGCGCGATGGGCACGATGCTCCAGGCGCGCCGGCTCGAGGAGGCGGACTTCCGCGGCGACCGCTTCCACGACTCGCCGCGCGATCTGAAGGGCGACCACGAGCTGCTGAACCTGACCCGCCCCGAGGTCGTGCGCGGCGTGCACGAGTCCTACCTGGCGGCCGGGGCCGACATCATCGAGACGAACACCTTCAGCGCCACCCGCGTCGCGCAGGCCGACTACCGGATGGAGTCGGTGGTGGTCGAGATGAACCGCGAGGCGGCGCGCATCGCGGTCGAGGCGGCCCGGGCCTGGTCGGCGCGCACGCCCGACAAGCCCCGCTTCGTGGCCGGCGCGATCGGTCCGACCAACAAGACGCTGTCGATCTCGCCGGACGTCGGCGACCCGTCGTTCCGCAGCCTCCACTTCGCCGATCTGCGCGACGCCTACGCCGAGCAGACGCGCGCGCTGATCGAGGGCGGCGTCGACCTGCTGCTGATCGAGACCATCTTCGACACGCTGAACGCGAAAGCCGCGATCTACGCGGTGCGCGAGGTCGCGGAGCAGATGGGAGTCGACCTCCCGCTGCTCGTCTCGGTCACGATCACCGACCGCAGCGGACGCACGCTCTCGGGCCAGACGATCGACGCGTTCTTCACCTCGATCGAGCACGCGCGTCCCTTCGCGGTCGGCATCAACTGCTCGCTCGGCGCGACCGAGATGCGCCCCTTCCTCGCGGACCTCGCCGCGATCGCGCCGGTCCCCGTGTTCGCGTATCCCAATGCGGGCCTGCCGAATGCGTTCGGCGCCTACGACGAGACGCCCGAGCAGACCGCCTCGCTGCTGCGCGAGTTCGCGGAGAGCGGCCTCGTCAACCTCGTCGGCGGCTGCTGCGGCACCACCGACGCCCACATCCGCGCGCTCGCGGACGCGATGCATGGCGTGCCGCCGCGGCGCGTGCCCGAGCGGCCCCACGACGTCGCGCGCTTCTCGGGGCTCGAGACCTACGAGATCCGCAAAGACTCGAACTTCACCATGATCGGCGAGCGCACCAACGTCACCGGCAGCAAGCGCTTCGCGAAGCTGATCCAGGCCGGCGACTACACGAAGGCGGTCGAGGTCGCGCTCGACCAGGTGCGCAGCGGCGCGAATCTCCTCGATGTGAACATGGACGAGGGCATGCTCGACTCCGAGCGCGCCATGACCACGTTCCTGAACCTGATCGCGACCGAGCCCGAGGTGGCGCGCATCCCGGTGATGGTCGACTCGTCGAAGTGGTCGGTGATCGAGGCCGGGCTCCAGTGCATCCAGGGCAAGGGCATCGTCAACTCGATCAGCCTGAAGGAGGGCGAGGCCGACTTCCTCGACAAGGCGCGGCGCGTTCAGCGCTACGGCGCGGGCGTAGTCGTGATGGCCTTCGACGAGCGGGGCCAGGCCGACACCACGGAGCGAAAGGTCGAGATCTGCCAGCGCGCCTACCGGCTGCTGGTGGAGCGGGTGGGATTCGATCCCCAGGACATCGTCTTCGACCCGAACATCCTCGCGATCGCCACCGGCATCGAGGAGCACAACCGCTACGCGCTGAACTACATCGAGGCGACGCGCATCCTCAAGGCGACCTGCCCCGGCGCCAAGATCAGCGGCGGCGTCTCGAATCTCTCCTTCTCGTTCCGCGGCAACGACGCCGTGCGCGAGGCGATCCACACCGCGTTCCTCTACCACGCGATCGCAGCGGGCATGGACATGGGCATCGTCAACGCCGGCCAGCTCGGTGTGTACGAGGAGATCCCGAAGGAGCTGCTCCAGCACGTCGAGGACATCCTCTTCGACCGGCGTCCCGACGCGACCGAGCGCATGGTCGAGTACGCCGAGCGCGTGAAGGGCGCCGGCCGCAAGAAGGAGATCGATCTCTCCTGGCGCGACGCGCCGGTCGAGGAGCGCCTGTCGCACGCGCTCGTGCAGGGCGTGGTCGACTTCATCGAGCAGGACGCCGAGGAGGCGCGCAAGAAGTTCGCCCGGCCGCTCCAGGTGATCGAAGGGCCGCTGATGGACGGCATGAAGATCGTCGGCGACCTCTTCGGCGCCGGGAAGATGTTCCTGCCCCAGGTGGTGAAGAGCGCGCGCGCGATGAAGCGCGCCGTCGCCTACTTGACGCCCTTCATGGAGGAGGAGAAGAGCGCCTCCTCGTCGCAGGGCCGCATCGTGATGGCGACCGTGAAGGGCGACGTCCACGACATCGGCAAGAACATCGTCGGCGTGGTGCTCGCCTGCAACAACTACGAGGTCGTCGACCTCGGCGTGATGGTGCCGTGCGACAAGATCCTCGACACCGCGCGCGAGATCGGCGCGGACGCGATCGGGCTCTCCGGGCTGATCACGCCCTCGCTCGACGAGATGGTGCACGTCGCGAAGGAGATGGAGCGACGCGGCCTCGATCTCCCGCTGCTGATCGGCGGCGCGACGACGAGCCGCCAGCACACCGCCGTGAAGATCGCGCCGCAGTACCACGAGAGCTGCGTGCACGTGAACGACGCGTCGCGCGCGGTGGGCGTGGTCTCGGCGCTGCTCGACCCCGAGCGCAAGCGGAAGCTCGACGAGGAGAACCGGGAGGCCCAGCTGAAGTTGCGCGCGGCGTACGCGGGCAACCGCGAGCACAAGCTGCTGCCGCTCTCGCAGGCGCGCGCGGCGAGGCTCGTGCTCGAGGAGCGCCTCCAGGACTTCGCGGAGCCGCTCTTCCTCGGTCACCGCGACGTGTCGCCGCCCGTCGACGCGCTCGTGCCCTTCATCGACTGGACGTTCTTCTTCTCCGCCTGGGAGCTGAAAGGGAAGTACCCGCGCATCTTCGAGCACCCGCGCTTCGGCGCGCAGGCGCGCGAGCTGCACGAGCACGCGCTGGCGCTGCTCGAGCGGATCGGGCGCGAGAAGCTACTGGTGCCGCGCGGCGTCTACGGCTTCTTTGCGGCTGCGAGCGAGGGCGACGACGTCGTGCTCTACGGCGACGCGGAGCGCCGCAGCGAGCTCGCGCGCTTCCCGATGCTGCGCCAGCAGTCGCCGCAGCCGGAAGGCCGCCCGCAGCTGTGTCTCTCCGACTTCGTGGCGCCGGTCACGAGCCCGCAGCGCGATCACGTCGGCGCCTTCGCGGTGACCTCCGGGATCGAGGCCGAGGCACTCGCGGCGAAGTTCGAGCGCGAGCTCGACGACTACAACGCGATCATGGTGAAGGCGATCGCCGACCGGCTGGCGGAGGCCTTCGCCGAGTGGCTCCACGCGCGCGTACGCCGCGAGTGGGGCTACGGCGCCGGCGAGACCTTCACCCACGAGGATCTGATCGCCGAGCGCTACCGCGGCATCCGCCCGGCCTTCGGCTACCCCGCCTGTCCGGATCACACCGAGAAGCGGCGCCTCTTCGATCTGCTCGACGCCGGGCGCGCCGGCATCACGCTGACCGAGACTTGCGCGATGCGGCCGGCCGCGAGCGTCTCGGGCCTCTACTTCGCGCACCCGAAGGCCCGCTACTTCACGGTCGGGCGCATCGGCCGCGATCAGCTCGCGGACTACGCAGCGCGCAAGGGCTGGTCGCGCGAGGAGGCGGAGCGCTGGCTCGGCCCGAACCTCGCGTACGATCCGGACGCGTAGGCAACGCGACCGCGGTGAGACCCTTCCCGCCGCGACCGCACGTGCTCGGCATCGACGACGGCCCCTTCGAGAAGTTCGCGCCCGGTGCGCAGGCGCCGATCGTCGGCGTGACGATGGAGGGCGCGGATCTCGTCGAGGCGATCGCGCTGACGCAGTTCCCGGTCGACGGAGAGGGCGTGACCGCGTTCCTCGGCGACTGGATCGAGTCGCTGCGCGTGCGCCCCGCGCTCCACGCCGTCCTCTTCGGCGGCATCACCTTGGCGGGGCTCGCGTTGCTCGAGCCGGAGGCGCTCTCGCTGCGGCTCGGCCTTCCGGTCCTCGTGCTGAACCGCCGTCCGCCGCGCGACGACGGCCTGCGCGACGCGCTGCTCGCCGCCGGCCTCGCGCCGCGTATCGCGCTGCTCGAGCGCGCGTCGGCGCCGGTCCCGTTCGACGATCTCCACGTCGGCATCTCGGGGCTCGGCCGCGAGGAGGCCTTCGCGCTGCTCGAGCGGACGCGCCGCAAGGGCTCGCTGCCGGAGGCCCTGCGCGTCGCCCACCTGATCGCGCGCGCGCTCGCGACGGGAGAATCGAGAGGGCGCGCCTGACTCTGCCGGGCCTTCGCTCGGCTTCGCCTCGCTGCGCGTCAGCCGACTCTCGAGTCGGCCTCCTAGCTCTTCTTCGGAGCTTCCTTCTTCGGCGGCTCGAGCTCGGGCACGGGGGACGACGGGTTGGCGTTCTTCTGCTTCAGCTTCTCGATCACGATGACGGGGCCGCCCTGGTTCGCGACCTCGCGGAACTGGTCTCGGTAGTTCGCGACCAGGCTGATCCCCTCGACCACCACGTCGATGATGAGCCAGTTGCCGTTCCCGTCCTTCTGGCGCAGGCGGTAGTCGACGAGCGCGCCGTCGTTGTCGCCGCCTACGATCTTCGTCTTGATCGTCTGGTCGCCGCGCGCCTCGGGCTGCTCGCCGGTGATCTGCACCTCCTCCTGGTGGTAGCGATCGATGCGGGCGCCGTAGTCGTTGGCGAGGAAGCGCGTGAACTGCTCGACGAACTCGGTCTGCTGCTCCGGCGAGAGCTTCTTCCAGTTCGTGGCCATCACGAGCTTCGACATGGTCACGAAGTCGAAGCGGTCGCGCGCGATCACCTCGAGGTCCTTGCGGCGCTGGTCTTGATTGCGGCTCTTGTCGCGCAGGACCGCGAGCACCTCGTCGATCGTGCGCTGGATCACCGTGCGCGGCGGCTCCGCGGCGGACGCGAGCGCCGCGATGGACACCACCGCGACGAGCGCCGCCACGGCGCCGAGCAGCACGCGCCGCCGCGGTCCCTCACTCGTCGACGTCATAGAGATCCTCGTCGGGGGTCGCCCCCGGCTTCACCGGCGCGGCCGCCTGGTCGTGCACGCGGTTCTCGCGATTCTGCGTCCAGGCGCTCCTCACCGCCGCGTACCAGTCGAATGCCGCTTTGCGTTCCTCCCGGATCGTCTCGAGCGCCAGCGCGCGGCGGTTCACGACCTGCACGGCGGTTCCGGGGACACTCGCGTAGATCGGAATCAAGGTGTAGGGCGGAATGTAGAGGTAGGGAATGCTGTCGACGACCAGGCCGGCCGTGTCGCGCGGATTCGACGGCCCGAGCAGCGGCAGCACCAGATAGGGTCCCGCCGGGGTGCCCCAGTAGCCGAGCGTCTGCCCGAAGTCCTCGTCGCTCTTGTAGACATCCCAGACGCTCGCGGGGTCGAAGAAGCCGCCGAGCCCGACGGTCGTGTTGATGACCGCGCGCCACAGCGTCTCGTAGGCCTTCCACGGCTTCAGCTGGAGCAGGTCGTTCGCGAAGCGCGTCGGCAGCATCAGGTTCTCGAAGAAGTTCGAGATGCAGGTCTCGACGCGGTGGGGCACCACGTAGTCCCAGCCGGTCGCGACCGGCTCCAGCACGAAATGATCGACATCCTCGTTGAACGCGAACATCTTCCGATTGAAGCGCTCCCACGGGTCCCATGGGCTCCTCGCGCCCGCGGGATCGGAGTCGGCAGACGCGGCGCCTTGGACGTCGCCGCCGCCGTTCGATTCTTGCGCCGTCGCCGTCGCAGCGAGCAGGAGCAGCAGCGCGGCGACGAGCGCACGCGCCATTACTTCGACTCGACGCCCGAATCGTGCACGAACTTGCCGATCAGGCGCTCGATCGAGAGCGCGCTCTCCGTCATCGCAATCTCCTCGCCGGGCGCGAGCGTCTGCTCCTCGGCGCCGGGCTCGAGCTCGATGAACTGATCGCCGAGCAGACCTGAGGTGCGGATTCCCGCCGTGGTGTCGGTCGGCAGCTTGAGCGAGGGATCGACGTCGATCGTGACGCGTGCCCGCATCGACGGGTCGAGTCCGATCGTGACGACTTGCCCGACCGTCACGCCCGCGATCTCGACCGGCGCGCGCGTCTTGAGGCCTCCGATCTCGTCGAAGACGGCGTACAGGCGCAGTCCGCCCGGCCCCTTGTAGCTGAGGCCGCCGACCTGGATCGACAGGTATCCGATCGCCGCGAGCCCCGCGGCGACGAAGAGCCCGACGATCAGATCGCGGGTCGCTGACGGCTGCATGCCCATGCCTCCCGAACGCGCCTAGACGCCCCAGAGCGCGGTGATGACGTAGTCGAAGAGCAGGATCGTGACGGATCCGACCACGACGGTGCCGGTGGTCGCGGCGCTGACGCCGGCGGAGGTCGGCGTCGCGGTGTAGCCGCGATAGGTGGCGATGAAGCCGACCAGGGCGCCGAAGATGAAGGACTTGAGCAGCGTGCCCGCGACGTCGTCCTCCCAGGTGATGGCGTTCTCCATGCTCGTGATGTAGGTGCCGCCGTCCACGCCGAGCAGCTTCACGCCGACGATGTAGCCGCCGAACAAGGCGAAGCAGATGAAGAGCGCGTTCAGCATCGGCATGGAGATCAGCATCGCGAGCGCCTTCGGCTTCACGACGAAGTCGACCGGATCGATCGACATCATGCGCAGCCCGTCGAGCTGCTCGGTCGTCAGCATCGAGGCGATCTCCGCCGCCATCGCCGAGCCCGCGCGGCCCGTGACGAGCAGCGCGGTCAGCACCGGACCGAGCTCGCGCACCAGCGACAGTCCGACGACCGCGCCGAGCGAGTTCGCCGCCCCGAAGCGCGAGAGCGTGGTGTAGCCCTGGAGCCCGAGCACCGCGCCGACCGTCGCGCCGGACAGGCACACGATCGCGAGCGAGAGGACGCCGATGTCGAACACCTCGCCGACGAGGCGTCGGACGCGCCACGGCGGCCGCACGCTGTGCAGGAAGATCGAGCCGATGAAGGCCGCAATGCGGCCGAGATGCGTGATCAAGGTGACCGTACGGAAGCCGAGCGTCTCGATGGCGGCGAGTCTCACGCGTGGGCTCCCGGTTGCGCGGGCTCGTCGTCCCGCTCGGCGTCGAGGAATTCGCGCACGCGCTTGTCCGTGCTGACCCGGAGCTCCGCCGGCGAGCCGCTGATGGCCTCGCCTTCCACCAGGAAGACGATCTGGTCGGCCATGCGGAGCGACGACGGGATGTGGTGCGACGTGATCACGAGCGTGATCCCGAGGCGCGCGTTCAGCTCGACGAGCAGCCGCTCGATGCGGCGGACGTTGACCGGGTCGAGCCCGGAGAAGGGCTCGTCGCAGAGCACGATCTCCGGATCGCTGATGATCGCGCGCGCGAGGGCAGCGCGTCGCAGCATGCCGCCCGAGAGCTGGCGCGGCATCAGCGCCTCGGTGTCGGGCAGGCCGACGGCCGTGAGCCGGCGCGAGACCTCCGCGGCGATGTCGCGCTCGGAGAGCTCCGTGTGCTCGCGCAGCGGCAGCGCCACGTTGTCGAAGATGGTCATCGAGTCGAGCAGGGCGCCGTGCTGGAAGAGCATCCCGATGCGTTCCCGCACGCGATAGAGCTCCCGCTCCGAGAGCTCGGTCACGTCCTCGTCGGCCACCAGGATCCGGCCGCTGTCGGGCCGCACCAGGCCGGCGACGAGCCGCAGCAGCGTGCTCTTGCCCGATCCGCTGCCCCCCATGAGGACGCTGATCTTTCCACGTGGAAAGCCACAGCTGAGCTTGCTGTAGACGGGGCGCCCGCCGAACGACAGGTGGACGTCTTCGAGGAGGATCCTGAGTTCGGGGGACACGAGGCTCGACTTCGACTCCGTCCGGACGGACAGGTTAGCCAGGGTCGGCTCGCTCATGCCCCCGGTTCTCCGGCAAGTTGCTCGCTGAAATCGGCCGAGCGCCAGACTTTCTCAAGTGCGGCCCCTCACAGATCGAGGTGACCGCTAAGCTCGCGCGCCGCCGGGGGGATGGTGTCCGAACGCGTCGCCCGAGAGCTTCTCGCCGCCGCCAGTCGGCTGAGCCGCGACGTGCGCGGCCTGCGCTTCGGTCCGCCCGTCCGGTACGTCTACGACCCGCTCGACTACGCGCGTCGCGGCTACGCCGCTTATGTGAGGGCTTTCGCCAACACCACGACGCGCGTGCTCTTCGTGGGGATGAATCCGGGCCCGTTCGGCATGGCGCAGACCGGGGTGCCGTTCGGGGACGTCCCGATGGTTCGCGGCTGGCTCGGCATCGAGGCGAAGATCGGCAAGCCGCGCCGCGAGCACCCTAGGCGCCCCGTGCTCGGGTTCGCCTGTCCGCGCAGCGAAGTCAGCGGAACCCGCTTCTGGGGCGCGCTCGCGAAGCGCTTCGGCGAGCCGCGGTGCTTCTTCGCCGAGCACTTCGTCGCGAACTACTGCCCCCTCGCGTTCCTCGAGGCGAGCGGGCGCAATCGCACGCCCGACAAGCTGCCCGAGCGCGAGCGGACGCCGCTCTTCCGCGCCTGCGACGCACACCTTCACCGGGTTGCGCGCGCGCTCGAGCCCGAGTGGGTGATCGGGATCGGCGCGTTCGCGGAGGAGCGCGCGCGCAAGGCGCTGCCCGGCGCCCGCGTCGCGCGCATCACGCACCCGAGTCCCGCCAATCCGCGCGCACAGAACTGGGCAGAGACCGCGCAGCGAGAGCTGTGCGCGCTCCGAATCTGGCACGACGAGGAGACGAGATGAGACGAGCAGCCTTCTGGATCGCTGCATTGCTGCCGGCGGCCGCGTCGCTCGCGGCGCCGCCCGTGGACGAGGACTGGCAGGCGGCCGGACGGCGCGCGGTCGCGGAGGCGCGCGCCCTCACGCCGTCGGGGCACGCGGCGAAGAACGCGATCCTCTTCGTCGGCGACGGCATGGGCGTCGCGACGGTGACGGCCGCGCGCATCCTCGACGGCCAGCTGCGCGGGAAGAGCGGCGAGGAGAACCTGCTCTCCTTCGAGCGCCTGCCCTACGTCGCGCTCTCGAAGACCTACAACAGCAACCAGCAGGTGGGCGAGTCGGCGGGGACGATGACCGCGATGGTCACCGGCTCGAAGACGCGCGCCGGCGTGCTCTCGGTCGACTCGAGCGTCCCGATCGGCGACCACCGCGCCGTGAAGGGACACGAGCTCGTGACGCTCTTCGAGCGCGCAGAGCAGCGCGGGCTCGCCACCGGCGTCGTCACGACGACGACCATCACCCACGCGACGCCCGGCGCATGCTATGCGCACGTTCCGGACCGCAACTGGGAGAGCGACGCGCGCCTCTCCGACGCGGCGCGCGCCGACGGCTTCCCCGACATCGCGCGCCAGCTCGTCGAGTTCCGGGCCGGCGACGGCATCGACGTCGCGTTCGGCGGCGGGCGCGCCTTCTTCCTGCCGGAGACGGCGCAGGACCCCGAGTACCCCGAGCAGCACGGCGAGCGCAAGGACGGCCGTGACCTCCGCAACGAGTGGCTGGCGCGCGCGCCGGGGCGGCGCTTCGTGTGGGACCAGGCCGGCTTCGCGGCGCTCGACCCTGCGGCGACGCGGCAGGTGCTCGGCCTCTTCGAGCCGTCGCACCTGCACTTCGAAACTCAGCGCGCGCAGGACGCCGCGGGCGAGCCGTCGCTCGCGGAAATGGCCGGAAAGGCGGTAGAGCTCCTGCGCCGCAATCCGAAGGGCTTCGTGCTGATGGTCGAAGGCGGTCGCATCGACCACGGACACCACGCCGGCAGCGCGTATCTCGCGCTGCACGAGGCGGTCGAGTTCTCGCAGGCCGTCGAGGCGGTGCTCGCCAAGGTCGACCGGAAGGACACGCTCGTCGTCGTGACCGCCGACCACAGTCACACCCTCACCTTCGCCGGCTACCCGCAGCGCGGGAACCCGATCCTCGGGCTCGTGGTCCCGCCCGACGCGAAGGGGGATCCCTCCACGAAGCCCGCCACCGACCTCGCGGGACGCCCCTACACCACGCTCGGTTACGCCAACGGCCCTGGCTACCCCGGCGCCACGGACCAGCAGCCCGCCGGGCCGAAGCGCTTCCCGCACCACCCGACGAAGATGAGCGGCACGAGCGCGGAGCGTCCCGATCTTCGCGACGTCGACACCCAGTCGCCGACGTATCTCCAGGAGAGCGCGGTCCCGCTCGGGTCCGAGACGCACGGCGGCGAGGACGTGGCGATCTACGCGGGCGGTCCGGGCGCCGAGCTCTTCCACGGCGTGCAGGAGCAGAGCTACGTGTACCACGCGATCGTGGCTGCACTGGGATGGCCAGCAAGCGGCGAAGCCGCGCGCAGCGAGCCGAAGGCGAGCGGAGATCAGAAGAGCGGCCCGGTGCGATGAGAACCTCGGCGAGCGTGGCCGAAGCCGCGCGCAGCGAGCCGAAGGCGAGCGGAGATCAGAAGAGCGGCCCGGTGCGATGAGAACATCGGCAAGCGTGGCCGAAGCCGCGCGCAGCGCGACTAACCGAGCGGGCGATTCAGCTCGGTCCAGATCGTGGAATCGGAGCGGAACGTCAGATAGCGGTGGTCCGTCTGAACCGTGACGAGGTTCGGGCTCGGGCTGATCCTCTCGACCCGCTCGCGCACGAAGAGCGGCGTCGTGAAGAAGCCGCCCACGAAGGGCGAGAGCCCGAGCAGCTTGCGGTCGGTGACCACGACGACCACGTTCGCTCCGGTACCCGTGGTGACCAGCGATTCTTGGGGACTGAAGCGGTACTCGATCAGGTTGCCGCTGCCGCCGTCGAAGCCGAGCGCGCGTTGGGAGGTCGCCATGATCGCGACGCGGTCGCCGAGCAGCACCTCGCCGGGCGCGCTCTCGCCGCGCCCGTAGCGCGCCTCCTGAAAGGAGCCGGAGTTCGCCGCGATGGCGAGGATGCGCCGATCGGTCAACACGATGCCGACGGCGCCCTGGGCGCCGTGCCAGTAGACCTGCTCGCCGAGCTCGAGGTTCTGCGCAATCGAGCCGCCCTGCGCGTCGAAGGCGATCACCGTGTTCTCCTCGAAGGCGAGCTCGAGGAGCTGTCCGAGCGGTACGCGTGGATCGACCGGCGGCATCTGACTGCCGGCGGGCAACGGCACGAGCGCGAGCAGCATCAGCGTCACCGCGCGCAGCAGCCACATGGCAGACCATTCTAGCCATGCACCGCTCCGGGGACTCCGCTCGCCTCGAGCTCGCTCCATCGCGCCGTTTCGACGCGCGAGGGCACCGCGCGGGTGCTACGGGTGCGACGCCTGACGGACTTTCAGCGCTGCGATTCCGCGGATTCCGCCGCGAGCGCGCGGAGGTAGCCCGAGTACTTCGGCTGGTCGACGGCGAGCTTCGCGAGCGTGGTCGAGCGCAGGTGCTCCGCGAGGCCGGGCGTATCGAGCCCCATCGCGCCGGCGCGGATGCGCGCGCACAGCTCGCGGTTCAGCGCCTCGAGAGTCCCGTCGCGCCCGAGCAGCGCGCGCAGCCGCGCGAGCTCGGCCGCCTCGTCCTCGGGGCCGAGCCGGAGCTGGCGCTCGACGATCGCGAGCGCGTTGACGGCGACGCGCGCATGGAACGCCGCGTGGCCCTCGAGCTTCGGCATCGCCTGGCGCTCGACGAAGTCGCGCACCGCGGTCACGAGCTCGATCAAGGTGGGGCGGTCGTACACGCGATCACTTCAGCAGCAGGTGCAGCAGATCGATCTCCGTCTCCGACGAGCGGCGTCCGATCGCCGCGCGCTCGACGGAACGGTCGACCCCGCGCTCGAACACGCTGTACTGCATCATGCACATGATTCCCCACTTGAGCGTTCCGAAGATCTCCCACAGGCGGACGCGCTCGGGATCGACACGGCGGCCGCCCGCAGCCTCGTAGCCGGCGAAGAGGTCCTCGCGCTGGCCGAAGCCGCCGACGGGCGGCTCCGCGCCGAAGCGCCACGAGTTCACGCAGATCCAGCCGAGGTCCTCCATCGGATCGCCCCGGTGCGCGATCTCCCAGTCGAGCACGCCGCGCACGCCGTCGGCGTCGATCAGCAGGTTGCCATTGCGAAAGTCGCCGTGGACGAACGCGACCGGCGTCGGCCCGGGCTGGTGGTCGGCGAGCCAGCGGAAGGCGAGCTCGAAGACGGGATACGGGCGCGCGAAGCCATCGAAGACGGCGCGGTAGCTCCCGAGCTGGCCCGCGAAGTCGGCCGTCGTGAGCTGCGGCAGCCGCTCGCACGGGATCGCGTGGATGCGCGCGAGGATCTCGCCGCACTGGCGCGCGAGCTTCGGCCGCACGGCCGCAAAGGTGTCGTCGCGGAGGATACGCCGCGCGATCGTCTCGCCCGCGAGACGCTCCATCACGTAGCCCGAGCCGAGTCCGTCTTCGGGCTCGAGCAGCATGCGCACCTCCGGAACGGGGACGCCCGACTCGCCGGCCTGCCGCAGCAGCTCCGCCTCGGTCTCGAGAGGCAGCGCCACGCTGCGCGGAGGCTGGTCCTCGCTGCCGCCCGGACGCCGCCGCAGGATCAGCGGGACGAGCGCGCCTGCGAGCGACGCGTCGAACGACCAGGTCTCCTGCGAGGCGCCCCCCGAGACGCGGCGCAGCGAGCGCACGTCGCTCGCGCCCGGGATCCCGCGGCGCAGCGCGGCCGAGAGCGCGGCACACAGCTCCGCGGGCTGGCGCGGCCCCTCGCGCACGGCCCCCTCGCCTACTGCACCTGGCGCAGGAACTCCGAGAGGCCGTAGCCGACGCGATCGCCGCAACGCCACTCGGTCATGCCTTCTCCGATGTGCGTCACCTGGCCGTCGCGCCGGTTCCGCAGCGGGATGAAGCTCACGACCTCTCCCCGGATGTCGAGCTTCTCGCCGCCTTGCGTCTCGAGCTCCGCGCGCACGCGGCGGTGATAGAGGCCGTTCGGCTCGTACTCCGCCGTGAGCCGCGCCTTGCGGACCGGATCGAGCGCGTCGCCCCGCACCACCACGCCGCCCATCTTCTCGCTGTGCGGGTCGCGGCGGATGATCGAGAGCATCGCGCCGAAGTCCGGCCCGAAGTTCAAGGTCAGCCACTCGTAGGAGTGGATCGCCTGCCAGAAGCGCGGTCCCCACGAGTGGTCGCGCAGTCCGAATCCCTCGATCGGGATCCGCTCGCCCTCGAGCGCGAGCGCGCCCGTCACCTTCATGTGCTGCTCGTAGTGGGCCTTCGCGAACTGCTG
>Ga0335082_10005381_pt1 | contig 13993 bp, 10 predicted proteins | sample Lox_Sample_41_FD_206718 | JGI IMG/M metagenome (GOLD analysis project Ga0335082, IMG submission 206718) | Soil microbial communities from Loxahatchee National Wildlife Refuge, Florida, United States - Lox_Sample_4.1 | ecosystem: Environmental > Terrestrial > Soil > Wetlands | place: USA...
TCAGCCCGTCGATGAGCTGGAGGACGAACCAGAAGCCGAGGACGATGACGGCCGGGACGCGGAGCAGCTGGTAGAAGAAGCCGAGGAAGACGATCGACTCGATCCGCGCGCCCGGGTAGAGGACGAGATACGCCCCGAGGAGGCCGGCGATCGCCCCTGACGCGCCGACCAGGGGGACCGTCGAGTGGGGGTCGGCGGCGACCTGGGTCAGGCCGGCGGCGATGCCGGCGGCGAGGTAGAAGGCGAGATAGCGGAGGTGCCCGAAGCGGTCCTCGATGTTGTTGCCGAAGATCCAGAGGTACAGCATGTTGCCGAGGACGTGCAGCCAGCTGGCATGGAGGAAGAGGCTCGTCACGAGCCCGAGCGTGGCCAGGGAGATCAGCTGCCCGGCGGCCAGGCTCGCCGTCACCTTGTCGGGGACGACCCCCCAGGCGTAGACGAGGTCGTCAAGGGCGTCGTCGCCACCGGTCGCCTGGACGAACAGCTCGTACCCGAACACCGCCAAGCAGGTGAGGACGAGCCCGAGCGTGATGTACGAGCGCTTGCGGGTCGGATTCTCGTCCCGCAGCGGGATCATGGCTTCTTGGTCGGCTTGGGCTTCGGCTTCGCGGTCGGCCTGGCGGTCGGCCTAGCCGACCCGGACGGGGAGACGCTCGGGGACGGGCCCGGCGAGGCGGTCGTCGATCCGCCGGCGACGGTCTCCGTGACGGCGACGAGCGACGCCACGCCGACGGTGCGGGCGTCGATCCAGACCACCTCGGGTGGCTGGGCGGCCGTCCCCGGGACGACGTAGAAGGAGCGGAGGTCGCCCCAGCCGGGGTCGCCGTTGGCGAGCCGGTACTGCTTCTCGTACTTGCCGGAGCCGTCGTCGCCGGGGGTCTTGTCCCAGGTGACGATCCGCTCGTTCGTCGCGTCGTAGGCGTAGATGATCCCGGTCCCGCGATCGTCGTAGCTGCCGAGCCACGTGTAGCGCGACGTCGGCCGGAGGGTCGTGTCGGGCAGCGTCCCGGGCTTCCAGCCGGCAGCCGGGACGACCCGCTTCACCGCTCCGCCCTGGGCGAAGTAGATGTCGCCGTCGATGAACATGAAGTCGACGTCGTCGACAGGCTGCGCCGTCGCCAGGCGGCCGGTCGGGTTGCCCGGATAGCCCGAGCCGTCGGCCGCGGGTGTGTAGGTGAGGATCTGCTGCTGGGAGGGGTCGACGATGTAGAGGTTGTAGCCGGCCGTGCCGGTCGTACCGCGGTTGAACGTCCCGAACCCCCGGACGTCCGAGCCCCAGCTCGCCGAACCGTGAACGCTCACCCGGGTCAGGGTGCCGCGACCCTTCGTGTCGGCCGGCCGCCACTTCCACAGGATGTTGCGGGAGTCGAGGATGAGGAGGTCCCGACCGCCCTTCGTCGGGTCGCCGCCGCCGACGGCGAGGAACTTCGGCTCGCCCGCCGTGGTGCCGGCGGCAGCCTGGCCGGCCTTGAGCACGAGCGTCGCCTTCTTCGTGGCGAGGTCGACCCGGTAGACGGCCTTGGTCCCGTGATCGATGACGAACGGCACGCCGCCGGGGCCGAGGATGACCGTCCCGAGGTCCGACGGCTGGGTCGCCGGGAAGGCGAAGGCCGTCTTCGACTGGACCGGGACGACCGAGTAGATCGCATCGAGGCCCTGCTGGACCTGGAGCCGGAGCGGGTCGAGGGTGGCCGTCGCGACGCCGGCCGCGAGCGCCTCACCGAGCTTCGTGTTCGCGTCGAGCAGCAGCGTCTCAGCCTGACGCGGGTCGTCGCGGATGAGATCGATGCCCGGCCCGGAGATCTTGGCCAGGTCGTCGCGGACCTGCTGGAGGGCACTCGTGGCGACGGTGATCGACGCCCGCGGGTTCGAGCTCCCGTTGCCACCCATCACCCACGCCCCGATGCCGAGCGCGCTGACGATGATCACGAGGGCGAGGGCGGCCACCGCGGCCCGACGCTGCGTCTCGGCCCGCGAGGTCGCCGTCGTCACCTTGCGGTGCGACGTGTTCCGCGAGGGGAGGAGATCCTGGAGCCGGCCGACGAGGCGCCCGGCGGCGCCCCCGGCCGCCGTCTTCGCCCGTGAGGCCGAGGCCGACACCGCGGCGACGCCGCCGGCGGCCGAATCCGCCAGCGGGATCGGCGACTTGTCGGGCGAGCCGGCGAGCGGCTCCGGCGGTCGCACCGCCACGAGCGTCCGCTGCTTCGACGTGGACGAGACCTCGGTCGCCTCGATGGCGAGGGCGCCGTCGCTGCCGCTGCCCGCGCCGGCGACGAAGCTGTGGTGGAGGTGCTCCATCGCCGACTGGGGGTGGAGCGTGACGAGGGCGTCCTTCAGCTCGTCCGTGCCGAGCTTGGCGACGAGGTTCTCCGAGGCGAGGACGAGCGAGTCGCCGACCGAGATCTCGCCTCGCCAGACCTCGGGCTCGAGGCCGTCGGACGGGAGGCCTCGCTCGCGGTGGGGATCGGGCAGGGTCGAGAGGCGGGCCTGGCGGATGAGGTAGGCCTCGGCCGGGCCCACGGTCGCGACGTAGAGCTCGTTGCCGCGGACCACGGCCGCCGCGACGCCGATCGCCCCGTTACCGTCGGTCGCCTTGCCGAGCCCGTAGCGGTCGCCGCTCGCGGCGAGGCGCTTGTTGGCGCTCCGGACCGCCTTCTCGATGCAGACCCGGATCCCGGCCGACTCGTCGTAGTAGTACTCGTTCTCGATCGTGTCCGCGACGAGGCGAGTCGCCTCGCGGGCCTTCGAGCCCCCGACCCGCGAGGTGACGACGAGATAGAGCTGGCCCTTGGAGCGGACGACCGCGCCCACCTCCGGCTCGTGATGCCGGATCGTGTCCGGCGAGTCGGCGAGGCGATCGGCATCGGCAACGAAGCCGAGCTTCATCTGGAGCCGTACGGCCATTCGGCCCTCTCGTGCGTGCGTTCGGACTGGCGCGGCGGGTGCCGGGTCGTAAGCCCTCGGACGGGCCCGAGGCCCTGCCCGGCCGGCTCGGCCGGGGAGCTCCGCCCGAGGCGGCTTGGCGGGTGCGCGCGATTATACGCGGCGGACCGTCACCCGCAGTCCGGTCACCGGGGCGCCGCCGGGGGCCGCCGAGAAGGCCCGGGCGAGCTCGTGCGAGCGGAGGCGGAGCTCCTGACCGACGGCCGGATCGTCGACCTCGACGATGAGGAGGGATCCGTCGACCCGGACGAGCCGGCACGAGCCGGCGGCCGCTGAGAGGCGTTCGCCGACGATCGCCGACCACGTCCCGACGGCCCGGGCCATCCGCAGCTCGTCCTCGAGACCGAGCCGGCGGGCCGTCTCCGGCATGAGGTCGCCGACCCGCTCCATCCCCCGCCGGTCGCTCACCGGGCCACCGCCCCGACCTCGGGGCCGAGAAGGCGGGCCGCGGCGGCGGCCGCTCCGCCGGCTCCGCCCTCGCGGGCACCGTCCCCGGCGGCGGGTTCGACCCGCCAGGTCGTCGCCGAAGCGCGGAGCGTGGGGTCGAGGTCGTCGAGGGTCGTCGTCGTGACGAACGACTGGGGCAGCGCGGCGATGCGCCGGACGAGATGGGCCCGTCGCTCCGGGTCGAGCTCGCTGAAGACATCGTCGAGGAGGAGGAGCGGCGGCCGACCGTCGAGGGCGGTGAGGAGGTCGACCTCGGCGAGCTTGAAGGCGAGGATCGCCGTCCGCTGCTGGCCGCGCGAGGCGAACGAGGCGAGATCACGGCCGGCCTGCTCGAAGACGAGGTCGTCGCGGTGCGGCCCGATGAGGGTCGTGCCATTCCAGACTTCCTTGTCGGCCGTCTCGACGAGGCGCCGGGCGAAGGCGTCCCGGGGCGACTCCCCGGGGAGCAGCGGGGCGTTCGTCGCGTACGTCACCCGCAGCGGGGCCGCCCGCGCCTCGTCCGGTGCTATCTCGGCATGGGCGGCGGCGAGGGGGGCGGCGAGGGCCTCGAGGAGGGCCAGCCGCTCGGCCACGATCGGTCCGCCGGCGTCGAGGAGGGCCTCGTCCCAGAAGCGGAGCTCGGCTCGCGATGCCTGTTCCTCGCGGATCGCCCGCAGCAGCGAGTTCCGCTGCTGGAGCGCGCGGGCATAGGTGGCGAGGTCGCGGGCGTAGGCGAGCGAGCGCTGGCCGGCCAGGCTGTCGAGGGCCGTTCGCCGGAGCGACGGCGAGCCGGCGACGAGGAGCATCTCCTCGGGCGCGAACACGACCAGGCGGAGGAGTCCGAGGAGGCCGCTCGCTCGGCGGGCGACGCCGTCGACCCGGATCCGCTTCCGGCCACCCGGCCCGGCCGCCCGGACGAGGGCCACGTCGATCGTCACCGGTCGCTCGGTCCGCCCGGATGCCGGGGTCGAGGCCGGGGTGCCGGCCGGATCGCCATGAGCGCCTTCATCGGCCGCCGCTGCCTCGTTGCCCGGAGCTGCATCGTCGGCCACGACCACGCCCTCCACCCTGGCCAGGTCGCGACCCCAGCGGACGAGCTCGGCGTCGACCGACGTCCGATGGGAACGGCCCCAGCCCAGCAGGACGATCGCCTCGATGAGGCTCGTCTTGCCGGCCGCGTTCGGGCCCCAGACGAGCTGCGGACCCGGGCCGAACGTCGCCTCGAGCTCGGCGTAGCCGCGAAGGTCGAGGAGGGACAGGGAACGGAGCACGGGCGGTCGCCGCCAGGGCCCTCGGCGGCCCGCCTAGCTCGTCGTCCGGACGGGCATCACCACGTGGACGTAGGCGTCGTCGCCGACCGGCCTGAAGACACCAGGCGAGAGGGGGCCGTTGAGCTCGACGGCGAACTGCTCGGTCGCGACGTTCTGGAGGACGTCGGACAGGTACCGCGCGTTGAACGAGATCGTCGTCCCGTCGCCCTCGACGGCCGCCTCGACATGGCCCTCGTTGTCGCCGACCTCGGCGTTGGCGCTGACGAGGATCCCGGCGTCGCCGTCCACGCCGACCTGCATCTTCACGATGTTGGCCGACTCGTGGGCGATGAGGCCGGCCACCCGGACCGCCTTGAGCAGGTCCTCGCGCTCGACGATCGCCCGGGTCGTGTGGGCCGACGGCAGGACCTGCTGGTAGTTCGGGAACTGGCCATCGATGAGGCGGCTCACGAGGTCGATCCCGTCGAGGTGGAACAGGACCTGGTTGCGGGCCGGCGAGAGGACGATGTCGACCGGGTCCTCGACGTCGGCCAGCACCCGGGACAGCTCGCTGAGCGAACGGGCCGGGATGACGAGGCTCGTATCCTCGACCGGGTCGAGGACGTCGATCGTCTTGACCGCGATGCGGTAGTTGTCGGCAGCCGCGAGGGTGAGGCGGTCGCCCTCGAACCGGGCCAGGACGCCGGTGAGGATCGGGCGGGCCTCGTCGCTCGCCGCCGCGAACGCCACCTCGAGCAGCGCCTGGCGGAGGACGTTCTGGGCGATCCGCGTGGTCGGCCGCTCGCCGGCGCTCGGGATGGCCGGGAACTCCTCGGCGTCGATGCCCTTGACGTGGGTCTCGAACCGGCCGGCCCGGACGTGGAGGGTGTCCCCGGCCTGGAGCTCGAGGTCGATCCGGTCGCCGGCCGGCAGCGAGGCGACGAGATCGGTGAAGAGCTTCGCCGGCACGGTGATCGCACCGTCGGCCTCGATCTTGCCGGGCACCCAGTAGGTGATCCCGATCTCGAGATTCGTCGCCGTGAGCTTGAGGCCGGCGTCCTCGGTCCGGAGGAGGACGTTGGCGAGGACGGGCAGGGTGCTCCGGGAGGAGACGGCCCGGCTCGCGACGGCCAGGCCGCGGCTGAGGTTCTCCTGCATGACCGATAGCTTCACGTGGATCGCACTCCAGGGCTCATGCCGGGTCGGTCGCGCGTCCCGGCTCGCGCGGATCCCGCCGGGGGTCGGGATGGGTCGTTGATCGACCTATCTTCTCACCTCATCATCGTCATCATCATGCTGTGGACCGTGGGGACGGGCCCTCGTGGCCGAACGGCGGAGGGGCGTCGACGACCCGGTGCCCGACGGTGGGAAGCCGGGCCGGCGCGGTGTACCGGCCGTCGGACAGACGGTGGACGACCGAACCGTCGCCCCGGCGGTTCCCCGGACGGGCCCTCATCCGTCCACGCCGGGGTGCCCGGAAGCCCACCGCGGGCCCGACCCGGGAAGGCACCGTTGTCCACAGCGGCCGGGGTTTTTCCACCGAATGGGCGTGTTTATCCACACGGTGAGTGGTGTCCGAGCGTGGACCGGAACGGAGGCGACGCCGCGGGCGCGCCGCCTCAGTCGGCGTAGATGAGCTCGCGGACGGCGGCGATCTCACGGCGGAGCTCGTCGTTGACCGACGACTCGCGGGTGATCTTGTCGCAGGCGTGGAGGACCGTCGAGTGGTCCCGGCCGCCGAGCTCGGCACCGATCCTCAGGAGGGAGACGTCGGTCTCCTCGCGCATGAGGAACATCGCGATCTGGCGGGGCATGACGATGGCCTTGTCGCGCTTCTGGCCCTGGAGCACCTCGAGCGGGACGCCGTAGTAGTCGGACACCGCCCGGGCGATGCGCTCCGGGGTGATCTGCCGCTTCTTCGGGTTGTAGAGGACGTTCGAGAGGACGGCCTGGGCGAGCTCGATGCTGATCGGCATCGCCCCCATCGAGGCGTAGGCAACGATCCGGTTGAGGGCGCCCTCGAGCTCGCGGATGTTGCTGACGACCTTGCGGGCGATGAACTCGATGACGTCGGACGTGATCGGGACCGCCCCCTCCTCGGCCTTGGCCCGGAGGATGGCGATGCGGGTCTCGAGGTCCGGCGCGGTCAGGTCGGCGATGAGGCCCCACTCGAACCGGCTGCGGAGGCGCTCCTCGAGCGTCGTGATCTGCTTGGGCGGCCGGTCCGAGCTGAGGACGATCTGCTTGCCGTCCTCGTGGATGGTATTGAACGTGTGGAAGAACTCCTCCTGGGTCCGCTCCTTGTCGGCGATGAACTGGATGTCGTCGATGAGGAGGAGGTCGATCCGCCGGTAACGGGCCCGGAACTCGTCGATCTTGCCCTGCTGGATGCTCGTGATGAACTCGTTGGTGAACTTCTCGCTCGTCGCGTAGACGACCCGCTTGCGGGGGAACTTGGCGATGACCTGGTTCCCGATCGCGTGCATGAGGTGGGTCTTGCCGAGGCCCACCCCGCCGTAGAGGAAGAGCGGGTTGTAGGCGTGGCCGGGGCGCTCGGCGACCGACAGGGAGGCGGCGTGGGCGAGCCGGTTGGCCGAGCCGACGATGAAGTTGGCGAACGTGTAGCGCGGGTTGAGGTTGGTCGTGCCGCCCTCGCCGCCGACCCTCGTCGGCTCGAGGCGGACGGCCTGGGGGGCCGGGCTCGGGCCGTGGGCGCCGTCGCGACCGTCGACGGTCGGGGCACTGGTCGCCGGCGCTGCCACGACGACGAACTCGACGACCGTGCTGTAGCCGACGATCCGGGCCAGCGTCTGGGAGATGAGCGACCGATAGCGGGTCTCGAGCCAGTCCTTGGCGAAGCCGTTGGGGACGGCGATCCGGAACCGGTTGTCGTCGACGTCCACGAGGGTGGTGTCGCGGAGCCACGTCTCGAAGTTGGCGGGCGAGAGCGAGACCTGGAGCTCGCCGAGGGCGGCTCGCCAGACTTGTCGCGTGTCCATTCGGTCGATCCGAACCTGGTGGCGGAGGGGGGATGTCGATGGGCGGCGAAGGGTAGGGACTTGGCGCGGTCGCCGGGGCTCCCGGGAGCTCAGGATGCGGTCGCCGATGACGCCGGTTCGCCGGTCTCTCGGGGCCGTTCTGGGGCTCGGCCGGAGGGTTCCCAAGGCTTCCCAGCGACTGTCCCGGCGCCGTCGGGAGGCCGAAGGATAGCACCGCCGCGAGGGCGCCTGCAAGGCGATCCGGCGCGATTCCGGCGATACTCCCCGGGGGTATCCGTTCGTGGCCCGGCGGGGAGGCGGCCGGCGGCCGTCGACGATCGCCGGCCCGTTTGACACCCCTCTCAGGGGCACCGTATCATCCGCCGGACGACGACGCGCCAGGCGCCTGTGGGCGCTGGGCGCGTTCGTGTGCCTTATGGGGTCGAAACCGACGGCCCGGGGCTCGATGGAGAGGATCGCGCACCACCCCGATGAAGCGGACCTATCAGCCGAAGAAGCGGCATCGCGCCAAGGAGCACGGCTTCCGCGCCCGGATGAAGACCACCGGGGGCCGCCGAGTGCTCGCCGCCCGGCGCGTCCGCGGCCGGAAGCGGCTGACGGTCTGACGAGCGGGCGCGGCCACAACCCGCCGCGGCTCGTGATGCTCTCCCGTCCAGGGGACTTCGCCGCGCTGCAGCGCGACGGGACCAGCCGGTCCCACACGCTTCTCCACGCAAGGTTCCTCCGGACCGACCTCGGGACGACCAGGTTCGGACTGTCGACCGGGCGCAAGCTCGGCGGTGCGGTGGTCCGCAATCGGGTCCGGCGACGGCTCCGTGAGGTGCTCCGGGGGATGGCCCCGACGCTCCAGCCGGGCTGGGACGTCATGATCATCGCCAGACCGGCGATCGTCGACGCCGATCACGACGCGCTCGTCGGCGCGGTGCGTCGGATCCTCCAGCGGGGAGGCGTTCTGGGAGGCCCCACAGCCAGGTGAGACGACTCGGCAGTCGGATAGGGATCGCGGCGATCAGGGGGTATCGCGTCGTGTTCGCGTGGATGCCGTCAAGCTGTCGGTACGAGCCGACCTGCTCGCGCTACACGGAGCAGGCGATCGAGCGCTACGGGCTGCTCCGTGGCAGTTGGATGGGCGCCCGGCGCATCGCCCGCTGCCACCCCTGGCATCCCGGCGGCTACGACCCGGTCCGCTGACCGAGAAGAGGGACATACGACGACCGTGACGCTCCGCGACCTCCGCTCCCGGGCCCTGCCGCTCCTCCTCCTCGGACTCGTCATCCTCGTCATCGCCGCCTGCGCGGCCGCCCCGGGCGGTTCCCCCGGCGCGAGCGGTGCGCCGGCCAGCCCGACCGCGACGCCGGGGCCCCTCCAACCGGCCCAGCCGGGTGCCGACCCGTTCAGCACCCTGGCCTGGCTCTTCACCCCGATCTTCCAGACGATCTTCATCGTGCTCGTCGGGTTCTACCAGCTGACGACACTGTGGGCCCCGCTCGGCGACATCGGCATCGCGATCGTCCTCGTGACGATCGCCATCCGGATCCCGCTCATCCCGCTGTTCCGTCGCCAGACCGTGTCGATGCGGCAGACCCAGCTGCTCGCCCCCCAGGTGAAGGACATCCAGCGGCGCTACAAGGGCGACCGCCAGAAGATCTTCGAGGAGACGCAGGCCCTCTACCGGGCCAACGGCATCAGCCAGTTCTCCGGCTGCCTTCCCCTCCTCCTCCAGCTGCCGCTCCTGTTCGTCATGTACCAGGTCATCCGCGAGGGTCTGACGAGCTACGACATCACCCCGATGCTCACGGTGGCCGGCCACCAGTTCTTCAACATCACCTGCCCGCCGCTCACCCTCGACGCCAACGGCGTCCCGATCCCGTGCCTCAACACGATCGTCCCCTGGCTCGGGGGCATCGACGCAGGCAAGCCGCACGTGAACTTCACGGTCACCGTGCTCGGCATCGGCATCGGCATCAGCTTCATCGCCCTGATCTCCGCGGTGCTGCAGGTCTTCCAATCGCGGATGACCCTTCCGCCGCTCGACCCGGCGAGCCCCGATCCCAACGCCCGCATCCAGCGGCAGACGATGCTCCTCCTGCCGCTGATCTTCATCTTCTACGCGAACATCCTGCCGTCGGGGCTGTACATCTACTACATCACGAGCACGTTCATCTCGATCATCCAGCAGTACCTCATCGTGGGCTGGGGCTCGACGTTCCCGCTGTTCGGCTGGGACCCGGCCTTCGCTCGCAGCCACACACCGCGCTTCCCGGTCGCCACCACGGCGCCGCCATCATCCACGCGCCCGGCGGGAGCGCCGGCGCGACCCGCCACTGCCCAGGAGCGTGCCGCCAACGCGGCCGCTACGGTGCGACCGCGTGAGCGCGGCCGCCAGGGCCGACGAGGGAGACGTCGCTGACCATGAGTGCCTACAAGGAATTCACCGGCAAGTCCGTCGAGGACGCGCTGCGAGCCGCTCGCGAGGAGTTCGGGGCCGGGCTCGACGACCTCGATTTCGAGATCCTTACCCCGGGCAGCCGCGGCGTCCTCGGCATGGGCGCGGAACCCGCCCGGATCGTGGCCGCTCCCCGTTCCGAGCTGGGCGGGGCGGCTCCGAAGCGGGAGGCGGCCGCCGCCCGCCCGCTGCCCCCGCCGCCGCCCCGGGACGATCGCGGCGACCGGGATCGCGGCCCGCGGCGCGACGATCACGGCCGGTCCGATCACGGCCGGTCCGATCACGGCCGGTCCGATCACGATCGCGGTCCCCGGCCACCCCGCTCGGACCAGTACGGCTCAGGCGCCGGATCCGGCTCCGCCTCGGCGCCGACCCGCGCTCCCGAGAGTGACGGAGCCCCGGCAGCCGACCTTGCCCCGGCAGCCGGATCCGCCCCCGAGGCCGACCGGGCCGCCACCGTCGACCGCGGCCACCAGGGCGACCGGGGCCCCCGTCCGCCCCGGGACGATCGCCCCCGCCGTGACGACCGCCGGCGCGACGACCGGGACCGCGGCCCGCGCGGCCCCCGTTCGACCGAGGTGAGCGCGAGCGAGGCGGCCGAGGTCAGCGCCGCTCGCGGCTCGCTCGCCGCCGAGCGGGCCGATCTCGAGGCTGCCGAGGCGTCGCCGGAGGCGCTCGCCGCCGGCAAGGCGATCCTCGAGGAGCTCATGCGGCTGATGGACCTCGACGTCATCGTCGAGGTGGAGAGCGGCGACACGAGCCGGCTCAACGTCGTGGGCCAGGGCGACACCAAGGAGTCGCTCGGCGCGCTCATCGGCCGGAAGGGCGAGCGGCTGTCCGCCCTCCAGCACCTCGTGAACCTCATGCTCAGCAAGAAGATGGGCGACTGGACCCGGGTGCTCGTCGACGTCGAGGACTACCGCGGTCGTCGCGAGCGGCAGCTCCGCGACCTCGCCATGCGGGCGGCCGAGCACGTGGTCGAGACCGGCAAGATGCTCCAGCTCGAGGCGATGCCCGCCCTCGAGCGGCGCTGGGTCCACATCGCCCTGCGGGACAACCCGGACGTCGCGACCCAGTCGATCGGCGAGGAGCCGAACCGGCGGATCGTCGTCCTGCCCCGCAACGGCTGAGCCCGGACCCGGAGCGAGATCCGACCACCGCGTCGAGGCGTAACGCCAAGGGGGGCTGATGCGTCTGTCCACCGCGCCACGCAGGGCGCTTGCATCGCTTTGCTAGGATATCGCGCGCGTCATGACGACTACCACTGAACCGGTCGCCGCTCCGAGCGTGAGTGCCGAAGCGGAGATCGGATCCCACCGTCGCCTCCCCCGCCTCCGATCGATCCTGGTCGCGTTCGTCCTCGGACTCGCGATCGCGCTGGTCGCGTCGGCGGCCGGCCTCTATGCCTACGACCGGGTCCACGCCGACCAGATCATGCCCGGCGTCCACGTCGGCTCGGTCGACCTGTCGGGTCTTACCCGCGACCAGGCGGCGGCCAGGCTCAGCGACGCCTATGCGAGCGCGAGCCAGGGATCGGTCGTCCTCTCCGACGGGGTCACCACGGACACGATCTCGTTCGCCGACCTGGGACGGGCCGAGGCCGTCGACCAGCTCCTCGACCAGGCCTTCGCCGTCGGGCGGACCGGCATGGTGGTCGACCGGGCCGTCGATCAGGTCCGCACGTACACGCGCGGCGTGACGATCGCCCCCCAGGTCACGATCGACTCCGACAAGGTCCTGGCGGCGGTCGCCGCGCTCGCCGCCCGCGAGTCGGTCCTGCCGGTCGACGCCGAGGTGACCGCGACCGCGACCGGCTTCGAGACGGTCCCGGGCGTCACCGGCCGGAGCATCGACGAGGACAGCGCGGTCAAGTCGATCGTCACCGCCCTGAGCGATCCGGCCACGACGGGCCAGGTCAAGGTCCCGCTGCCCACGGTCCCGCTCGAGCCCGACGTCACGACCGATGAGGCGAACCTCGCCCGCGATCATGCGACGAGCACCGCCCAGAACCTCGTCGTGACCTCCGGCTCGACCAAGTGGACCCTCCCCGCGGCGACGATCCGCGGCTGGATCACCTTCGCCGGCGAGGGCGAAAGCTACGCCGCGACGGTCGACACGAGCAAGGTAGCGGCGGCTCTCAAGCCGCTCTCGAAGAAGGTCGCCCACCCGGTCAAGGACGCGACGTTCCTCCTCAGCAAGAGCGGAGCGATCGTCGGCGTCACCGCCTCGTCCGTCGGGACGACGCTCGACGTGAACGGCACGGCCGCGACCGTCGCCGCCGCTCTCCAGGCCCGGGTGACCGGCCAGCCGGCACCCGTCAGCGTCACGGCCTCACTCAACGCGGTCCAGCCGAAGCTCACGACCGCCCAGGCCCAGAAGTCGGCCCCGCTCATGAAGAAGATCTCGAGCTGGACGACGTACTACGGCGTCGGGCCTCACAACGGCTTCGGGGCGAACATCACGATCCCGGCCAAGGCCATCTCGGGCACCGTCGTCGCCCCGGGCCAGTGGTTCAGCTTCTGGAAGACGGTCGGCGACGTCACGCTGGCGAAGGGCTACAAGCTCGGCGGAGCGATCGTCGACGGCCATTCGGTCGAGGGCAAGACGATCGGCGGCGGCATCTGCAGCACGTCGACGACGCTCTTCAACGCGGCGCTCCGGGCCGGCTTCCAGACCGGCGCCCGCAAGAACCACTACTACTACATCAGCCGCTATCCGAAGGGCCTCGACGCGACCGTCTACATCAGCGACGGCGGCGGCGAGCAGGACATGACCTGGAAGAACAACTCGCCGTACCCGGTCCTCATCAAGGCCTACGCCGTCCCGGGCATCGTCCGCTTCACCCTCTACAGCATCCCGAACGGCCGCAAGGTCTCGATCAGCCCGGCCGTCGTGAAGAACTACCTGCCGAGCACGACCGTGTACGAGCACACGACCTCGCTCAAGCCGGGCCACACGGAGCAGACCGAGTACGAGGCGGCGGGCTTCGACTCGTGGGTCACCGTGACGGTCCGCGACAAGAACGGCAAGGTCATCAGCAAGAAGACGTACTACTCCCACTACGCTCGGGTCGTCGGCGTGATCCTCGTCGGGGCCAAGCCCGCCTGACCCGCCCGCCCTCGCTGCAGGGCCGGCCCATCGCCTGTACCGTCCCGCTGTGAGCGAGCGTTCCGACAGCGTCCTCGGGCTCCGCGAGGTGCGGGCCTACCTCGGCGCCCGCCTGTCGAGCGGCCTCGCCTCGTCGGCCCTCGCCACGGTGGTCGGCTTCCAGGTCTACGTCCTGACCGGAAGCCCGCTCGCCCTCGGTCTGCTCGGCCTTGTGGAGGCGATCCCGGCCATCTCCCTGTCGCTCTTCGGCGGCCACCTGGCCGACCGGCGTGACCGGCGCTCGATCGTCCTCGTCACGACGGCCTCGCTCGTCGCCTGCGGCGTCGCCCTCGCCGCGATCGCCGCCGAGACGGGCGACCCGACGATCGAGCTCGTGGCGATCCTCGCGGTGATCTTCGTGACCGGGATCTCGTCGGGCTTCTCCCGGCCGGCCCTCTCGGCCTTCGAGGCCCAGGTGATCCCCCTCGAGTACGCCGCGACCGGCGCGTCGTGGTCGAGCAGCGTCTCCCAGGTCGGATCGATCGCCGGACCGGCCCTCGGAGGCATCGCCGCGGCCGTGTTCGGGGTCGCGGACACGTACCTCCTCATCGCCATCCTCTTCGCGGTCGAGGTCGGCTGCATCGCCCTCATCGCCCGGAAGGCGATGCCCGAGCCGGTCGCCGAGGACATCAGGGAGAGCCTGACCGTCGGGGTGCGCTACGTGCTCAGTCGCCAGGAGCTCGTGGGCTCGATGGCACTCGACCTGTTCGCCGTCCTCTTCGGTGGAGCGGTCGCCCTCCTGCCGATCTTCGCCACCGACATCCTCCACGTCGGACCGGCCG
>Ga0335082_10005384_pt1 | contig 13991 bp, 12 predicted proteins | sample Lox_Sample_41_FD_206718 | JGI IMG/M metagenome (GOLD analysis project Ga0335082, IMG submission 206718) | Soil microbial communities from Loxahatchee National Wildlife Refuge, Florida, United States - Lox_Sample_4.1 | ecosystem: Environmental > Terrestrial > Soil > Wetlands | place: USA...
TTCGGCGCTGCGGCAGTGCTGGCGATTCTGCTCTCGACCTGGTGGGTGGAAGGGATGCGGGTGACACTGCAGGCGGGAGTCCCGTGGCTGGTCGGGCTTACGCTGGTGTATTACGCGTGGGGACGACGGGGGGAACGCGAGGCCCGGCAGCGGCTCGCTGCCCGGGAGGCACAGGCCACTCAGGGCCGCGAGTAGATTTGATTTAACTCAACAAAGGTTTATTGAAGGTGCCATAAGGCGACGACTGAGGTGCAGGCGCATCCGGCACAACCCAACGGCGCATGGCGGCATCGCAGATGGCGTAGCCCCAATCGATCAACTGCTGCTGCAACGTGTTGTCGATGGCGCTGAGCCTGGTAGCCGTCTCGGCCAGCTTGGTGGTGAAATCAATCGGGCAATTCAGCGCGCTCGGCAGCTCATAATTGTTGATGTTGGAGCCGATGCCCCAGTACGAACCGTCTCGAACCTGGAACTTGTAGAGCTCCACGATGTCGCGCGTCCGCAAAGTAACCACCTGGCTATAAATCGTAAGCAATACGCGGTTGGTCTGGCTGATCCAGTCGTGTTTTGGGTCAACTTCGAGACCCAAACCCCCGCCGCCATTACTCACCAGGATGGTTTTGTTCTGTTTCCATGCTGTCTCGAGGCCGAGGTTGTCGTACACACCTCCATCGCACAGGACAGCCTGCTTGCGGAAGTCGGGAGTTATCCCGGGCGCAGGTTTGATGTTCGGGTCGAAGCTGTTGGGATCAAGTTGCAGCACGCACGGCGAGAGCAGCGGAGGGAACGCCGATGACGCCGCAACCGCAGTGGCCAGCTCGACATCGGGGTGATTGATCAGGCCGACTTTCCAGTCGCCCATATACGGTTTCGAGAAGCGCCACAGCACTCCGGTTTGCAAGCTGGTGGCATTGAAGACAAAGCGCGGACCCTGGTCGTCATCCGGCAGGTCCTTCAGCTTGGCATGGTTGTAAAGGTACTGGTTGTAGTGGTCGGCAACTTCCTTCGAGACGCCACCGAACAGGCCGCCCAGAATCGAGCTCACATCGATCGACTGCGAGGCCATGTGGCGAACGGGTTGCGTGACATGCTGGTCGAAATTCAGGGCAAATCCACCGCCATCGAACCCCAGCTTGCTCCAGTTCATGGCCAGCACGCCGCTGGTTATGGAGCCGCCCGAGACGCTGGAAACGCGATTGAGCTTCTTCAGGTAGTGCAGCTCGTTCAATCGCCAGAGTGAGCCGAGATGAAACAGCATGGCGCGGTAGCCACCGCCGGACATGCACAGCGCAATGCCGTCGGTTGGTTGCTTTGGATCGTCGGGATGATCGTGGACAGGCGGTAGAACAGACGGGCTTGTTGAACCATTGGACATAACGCCTCCGCAGTGACGCTGGAATTAGAAGCTATCTCACACAAATGCGCTTTGAAAGGGCACGGCTTTAGCCGTGCCGCTACGGATCTTATGAACATGGGGCTTTAGCCCCTGGGGGAACTCGGCTTTCCCTACACACACGACTTACGAGACAGGAACCAACCACTTATCAGGAACAGGCGCACTTTAGCACTGTTTTGGCCGTGCGAAAAGAGCGATATGCTCCGGCTACTCATATTTTCTTCCCCAAGCAGGATTTATACTTGGCCGTTCCTCCGGAAAGGCGGCATGGCATGCGACATGCGTTCTTGTCCGTAATCATCTTGTTGACCTTGGGTTTGGCCGTGGAAGCACAAAGCAAAACGAAGACTAAAGCGGCGGATGGCAATCCCGCCTTCGCCAAGCTCACCGACCAGTTTGTGAAGGACTCGCTGGTGCTTTCACCCATTAGTGCGTCGTATGCGGGCTTTCATCAGTACACCGATCCCAAGACGGGCAAGACGGTGGAGCTGGACGCGGAACTCGACGACGTCAGCGCGAAGGGGTTTGCGGCGCAGGAAGCGTTTTACCGCGCATGGCGGGCGCGCTTCCAAAAGGAGACGCCGATCGCTTCCCTGGGTGCGCAGGACACGGCGGACTACCGGTTGATCGACGACAATGTTGCCCTGAGCCTGCTCGAGTTGCAACAAATTCAGAGTTACAAGCACGAGCCCGAAAATTATGTCGAGGCCGTGGGCAACGGCCTGTTCCTGCCGCTGACGCAGGACTATGCCGCAAAAGAGGTCCGGATCGGCCACGTGATTTCGCGGATTGGGCAGATCCCGCGGTTCCTGGATCAGGCAAAGTCAGTGCTTACCGACGCCGACCCTATCTTCATCTCGACCGCAGTGGAGGAGAACGAAGGCAATCTCAGCTTGGTGGATGCGGTGGCGGCGGAGATTCCAACGGGATCGCCGTTGAAGGCGCAATACGACAAAGCGGCGCCGGCAGCCCGGAAGTCGCTGACGGAGTTCAGCGCATGGCTGCAGAACGACCTGGCCAAGCGCCCGACGAACGGCCGCGACTGGCGGCTGGGCAAGGAGTGGTACGGGCAGAAGTTCCACTACGTAATGGAGACATCAATCACGCCGGAGCAATTGCTGGCCGAGGCCGAGGCGGAGCTGAAGCGTCTGCGTGCCGAGATGCTGCAAGTGGCATTGCCACTCTACAAGGAGATGTATCCGGGGCAGGACGACTACAGCAACCTGCAGGGACGCGAACGGGAGAACAAAATCATCCGGGCGGTAATCGACAAAATCAGCGACGAGCATCCGCAGCGCGACCAGCTTCTCGAAGCGGTGAAGGCGGACCTGGAGGGCATCACTCAGTTCATCCGCGAAAAGAAGATCGTGGCGCTGAGCAGCCGCGATAACCTGAAGGTCATTCCGACGCCGGAATTCGAGCGCGGCAGCTACTCCGTAGGCGGCTTCCACTCCGCGCCTCCGCTTGAGCCCACGGCAGAAGCGCAATACTGGGTGACGCCAATCGATCCCAAAATGCCGGACGCCAAAGCCGAGAGCAAGCTGCGGGAATACAACAACTACGCCCTGAAGTGGCTGACAATTCACGAGGCCCTGCCGGGACACTATGTTCAGGCAGAGCACGCCGACGACGTGCAACCTCCGACGCGACGCGTGCTGCGGGCCCTGTTCGGCAACGGTGCGTACGTAGAAGGCTGGGCGGAGTACATCGCCGATGTCATGACCGACGAAGGCTATCTGGATCACAGTCCGAAGTTTTTGCTGATCCGGCGAAAGATCATGCTGCGCGCCATTGCCAACACCATCCTCGACATTCGCATGCAGACCATGCACATGAGCGACCAGCAGGCGATGGACCTGATGCTGAATGACACCTTCCAGACCCAGGCCGAAGCGGAAGGGAAACTGCAGCGCGCGAAACTAACTTCGACGCAGTTGCCGACCTATTTCGTGGGCTGGCGGCAGTGGTGGGAGCTGCGAAAGAAGTATCAGGCAGCGAAGGGCAGCAGCTTCACCCTGGAGGAGTTTCACAATGCAGCCCTCGATCAGGGGGCGCTGCCCATCGAATATCTGGAGAAAGTGATCTTGCCGGCGGGGAAATAGGGCGGAAATGCTGCAGTTGTGGATGTCTTCGCTCAGCCGGCTGAAAAGGTTCCGAAATCGGCGATTTCGGGCCAAAAATCTTCCGAATGTGAAGAACTGTAAAATAATTCCGTTTTTCACGTGCAAGCAGCGACTTTTTGAGGCAAAATGCGTCTATATTGGTAACCCAAATCAGGTGGGCGCCGCAACCCCGACAGCAACCCCAAAAGGCGCCCACCGCCCCCTTAAAGACCAATCTACCTTGACGCATTCGCATTAATGAGTCCGATCATGCGTGACGCTTGCAGCCATAGGAGCGACACGACTGCTCCGCATTGTGTTTGCAGCGCTACAATAGATAGCAAAGGTAGTGTCATGAAGTCGCCGGTTCATGAAGCCCGCTGGTGGGAGACCATGGCCGATGGCCGTCTGCATTGCTACCTCTGTCCGCGTCACTGCCACATCGGCGAAGGCCAGCACGGTTTTTGCTTCATCCGCAAAAATGAAGATGGACGGCTGCTGCAACTGGGCTACGGAAGGCCCGCGGCGGTGGCGATGGATCCCGTCGAAAAGAAGCCCCTCAACCATTTCTTTCCCGGCACGAAGATTCTCTCCATGGGTACAGCAGGCTGCAACATGGGTTGCTTTTTCTGCCAGAACTGGGACATCTCCAAAGCCAAGGCCGACCAGGTGCGCTCGGCCGAGCTATCTCCTCGGAATGTTGTTGATTTGGCGCTGGAGCATCACTCGCCGCACATCGCCTTCACCTACAACGAGCCGACCATCTGGGGCGAATATGTGATCGACATCGCGCGCGAGGCGCACGCGGCGGGCATCAACACGGTGATGGTGTCGAACGGCTACATTACGCGCGAAGCGTTCTTTGACATCTATCGCTACATCGATGCAGCCAACATCGATCTCAAGGGTTTCACCGAAAAGTTCTATTCCAAAGTCACTCTGACGCACTTGCAGCCGGTGCTCGACACCCTGCGCTGGCTACGCCACGAGACCGGCGTTTGGTTCGAGATCACCAACCTCATCATTCCGACGCTGAACGACGACGATTCCGAATTTAAGGAGCTTTGCGACTGGGTGCTGGAGAACCTGGGCGATGACGTGCCGGTGCACTTCACTGCCTTCCATCCTGATTACAAATTGCAGGACAAGCCTCCGACCCCACCCGAGACGCTGCACCGCGCCCGGCGTATGGCCATGCAGATGGGGCTCAAGTACGTCTATGAAGGCAACATCTGGTCCGACGGCGGCAACACCATCTGTCCCGGATGCAAACAGGTGATCATCAAGCGCTCGTGGCACTCGGTGACGACCAACAAGGTGAAGGACGGACGTTGCTCCCACTGCGGCACGCGCATCGCCGGCGTATTCTCCCAAGTGGACGCCGAAAGACGCCGGGAGTGGACGCAGAGCGCCCCCGCCGCGGCAAGTTGAGAAACTCCGCGGAAGAGGGGGGTGTGTATCAGGGCGCGACCTCAATCGTGCCGCAGCGTGCCAGCCACAGGTCTAGGGCTTTACACTCTGCTGAAAGAGTCAGTTTCGATTGTGTTTTGAAGGGTCACGGCTTTACGGGCTGCGGAAGAAAGCGCTTTTGGGTAGAGCCGGCCTTTAGGCCGGCGTCTATGTCGTTTGTCTTTATCATTCCGAGCGGGCTTTAGCCCGCGAGGAATGTGCTTTTTCTACTTTTTCAGCAGCCTCTTCAGCCGTGCCGCTAAACCCTGTACTTTTGACCCGCCGCGCGGACTTCAGTCCGCGCGGCGCACTGGACAGAGACTTTTTTAGCAGCCTCTTTAGCCACTGAGGCTTTTCGCCAAACGAAACCTGACTTTTCCGCCCCTTCAAAGGCCGTTGACGAATTTGGAGAATCCATGACTTACAAAACCGCGCGTGTTTGGCTCTGCCTGTGCATTGCCGTGCTGCTGCTTACCTTGCCGGCGTACTCTCAGGTCACCGTCATCTTCACCCGCCACGCCGAGAAAGCTGCTACTCCCAAGGACAATCCTCCGCTCACCCCCGCCGGTCAAAAGCGCGCCCAACTGCTGGCCTCCATGCTGGCCGACTCCGGCGTGGACGCGATTTACGTCACCGAGCTTCAACGCACCCAGCAAACTGCTGCACCCCTCGCTGCGCGCGTTAACGTAAAACCCACCGTGATTCCTGCCGATGACACCGAAGCCTTGGTCAAAGCGATTCGCGCCCGGCAAAGCGGCGTGCTAGTGGTCGTCGGCCACAGCAACAGGTTGCCGGCGATTATCTCAGCCCTCGGCGGTCCGTCAATCAAGATCCCTGAGACGCAGTACGACAACTTGTACGTGCTGACGCTGGGTGCGACACAGAGCTCTTTGTTGCGGTTGCACTACGGCGACACCAAGCCGGTTCAATTGCAAGGCAGCAACATGATGAAGTGAGCTGGCTCTGCCGCGATTCCCGTTCGATCGGCAGAACTCAACCCAAGAATCGGCGGCTGGCCCGGTCGACCCTCCGTCTGACTCAGAAATCTTCACGAGGGTGCCCCATTCAATCGGCCCGGTTGTGGCCGCTTGAGTGGGGGTTTTTGTCTGTGCCACTTGGAACGCCGGGGTGCACCAACAAAGCCCGCTTTTGGCTTGCCTGGGTCTTCAGCTTGTCCGACAACCAGCAACTGACAACTCACACCTTCACGGCTCCACCTTCCAAATCCACTTGTCCGCAGGCCGTGGTACGAAGGCGGCCATCTTCTCCAACAACCCTTCAGCGTCGCGATCTTCGAGCACAATTCCGCGGTTCTCCTCGCGCAGGAAGCCTTCGCGCACCGCGTGGTCGAACAGTCCCAGTAACGGGTCGTAGTAGCCCTCGACATTCAGCAGGCCGCACGGCTTGGAGTGGATACCGAGCTGCGACCACGTCACCACCTCGCAGAATTCCTCGAACGTGCCGAACCCGCCGGGCAGGGCGATGAAGCCGTCGGAGAGGTCGGACATGAGGGCCTTGCGCTCGTGCATGGATTGGACTACACGCATTTCAGTGACGCCCTGGTGGCCCACTTCCTTGGCTACTAACGATTCCGGGATGACTCCAATCACGCGCCCCCCGTATTGGAGAGTGGCATCTGCCAACACACCCATGAGTCCGACGTCGCCTCCCCCGTACACCAGTTCAATGCCGCGCGCGGTCAAGAGTCGGCCAAGGCTGGTCGCGGCCTGGCGATAGACGGCATCGACTCCCAAATTGGATCCACAAAAGACACAAATTCTGCGAAAGTTCATACCACCGTCGCCCCAGGGATTTAGGCTGTCAGTTTACAGGACACAGATTCCGGCGCCGGTAAATGTGATGCACGAGAAAATGAATCGTCTAATAAGTTTTATCATCCGATAATCATGCGCCGGGGAACTTACAACGAGTTTCGCCATCTGTGCCGCAAGCACAGCCTGGCGGCGACCCACCAGAGACAAAAGATCTACCAAACGCTGGTGTCTCGGCCCGGGCATTATTCGCCCGAAGAGATCTACGTCCGGGTAAAACAAGACCTGCCGCAGATCTCGCTGGCGACCGTTTACAAGAACCTCAAGACCTTTGTTCAAGCCGGCATGCTGCGCGACGTGAGCCATCATCAAGGCCCCTGGCGCGTGGATGCCAATACCGCACCCCACCACCATCTTGTGTGCACGCGTTGCCACTCCATCACCGACATCGGCCTGGACCGTCTCGAACCTGTCAAGCTGAGGGGCCGGTTGCCTGCGGGCTTCCGGATCGAGAAGTTTAGTGTCGAAATCGAGGGCGTTTGCAAGGCGTGCGCGATTTAGGAAAAGCGGCACCAATTCTGGTGCCCGGCGGGGCCGCAAACGCGGTCCAGCCATGCATTATAACATCAATTATAACTTGCATCTTTTCCCGCCCCGAGGAACCAAATGAGTCTCGACGCCTTAATGGAAAATGTGCCATCGTAGGCCAAAGACCTGACACTGAATTTCTCCAGTGCGGTGCGGCAGCAGACTCACCTCACGGAGCAGCAGCTCTGGGGAACGGTGGTGGCTTGCGTGGACTCGCACGAACAAGTGCTTCGCGGCAAAGGCTTTAGCGAGGAAAGGATCATTGCCGCGGTTCGCATTGCTGCCGTGGTGCACGCCATCGCGGTCGTGCTGGATACGGATCGAGTAGCTGAACAGCAACTGGTCGCTGCGTAACCAAAGGGCCGCCGCCGGCAATCCTAGGCCGGGAAGCACCCGACGCTAAGTCCCATGAATTAGTGGTTTTGGCGTAATCGCATTCGAGCTACACTCGTTAGGGTTGACGGTCAGGTCGCACCCGGCAAAACACTCGAAGGGCAGCTCGCGGCGTTGGCCTGCGGAAGGAGTGTGGCTTGAAGCCGAAGGTCGTGGTAGTCATGCCGGCCTACAATGCCAGCCGCACCTTGCGGATGACCTACGAGGAACTGCCGAAGGACCAGGTACAGTTAGTGATCCTGGTGGACGACGGTTCAACCGACGACACCATCGCCATTGCCCGCGATCTGAAACTGGAAGTCTTCGTTCATAACCGCAACTACGGGTACGGGGCCAATCAGAAGACCTGCTACACGGAATCCCTCAAAGCGGGCGCCGACATTGTCGTCATGGTGCATCCCGACTACCAGTACGATCCCAGACTATTGCCGCAGATCATTCAGCCGATCGTCGAGGGCCGGGCACAACTAGTGCTGGGTTCGCGGCTGAAGGAGGGCTCGGCGCTGAAGCAGGGAATGCCGTGGTGGAAGTACCTTTCCAATCGCTTCCTGACCCTGCTGGAAAATCTCACCTTTGGGCTGCATCACTCCGAGTACCACACAGGGTACCGCGCCTTCGATCGCAGCTTGCTGGAGACGGTGAACTTCGGCATGAACTCCGACAAATTCATTTTCGACCAGGAGATCATTGCGCAAGCGGTTGCGGCCGGCTTCAAGACCGAGGAGATCGCAGTCCCCACCCGCTATCTTCCGGAAGCGTCGCAGATCGGCTTCCTAGCCAGTTCGATCTATGGCCTGAGGATTTTGATCCTGCTGGCGAAATACGCTTTGCATAGGACCGGAATCCATAGAAGCCGCCAATTCGAAAGCCTTCGCCGCAGGTATGACAGGCCAGTGGAGGCCACGTTGGCGGGAAAAGATCCGAATTAACGATTAAGCAGTGTTTCCGAGGGTAGGCTGGCTGCCCCTGTCGCCTGTTCGTTTATTCGTTGTTAGTCTCTTCTCGTTGGTTTTGGCGAGTTAGGAGCAGGATTGTTCGCGCCGGTGACGACAGCATAGTTGTTGAATGAGCAGCGGCTGTATCCTCCACCGCCCAGGCTTTGCCGGCGGGCACCATGTGAGTGGCGTTCGTGACGGTTTGGGCGCCGACCATTGTGAACGACAACACCAGAAGCAGCGTCGCTAGAACCAGCTTGTGCATCGTTCCTCCGGTGGAATTATGTGACTGTCCGTGCGAACTGACCAGAGACCGGATCAGTGCCACTGCGAAGCAACCAGCTCACAGCAGAACGGAGTGCGCGAGGATCGAACGGTGGAATTATCAGGATCGCAGTTCGCCCCGCGGTCATCGGATTGGCGCCTCCCCGCTAAGTGCCTGTCAATTGCACGAAAGAGCCAGCGGGAAGGGATTTCATGAAGCTAGTTTCCCGGCACCAAACGACGAAATTGCCGCTACGCGAGTCAGGGATGTCACCGAGTTTCAGTGATATTTGACCCATAGCCACGTTCGTGGACAAAGCTCGGAAATCTTGCCAAGTGTTTTCGCCACAGGCAGTTACAGTCGCACAGGCAGTCCGAAGGATTACGCCTGCGCGGCATACATCACAGGGTTTTGTGATTATTGCACTTGTTGAGTGTGCGGTAATGGCGGTCTCCTAGAGGGTATCCGGAGCGGAGTTTCGCATCCTGCACCTGTGCAAAAGGCGGAAACGGCCGATGGTGACATCGCACTTTTTGGCTACAGTCACTGAGCGACGTGACTGGCAGCACAGCGAGGCGTGCGGTAGCAAATGCGATTCACGAGCGAAGCTCCTCCCACGGGCGCGTCAAGTACGCGCCGGCCGTCAGTCGGGGATACGCTGTGCCAAGTAGGAGGACGCCGTGCTCTCACCATATGGGCTGGACATCATCGAAAATTGCCTGACCTGCAAAATGCGGGCCGATCATATCTTCTGCGATCTTCCTAGCGCCGCCCTGCAATCCTTCGAGAACATCAAATATGCCACTGCTTATCCCAAAGGCGCCGTGCTGTTCGTCGAGGGCCAATCGCCGCGCGGCATCTTTGTCTTATGCAAGGGACGCGTCAAGTTGTCCATCTGTGCCACCGATGGCAAGACGCTAATTCTGAAGATTGCCGAGCCGGGCGAAGTGCTGGGGCTCAGCGCCTCGGTTAGCGGCAAGCCGTACGAATTGACGGCGGAGACGGTCGATCCCTGCCAGGTGAACTTCGTCAAGCGGGAAGACTTCCTGCGCTTCCTGCGGGAGAACCCGGACGCGTGTCTGCGAGTGGCGGAGCAGCTCAGCGAGAAGTACAACAGCGCCTGCCGCGAAATTCGCTCGCTGGGGCTGTCGCACTCCGCGGCCGAGAAGCTGGCCAAACTGCTGCTGGAGTGGAGCGCGAAAAACGGGGAAGCGGCCAAGGCCGAGCCGCGCGTGAAGCTGGCGCTCACCCACGAAGAAATTGCGCAGATGATCGGGACGTCGCGCGAAACCGTCACGCGGTTGTTTGCCGACCTCAAAAAGCGGCAGATCGTGCAGGCCAAGGGCTCCACCTTGTTGATCCGCAATAAGGCCGCGCTGAAGGCCATGGCCATCACCCAGTAGGCCTGGAGCAGAAATGGGAAGGATGCGCGACGTTATGCCGCGCCACCGCCGCATAGTGCTCAACCCCGCGTAAATAGAGGACTGCGTGGGGGTTCACGCGGATTATGGGCCGACGGGTGTGAACAAGGTCACGGAAAACGGTGACTGTTATCACTGCGGCAGACCAGCGCGGAGACGTATTAGGGAATCATGATGGAGAGCGAGAACCAGCAGAGTTGCCTGACCTGCGACTTCCGACCTGATCGGATCTTCTGCGATATGCCGTCTGATTCGCTGAAGGACTTCGACGAGATCAAGTCCATTGGGAACTATCCACGGAATACCATCCTGTTTGCCGAGGGCAGACCGGTACGCGGCATTTACCTGCTGTGTGACGGCCGAGCCAAACTCTCGATCTGTTCCGATGGCGGCAAGCGTTTGACGCTGCGGGTGGCGGGCCCAGGGGAGATTTTGGGCCTGGGGGCCGCTCTCTCCAATACGCCGTACGAGATTACAGCGGAGCTCCTTGATACCTCGCAGATTGTCTTCATTCGCCGGAAAGAGCTGATGAAGTTCCTGCGCGAGCATCCCGATGTTTGCATGCAGGTGGTGCGGATGCTGAGCCAGGACCTGCACGGCGCCTACGAACGGGTGCGCAGCATCGGAATGGTGCGCACACGGCGTCCGCGGACGATCCTGCGTCCACGCGCGATGCTGGCGTAATTTTGCAGTTTCCTCCGCATGAGCCCGCGAGCTATCGCGGGCTTTTGTATTTCGCGGGAGAGTCAGACGGCGGCGCACCCGTTATTAGAAGGAGTAGCGCAGGGCGAGCGTGGTGTTGTTGGCGTGAAAATAGCGGGGAGCCGTGGGTCCGACGAAGGAGTCTTCGGCGTATTGGTAGTAATTCCATCCCGCCTTGAAGGTCACATTCTAGTGCGACACCACATCGACCGCGTCCAGGGGTGACTCATACGTTGACGCCAGCGGACCCAGCGGCAACAGGTGTTGAACGACGTCGTATTACCCTGGTTGTCCACCATGCCCGCGCCAATGGCCACGTGGCATCCAGCGGTTGGTTTTGAACTCCGCTGCGACCAACGCGCTTCTGCGGCTTCCGAAACGGGCGAAGGTTAGGTGACAGCGCTCACGGCATCCGGTGACTGTCCTCCTCCGATGTGACCCCAATCACAGGAGGGAGTGAGGACTCTCACTGCTCCTTTGGCATGCGAACTGCGATGGTAAAAAGTCGCCCGTAATTGGTCTGCGACGGACGTAACACGATATCCGGCCTTGAGGCAGGCGCTGGTGCGGGGACGCCAAAATCTAAGGGAGGAAAGTGCAAGACCATGAAAATCAAGAGTCTACTGGTGGTTGCGTGCCTGGCGTTGGCGAGTTCTGCATTTGCGGCGGACGGCGCGGCGGTGTTCAAGGCAAAGTGTGCGATGTGTCACGGCGCCGATGGCAGCGCCAGCACGGGAATGGGAAAGAGCATGGGGCTGAAGCCGCTGAGCAGCCCGGAAGTGCAGAAGATGTCGGATGCCGACCTGACCGCGCTGGTCAGTAGCGGTAAAGGCAAAATGCCGGCCTACAAGGGCAAGCTGAGTGACGACGAAATCAACGCAGTCGTGAAGTACGTCAAAACGCTGAAGTAAGTGGATGTCAGGGGGCCAGGCCGACTCGCCTGGCCGAAAGCGAGGGAAGTTCGTGAAACGGTACGGCCTCATGGCTGTGATTGCCTCGGTGCTCTACGCGGTTGCGCTTGTTCCCCCCATAAGCGCAGCCGAGCAGAAGGCCGGCAACGACGATTGCTTGATGTGTCATGGCGAGAAGTCCATGACGGTCAAGCGCGGTGGCCGTACCGTCTCGCTTTTCGTGGACCAGAAAAAGTTCGGTGGTTCGGTGCATGCAGCGTTGTCGTGCACTAACTGCCATGCGGACCTGGAGGGCAAAGAGTTGCCCCACTCCACGCCGCTGGCCAAGGTAAACTGCGGCACCTGCCACAGCGACGAAGCCCAACAGCACGCCCAGAGCCTGCACGGCAAGGCGGTCGCTCGCGGTGATAGCTTAGCTCCCCGCTGCGTGAACTGCCATGGCAATCATGACATTCTGCCGGTCAAGGACCAGCGGTCGGCGGTGGCCCCGCTGAAGATACCGTTCGTGTGCGGGCAGTGTCACCGCGAAGGTACGCCGGTGCAGGCGAACCGCAACATCGGGGAGCACAACATCCTTGAAAACTACTCCGAGAGCATTCACGGCGAAGGCCTATTAAAAAAGGGACTGATCGTCGCCGCAAACTGCGCGTCGTGCCATACCGCGCATTCCATCCTGCCGCACACCGACCCCAACTCCTCCATTGCACGGCGGAACATAGCCGCAACGTGTACGAAGTGTCACGCCGACATCGAACAGGTCCATCGCAAGACGATTCGCGGGGAGCTCTGGGAGAAGCAGGCCAATACTCTGCCCGCTTGCGTGGATTGCCACCAGCCGCACAAGGTGCGGAATGTGTTTTACGAAAAAGGGATGGCTGACGCCGATTGCCTTCGGTGCCATGCGGACGAGCGGCTCAAGTCGGCGGATGGGCGCTCGATGCACGTGAGCGTCGATGAACTCGTCAGTTCCCGCCACGTGAAGGTGGCCTGCAGCCAGTGCCACTCCGAGGTCAACGTCTCCCACCTCCGGCCCTGCGAAACCATAAGCCGCAAGGTCGATTGCACGGCCTGCCATGAGGCGGTTGGACAGCAGTACCAGCGCAGTGTGCACGGGCAGTTGCACGCGAAAGGCGATCCTAACGCGCCCTTCTGCAAGGACTGTCATGGCGGTCACCACGTACTGGGCAAGCAGAATCCCGTCTCCCTCACCTTTGCCACGAACGTTCCCGATCTATGCGCCAAGTGCCACCGCGAAGGCCAGAAGGCCGCCTTGCTCTACACTGGCAGCGAACACGAAATCATTCCCCGCTACTCGGAGAGCATTCACGGCAAGGGACTGCTGAAGAGCGGTCTGACGGTAACGGCAACGTGCACGAGTTGCCACACTGCCCATGGCGAATTGCCCGCATCCGATCCGGAATCAACGGTGAACCCGAGGAACGTGCCCAACACGTGCGGCACCTGTCACCACGGGATCGAGGAGCAGTTCAACCAGAGCGTGCATTCCCCGACCCAGACCAAAACCGACCAGAAACTGCCGGCGTGCAACGACTGTCATTCCGCACATTCCATCAAGCGTACGGACAAGGACCAGTTCAAGCTGGCCATTATGAATACCTGCGGCCGGTGCCACGAGAAAATTGCCGAGACCTACTTCGAGACTTACCATGGCAAAGTTTCCCGGCTGGGATACACCAAAACCGCCAAATGCTATGACTGCCATGGCGCGCATGACATTTACAAGATAGGCGACCCGCGCTCGCACCTAAGCCGTGCCAACGTAGTCGCAACGTGCCAGAAGTGCCACTCGGACGCGACCCGTCGCTTCGCAGGATATCTCACCCATGCGACCCACCACGACCCTAAGAAGTACCCGTGGCTGTACTGGACATTCTGGGGGATGACGACCCTGCTGGTGGGTACCTTCACGTTGAGCGGACTGCACACTCTGCTGTGGCTGCCGCGCGCATTCCAGATGCGCCGCGAACTGCGCGCAGCCGAAGGTAAAGAAGCGCGAGGCGAGGGCCCACCGAATTCGCCCGGTGCTTCCGAGGGTG
>Ga0335082_10005385_pt1 | contig 13991 bp, 15 predicted proteins | sample Lox_Sample_41_FD_206718 | JGI IMG/M metagenome (GOLD analysis project Ga0335082, IMG submission 206718) | Soil microbial communities from Loxahatchee National Wildlife Refuge, Florida, United States - Lox_Sample_4.1 | ecosystem: Environmental > Terrestrial > Soil > Wetlands | place: USA...
GCCCGGACGCGGACCCGTTCCGCCGGGCCGCCGCGATGCGGCCGCCGCTGCTCGACCAGCTCGTGCACAACCGGACCGAACTGGGCATCTGGCAGGAGCTTGCCCGCTTCGACAAGCGCCTCCAGATCGCCAGTGCCGCGCACGTGCACCCGCGGACGCTGGACGCCTTCACCGCGGCGAAGGGTGCCGCCATCGACGTCGTGGCCGCTCACTTCCCCCGCCCGGTCCGCGGGACCGAGCCGTTGGCGGACACGGCCGCTCCCGGGCCGGGCGTGGCGCACGGGGCCAACCTGATCCGGGTCATCCATTTCGCCCGCACCCACGAGCAGTTCTTCGCCGACGCGGAGGTAGCCGGGCTGCTCGAGGCGTCATGGCGGTCGCGCTGAACCGGTTGTGAATACAGCGAAGTTTTGCCTGGCGTGACGGCGCGCGGCCGTCCAGGCTGGCTGCTCATGCACCTGCCGGGCCGTACGCGGTGAGCACGGGCTACCTGCCCGTGCTCGGCGCCGCGCTGCGGCACGGGCCCTGGGTGGCCGGGCTGTGCGTGTTCACGGTGACGCCGGGCGCGCTGGTCGTCATCGCCCTCGTGCTCGAGCGGCGCTGGCTTGTCCCGGGTGAGCAATTCGCCGCCGTGGCCTACGGCGACCCGTTGCTGGCGGTGGCGGCCGGCCTGGGTACCTGGCTGGCCGGCCCGCGCCCGCCGCACGGCCTGACCGGGCCGGCCGCCGGGATCGCGGTGGTGGTGCTCACGCTGCTGTTCGGGCTGGCGCAGTGGCACGACGAACTGCGGCGGGGCTATTACACCCCGGCACAGGCCGTGGCGCCGACGAAGATCTGGCACCAGGTGGTGGTCTACCCGGTGCTCGGTTACTGGCTGTGGACCGCGGGGATCGGCGGGCTCTCGGCGCCCGGCGGGGCGGCCGCCTGGGCCGTCTGGGCCGGGAAGGCCCTGCTGGTGGCGCTGACCGGGATCTGGGTGGCGACCAACGTGTACGACCGCCGGCATCCCAAGCTGGGCCACCCGCCGTTCGACTGGCGCCAGGTGCGGCCGTGGCCGCGGCCCTGGGCGGCGGAGTCGCAGACGCTGCTCGCGGCGCGCGAGCGCGGCTGACCGATTGTGCGAAGTTTTGTATGGGGCGGCGACCTGGCGGCTGGCACTGTGCTACTACGCCGACGAGGCGGGCCCGGGCCGACGAGGGGGCGGTCCGGGCCGCCCGGCCAGGGGCCTGGGGATTCGGCTTGCCTAGGGCTCGGCGCCGGCGTCCGGAGGCTCGTCTTCACAGGGCTGACCGCAGATGTCGCAGATGAACTGGCCGAGCGCGTCGCGCAGCAGGTCGGCACCGTCGTGCGTGCAGCTGCGCCGCAACCGCCGCGGGGGCCTGCTCATGGCTCCGGGCGGCCGCGATGCGCCGGATTCGAATGCCACCACGCCTCCATGCGCCTAAGCGGCTTCTTGGTCAGGCACTACCAGCTTACGCGTCTCGCTCCAGCGGCCAGCGGGCTTCAGCCACCGGCGGGCGACGGTGAAGCTATTCAGGACAACCAGGTACGCGGCGGCGTTATGCCCGCTCGGCACGGCGAACACGGCGCCCAGGGTAAGCACGTCCCCGGGGCCGAGGACGAGGTCGTCGGACGGCGGCTCGCCGTCGTCGAGCAGGATGTTCGCGCTGGCGAAATAGGCGTCGGGCTGCTTCCAGCTCGCCGCCTCCTGGGTCAGGTCGTGCGCGTGCCTGGCCAGCTCCTCGGCGGTGATCGAGCTGACCGAGACGAGCTGTTCTGAGTCCCTGGGCACGCTGATGGCGAGCTGGCCGTTGTTGCGGATCGCCACCTCGACCGCGAGCGCTCCCACCGGCGGCCCGCTGAACGGCTGGCGCGGCATGTGCCGACGCTGGACCGCGTGCGCGGTCACAGACACCCTGATCTCGTAGCCGACCGCGGCGGTGAGCACCCGCCCCTTGATGAACTTGAGGTAGGCGAAGGCGCCGCCGATAACGATAGCCGCCGCGGTCAGGGCATCGTTGATCTGCGTCAGTAGCGTGGAAGTCACCGTAGCCCCGTCCGGTCTTCTCGTCCCCGTCGAGTATTCCAGTGCGGCGACGAGAGCGGGACGATATGGCGGAATACACCACGTCGGCATGCGCCGCACCGAGTTAGCCGAACGTGTCATACTCGGTGATAAGGGTCGGACTGGGGAGGGCGGCCGCGGGCAGGGGCGGGATGAAAAATTTCAGAGAACCAGGCGTGCGGGGCGTTAGCCGTCTATGGTCGGCGCCCTGGTATAGCCGGCTGATCGCAGTGCTGATTCTCGTCGGCGCATTGGCGTACGTTACCGATGTCCTGGCTGTTGCGACTCATAAATACGTGGGCAAAAAGGACGCCGGATGGCTGTGGGGTGCACTCAAAGCACCCTCGGGCGAGCCCGCGCAGGGCGGATTCCAGCCGACCTCTCTGCACTTGCGGATCAAGGTCAGCGGCGATGAGCTCACCGCCGAGTACCAGGTGACCGCGTCACCGACGGCAACGATGTCCGGCCAGATGCTGGCGGCCGAATATGCGGAATCCGGCGACGGGATAGTCAGCGATCTCCTTGGCCAGATATCGATCGCCCAGTTTCGCGACGGAATCACGGGACGCCGCTATGAGTGGAATACGCTCAGGTTCGGCGCGCCGCAACTACAGGTTACGAAGGGCACGCTCACGGCGACCATCAGTTCGTCGCCATTTCGGCTGATGCTTGACCAGCAATACATCCGCATAGCTCCGCCGGCCGGGTCAGCGGGAAGCGTCTCCGGCGACCTTCAATTCACGGATTCGACGGGCATTCAGCTCGTCGGCATAACCGGCGCCTGTCTTAAGTCGGCGGACGGCGACGACACTGTTCTGCTGCGCGGCGCCTCCGCGATGACTGCCGTGCTGCGCGAGCCCGGACGGAACTGGACCACCGGCCTGCGTGCGGTGGGCGGCATCACCCTTCCGGTCGTCGGCGGAGCGCTGCAGCGCCTGGGCAGCATCGTCGCCTACCTGGTCCTGTTCTGGGCGCTGTGGAAGGTCAGCAAGGACCTGCCCCTAGGGCGCCCGGATCTGCGCCGGGTCGTGGTGACGAGCAGGAACGCTGTCGGTGCGATCGTCGGGGCGCTCGGCGCGCTTTCCGTTCTCGAGTTCTGCTACCAGCTGGTATTCGGGCTGCGCCCGCAGCGGATGCTGCTCGCACCCGAACTGGCCGGCCCGGTGGGACTGATGGCGGCCGGCGCGGTGGTGCTGTGGCCGGTGGTCTGCTGGCGGGTGACACCCGCCGGGTACCGGGGCAAGCCGGCTGCTGACAGCAGCTCATGGCAGCGGTGGCCACGCCGGTTGGCGATGCCGACGATCGCGCTCGGCTATCTCGTCGTCCTGTACGCCTGGCTGGGCGTGCGAACGTACTGGCTGGTCGTGCCCGCTACGGCCGGGATCGTTGTACTGGTCTACCTGCTCGGCCACGCCGTCCTGCCGCCGCGCGACGGGCGGGGGGCCGGGCCGTGGCCGGTGCTGGCGGGCTTGCTCGCCGTGATCCTCGGGGCCAGCGTGGCCTGGCCGGTGCTCGTGTATTCCGGTTTCCGGTTCCACCACTACCCGTCCCCGCTGTTCGTGAACGTGATCGGCAAATGGAGCTACATCGTCTGCGCCACGGTCACGCTCGCCGGCTTGTGCGTGATCGCGGCGCGCGTCATCCGAATCCTCGCCAGGAGCCACGTCAGGCTCGTCAGCCTGCTGGTCATCGTGATCATCCTCGCCGCCACCGGGCCGGCCCTGATTCACCAGTCTGGTATCCGTGATCCGCATGCGGGCGGGTTGCTGCCGCCGGACCTGGTGTTCTACTCCGGCCTCTACCGCGCCCTGCCGCAACTCCTCAGCTGGCTGCTCCTCGCGCTGGCGATCGCCGTGGTCATGTCGATCACCCGAGCGGGCGTGCGGAATTCATCGTTCGATTACGAGCGGGCGGGTGACCGGATCGCGACCCGGCGCATGGCCATAGCGATCATGATGCTGATCTTGTTCAGTGCCTACAGCTTCTATTTCCACCCGTGGGTGTTCAGCAACTACACATGGCTCTACCTGCCGGTCACGCCGATCACGGGGCTGCTGATCCTAGCCTGGCTGGTGCTGCCGGCCAGGCTTGTCACGGCGGGCCAGACGCTGTCGGCCGGACGGGCCATCCGGCGCACCCTGGACGCGTGGCGGATCGCCGATTTCACGGACCGTCAGCGACGGGAGATCATGGGCAACGGCGACGACCTCCGCAAGGCCGCACTCCAGGATCGCGCCGCCTACGAGAAAACCCTCACTTCGCTCGCCGCGGCCCAGAATCAGCTGGCCCACCGGCATGACTTGTACCAGCGGAAGGCACACCACTACCTGACCGAGGCGTTCGATCACACGAGCGAGGTCCCAGATTCCCGGACCGCCCGGTACGGCGCCCTCACCGGGGCCCTGCTCGGCGTGGTGCCCGCAGTCGTTCTGCTACTCGCCACGCGCCCGGCACCGGGCTGGAGCGGGTACCCCGTCCTGGACTTCCTCGGATTCACCGGATGGGCCTTGTTCGTCTGGCCAGCTCTCGGCTGGGCAATCGGCTATTTCCTGCCGTTTATCCGGGGCGGGAACGGGATCAACAAGGCGTTGTGGGTGTACATGTGCGCCGCCGCGTCGCTGCCGATGAACCTGCTGTGGCTGGACGGCCGTGACTGGAGTGCCGCCGTGATCTACTACCTCGAGCTCTTCGCCTTCCTGCTCGTGCTCAGCGTCATCCTGTGCGATCTGATGGCGCTGAGATCGGCAGGCCTGCCCACCCTCGCCTGGATCCACGTCCACAACTGGCGCTTTCTCATTACCTGGTCGACTGCCGTCATCGCGGCGATCGGGACGGCCGCCGCGACCTTCCTGTCGACCGCGGCCACGGATCTCGGCCACCAGGCCAGCAGCGCGTTCGCCGGGCAAGGCACGCAGTCGAATAGCGCCCCGGCCAAACCAGGGAAGTGAGCCACCGGCGCCTGACGTCGGCAAGTCACCTGCGCGTCATCAGGTGTTCATCCCGATGACTTGCCTACGATGCAGGTCAGAGACCACGTTACGCGTAACATGGAGCATGGTGACCGACAGCAGGAATTGTGAGCAGTGCGGCGTGCTGTTTACCCCGCGCCGGGAGCACGCGCGCTTCTGCTCGGCCCGCTGCCGGGTCGCGTGGAACCGGCTGAACGCCAGCGATACCCCGGCCGAGGGGGGCGCGCTCGGCTGGACGATCACCGCGATGCGCGAGACGATCGACCGGCTGCTGCGCGCCAGGGGCTGGGACCGGCCGCACGCCTTCGCGGTGGTCAGCGAGGCGGTCTGGTGGGTCACCATGGTCGACGCCACCCTGGTGCGCTACCACCCGGACGCCTACGACGGCGTGCTGGCGGGTCACGAGGCGGCGGAGCGGCGGGCGATCGAGGGAACGTTCGGCGGACTGCGGTTCGTGCGCAACCAGATGGGCTACTACCTGGACCACGCCGACTTCATCCAGCCGGGACGCGGCTACCTCGCGACCTGGACCTGGCGGTCGCTGCCCGAGCCCGGACTCGACTCGCTCCCGGCCCGCGGGCAGGAATGGGAGCTGACGCGCTACCGGGAATACCAGGCCTGGCTGGCGGACCAGCCGGTGGGCGACACGTTCCGGCTCGCCGGCGCCTTCCTGCGCCGGGCCTCGGAAACCTGCCTCGCGCCCAGCTGGCTGTGATTCCTGGTACCCGTGCGCATGTTCAGGATGTCCCCCGGGTCATGCGGCGGCGCTGGCGGCGCAGGGCGCTGAGCGCTATCACGGCGGCCGCGATGGCGGACTCGATGAGGGCGGTCTTGATCAGGTCGCCGGAATCGGACAGGCTGAGTCCGGGACCGTTGTCCGCGTGGCGGCGCGCCAGCTGGATCTGGGTAGGCGGGCGGCGGTGGGCGGCCGGGCCCGGACCGGCCAGCCAGCTGGCCTCGCTGCTGTGCGCCCAGGCCACTGTGAGGGCGGTGACGGCGGCCACGATGAGCAAGACCGCGATCAGGTGCCGGGTGAACCTCACCGGGCCGCTCACTGGGAGCGCTTGCCCGGGTCGCGGCGGAGCACGCGACGGCCGACGCTGAGGATCCACCGCCAGCGCAGCGCGACGTGCACCGGGACCAGGGCGAGGGTCAGCTGGGCGGTGGTGTGGTGCAGGCTCACCCAGAACGGGGTACCGGGCACGCCGATCCCGAGCTGGTAGAGCGCGATCCGGGAAATCAGCACACCGGACAGCACGCACAGGGTCATCGCGAACAGCAGCGCCAGGTTGACCAGCCAGATGCCCCGGTCCCGGCCGCCCCGGGACAGCAGCCGCCTCGTGGTGCGGACCACCCAGTCCCAGTGCAGGGTGAGGTGGAGCAGCAGGGCGAGACCGATCCCCAGGCCGAGCCATTCGTGGACGGCCAGCCCGGTGAAGCCCAGGCTGTAGGCCAGCGTGTAGGCGATCAGGAGCGCGCTGTCGAACCAGAAGTCGAGCCGGGTCCGGGTCGGGATGCGGCGGCGGGCGGGTGCGGTGCCTGCCGAAGCGGGCGCGGCTCCGGTGGTCTTCACGGTTTCCATGCTGCCGCGGGCCGACCCGGTAGCACGTCGGGCGGCCGGATGATTTGCGCCGCGGGTATTAGCCCGCGGGCGTACGCCGCAAGGCGCGAGACCCGGCGCCAGCCGGGCATGCGGCTGATGCCCTTCACCTGCGGGGCCGGTCGGTTCACAATGAAGTCATCTGGCCTCCTGGAAGGAGACGAACCGTGGCTATGCCGAGTTCGGACACCGACGAACTGGCCAAGTTCGGCTACAAGCAGGAACTGGACCGCTCGCTCGGGCTCTTCTCCTCGTTCGCCGCGGGGTTCAGCTACATCTCGATCATGACCGGGGTGTTCGAGCTGTTCTTCTTCGGCTTCGGCTCGGGCGGCCCGGCGTTCATCTGGACCTGGCCCGCGGTGTTCGCCGGCCAGTTCCTGGTCGCGCTGTGCTTTGCCGAGCTCGCCGGGCAGTACCCGCTGGCCGGCTCGGTCTACCAGTGGGCCAAGCAGATCGCCCGGCCGTTCACCGCGTTCTTCGGCGGCTGGATCCTGAGCGTGGGCGCGATCGTCACGCTGGCCGCGGTGGCGGTCGCCTACCAGGTCGTCGCGCCGCAGATCTGGTCGGGGTTCCAGATCATCGGCGGTACCGCGGACATCGGCCTGGTGTCGACGCCGGACGGCGCCAAGAACGCGCTGCTGCTGGCCGCGGGCCTAGTGGTGTTCACCACGGTGATCAACATGGTCGGGGTCAAGACCATGGCGCGGATCAACAACTTCGGCGTGGCCGCCGAGCTGGTCGGGGTGTCGCTGCTGATCATCCTGCTGGCCGCGCACATCCGGCGCAGCCCGGCCGTCATCTTCGACACGTTCGGCCTCGGGGCGACGTACCCGTGGGGATATTTCGGCGCCTTCCTGGTGGCCGGGCTGATGAGCGCGTACGTGATGTACGGGTTCGACACGGCCGGGTCACTGGCCGAGGAGACCCTGGACCCGCGGAAGAACGCCCCGCCCGGGATCCTCCGCGCGCTGATCGCGGCCGGGGTGGCCGGGTTCCTCGTCATCTTGTTCGGCGTGATGTCGACGCCGGACATCCACGCCAAGGAACTCGGCACCTCCGGGCTCCCGTACCTGGTCAAGGCGACGCTGGGCAGCACGATCGGCAACCTGTTCCTGATCGACTCGCTGATCGCGATCACCGTGTGCAGCCTGGCCGTGCACGCCGGCGGGATCCGGATGATCTTCACGATGGGCCGGGACGGCCGACTGCCGTTCGCCTCGGCCATCGCGAAGGTGCACGGCAAGTCCAAGACGCCGCTGATCCCCTCGATCGTCATCGGCATACTCACGATCCTGCTGCTGGTGCTGAACGTCGGCAACCAGCGCGCGTTCTTCGTGCTCACCTCGGTCGCGATCATCATGTTCTACATCGCCTACATGTGCGTCACCGGGCCGCTGCTGATCGCGCGGCTGCGCGGGAGGTGGCCGACGCCAGACCATGGCCCGTACTTCTCGCTGGGCCGCTGGGGCGTGGTGGTGAACCTGCTGGCCGTCGCCTTCCAGATCGTGGTCATGATCAACCTGGCCTGGCCGCGGCCGGCCGTCTACGGCGCCGACCACTGGTACTTCCAGTGGGGCGCGTTCACCTTCACCGGCGTGCTCGGCGGCGTCGGCATCATCTACTACCTGGCCAGGCTCCGCGGCCGTCCCGCCGCGGTGCTGGCCGAGCACCGTGCCGCGGCGGTCGCGGTCGCCGACGAGCCCGCCTGACACAAGGCAGCCGCACGTGGAGGACATCGCGGGCTTCCTCGGGGCCCATCCGCCGTTCGACGCGGTGGACGCGGATGAACTGGCGCGCCTCGGGGCGGTGACCGAGACCGAGGTCACCCCGCGGGGAAAGGCGATCTTCGCGCAGGGCGCCGGGCCGGTCGAGTCCGTCTGGGTGGTGCGCAGCGGCTCGGTCGAGGTCATCCACGACGGGCGGGTCCTGGACCTGCTCGGCCCGGGCGAGCTGTTCGGGCACGCGTCGATGATCTCCGGGCTGCCGACCGGTTTCGAGGCGCGCGCCGCCGAGGACGCCGTCTGCTACCGCATCCCGGCGGATGTCATCCGCCCGCTGCTGGCCCGCCCGGATGTGCTCCGGTTCGTGGCCCGGTCGATCGTCAACCGGACGGTCCCGGCCACGGCTCCCCCCGAGGACCAGGTCCGGGTGGCCACGCTGATCAGGACGCCGCCGCTGCTGTGCCAGGGCACCGAGCCCATCCGGGAGGCGGCCAGGCGGATGACCGAGGAGGGCGCGAGCGCGGTGCTAGTGCCCCTGCCCGGCTCGTTCGGTATCGTGACCGACCGTGACCTGCGCAGACGGGTGATCGTCCCGGGCCTCAGCCCGGACGCGCCGGTGTCGTCCATCATGACCGCACCCGCCTACACCGTCACCCCCGACCGGCTGAGCGGCGACGTCCTGCTCGACATGCTCGAGCGGAACGTGCACCACATCCCGGTGCTGTCGGCGGGCGGGCAGGTGCTGGGCGTGGTCGACGACGGCGACCTGGTCGCCGCCGACGGGCGCAAGCCGCTCCTGCTGCGACGCGCGATCGCGCTGGCCGAGAGCCCGGCCGAGCTGGCCACCGCCGCGGCCGGGCTGAACCCGGCGATCATCGCGCTGCACGACGCGCGGGTGACGGCCGAGCAGGTAAGCGCCGTCCGTTCGGTCGTCCTGGACGCGCTGACCCGGCGGCTGGTCGAGCTGGCCGTCCGGGACGCCGGGCCGCCGCCCGTGCCGTTCACCTGGTTCGCCCTTGGCAGCCTGGCGCGGCGGGAGGCGGCACCGTCCTCCGACGTGGACAGCGCGCTGGCCTGGGACGGTACCGTGCCGGGCGATGCGGCCGGCTACTTCGGCCGGGTAGCCGGGGCGGTGGACGAGGGCCTGCGGGCCTGCGGAATCTTCCCGGACGAACACGGGGCCAGCGCGTCCAGCCCGATCTTCGCGCGGTCGCTGGCCTCCTGGCGGCGGGCCGCGCGGAGCCTGTCCGAGGATCCGACCCAGGAGAAGGCGCTGATCCTGGTGTCGGTGCTCGCCGACAGCCGCCCGGTGTGGAGTTCCGGCGGTGATATGGCCGGCGGCCTGTGGGAGGGGAAGCCGACTCCGGAGCTGCTGCGGCTGCTGGCCCGGTTCGCGCTGTCGTTCCGGCCGCCTACCGGGTTCCTGCGCGATTTCGTGGTCGAGCACTCGGGTGAGCGGCGCGGGCAGCTCGACCTCAAGCACGGGGGGATGATCCCGATCGTCGACCTGGCCCGGTGGGCCGGGATGGTCGCCGGGGTGGCGGGCGCCTCGACGCGGGAGCGGCTGCGGGCGGCGGAAGCGGCCGGGACGATGGACAGCGCGGAAGCGCAGACGCTGACGGAGGCGTTCGGCTTCATCTTCTCGCTCCGCCTCGACCACCAGGTCGAGCAGCTACGGCACGGCTCGGCCCCTGACGACTTCATCGACCCGAAGACGCTGAACCCGCTGGCCCGCTCCTACCTGCGGGAGGCGTTCCGGGCCGTGGCGTCGGTGCAGGCGAACCTCTCGGCCGAGCTGTCCCTCGGGGTGCGCTGGGGCTGACGGTGCTACCTGAGGCGGAAGGCGGAGAGGCCTTCCGGGGGTTCGGGCTGGACGGTCACGTCGTCGACGGCGGCCTGGCGGGGGCCGGTATGGGCCCAGTCGACCAGGCGGCGGACAGCGTCGGCCGGCCCCTCGAAGACAGCCTCGACCCGGCCGTCGGGCAAGTTGCGCACCCAGCCCGCCACGCCGTACTGCTCGGCCAGGCGGCGGCACGTGTCCCGGAAGAAGACACCCTGGACCCGGCCCGAGACCAGGACCCGATAGCGCACCACAAGCAGAGGGTACGCCGCATACCATCCGGCCGGCGGTTGGACTAGTACCCAGACGGGTACTGTACGTGATCTCCCTAGTAGCCTAGGGAGCTATGAGCTACGCCCAGGCACTAGATGCGTACGCGTGTCGCCGTCGCGTTCGGCGTCGGTGCGGTGGTGGAGAGGTCGGCGGCACCGGCGGCCTGATGATGATCGGGCTGGGCATCAGCGTCGCGGTGACCGGCCGCAAGGACTAGCGTCACGGGCGGGCAGGTCAGCAGCTGTCACTGGCCGGCTGAGCTCCGGGGCGGCGGGGGGGGGCGGGCACCCTCCCCCGCCTCATACGGGCAATGGCAGGGCCAGGATCGGCTTGGTGGTGGGCTGGGCCGAGCCGCCGGCCGGCTCGACGGTCAGGCCGAGCGCGTCGCCCCTGACCACCCCGGTGGCCAGCACTGGCGGAGTCCGCCCGTCCTTGGCCGGGGGCAGCAGGCCGGCCGAGGTGATCGCCGGCTTGCCGATAAGCCAGAGCTGGTACACCTTGCCGGGCGGCAGTGCGGGCAGCCCGGTGGTGACCACGGCCAGCTCGTGCCGGTCCGCGGCCAGCACCACGGTGGCCACGCCGCCGTGGGTGACCGGGTAGGTGAGCAGCTTGGCCTTCGGCGCCGACAGGAGCAGCGAGATCGCCTGGTTCTCGGCCCGGACCTGGTTGAGCTCGTCCTGGGTGTGCGCCTGCGCGAAGCCGAAGAGCACCGCGACCACGATCGAGGCGGTCGCCACCACCCCGGACAGCCACGGCGCCCACGGCACCCGGCTGCGGGTGCGCTGCGGCCGCGCGTGGGTGCTGACCTCGGGCGGCTGCTGGCGGGTGCGTACCGCGGCGGCCAGCACCCGATCGCGGAGCCCGGCCGGCGGCTCGGCGGCGGTGGCGAAGGCCAGCGCGGTGGCCACTTCGCGGAACCCGCGTACCTCGCTGGCACACGACGGGCAGCGGCTGAGGTGGCGGGTGAACCGGTCGCGTTCGGCCCCCGGCTCCAGCGCGTCGAGCGCGTAGGCACCGGATAGCGAGTGCAGGTCATGCCGGAGGAACCGCATGTCAGCTCACCCCCAGGCAGTCGCGCATCCGGATGAGGCCGTCGCGGATCCTGGTCTTGATCGCGCCCAGAGTGACCTTGAGCAGGTCGGACACCTCACGGTAGCTGTAGCCGCCGTAGTAGGCCAGGGTGATCGACTCGCGCTGCACGTCGGTGAGCCCGTCCAGGCAGCGTCGCACCCGTTCGGCGTCCAGGCTCGCTTCCACCGCCTCAGCGACCTCATCGTGTGGTGTATGGACCTCGGCTGTCTTGTGCTCGCGGTCGGCCGCCGCCGTGGTTGAGCGAACCCGGTCGATGGCGCGGCGGTGGGCGATCGTCATCACCCACGTCGCCGCGCCGCCAACAGCCGGGTCGAACCGCGCAGCGGTCCGCCACACCTCGAGGAGGACCTCCTGGGTTACCTCCTCGGACTGGGACGGATCCCTCAGAACCCTGCGGATCACGCCGAACACCGGGCCGGCCAGCCGGTCGTACACCGTCTCGAACGCCTCGGTGTCGCCACGTGCCACGCGGACGAGCAGGAGGTCTAGATCCCGCTCTCCCCTCCTATCCGTGGTCGCGGACTTGAACCTGGACGCGTCCGAATCGTTCGGGTTCATATGTCACCTTCGAAGCAAACGCCGGATCGGATGGGTTGAACATGGCCGAATCTTAAGAAATCTGACCGGCCCTGGCCTGGCTCAACGCGGAGCTGAACCGGAATATCCGGATACGTGGTTCTGCTCCCGCGGCTTGGCGGGCCTTCCCGGGGGCGGCGGCGGCTGGTATCACTACAATCATGACGAGTGACGGCCTGGTCACTGCTTCCCGCTCGCGAGTCCGGAGGTGACCATGCGCGTGTTCCTGGTGGTGCTCTTCGTCTGGCTGCTCATCGGCGCCCTCGCCGCCTGGCAGCGGGGTTACTACACCGCGTCATCGATGAATTGCGCCGGTGTGGGCACGATCCTGGTGACCATTGTGTTCGGCCCGGTCAACTACTTCGGCGGGAACCCGAAGCTCACCTGTAACTAGCGCTGTCCTCGGGGTTCTCGGGATGCTCGGGGTGCTCGGGGTCCCCGGGCCGGGGGTCCGCGGCTTGGGCCGGGCGCGCCAGCAGGGTGGACACGGCCGTGCGCATGGCCTTGAGGCCGGCCCCGCGGGGCACCTTGAGGGACACGTAGGCGATGGCGCCGGCCGGGATGGGCAGCCAGAAGTTGACCAGCCGCCAGCCGAGCACGCCCAAGGTGGCCACGCTGCGGGTGACGCCGAAGCTGACCAGCAGCAGCGGCGCCACCGAGTCGACCACGCCGAGCCCGGCCGGGGTCACCGGCAGCGCGCCGGCGATGTTGGCGATCCCGTAGGCGGCGAAGAGCTCGACCGGGTTGACGAACTTGCCGAACGCCGCCACGAAGCACCACAGCGACGCGGCGTCGAGCAGCCAGTTGAGCGAGGCCCAGGTCAGCGACATGACCAGGGTGTGCCGGTCGCGGCCCAGCGCGCGCAGCGAGTTCGCCGCCTCGATCAGGGCCTGCTCCAGGCGATCGCCGGAATAGCCGGGGATCCGGTCGCCGAGCGCGTGCACGATGCGCGAGGCGCGGCTGGCTCCCCGGATGAAGCCGAAGGTCAGGGCGGCAACCGCAGCCAGGATCACGGCGCCGGTGACGGCCACGGTCACGTAGATCGGATGGAACCCGGCCAGCGGGATGGAGATGACCAGGGACAGCCACAGCAGCACGTTCAGCACCACGGTGGAGCCCAGGCCCTTGGTGGCCATCATGACCGCGGCGTCGCGGCCCTTGATGCCCGCGTCGGTGAACAGCTTGTAGCCGAGCCCGGCGCTGCCCAGCGTGCCGGCCGGGATGACGTGCGCGACCGCCGCAGCGGCCAGGTCGATGCGGAATAGCACGGACAGGCCGGGATTGTGCGCGCCGGGCGGCAGCAGCGCCTGGGTCAGCAGGCCGTAGCAGAACAGCGATGCGAATTCGAGGATCACGCCTCCGGCCAGCCAGAAGGCGTTCACCCGGCCGAGCAGGTACAGGTCCTTGCTCGCCCCGACCAGTTCGGGCACGACCAGGTACTCCACGATCAGCAGCAGGGCGAAGATGACAATGCCGCGGCGCAGCGGCTTGAGCACGAAAGGGAGCCAGCGGCGCCACCAGCTGAGTCGCCCTCCCTGTCGCTCGTCTTGTCGCTGGTCGTGCCGCTCGTCGGCGTCGGCGTCGTCATCACCGGGCTTCCGGCCGGCTTTCGCCGGGTCAGTCCGCATAACACCCCTATTACCCCGCTTGCGGGCAAGAACGCGGACACATCCGTCACAAGCGTTATCCTGCCCTCGTGACTGACGCGGCCATGGCGCGTTCGATGTGGACCCTGTTCGAGCCGATCCACGCGGTGACCTACTTCACGGCCGAGGCGCGTTCGGCCTATGAGCAGGCGGGCTTGCGCGGGTTCTGGCGCGGCTACTTCGCTGGCCGGGCGGCGCCGCTCGGCGCG